>Ga0302320_10000387_pt1 | contig 103530 bp, 95 predicted proteins | sample Bog_T0_3_FD_202130 | JGI IMG/M metagenome (GOLD analysis project Ga0302320, IMG submission 202130) | Peat permafrost microbial communities from Stordalen Mire near Abisko, Sweden - Bog_T0_3 | ecosystem: Environmental > Terrestrial > Soil > Wetlands > Peat | place: Sweden: Abisko, Stordalen... | reverse complement strand
GGCTCGTCCAAATCCGCAAGGAAGCGCTCCTGCGGCTCGCGAAAACGCAAAGCCCTCAAAGAAATAGGAGTGTGACAATGGCGAAGGCCAGAGCCAAGCAGACCGACAACAAGGTGAGCATGGAAGCTGCCACCAGCCTGGGAGGCCGCCGCAAGGCCCTGGCCGACCGACGCAGCAAAACGGAACTGGCCGCCCTGCGCGAGGACTTGCAAGCCCAGGCCAAGACCAACGGCTCGCAGGCCAAAGCCAAGATCGCCGGCGCACTGAAGAAGACGGCCGCCAAAGGCAAGGACAAGATACCGTCAACCGCCCTGCGGTTGATTAACCCGACCTATCGGGGAATGGACGTGATCCCTGAGCATCTTGGCGGCGATTACGGCCCGAGGTGAAGCAATGGCGAAAGCACGAGTGAAACAACTGCCGCTCACCAAGGCAGCGGACGCCGAGGCCCGCATACAAAACAAGCTGGTGGGCAACCAGGCGGACCGCGGCAAGACCGAATTGGCAAAGCTGCGCGAGGCGCTTAAAGTCCAGGCCCGCAGCAGCAGCGGCAAGAAGACCAAAGCGGTCTTGAATCAGATCAAGAAGCGGTATGGCGATGCCGAACTGCAACGCGCCATCCGCGAATTCAACATCACTTTCCGTGGCATTGAGCGGGACCCCCAAGAAGGCCCGCGGTCACCAACCACGACGCTCCCAGCTAGCGGGCCGAAAGGGAGGTGAACATGGCACGAGCACGAATCAAACCGTCGTCACCACTACCGAAAGCGGCAGCATCACGCAAACTGGTGGGCAACCCCAAGGAAGGCAACCAATACGGCCAGGACGCGGAACTGGCAGCCCTGCGCGAGACCCTGAAGCTGCAAGGCCGCCGGACCGGCAAGAACAAGGTCAACACCATCCTGAATCAGATCAAGGAGCGGTACGGCGATGCGGAACTGCGACGCGCCGTCCGCGACTTCAACGCGAGCTTCAAGAGCATCCCGCGTGATGCTGAGCTACGAAAGAACCCCCGGCATGGCTGATCCGACCACTGAGTTCTGTCCCAAGTGCGGAACACCCGTCGATACCAGTGGCGACGAAACCCGTCTCTGCGATGCGTGCGGGTGGTTCGGCGACAACACCGAGACCGCCAAGACGCCGCCGGACACGGGCAACTTCAACCCCGTGCTGGCGGCGGTGCAAGGGCTCACGCTCTTCCGCGACGTGTGCCGCCACGAACTAATGGTCGAGCAGGTCTATGTCGCCGGCAATGCCACGCGAGCCGACCTGCGCAAGGTCAAAACCGAGGCCCGCAACGCCTTGCATTGCATGGTGGAAATGTTCACGGCCTTGCGACGGCCGCACGCCGCGCCGCCCACGGTCTTGAAAAGAGACCGCAACGGCCTGGTGCCGTGGCCCGCGGAATGGGCCGGCTACCACTACAACGCCCGCAAAGAACCGTGTGACGTTCTTGTTGGCCCGTGCTCATGCGGAGCGTGGCATACCGAGACGGAGGATTGGGTCCGCGAAGCCTTGGCCCGACACAATGCGGTGATTCAATGAAGCTATGCCCCCAATGCGAACGCCCGCTGGAACTTGACGCCCGCTTCGACGTGCTCTCGGCCGGAGGCCGCGCGGCAGTGAACACGGCCGCCAAGTGCTCCTGTGGCTGGCAAGGCGACTTTTCCTTCGGCTTGACCGAGCCGCGGCTGCCCAATCCCAAGCCGGCCCTGGCGTATGTCTCGATCGACATTGAGACCACCGGGCTGGACCCCGAGACATGCCAGACGCTTGAAATCGGCGCGGTCTTCGACGACTGGACCCTGCCGGTCCGCGAACTGCCCACCTTCCATTGCTACGTGATCCACCAGCGCATCGTCGGTGAGCCCTTCGCCTTGGCGCTGAATGCGGAAATCCTCCGCAAGCTGGCCGATCCGCAGAAGGACGAGAGTTTCCTGCGGCCCGAGGAAGTGGCCGACAAGATGGCGGCGTGGCTCAGTAAGCACTGGGAGCCGGGGAAAACGATCACGCCGGCCGGCAAGAACTTCGCCAGCTTCGACCGGCAATTCCTCAAACGGCTGCCGGATTTCGAGCGGAAGTTTCGCCTCCACCACCGGACGCTGGACCCCGCGATGCTGTTCTGGCTGCCGACTGACGAGAAGCTGCCCGACAGCAAGGTGTGCTACGAGCGGGCCGGCATCCGCGGCAAGGTCGCTCACACGGCCCTCGAAGACGCCGTGTCCGTGGTGCAACTGATTCGGGCAGGCATCAAGCGCGTGCGGGCCTGCGCCGTAGCCTGAAGCAAATCGTTACCTGACTCTTCGATCGGCCTGCCCGCTGGGCAGGCCATAACCTGTCCCCTCATCCGGAGATTGTACCATGTCCGAGACCCCCAAGACCCAACTGGTCGCCACCATCCTTACTGCTTTGGAGAAGAACCCGCCGGCCACCCTCGGCGAAGCCCGCACCAAGCTGGTAGCGCTGAGGCAAGCCCTGCACGGCTCCATCGAAGAGACGTGGCACAGCACGGACGACAAGGCGTCCGTCATCGGAAACGTGACCCTTCGCCTGGAAGGCATCAATTCCCTTGCCGCGGCCATCACCGAGTTGGAAAAGGCCGAGGCCGCCGCTGCCGCCGCTTTGGCGAAAGTCTCGAAGAAACTCTGGGCCAACCATCTCACGCAGAGCGTGTGGCGGAAGCTGAATCCGCAGGCGACCGCCTGATGCTGACCAAGTAGAGGGTTGCAGTTCGCGGCTGTCCGCAGGGCTCAATCCTTCAAACCGCCGAAGACGGCTGCCGTGACCGGGGACCAGTAACGCTGGCGAGACCGGAGCCGAACGCCCTCGTCGTCCAATGGCAAGGACACGGCCTTACAAGGCCGCAATGCGGGTTCGAGTCCCACCGGGTGCCTTATGAGACAGTGGATCATGCCAACCATCGATTGTCTGCGGCTGTCGCTCATGGAGGCGGGGGTCGTCCGTTGCCCCTTCGATCCGTGGGCAGAACCGCACACAGTGGCTTTCGCCATCCCCAACAAATTAGGCGATACCCTCTGGGACACACTGGCTGATAGGTTTTTCCTGCCGGCCATCAGCGAACTGGTGATGTTTGCCGTGACACAGTATTTCTGCGAAGTCCATAAGATGGGGCTGAGCATCGACCGCCACAAACGGTACTACCACATCACCCTCAGTGTCTCCCGGGGCCAGATATGAGCAACATCTACGCCAAGCGGCTCTTATCCTCAGCCTGTTGGCCTGGGCCTTGGTACTACGCCGATTGGAGAGACCGTGAAAACACACTACTTTGTCCGCGCTTTGGTGCGTGACCGCGAAACGAAAGAGGTCCAGGACAAGACCTTCGACGTGTGGGCGTGGAGCGACTGGCAACCCGCCTGGTCGCAGCAACATGGCGGTGACTGGACGCTCGTCGAAGTGCTGGAAGTCCGCGAGGCCCTGCCTGACGAGGTGCTGGCGTAAATCGCTACATGATCCGCGATATGGCCGCCTGATCGCGAGCGGCATCACGACCGTTGCGACCGGCTAGGGAAGGCCCTGGACCCGTACCCAGCTTCCAGGATTTACTCTAACTCGCGCTGGCGTTGTTGATGTGGTTTGTGGAGACCCAAATGATGGCAGACGTGAAAACTGCAAAAGCAAGCGTCGAACTGACCAAGAACGACGAGGGCACCTGGCTGAACATCGAGATCGGCGGCAGGAAGGCCACCCTTTCGCTGAACAACAGCAACCACGGCCCGATGGTCCGGGAAATCCTCACCGAGTGGGGCGAGAGCCATTTTCAGCCCATCGGCCCTGTGAAGAAGACCCTCGTGCTCCTGGGCGAGTGCCTGCTGGCCGGCATCACCACGCTGGTGTTGGTGGGCATCCTCGGCGAGGCGATCTACCTGATCTACAACAACGCCGGCAACATGGCCCAAGGTTTTGGACTGGCGCTCGGAGCCGGGCTGTTGGGCGGCGCGGTGCGGTACTTCAAGGTCACCCGCCGCCTGATGGGCAAACTGTTCAACGGCGGCCTGTTCCGATGATCGTGAAGCAACTTTTCCTACTACTGATCCTCATGGCGGTGCCGGCCCACGCGGACTCGTGGATTTTCCTGCCGTCCACCTACAGCCATGACGCCAGTGGCCAGCGGGTGTGGCAGTACGCCCGGCCGCCGGACGTTTTCTACCCGGACCTTTACCCGAGCTACGGCCGCCGGCCCTACGACGCCTGGCCTTGCCCGTTTTACGCACCTTATTGGCAGCCATATCCCCGGTCCTCGCACCGGCACCACTGATCTTCGGTATCCGCGAAATGGCACGCTCCCACTACATCTACTTCGTCCGCATGAAGGCGTGCGGCACCCTGCTGGCCGCCTTCACGGTGAAGCACGAGGCCCACATCTGGGCGAAACGCGAATCCAAGCAGCCGTTGGAGCACCTGCAACTCTCGAAGATGCGAGACGGCATCCACGGCGACAAGACCGAAGACCGCCTCGACTGGGACCAGCATGAAGGCAATTGACCCCGACGACCGCCCGCGCCACTTCAAGCGTGCCTGTAAGCCGCGGCACAAGAAGTTCGGTATCGAGCAATGGAGCCGCTGGTTCAAGAAGTGGACGCACCGCCATTGGTACGTCACGGAAAAGGCCCGCGACCAGGCGATCGAAGACCTGAAGAGGCACACCTGTAGCGTGCTCAAAGCCCCCGGCCATGAACGCCAATATCGAAAGATCGACCGCTGATGCCCTGTGAAGACGAAATCCGCCGCTACCAGCAAGAGCGTCCCGTGAACCCCGGCTTGATGGAGATGTTCGCCGGCGCGGCCGAATTCGACCCGGCGGCCCTGCGGGAGAGGCTGCATCCAGAATTCTCTCGGCTGACGGAGACCAGCCGGCGCTGCGCGGTCTGCGGCCTGGAACTGAGCCCGGCTGGCAACTGTCCCCGCTGCCTGAACTTGATTCCGTAGGAACCATGAAGCCCCCATGCGCCGCCTGGATCACTGAGAACGTCACCGGTGACGGCTGCTGCATGAACCCTTTTTCCGGTTGAGAGAACCCAACCCCATGAAGAAGACCCTCCGCGACATCCCCTGGCCGCTGCCGGCCGCCGCGTTGATCCTGGTGGTCCTTGCCGTCCTGGTCAGGGTCCCAGGCGGTTCCAGCCGTCCGATCGTGGACGCTTTCCTGCCGCCGCCGCCCGCAGTCAAGATGGAGCCGGCCGCCCGGCCGCCCGTCAAGGCTGCCGTCAAGACTGCCCCGCCGCCCGTCAAGGTCGTTGCCAAGGCCACGCCCGCCGTCGCCAAGCGGGCCGCCGAGCCCGCCCTGCCACCCGCCGCCACTCCCGCCGCCACTCCCGCCGAAGACACCCGCCAGACGCCGAGCTACTCGTATCCGAGGGTCTGGTTTCGGAGGTGGCGATGAACGACACCGTATGGACCATCTACCGTGAGTACCTGGACCGCACCGGCAACGAGGCGGCTGCCGCGTCGTTGGCGCTTGCCGATACGATGCGGCAGGGCCTTGACGCCGGGAGCGCGGCCAGCCCCAACCGCCCCATGACCGTGCCGGAAGTCGCCAAGCTGCTGCGGGTCAGCCCGGACAAGGTGTTGTCATGGATTCGTTCCGGCCGGCTGCGTGGCTACAACATCGCCGAGCGGGAAAACGGGCGGCCAAAGTACCGGGTCAACCCGGACGATCTGCAAGCCTTCACGCAGCAGCGGGCGATCACTCAGCCTGCTCCGAAGGGTCGGCCTGTTGGCCGTCGCCGGATTCCGGTGATTGCACGCCCGCATCTTTGAACAACCAGTCGTGGATATGGTCGGCGACGGCCCGTAGCCGATCGTCGCACACCTGGAGCCGGTTGTAGACACCAAGCATATCTCCCGAGGGCCGCTTGTGTCCCATGATGGTCCGCACCGCATCGTCGTCCCTGACCTGGACGCCGATGCTGGCGCAAGTCCGCCGCAAATCGTAGAAGTCCACTTCGTCGCGGCCCATGCCTGCTTTGACCATCGCGTTACCTAACTCGCGGCTCAAATTCACGGGCCGATAGGGGTCGCCGAACTTGGTGATGAAAACCCGGCTGACGTACTGCGGATCGTTTGGCTGCCTGCGGGCCTCCAGCACCGCCCTCAGCGCTTCAACAGTTTCGGGCCACAGGGGGTTGCGACGTTTGATGGCATTCTTAGTGCGGGCAAAATTCGCCCAACCGTGGTCTAGGTCGAGTTTGCCAATCGCCAGCTTTATACAGTCGGAGTTCCCGTAGCCGCAGTTGACGCCCAAGAGAACCATCGCTTTGAGCCTCGGGCCGGCGGCGACCAGTACGGCGCGAATCTGCTTGGGTGTAAAGACCCGCTCTCCCTTATCCTCCCGCTCCCGTTCCAAAGCCGTTTGGGAGGGCGGCTTGAAGGCATCCCCGAAGCGGGGCAGCCGGTCAACAAGTCCCTGGCCATTTGCACCAGGTCCGGCCCAATTGAAAAACACCTTCGACTTGCGGATGTCGCCTTTGAGGGACGCGAGACTCTTGTGGGTCTTCTGAAAGTCAGCCCGGAGCTTCTTGAAGTCGGCGGGGCCGAGGCTTTCGATTGTGGTTTTCGCGCCGAAGACCCGAATCATTCGGTCACCATAGGTTTCATATTCCTTCCAGGTTCTCTCTTCCAATTCCCCCGACTGGACGTTGAGCGTCCTGGCGTCAAGGAAGTGGTAGACCATCTGCTCTACCGTCAAGGCGTCAGTGACGCCCGGTTCCACCCGCGGAGGCTTGCGGCCGGCTTCCAGATCGTCCTTCTCGGTGAGATAGCGGCGCAGCGCCGCGTGGGGATCACGCCATGCTCCGAAGAAGTGGGTCGCGCCGCGAATCTTCTTTGCCCAGCGGCCGGACTTGTGAGCATAGAGCGGGAACTCGGGGTAGGGCTTGGCTGGGCAGGAAGTCGTCATCGGCCCGTCGTCGGCGAGGGCGACGGTGGCGTTAGGCTCTTCTCGTCGGGGCTTCCGCCCGGCTTCCAGATCGTCCTTCCCGACCAGATAGCGGCGCAGCGCGCCGTCGGGATCGCGCCAAGGCCCGAAGAAGCGGGTCTTTCCGCATATCTTCTTGGCCCAGCGCCCTGACTTATGAGCATACAGCGGAAAGTCCGGCGTCGGCTTGGCGGGGCGGACGTTTGTGGTAGAATCGCTGGTGAACATCGTGGGTCGTCTCTCAATAATATAGGGTAGACTTGCCAGTGGCTCGGCGCGGGCGTCAGAAGCGGGCGTCAGGCGTCAAAACGGGCGTCACCGACTGACGCCCGACACTTTTAGCCTAATATGCCAATGGCAGAAGTCAAGCAATTTGAACGACTTACGAAGTTCTCCGGAGGGTACGCGAATGGTTAGCAGCCTGACTCGAAATCAGGTGCCGGGCAACCGGTTGAGGGTTCGAATCCCTTGCCCTCCGCTTTCAATCGCTGTAAAGCCTTTTCGCACAATCGCTTGCGCTGAAATCAGCCGCGGGTTGCTTACCCGCGGCTTTGTCCGTTGCCGGGCAGGCGAAAGTGCTTTTGTGGTCACGGTTTAGGACGACGTAAAGCATCCGGTTGCCGTTGTTAAGGGACGCGTTGCTCCGGGCCGAATGCAGCGCATCTGCAGCGCTGGGCTTCCAGCCATCAAGCTGGGTTGCCATGCGGGTCGGTCGATGCAACCGGTGCGGGCGATCCACGAATGTCAGTATCGCAATCAAGTCGACGGTTGCATCACCTCTCGGCTGGCCTCTATTTCTGGCTGAGTCACCGCTCGACCACGCTACCTTCCCGGCGCAGTCGATGGCAAAGCGGTAAGGTGGCCCAGAGAAGCCATTGACCGCAATCGACCAACCGGTATAATGAACACCCGTATACTTGCCTTCCGGGTTACTTGAAGCTTATTGGGCCAAGTCCCATGCGGTGGCGACCGCCTGAACCGGATCTGATTCCCCCTCTGCCGGCCTACCGTCCGCGGCCGGTGGCTGGCTTCACACCAGGACGCATCATCTTGGCCAGAGGTTGCACGGCAACGGCTGCCGGTCAGCGACTGGCGGAGGCCATCTGCGCGGCGTACCCACGGGCTGAAATCATTGAGGCGTTGGATACTCCGCACAATCGCATCGCCTTGGGCCCTTCGAATGAGTTGGAACTGCATTACGAGGGCAAGCGGACCTTGGTGTTGGCCGAACACCAAAGCGCGGTTCGGCAGAGCAGGGAAGAAAGCAACAGTTGTCCGAATTATTGGCACTTCTCCCCTTACGGATTCTGTCCGTACGGGTGCGCCTATTGCTACCTCGCCGGCACCCAAGGCGTGCGATTCTCGCCGACCGTCAAGATATTCGTGAATCTGCCGGAAATCCTTGCTGAGGTGGATCGTATGGCACGGCGATTGGGCGTGCCGACGGCTTTTTACTTGGGCAAGCTCCAAGATGGCTTGGCGCTCGATCGATTGACGGGCTATTCGCGGCAGATGGTGCCGTTCTTTGCCAGCCATCCGCTGGCACGATTGACGCTCTTGACCAAGAGTGCGGATGTCGGCAACCTGTTGGACCTGGATCATCGGGGGCACTCGATCCTGTCATGGACGCTCAACCCCGGAGCGGTCGTCGAGGCGTTCGAACCCAATACGCCCGCGCTGGAAGAGCGGATCTGCGCGATGGAAGCCTGCGCCGGCACGGGTTATCCCGTGCGGGCAGTCGTGATGCCAATCATCCCCTTGCCCGAGTGGGAGACCATCTATTCCGAATTCCTACGTCATCTGCTCGGCCGTGTGCGGCTCGCGCGGATCACTCTCGGCTCGATCTGTTCTTACCCGCAGGCCATGCGGCTTACGCAGCAGAAGCTCGGCCCGGAGAATTCGATTTCGTCGCAGCTCGATCGGCGACGAAACGGCCAATCAGATGGCCGGTCTCGTTTTCCGCGTGATTTGCGTGAAAAGGTATATCGGCATCTGCTCGATCTGATTCAGCGGCTCGCCCCGAGCTTGGAAGTTGGGCTGTGTCTGGAGGAAGAGTCGATGTTCGATACGCTCGGGATGAAGGCAAGCCTTGGGCGCTGCAACTGCGTGCTGTAGGTGTAATCCACGAGAAGTCTTCGGCATACGATGGATCTCCAGCAAAACGAATGCTTGCCGCGGCTGTTGGACCTTGATCCTCCGCCTCCAATCAATCGCCAACGATGGTTTTGGCGCTATTGGCGGGCCTCCGTTCGTACGTCTCGAAGGATTGCATCGTAGCCAGAAGGAGCGATTGCGTTATTATCGCCAACGGTTTCTTTCGGCACAGCGGAGCAGGTTCGATCTGTACATGCTGTTTATCGAGCAGGCTCTCGATTTACTGAAGCCTGGCGGACTGCTGGCGTTCAGCCTTTCCAACTCGTTCGTAAGATCGGAGGGCGGTCGGCGCATTCGTGGATACATCGCGGCAAATGCCTCGGTCGAAGAGGTGGTGGAATTCGACGACCCCCGAACCTACGCTGATGCCGCCACTCAGATTGCACTGTTGCGGCTTCGAAAGACACGGGCCACCTGTGGCAGCCGCCACGTCGTTGGCTCGCAAGTTGCTCGGCATCCCGATGGGAAGCGCTCGATCAGATCTATGCGACACAATTGATGCCGAGGTTGCGCAGCTATACACTTCGATTATTCCTTGTCGTTGAACGAAGGCATGCGCGCGTCGGTCGGATACACGGGCGCACGACCATTCCCCGAAACTCACGATGTCGCAGCCAGTGCGTTGATTGCAAGCCGGATTGCCATCGGAAGCGCGTTCCAGGTCCAGACCACGTGTTGCAGATCGGCGTCAGCCAATGCCACGTCGCGACAACTGGTGACATCGTTTTGCAGCGCCAATGCAGCGCGCCAGCCTTGACAGAAATCGCAAGGGCATTCCCCCTCGGCAGTTGCGTCGAAATCTCCATCGGGTTCGAATCCATTACCCTCCGCTTTCTATTGACGTAACGCCTTATGAGTCAATCACTTACGGATAAACTAGCCTCGGGTTCCTAACCCGCGGCTTTGTTTGGTGTCTAGCAGCCATAAGCGAATGTCGAGCCGGAGTTTACGTTCGCCTAAAGTGCACGGTTGCTGTAGTTGGAGCGCGCGTTGGTCTCGGCCGAACGCAGCACATTTGCAGCGCCGGATTTCGAGACATCAAGCGGGGCTGCCTTTGGGATCGGTCGATTTGACCGAAGCGGCCTGACCAGCTACGCTTGGCTGCGCCACGCACGACAGTCCTGAACGTGGATTGTCAGCCAGGGAGCACTACCATTGGGCGGAGTCTTGACGCCGCCTGCGAGTGGAAAAGAAAATGTGTTGCGCGGTGGATCGTCCCTATGGGAACCTAAAGATCTAGGCTGCACCCGGCGTGGAGGCAGCCGCGGCGGCAAATTCGATTGCCAGGAATGGGGATTCCGAGTCGCCAAGAGCGTTGGGCCGTGAGTTGGTTCGAAGCGAGTGGCGACGGGCGGACGGAAAACGACTCCCTGCGCCTGCTCGCCCACCGACCGCGGCCGCATCTCCGGTTTTCGGGCGGTGGCGAGTCGATAGATCGCGGTCGCGTTACAATAGTCATCGCTTCCTCAAGCAGCCGTTCGACCCTGGATAGGGACTGCGGATTTTGCAGCCGGCCGAATTGCGGAGTTTTCAGACAACGGGGGGCTAGATGGGTTCACACGAGTTTCCTCGAAGCCAAACCGGCCGCCACGGGACTGCGACCTCGTTAAGCCTCCTCGGCCGACTGAAGAGCCAGGACCGCGAAGGCTGGCAACGATTCGTCGAATTGTACGCCCCCGTGATCTACCGCTGGTGCCGCCAGGCAGGGATTGCGTCGGACGAGGCCAACGACATCGCCCAAGAGGTCTTTGCGGCGGTCATGGAGCGCATCGACGCCTTCCGCCATCAACGGCCCGGCGACACGTTTCGCGGCTGGCTCTGGACGATCGCCCGCAACAAAATCTGCGGCCACTTCCGCGCCCGGCAGGGGGAGCCTCGGGCGCGAGGGGGTACCGCCGCCCAATTGCAGCTTGCCCAAGTCCCGGAGTTGCCCGAGTCGTTGCCCGACGAGGACCAGGCCGAAACCGAAGGGCTCTTGTCGCAGCGGGCGTTTTTGCTCGTGCAGTCGCAATTCGAAGATCGTACTTGGCGGGCGTTTTGGCGGACCACCGTCGATCAACAACCGGTGGACCAGGTGGCCAACGAAATAGGTATTTCCGCGGCTAGCGTTTACCAGGCCAGGCACCGAGTGATGAAACGAATCCGGGAGGAGTTCGGCGAACTGCTTTGACAACTCGGTCGGGGGGGCGCGCGGCTCCAAAAAAAGTCGTGTCAGACGCCCGCGATATTACTTGTAGGGAGTGAAAACAGGTGCGCAGTAACTTTCCATCGAGGGGGTGAGCATGGTTGGCACAGAGTGTCCTAGCCGAGAGGATTTGACTGCCTATCTGAGCGGTGGGCTTTCGGACCAGCGGGCCGAGTCGCTCTCCGAGCACCTGGAAACCTGTACCAAGTGCAAGGCGGAACTGGAGACACTCAACTCGGCCGGCGATCCGTTGATCGCGGCCCTGAGGCGGCGGCCGGTCGAGAACGTCCATCAGCGCGAGCCGCAGTTGCAGGAGGTGATCGCCCGGGCGAAGGCCCTGGGAGCACCGCCGGCTGAAGGTCGGGCCCGTCCGAACTCTCCCCCTGCTGCAAAACCCCCCGCCGGCGCCGCCGTCCAGCCGGCCCAGCCCGTGGCCTACGATCCGTATTACCAATGGCTGGGCATTGCGCCGAAGGACCAGCCGCCCAACCATTATCGCTTGCTGGGCATCGACCGCTTTGAGGAAAACCTCGACGTGATCGACAGCGCGGCCGATCGGCAGACCGCGCACCTGCGGACGTTCCAGATCGGTAAGTATAGCGAGCTTTCCCAGCGCTTGCTCAATGAGGTGGCCAAGGCCAAGATCTGCCTGCTCGACCCGGCGAAGAAGGCCGCATACGACGCGAAGCTGAAGCAGCAATTGCAGCCGGCCCAGGCAGTCCCACCTTCCGCGCCGCCCGCCACACCTCCGCCAAAGAACCAGCTTGGCGAATACCAACTGCTGGCCAAGCTCGGCTCTGGCGGGATGGGCACGGTCTACAAGGCGCGGCACACCAAGCTTGAAAAACTGGTCGCCTTGAAGGTGCTGGCCAAGGGCAGCCTGGTCAACGATGAGGCGGTCGCCCGCTTCGATCGCGAGATGAAGGCCGTCGGCCAGCTCAACCATCCCAACATCGTCCAGGCCCACGACGCTCGGGAGATCGCCGGCACGCGGTTCCTGGTGATGGAGTACGTCGAGGGCCTGGACCTGGCGAAGCTGGTCGACGCCTGTGGGCCGCTGCCGGTGGCCGACGCCTGCGAGCTTGTCCGCCAAACGGTGCTCGGGCTGGACCACGCCCACCAGCACGGCCTGGTCCATCGCGACATCAAGCCGGCCAATCTGATGCTCGATTCTCAAGGGCAAGTAAAGATCCTGGACCTGGGGCTGGCGATGTTCCAGCCCGGCCAGCTCTCGGGCGTGGAACGGATCACGGCCTCGGGTCAGGCCATGGGCACGATCGACTACATGGCGCCGGAACAAGCCCTGGCCAGTCGGGACGTGGACATTCGGGCCGACCTCTACAGCCTGGGCTGCACGCTCTACAAGCTCTTGAGCGGCCGCGCGCCGTTTAGCGGGCCGAAGTACCAAGACCAGGTCAGCAAGCTCATGGCCCACGCCCGGGAGCCGGTGCCTCCGATCCGCAAGCTGCGGCCCGACGTGCCGGCCCACGTGGCGGCCGTGCTCGATCGGCTGCTGGCCAAGGACCCGGCGCAGCGGTATGCCACGCCGGCGGAATTGGTCGAAGCGATCACCCCGTTGGCCAGCGGCAGCAACCTGCGGGAGTTGATGGCCCGCGCCCGGCGATCGTCTGCCGCTCCCGCAGCGCCGGCCGGAGATCCCGCCGCTGCCGAGGCGTCGAGCGCGCACCTGGAAACGCTCTCCAACATCAAGAGCCAGGCGCGGTCAATCACCTGGTTTGGCTTGCGGCTCGGAGGCTTGATTCCCCCGCGGATTCGCCAGCCCGGCTGGGCCGTGGCGGCGGCCGGCGGCGGCGCGGTCTTGATGCTGCTGGCGATCGTGCTCTACATCCACACCAACCACGGACTGGTGAAGATCGAGATTTCCGATCCGAAGGCCAAGGTGGAGGTGAAGGTCGACGGGGAGACGATCACGATTGCCGCGGTCCCAGACCTGCTGACGCTGAGGGTCGGCGATCACGCGATCCAGGTCGTTTCGGATCGGTTTGCGACCGTCACGCAATCGTTCACCGTCCGGCGAGGTGCGTTGGAGGTGGTGCGGGTAACACTGGAGCCGAAAGCGGACCCACCCCTCGCTGTCGCCCCCTTCGACGCGGCCCAAGCCAAGCAGCATCAGGAGGCGTGGGCCAAGCATCTCGGCATTCCGATCGAGCAAACCAACTCCATCGGGATGAAACTCACCCTCATCCCGCCGGGCGAGTTCCTGATGGGCTCGACGCCCGAGGAAATCGCCGCAGAGATTGAACTGGCGAAGGGGGACAACGGGTACTGTGACCGGGTGCCCGCCGAGGCCCCACGGCATCAGGTGAAGATCTCCAAGCCATTTTGCTTGGGCATGTATCCAGTGATGCAGGGTGAATACGAGAAGGCGATGGGCGTGAACCCGAGCAGCTTCACAACCAAGCTGATGGATGGGTCTACCTTCAATCCGTCGCTGGACCCACGCCACGTGGAACAGCGGGAGAGGGAAGCTAAACCGCTCGGGGGCAAGGACACCAGCAGTCGCCCCGTGGAAATGGTCAGTTGGGATGAGGCGGTTGAGTTCTGCCGCAGGCTTTCGGCACTGCCTGCCGAGCGGGCTGCACGGCGGGTCTATCGTCTGCCGACCGAAGCGGAGTGGGAATATGCGTGCCGGGCAGGAATGACGACTCGCTGGTATTGCGGCGACGACGAGGCGGGCTTGGTAGAGGTGGCGTGGTTCAACAAGAACTCGGGCGGCATGACGCACCCGGTTGGCGAGAAGCGTCCGAACGCCTGGGGTCTGTATGACATGAGCGGGAATGTGTATCAGTGGTGCGCCGATTGGTACTCAAAGGACTACTATGCCCAGTCCCCACCCAACGACCCCAGCGGACCCCCCGCCGGATCCGACCGTGTTGTGCGCGGCGGCAACTGGAACTACGTCGCTTCCTCCTGCCGCTCCGCTTATCGCCACCCCCACGGGCCCGCCCACCGTCACCCCGCCGTCGGTTTTCGGGTGGTGGCGGAGGTCGCGGGGAAGGCGGAAGGCGGAAATGGGAAGGCGGAGGGCAGTACGACGAGCGCTCCTCCAATCCCTAATCCCCAATCCCCAATCCCGCCTCCCGCCGTCGCTCCCTTCGATGCCGCCAAGGCCAAGCAGCATCAGGAGGCGTGGGCGAAGTACCTGAATTTGCCCGTGGAGGAGACTAACTCCATCGGAATGACGCTGGTTCTCATTCCGGCCGGTGAATTCCTGATGGGTTCGACCGATTCGGACAAGGACGCCGATCCCGGCGAGAAGCCGCAGCACCGGGTGCGGATCACGCGGCCGTTCTACCTGGGCAAGTACCTGGTGACGCAGGCCCAGTGGCAGGCGGTCATGGGCGGCAACCCGAGCCATTTCAAGGGCCCGGAGAATCCGGTGGAAATGGTGAGTTGGAATGACTGCCAGGTATTTCTCGACAAGCTCAATGCGAAGAGCGACGGGCGCGGAGGCAAGTTCCAGTTGCCGACCGAGGCGCAGTGGGAATACGCGTGCCGAGCGGGGACCACGACGCGGCACTATTTCGGCGACGAGGAGACGGGGCTGGGCGAATACGCGTGGTACCTTGCGAACTCGGGCGGCAAGACGCACCCGGTAGGCGAGAAGAAGCCGAATGCCTGGGGGCTCTATGATATGCACGGGAACGTGTTGGATTGGTGTGGGGACTGGTATGATGGCGGATATTATGCGAGCTCACCGACGGACGATCCGACGGGGCCTTCTAGGGGCTCGCTCCGCGTGCATCGCGGCGGGAGTTGGGGCAGCCCCCCTCCCGGGTACTGCCGGTCGGCGCGCCGTGACTGGGGCACGCCCGACTCCCGGCGCAACGACCTGGGCTTCCGTGTGGCCCGAGTTCCGGCGGAGACCGACGAAAAGGCGGACCAACGCTCGGTCGGTGCGGGCGCAATGGGGAATGTGGTGGGCATACGACAGGTATCTCCCCAATCCCTAACCCCCAATCCCCAACCACTCCGCCCGCCGTCGTCCTTCCCGATGGGAAGACGAAGATCATCTTCCGGCCAGAGCTGAGCATGAAGCTCCTCGGACGCGGAGAACAAAAAGGTGACCTTCTCCCGCAGATGACGGACGATCCTTGCGGGCCGTTTCGCGAGGAGCCGGTGTACTTCGACCCGAGTACCGGGCAGAACGTAGTCTATGACATCCAGTCGCATCATCCGGTCGAAGAGGTGTTGTTCCGCTGCGCCGGGGCGAAGCGAATGCACATGGAAGTGCTCGACCTGGAAGGCAAGGTTCTTTCGCAAGTTGGGCCGATCGACGGCGGCGACCCCCGGGATGGTTTCTATTTGCTAATCCCCGGTGGCGCCCCGACTAGGTTTCGGCTCCGCCTGCACAGCGAAGCCTCCCAATGGTTCTTCATCGCCGCCCTGAGACTTCGTTCACACGACGCGGCCGGCGCCATAAGCGACTCTGCCAGACAGACTCCCATCCCTGATCCCCAATCCCCAATCCCTGTCTCCTTCGAACAGGCCGAGGAGTTGCAGCAGACCTGGGCCAAGCGGGTGGGCGCGGCGGTCCAGTGGAGCAACTCCATTGGCATGAAGTTTGCCCTCGTCCCGCCCGGCAGTTTTGAAGGCGGAGAGCTTGCGGAGCCCTATTACCTCGGCATTTACAAGGTGACGCAAGAAGAGTACCAGCGCATCATGGGCGCCAACCCCAGCGCCTACTCGGCAACCGGCGACAAAAAGGGCGAAGTGGCCGGCAAGGACACGCGGCGCTTTCCCGTCGAGAATATCTGCTGGATCGACGCCGCCGAGTTCTGCAACCGGCTGAGCGAGAAAGAAGGGCTCAAGCCCTACTATCGCATCGATGGGGACACGGTCCGCTGCACCGGCGCGCGGGGCTACTGCCTGCCCTGCCGGACGGCCTGCTGTTACGCGGCCTACGCCGCTGAGACGCAGCACCCGGTCGTCGATGTGACCCAGGCCGACGAGTACAGTTGGGGGGGTTGGGATAACGGCCCTCCCCATCCGGTGGGCGCAAAAAAGCCGACTGCGTTTGGCCTCTACGACATGTTCGGCAACGGGGAGGAGTATGTCCTCGCCCTTGGCATGGGGAACTTCATCCGGGGGAATTATTCGCTACAGTCACTTCACGGGAAACGCGCTTTTCCGCCTCCGTGGTGGGGAAAATTGGACTGGTTGTATGGGTTCGGCCCCCGCGGGCGCGGGCCTGGCTTTCGCGTTATGCGGGTTCTCGACCGGCAACTTGCGCCGGCCCTGCCCGCCGACCGCTACGACACGGCCGAGCGGGCCGTCGCTGAGTGGGCCTTGGGGCTTGGCCGCGGCGGCCGGGTCAGTTTGTGCCTTGATGGCAACGAATGGGGCATCAGCAGCCGCGACGAGTTCCCCCAAGAGCGGGTTCGCGTGGCACGGCTCGATCTGAACGGCGTGGCCGTCGTCGATTCCGACCTGGATCGGCTGCGCAGGCTCAAGGGACTGCGCGAGTTCGTCTGCGATTCGCCGCATTTGGGCGACGCGGGCATGGCGCGGCTGAGTATGCTGCTATCGCTCCAAAACTTGTTTCTTGGTGGTGTGCGGCTCACCGACGCCGGACTAGCGCATTTGGCACGCCTGCCGCACATCCGCAAGCTGGACGTCGGCTCCCAATTGCTGAGCGACGCTGGGGTATCAAGCGTCGGCAAGATGGTGACCCTGGAGGAGTTGAGACTCAACCACGGGGTGAACATTACCGACGCCGCATTGCCCCATCTCGGGAAACTCGTTGCATTGAAGAAACTCGATGTGGAGGGATCCAAGGTCACCGGCGACGGACTGAAATACCTCGCCAACCTGCATTCACTGGAGGAGCTGGGCGTCTCGGGCACGCGATTCAGCGATCAGGGGGCCGGCCTGCTGGAACAGTTCCCGGCGCTCAGGGTCCTCGACGTCCGCGATACGTCGTGCTCCGACCAGGCCCTTCTGCACATCGGGCAATTGACGCACCTGCGAGTGCTTTGGCTCGGCGGAACCCAGGTCACCGGCGACGGACTGAAACATCTCGCCAAGCTTACTTCGCTGGAGGAATTGACCCTCTTTCGCACCCGCTTCAGCGATCGGGGGGCCAAAAACCTAGAACAGCTCCCGGCGCTCCGGGTCCTCAACGTCGGCAGCACGCCGTGCTCGGACCAAGCCATGCCGCACATCGGGCAGTTGAAGAACCTGCGAGCGCTTTACCTCGGTGGAAGCCAGGTCACCAGTGACGGGTTGCGCCACCTTGCGAATCTGAGCGGACTGGAGGAGTTGGTCCTCGATCCCATACCGCGCTTCGACTCCCGCGAAGCGGGGCTGGCGGGCCTGACCAGGCTCAGGAGGCTCGTCTTGAGCGGCACGCCCGTGGACGACGACCAACTCGCGGAACTGCCGCGTTGGAAGGGATTGAGGGAGCTGATCCTGGCCAGGACCGGGATCACCGATGCGGGCCTTGACACGCTGACCAAGATCACCAAGCTGGAGCATCTGGACCTGGGAGGAACGAAGGTCACCGCCGCGGGCGTGGCCAGGCTGCACGCGGCCTTGCCCAGGTGCAAAATCAGCGGCGCACCCGCGCCGGCGAAGAACTAAGTTCCTCCCCGCAGCCGACCGAACCGTGAATAGGAGACGTGGAAAGTGTCCGACGCATTTGATCCGTATCACGTCTGGCTGCTGGGCATTGCGCCGAAAGACCGGCCGCCCAACGACTATCCGAAAGCAAGATCGGAGTGAAAATATTTCGGGCCTACGACTGACAGGAGAGCTTCCGTTCGCACTTCACGTTTTTCACGGTGAAACTTCGGCGGAGCCAGTGTCACGGGCGACTGCTGACGTACACTCTTGAGGTATTAGCCACTCGTGGATTGAGTGCCATTTATCCCCGAGTCTTACCGTTTGCCGGCGGTTCAACGAACCCGGCCAGGGCGAGAATTGTCTTCCTTATGTGCGTCGGCAGCCCCTCCCATGTCGCGACTACCGGTTGCAGATCGGCGTCAAGCGACGACAGATTGCGACTCTCAGAGCCATCGTTTTGCAGCGCCAATGCAGCGCGCCAGCCTTGACAGAAATCGCAAGGGCAATCGCCGTCGGCGGTTACATCGAAATCTCCATCGGGTTCGAATCCCTTGCCCTCCGCTTTCTTAAGTCTCATCAGATAAAGGAGTTCCGGCCTCACCCTGGTCGGGCTCCTTTTCCTGTTTCTTGGCTTCCAAGGGGGGGTTGTTGATAAAAGTGTTGATAACCCGCGTATCGGCTTGTACACGCAGCCTGTGGCCAGGTGGCAGGGAGGGTTTTCGTGGTGGAAACCGCGACGGGAAACCGAATGTTGCCAATAGGATCCGGGCCCATTCCCTCAGTGTCTGCCCGACGCGTATCATACCCGAGAAACGATCGCGCCCGGTACGGGAGCATGCCCTGGTCCCGTTCGAACCCCACCGCTTGCAGCGAGCGCTTGTCCAACAGCAGCGGCTGCGGATCGGCCGGCGAGTTGGCCAAGGCGATCCCCAGGGTGTTATTAAAGATCAATTCGTAGAGCGGGAAGACGTGCTGGGCCTGCCCTTTCAAAAAGAATCGTAGCCGCTGGATGGTCAGTTTTGCCATGGGCATCTCGCTACTTAGGCAGCGCAACTGCAGGCGGACGATGACCAGCAGGGCAATGATGGCGAGCCGCAGCGGGCTGACCCAATAGTCCCACGAAGTGCGATTCGGGGTGTTGTAGAACACGGCGTAGGCGGCGATCGCGCAGATCACCAGGAAGATCGCCACCATAACGGCCACCCGGGCCGGCAACGTGATGCTCAACAACCGCCGCGACGCCGTGCCCCACTGCATCAGCGCGAGCATCGCTCGCATCGGAGCCAATACGATGTCGAAGATCCGCCTCCACATGGCCGTCCCCGTCTAGGACCGGGAAAAACAATTTCGGCAACCCGCTGGCATGCTGTCACACGGCGCAACCGTGGGCCGGCACGTTCGTCGTCGAAAAGAACATGCCCAGCGCGACGCTACGCGTTGTGAGGGAATGCCACCCGCATGCTCACGTTGATCGTCCGTCTCTCCTGAGAGTTGCCGCTACACGAAGAATATCATCCAGCCGAAAATCACGGTGAAAGCCGCCAAGACGACCCCGGCCAGCGTCGCCCAGACCAGCAGGAACGGGCCTTCCAAGGGGGGCGCCCCGACCGCCGGCACGCTCACCTCGCTGATCGGCGGGCGGCCCTGCCCAAGCTGAATGGCCATCGAAGTCTGCCGCGCCCAGGTCTCTAAGTCCGCCGGCAAACCCCGCGGCTCGGCCAAGGCGGCCGCAGCCACGGGATCGCGGTAGAGGCCGCGAAATCCCAGCACGGCGCAGACGTAAAACACTTCCAAGGCGTCTTTGCGGGCCTGCCCCGACGCTTCCTTGGCCTTGAGGTAGAACTGCTCATTGCGCAGCCGGGTGTTGAAGATCTCCACCTCGAGCGCATTTTCTTTCCACCAGCCCCGTCCTTCCCACGGGGCTTCGATCAGCACGTCATCGATCCACGCCACCAGCGCGTACTTGGCCAACTGCCAGTCGGGCCGCTGCCCCAGGATGGCCTCGGCTTGATCGATCCAACCGCGAATCCGCAGCCGCTCCTCCTTGACGGGCGGGTTCTCGTCGCGGCCGATGCGGTCCAGGAGACCCAGCACGTGCAGGAAGATATGATCGACGGCGATGGCGAATTCCGGGCTCATGTTCGATTCGGCACCGCAAACAGGGCGAATTCCAAGGTCGATTGCTTGCCCCGCGCCGATACCACGAGGCGGCGGCTGCCCGGCAACGTTTCCCGGTTGACGATCAGGCTGTCTTTGAGCCGCATGGCCAGGGTTTGCGTTTCTAAAACGTCCTTCCAGGCCGCGCCCTGTCGGCTGACTTCGTAATAGACCCAGTCGCCGCTCGGCGGCAGCGCCCGCGGAGCCCGCTCCAAAGGGGTCATGTGCAGCCCTTCCGCCCCGTACTCGAACAGTGGATCGACCTGCCGGGCGCTTCCCAGTTTCCAGTCCAGTTCGCCGGGCGAGAGCAGGGCCAGACACTCCTTTTCGCTCAGGGAACCACGGCTCACTCCCACGAACCATTGCCAGTCGGCATTGAGCCACTTCGATTCCAGCGTTACCCGCATTCCCTTTCCTTCGCCGACGAAGAACCGCTGCTCATACTCATAGTCGCGGATCTGCTCCAGCAGCAGTTCGATCTGCTGTTTCAACCAGCGGAAGACCGGCTCCATGTCGTCGTGGTCGTAGCGCGGAATCGCCGCCGGACGGCGCTCGCGTCCGAAAATGGAAAGTTGCCCGACGACGCGGCACAGCTCGACATAGGCCGTAAAGGGATGCACCCCCTGGGCAAAGGCCAGCGCGTGGAGCGTCGCGTAGGCGATGTTGAGCGACGAGAGCATCCACAAGCGGTCCAGATCGCCCGGCTCCTGGCTCACCAAGGTGATGCCGCGATTGATGACCTGCTGGCTGAGCAGTTCGATCTTCTTGCCGATGATGTCGTAGATCGCGCGGAGGATGTCGCGGCCCAAGGGCGGCCACGCATCGACGGCCAGCAGCGGCGGGATATAGCTGGTGTCCAGCCGGGGAACCGCTTCGCGCTCGCCGGCCCGCTCGATTTGCGCCACGGGCAGGACCTCGTAGCCTTCCAGGTCTTCGGTCGACAGCAACAGCCGCACGTTGAGCGATCGCAATTGCACTTGCTGGTCGTTGCCGCCGAGACTCTCGTCTTGAAAGGGTTGCGTGGTCTCCAGGTAGCGCGATTTGTCCGGCCCGTTGCCGACGGCCACGTTGGCTGCGCCCATCTTCAACTTCGGCACCGCCAGGAATACGCGGACCACCGCTTCCCGCGCAAAGGCCCCTTTGAGATCCACGCGGTCCAACTCTTGACCCGGCTCGCGGCAGATGAGTGTGCCATCCTTCATCCGCGCGCGGCAAAAGTTCACCTGCACTTGATAATTCGCGGCCGCCTCGCTGCTGAGTTCGAATTCCCGCAGCCCGTAGTAATAGGCGTGGTCCCACTGTTCGGAAGCGTTGACGGTTTCCGTCCAGTAGCGATCGGCCGCCTGAAAATGGTGCGGCCGCAGAAACATCCCCTCCGACCAATGCACCGGTTGGTTGCGCATTCTTGCGTCTCCCGCGATCACGGACGGGCGGCTATCTCCCTCTCTGGCCCGCACTGCAGTTGAATTATAGCGCCGCGGCCAAATTGGGCGCGGCGTCTCTCCGCCCCGTCCGCCGCTGCGGAGCCGCCGCCCTTCCATTTTGTGGCCGTGGAAATACAATTGCGATGCTCGGCTACATGCGCGAAAAACCCAGACGTTCGCAAGGGCCGCGCACCCGTGGGGCGGAGGGTCGGCAATGATGCAAGGTGCCGTGTGCAGTTCTGCATCGGCCAACCGTGGCTGGCGGGGCCAAAGCGGGGCCCGGCGCCCGGCGACCGGAGCGCGCTACGCAAACCGCATCTTCGTCACGGCACTGGGGTTGGTGCTGTCGGGCGTCTTCGCTTGGATCCTCATCCGCTGGTGGTTTCTGCCCCAGGTATACCTCGTCGGTCTGCCGGTGGTGGATTACGACGTGTTGGCCGTGCCGCCCGTCGCCTACGCCCGGGAAGACCTGGAGGACTTCGTGCAGATGGCGGGCACGCCGCAGGGGCTGCTACTCCAGGATCTGCAAACTTCCGCGGCAATGGCGACCCTCGGTAACCGTTTGCAGGGCATTGTCCGCCGCGGCCGCGATACGTTGATCCTGTATATCGTCGCCCAGGGGGTCTCCGACGACGGCAAGGCCTATCTCCTTTGCAGCGACTATTTGCGCGGAATGCAGTCCGGGCGCGTCCTCTTGAGCGACGTGCTGCGTCAGGTTCAGCAGTGTCCGGCGGGTCTGAAGTTGGTGATTCTCGATGCGGTGCATCTCGCTTCCGATCCGCGATTGGGCATGGTCGTTAACGAATTCGCGCGGTTGGCCGAGAAGGATCTACAAGCGTTGGACGATCGACGGCTTTGGCTGTTCTCGGCCGTTGAGCCACTGGAGATTTCCCGCGCGGCACACCCGCTGCGGCGGTCGGTGTTTGGTCATTTCGTGGCTGCGGGATTGCAGGGCGCCGCAGACCGCGACGGCAACCGCGTCGTCGCACTGGACGAGCTTTACCGGTACGTCCGCACCCAGGTCGCCGATGTGGTGTTTCGGGAAAGTGGTGGCCGGGAGACGCAAACGCCCTTCCTTTTGCAGGGGGGGATTGGACAGGTGGTTTCCCCGCCCAAGCTGGCCCTCTTGCCGGTTCTTCAGCGGGCTCCGCCAGAAGTCATCGCGACCGCGGCAACGCCACCCGGCGTCACCATGGCTGCCGACAGCCCTGCCGCCAACCCACAGCAGGTGCGCGAGCTGTTGCAGGAGGCTTGGTCGTTGCGGGATCGCATTGACTCGCATCAGGGGACGGATCTCTGGACGCCCACCGATTGGGCGCCGCACTTGTGGGCCGAATACCAGCAGTTGTTACTGGGCTACGAGTTACGTTCGCGTGCCGGAATGGCTTATCGTAGGGATGAGCTCGCCGAACGCTTGAAAACCGACATTCTCCCCCTCGGTAGCCTGCTCGAACATGGCACGACTCCAGCCGGAATGGGGAAGTCCACGATTTTGGCTCGGCTGGCCGCCGCACGGCAACAGTTTCTGGCCACACCGGCGGGCTCGGAAAAACCACCAGCCGAACTGCAAATCATGGCCCGGGCCATCCGTCTGCGGGACGATCTCATCGCCCGTGTCCGAGAGTATATCCGCTGGCATGCCGCGGCATCGCGGCGGTCGCCACAAACGCTGCCGCTGTTCGAGCCCATCGCAGAACTGTTGGAGAACCGTTTGCCTCAATTGGTCACGCTGTTGGACGCGTTGCAGGAAACCGGTCCGGGCGGGGAATTCACGGTGCCGGACCGCGCAACGCGGCTCAAAGACCTGGCCGACCGCGTCGAGGAGGTCGAGGCATTGCGCGAACGCATCGAAAACCAGGGATTTCAGCAAATAGCCCAGCATCTGTTGGCCGACCCTGCCAGCAAGGATCGCTTGGGGCAAATCGATGAATTGCTGTGTACGACGATTTTATCGGGGCCGATGCGACGGCAATTGCTGGATGCATTGACCAAGGCTGCCCGGCCATTGCAAGCCGTGCCGGCCGGTGCGGACTCCGGCCCAGAATCGCCGCCCGCGGACGACACCTGGCATGGTGCCCATTGGCAATGGTATCGTCTGGCCGAGCAATGCCGGCTGGAGTCGGCACTGGTAGCCCTGGCCGATGCGGAACTCGCTGCTCGTTTGCGCCAGCCTATGCCCGCGGCCGGCCCTTCGCCGGCCGACAAAGGCCAAGCGGAAGATTTACCTTGGCAAGAATATCGGAGAATGGGAAAACTGCTGGGAGCATTCTACCAGGAGTTGCCCGCGAAAATCTGCACGGATCTGTCGGCCGAGCCCGCACAACTTCGCGGCTACGCACGTTTGCTACGGCTGATCGATGCGCGTGACGCCGCCAGAATCGACGACGCGGGGGCGGTGCTGGTTTCGCTGGCAATCCCCCGTCTACCCGTTCCTGTCCAGGTTCCGCAGACGCAGACGGCCCGTCCCCCGGTTCTCGCGCCCGACGTCGTGGACCTGGTCGTTGAAGGAACGGAGATGACGGTGGAAGACCAGAACAGATCGGCGCCGTGCATTCGCTTGCGCCCGTTCCCAAACCGGACTACGGCGTACCGTTTCACGCTGGCCAATCGTTCTGGTCGCGCACGAAAAGTGTCTGCACAATTGTTTGCCTTGCCAGAGTCGCCGGAGTCCCGACGCACGAGTGAGAACTTCCCGCTGGACACTTTGGGAAACCTCACCCCGGGAGTAAGGAAATTGTACGACGCACAGATCGCTTTGCCGGCCGGCCAGCGCGCGGTGGCGATTCCCTGGCAGGAAGCGAAGGCCGCGGAGCAAAAGGACGCAGCGGCCAAACCCGGTCCGTCCGAGAGCCCTCGGCCGTCCGCCGCTCGCCCGGCGGTGACCTTTGGACTGGCCTGCGTGATCCAGGATCTGGCCGATGGCGGGCGCAGATGGATTCGCTTGCTGGAGTTTGCCCCGCTCGCGCCGCGAGATTATCTCGACCCGCTGGTGAGCTACAGCGCCGCCGCGCGGCGGATCGTCGTTCAGGTCCGCCCGCGGCAACGTACGAGCGACGGTCAGCCGAATACCGACTTGCTGCCGCCGTTGGCGCCGGGCGAGTCGATCAAGGTGGTCTGGGAGACCGCCGGGCTGTTGGATCCCGATGCCGCAATGAACGATCGGGGCGAGGTTCTCGCGCCCGACTACACAGCCAACCTCTTCGCCGAAGTGGCGCCGCGCGCCGGCCGGCAGGTGCCGGTGCGGCTCGACGTGGACGGCTACCCCCGGGCATTTGTGTACCAGGTGCAATGCGATCACGATTGGGACCGCGTCGATCGAGAGCGTTCGTTGCGGCTGGTGCAGATCACTTCGCCCGCGGAGGACGCCGCGTTTCGCGCTCCCGTGGAGTTGCTGCCGGTACGGTTTCAGGTGGATGCTCCGGAGGACGCTTTCCAGGACCCCGGTGACGTGGTGGAGATCGGCATTGATGAAAGCGGCATGCGGCGGCTGATCGCCCGGTCGCAGTTTCATGCCGATCGGCAAAGCGAGGTGTTCTTGGCGGAACCACAGGTTCCCGGCGTATTGCGGTTCGCCACGCGAGTTCATGATTTCGAGGTCGCCATGTCGCCGGGCGGACTGCGGAACAAGAGGGTCGAACTGGTGGCCCGCTTGCTATTGTCGAACCGCAGCATTGCCGCCGAGCGGCTGGCCGCCGAGGCGAGCGTGGGCGTTTTTCTCGACGGCGCCCCGCCGGAGCTCGAGGTCGACACGCCCGCGGCCGCCGTGGCCCAGGGCGAGCCGTTGGCAGTCACGGCCCGCACCACGGATTTAAGCGGCGTGGTGAAAGTCGAGATGGGTTTCGATCTCGACGGCTCCGGCAGCCTGGAAGAAAAGGAGAAGCCCAAGGTGTTGCGTCAGCCCGACGGTCAGCGTACCACCTGGGCGGCTGCCCTGCCGACCGGGGACTTGGAGCCTGGGCGGTACATTCTCTTGGTCCGCGCGACCGACCGCGTGGGACTCATCGCCAAACGCGACCAACCGGTGACGATCCTCGCCGCGGTCAAGCCCAGCGCCACGCCCGTCCCGGTCGCGGCCACGGCCACGATTGAAGGCCAGGTGCTGCTGATCGACCGGCCTTGCCCCGACTTCAACGTGCAGCTTGACAACGGCGACAAGACCGCCACGACCGACGACAACGGCCGATTCGTCTTCAAGGACGTTTCGCCCGGCAAACACACGCTCCACGCCAAGGGCGCGGCGTTGAATCGATTCCGCGAAGGGTCGGCAGAAATCGTGACCGCTGCGGCGGCGGACCCCGCGTCCGTCGTCATCCGGCTGGAGTGACGCAAAAGCCGGCTGGGGACTGATCTATTTTTTGGTCAGAAGACTCAGTTTGGAGACAGTCCCTGACCATGCGTCACACACTGCCCAGCGGGCTTTGCCGCGAAATTCGGGACAGTTCCCCTGACGGCGGGCCTCAGCAGCGTTCCTGGGGGCCGTAGCAGTCGGCTATCCCACCAGCGGCAAAGCTCAGGAAGACACCTACCGCTGGCTGCGCGAGAACCCGCATCGCTTCAATCTCGGTCGGTTGGCGTTGCGGCTAAGCACCGCAGATGGAAGAGCGGCGACGTTTGCCGTGTTTGACCGGAAGGCCGGACACTACGTTCTCGGACCACCGATCAAGACCGTACCGGAAAACACCGATCCGACCAGGTCGCGCAACCCGGCCTTCGAACTGAGCTATTGGCGATTCGGCCTGCGCGTGGCGCAACAGTGACGCGAGCATCTGGGCATGCAGCGTCAACCCGAGTGGGACGCCGTCCTGCGGGGACTAGCGCCCTTGCCTGTTCAGGACGGGCTCTATCTGCAACAGGAAGGGATGACCGACACCTATACGAAATGGAATTGGGAACATCCCTCGCTGATCGGTACGCTGGGGATGCTGCCGGGAGATGGCGTGGACGCGGCGGTGATGCGGGCGACCGTGCGAAAGGTGATGTCGCAGTGGCGGTGGGACCGCTGTTGGGGTTGGGACTTTCCGATGATGGCGATGGCGGCTGCGCGGAATGGCGAACCGGCCATGGCGGTCGACGCATTATTGTACCCCTCGAAGAAATGTGCATTTACGGCCAATGGCTTGAGTACGGGCGGTCCGTTTCCGTATTTCCCGTCCAACGGCGGTTTGCTGTACGCCGTGGCCATGATGGCCGCCGGTTGGGACAGTGCACCGCATCGTAATGCGCCGGGCTTTCCCAAGGACAGTACGTGGACCGTACGTTGGGAGGGGCTGAAACCGGCGCCGTGAAGGAGAAAAAGACCCTTCCGAACCAGCGGCGGTCCCGCGCGAGGCGAAAGAGCTTCGCCGCAATTTACAATGGGTCCTAGTGTAGTGATTCAGACTGATGGGGATTTCTCGCGTGGCATGCCGACCCACGGTGCGCCGAGTGACGGCATGTCACCATCCTTCTGATGAGGTTAGTTACCCCTCCTTGGCGCTGCGGAAGAGCAAGTAACCCTCCTCGATAATGCCTTCTTGTGCGCTGCGTCGGGGATGTACTGGGCATCACCACAGACTGGGGTCTGGGTTCGCTTCTCCAAAAACGTGGATTGACTCCCGTGGTAAGTTAGTGTACACTTACCATCGTCCGGCATGAAAGGGAACCCGATGAAGACGGCATCGAAAATGTCCAGTGGGGATCGCCGAACGGCCATCATCAAGACCGCCCGGACGATATTCGTCGAGAAGGGCTTCTACAGAACTACCACCCGCGAATTGGCGGAGGCGGCGGGAGTCTCCGAGGCCCTCTTGTTCAAACATTTTCCCAGTAAAGAGGTCCTCTATTCCGCAATCGAGATGTCCTGTTTCAAGGAGGAAGGATCGAAGATCATCGAGCGGCTGCAATCGCTGGAACCATCCACGTCGGCGCTGGTGTACTTGGTCCATGATCTTGTTTCGCACATCCTTGGCGGACAGTCGGAGGAAGGCGAACGGTCGTTCCTCCGCCTTGTGCTTCGTAGCCTGATGGATGAGGGAGAGTTCGCCCGGCTTGGCATTCAGGGAGCACCGTCCCACTGGGTCCAAAAAGTCACGGAGTGCATTGAGGCTGCAAAAGCCGCTGGTGATATGGTCGATGGACCTGTTCCAACCAGTCTGGGAGGTTGGTGTACCCATCAGCTAATTTCCGGGTTTATGATGCACTTCCTGCCCACTGATCCCGTTATCGACTATGGGATTTCGCGCGAGGAACTCGTGAGCCAGGTAATCTCGTTTTGTTTGCGCGGCATGGGCCTGAAAGAAGAGGCGATCCGGCGTTGTTACGAGTCCAAAGGCATTTGCGCGAGGTGAGAAGCGAGTTTTTTTCGGCAGAAGTGTAAGTGGGCGCACACTTACACGGTTATGGCCGGAGGGAACGAGACGCAAGATCGGCGGTATGAAGGAGATGGTTGCGGAGGAACTAGTAATGGATGTCCCTGTCTTGCAGGACTTCGCATGAAAACCGTATTTGCGATTCTTCTTTTGGTGGGTGTTGTGGGAGGCGGCGCGGCGTACTACGCCAAGCATGTGGATGCCGATCCAACGGTGAGCTTTCGCACGGTGGCGATCAAGCGGGGCGACCTGCTCTCGACGATCAGTGCCACTGGAACCGCTCAGCCCGAAGAGGTTGTTGACGTGGGTGCGCAGGTCATGGGTTTGATCCTGGAATTCGGCCCCGATCCCCACGATCCGGCCAAGCTGATCGACTACGGCTCTGTCGTCGAGAAAGGGACCTTGTTGGCACAAATCGATCCTACCCCGTACAAGTCGGCGCTGGAGCAGGCGGAGGCAACGTTGCAAAAGTCGGAAGCCGATCAGTTGCAGCTTGCGGCAAAGTCCAGGCAGGCCGAGCAGGAGTGGAAGCGCGCGGCAAGTCTGCAGCCGATGAAGGCCATCTCCGACACCGACTACGATACAGCCTTTGCCAATCATGAGGTGGCCAAGGCCAACGTGGCAGCGGGAGTGGCAACGATTCGCCAAAACAAAGCCTCTGTGGATGCGGCAAGAATCAACCTCGGCTATTGCACCATCAAATCGCCGGTTCGCGGCACGATTCTGGATCGTCGCGTCAACATCGGGCAGACCGTAGTTGCAAGCCTCAACGCTCCCAGCCTGTTCCTCATCGCCAAGGACCTGAAAAAGATGCAGGTGTGGGCCTCGGTCAATGAGGCCGACATTGGCCACATCCGCGTGGACATGCCCGTGCGATTCACGGTCGATGCTTATCCGGGCCAAATGCTTCGTGGCAAGGTGACCCAAATCCGCATGAACGCCACGATGACGCAGAACGTCGTCACGTACACCGTGGTCGTAACGACCGACAATTCCAGTGGCAAGTTGTTGCCTTATCTGACGGCGAATGTCCAATTTGAGATGGACCAGCGGTCGGGCGTCCTGTTGGTGCCTAATGCGGCGTTGCGTTGGAAACCGCAAGCGTCGCAGATAGACCCGGTGCTGAGTAAGACGGCGATCTCCGCTGAGTCCGCGAACACTCAAGACCGTGGTTGCCTTTGGGTTGAAGCCAAGGGTGGTCTCGTTCGGCCGTTGGAGGTGGTGGTTGGCATTAGCGACGGGGTGATGACCGAGATCAGTGGCAGCGGCGTGAAGGAGGGGGTACGGGTCATTATCGGGGAGGAAGGCCAGGGAGACACCGAGGGTCAAGACAGCGAAGCGACCGCCGACGGAGACAAGACGAGTAATCCGTTCTTGCCGAAACTGCCCAAGGGCGGCAAACCGCCTCCAGGACCGATGATGTAGCTTCTGGGAGAGACCACACATGGAATTGATCCGACTTGAAGACATCCACAAGACCTATCACCTGGGCGAAGTGGAAGTTCCGGTGCTGCGGGGCATCTCGCTCTCCATTCGTCGAGGCGAGATGGTGGCGCTGATGGGCGCCTCGGGTTCAGGCAAGACTACGCTAATGAACATCCTGGGGTGCCTGGACCATCCGAGCTCGGGCAAGTATTGGCTCGACAATCAGGAGATGAGCGGCCTCTCGCCGAATCAGCGGGCGCTGGTGCGAACGGAAAAACTTGGTTTTGTCTTTCAGAATTTCAATCTCCTCGCGCGAACAACGGCATTACAGAACGTCGTTATGCCGCTAGACTATTCCCCGCGTCGGTGTTCGTCCGGGGAGGCCCGCCGTCTGGCGAAGACTCTCCTGAGCCACGTTGGATTGGCCGACCGAGTGAATCACGAGCCGTCGCAGATGTCTGGCGGACAACAACAACGAGTGGCGATCGGCCGGGCCTTGGTCAATCGCCCCACGCTCGTTCTGGCCGACGAGCCGACAGGCAATTTGGATTCGCATACGAGCGTCGAAATCCTCCGCATGTTTCAGCAACTCAACGCCGAGGGGATCACCGTCGTTCTGGTGACGCACGATCCCAAGGTGGCCGCCTATGCCCATCGGACCATCCGTATCGTGGACGGAACGATCGAGGGCGACGAAGTGAATCCATCGAATCCCCGTGACATCGGTGTTGCGTCAGAACCTCATGCCGGTTTCTGGCAGTCGGCTCCTCATGCGGACATCCCAGACAAGAGCGGCAACGATGATGGTCGTGGCCTCGGCGTGGCAACGGTGACCCAACCGGTGAAAGTCGTGGCCTGGGCGGCAAAAGCTCCTCCCGGGCCCCAACCTGCCACGAAACCAATCCTCTCGCCACAGAAACCATCATCTGGATTCTATGGCGATGTAGCGGTTGCGCCCCAGCGGCAGATCGCGCCGGCGCTGCTGCCCGCCACGTGGCGCACCGCGCTCGGGGCATTGCGGCGAAACAAGATGCGGTCGGGGCTGTCGGCCCTGGGCGTCATCATTGCCGTGGCCGCGGTCATTGCCATGACGGAGATCGGTCAAGGCTCGAAGGCCACCTTGCAGAAAGGCATCGCCAGCATGGGGGCCAACACACTGATGATCTTTGCCGGGACGAGTAGCACCGGCGGCGTGAACCAGGGGACTGGCAGTGCGCTGACGCTCACGCCCCTGGACGCCAGCGAGATAGCGCGTCAGTGTTTTGCCGTTAGCGGGGTCGCCCCGATTGTTCGCGCCCGATCACAAATCGTCTACGGGAACCGAAACTGGGTTCCCGAGCAAATCTACGGCACAACGCCGTCATTCCTGGTGGTGCGTGATTGGCAGAACATGGCCAATGGCGAGATGTTCACCGACCGCGATGTCCGCAACGGCAACAAGGTCTGCGTGATCGGCAACACCGTGAAACGAAACTTATTTCCTGGTTCGTCTCCGATCGGCAAGGAAATTCGCATCAATAACGTCTCGTTTCGGGTGATTGGCGTGTTGAGTCGCAAGGGAGCGAACATGATGGGCATGGATCAGGACAACATCGTGCTGGCTCCGTGGACCACCATCAAATACCGCGTAAGCGGCACCACGCTGACCAACACGAACCAGAGCGCCAGCTCCGGCAGCAGTTCATCTTCCACCAGCGATACTGTCAACACGCTGAGCGGCCTCTATCCCAACGCAACGTCGCTGTATCCCTCTCGTTCGTCCATTCAGGCCGCCGATTACCCGCAGCCGGTCCGTTTCACCAACGTGGATCAGATTGTGGCCAAAGCGGCTTCCGAAACCAAGGTCACACAGGCGGTCAGCCAGATCACCGAGCTACTGCGCGAGCGTCACCGCATCCGTGCGGGCAACGAAGACGACTTCAGCGTCCGTGATATGGCCGAGATGATGAACATGTTGTCCACCACCACCCAGTCGATGAGTGTCTTGCTCTTGGTGGTGGCATTGATTTCCCTGGTGGTCGGTGGGGTGGGTATTATGAACATCATGTTGGTCTCCGTCACCGAACGTACTCGGGAAATCGGACTCCGCATGGCCGTTGGTGCCCGAAGCCATCACATTCTCCGGCAATTCCTCGTCGAGGCGGTGGTGTTGTGCCTCGTCGGCGGAGCCATAGGAATTCTTTTGGGCCGCGGCGCGTCCATTCTCGTGAGGTGGAAGATACACTGGCCCACCGAAGCGTCGTTGTCAACGATCGCTGTCGCCGTGGTGGTCTCTGTTGGCGTCGGCATCGCCTTCGGCTTCTATCCTGCCTGGAAAGCCTCGCGACTGGACCCCATCGAGGCCCTGCGGTATGAGTGAGTGGACAATGAATGGCAGCTGACGCAGGTTTCAAAACGGCCTGTCATGCGAGGCGAGCATGGCGACCGTTTTCCGAGTCGATCTTTCAGGAGTGCAAACAATGTTGCCCCAACCGGAAGACGGAATCAATCTCGAATTCGAGCTAATCGGCTGCGAGTTGCACGACGGTCCTTGTCAGTACATCGTCTCAGCACAGATGCTCCTCGAATCGTTACGCCGTCAGGGAATCGCATCTTCGCATAACGATGGTCGTCTCGACATGACCCTTAAACTCCTTGAACGAGCCAACGTCGAGCTGCGACGGCTCATCCGTGGCCTTCAGCCCCTGCAACTCGACGAAATACGATGGCTGACTATGGTCGAACGTTTGAACGACGAGAACGCAATGGATGGTGGCCCAAAGATCGAATGGTGCCTTGACGCTGACTTCGATGGGCTTCCGAACCATCTGAAGGCACCGATTCTACGCATCCTGCAAGAGTGCCTCACAAACGCTCGCCGCCACAGTATGACGAGCAATGTGCTTGTGGGCATTACGCAAGACGAGAGGTCGGTCGGTATCCAGGTTCAGGACTGGGGCATCGGCTTCGATTTGGAGAACATCCAACCCAAGAGTTACGGGCTGAATGGCATCCGCCAACGGGCACGATTGCTGAACGGCACCATTACTATTGAGAGTCACCCAGGCGGAGGAACGTGCATCGTGGTTGACATTCCACTCCGAGTGCAGGACACACCGGCCGATACAAATTGTCCAACGACGTGAAAGGAAAAGGACCGCGTGCATCGCTGCCCATCCATGGATGCGCGTTTTTGCAAATGATCCGCGATGTATCGGCAGATGGCGGGCTGGAATACCAAGAAGACATGTAGTAGAGAGATATTATGGGTAACACGCTGCTGAAAGAGGATGCAATATATCGGCTCATACGAAGAACCTTTGTTGCAGCGGTCCTAATGGCCGGCCCTTGTCTGACGGGTTGCGGACCTGCAAGGACAGCTCGGCCGGACATTGTCCCGGAAGTGGCCGTAGTGGCAATCCAGCCTCAACAGGTCGCATTGACGTTTGAATTGCCAGGGCGGACCGCTGCTTGTCGAGTGGCGGAAATTCGGCCCCAGGTGAACGGCCTGATTCAGAAACGCCTGTTCACCGAAGGTTCCCAGGTGGACGCCGGCGAGGTGCTCTACGAGGTTGATCCCGCTCCCTATAAGGCGGCGTATGACAGCGCGGCTGCTAACCTCGTATCCACAAAACAGGCGGCCGAGAGGGCGCAAGCAACCTTGGCCGCGACTATCGCCAGTCTCGAACGGTATGAGGCGGTTCTTCAGTTGGCCAAGACGAATCGCGATCGGTGCGAGACCCTGCTCAAGAAAAACGCTGTCTCCGGCACGGATCACGACCAGGCCGTGGTCGATGTCAATGTGGCCAATGCCGCCTTGAATGTTGCCAAGGCACAGGTGGAAAGCGACCGGCAATCGGTTGGGATGGCCAAGGCTGCCATCCAACAGGCGGAAGCAGCCCTGGAAACTGCCAAGATCAATCTTGATTACACGAAAATCAAGTCCTCCATTTCTGGACGCATCGGCCGCTCCAACGTGACCGACGGAGCCATCGCAACGGCTTATCAGACCGTGCCTCTGGCAACCGTTCAGCAACTCGATCCCATTTATGTGGATGTACCTCAATCCACCGTGGCACTGAGCCGGTTGAAACGCAGTTTTGCAAACGGCAACCTCACAACTAAGGGAACCGACGGGGTAAGAATCGTCCTGGAAGACGGCACAGTGTATCCTTTGACGGGGTCGCTTCAGTTTGCCGACGTGACCGTGGATCAGACGACTGGCTCGGTCATCCTGCGGATTGTCGTGCCCAATCCCGATGGAACGCTTTTGCCCGGCATGTTCGTTCGAGCGATTATCGAAGAAGGTGTTCGTGAACACGCCATTCTCGTCCCCCAGCAGGCCGTCTCGCGAGATCCCAAGGGCCATCCGCTCACGCTGATCGTGGACGCCGACGACAAGGTTCAGCAGCGAGAGCTATCGACCGATCGTTCCATGGGTGACAAATGGCTGGTCTCCTCGGGAGTCGCCCAAGGCGATCGCGTGATCGTCGAGGGGATGCAAAAGGTGCGTCCCGGAATGGCTGTTAAGGTGGTCCCCTCCAAAGCCGGTGGAACTCTAGCGGCGAATCTCAAAGATACGGCGCAGACGACCACCCATTGACCGGGCAGCAAGGACCAACAGTAAGCCAGTAGGGACTCGCAATGTTGTCGAGGTTCTTTCTCGATCGGCCGGTATTCGCCTGGGTTATCGCCATCATTCTGATGGTGTTGGGTTGTTTGTCCATCTATAATCTCCCGATTTCCCAGTATCCGCCGATCGCTCCGCCGTCGATCGCCATCACGGCTTCCTACCCGGGCGCTTCGGCCGAAACCGTAGAAAACAGCGTGACCCAGATCATCGAGCAAAAGATGACGGGGTTCGACGACTTGTTGTATCTGTCTTCCGCGAGCGACTCGTCCGGTTCCTCCCGCATCGAGTTGACGTTCAAGGCGGGCACAGACCCGGACCTGGCTTGGGCCAAGGTGCAGAACAAGCTCCAACTTGCCCAAACCAGCCTACCGTCCTCTGTCCAGCAAGCCGGCGTTTCGGTCAACAAATCGACGCGGAATTTTCTGCTCATTGTGGGGTTGGTCTCTGAAGACGGCAGCATGGACTGCCATGACCTGTGCGATTACGCCCAATCTAACCTGGAGAAAGTCATCGCTCGAATTCCCGGTGTCGGTGAAGTAAGCATTTTCGGCGCGCAGTATTCCATGCGCGTCTGGGTCAACCCGGACAAGCTTACGGACTACAATCTGACCTTCAGCGATGTTATCCAGGCGTTGCAGAACTACAACGTGGAAATCTCCGCCGGCCAGTTTGGCAGCAAGCCGACCGTCCAGGGGCAACGCCTCAACGCCTCGATTGTGGTGCAGAACCTGTTGAAAACCCCGGAGGAATTCGGCGACATTCCCATTCGTACCAACGCGGACGGCTCGACCGTCCGAATATGCGACATCGGCCGCACCGAATTGGGCACCGAATCCTACGATATGGAGTCTTATTACAACAACAAACCCACCGCCGGCATGGCCATCCGGCAAGCGCCGGGCGCCAACGCCTTGGAGACCGCCAATGCCGTCAAGAAGAAGATGGAAGAATTGAGCCACTACTTTCCGCACGGGATGAAGGAGGTCTATCCCTTTGATACGACTCCGTTCATTCAGGTGGCAATTAAGGAAGTCGTGAAAACCCTGTTCGAGGCGGTGGTCCTAGTTTTCTTGGTGATGTACCTTTTCATGGGGAACATTCGCGCCACCTTGATTCCCACAATCGCGGTGCCCGTGGTCCTTCTCGGCAGCTTCGCCGCGTTGGGGTTTTTTGGCTTTTCGATCAATATGTTGACCATGTTCGCCATGGTCTTGGCCATCGGTCTTTTGGTGGACGACGCCATCGTCGTGGTGGAAAATGTGGAACGCATCATGAGCGAAGAAGGGCTTTCGCCGCGCGAGGCCACGGCCAAGTCGATGGAGGAAATCACCAGCGCGCTCATCGGCATCGGTTTGGTGCTCTCGGCGGTTTTTGGGCCGATGGCCTTCTTTTCCGGTTCCACCGGCATCATTTACCGTCAGTTCTCCGTCACGGTCATCGCCTCCATGCTCCTGTCGGTGGTGGTGGCCTTGATTCTCACGCCGGTCCTTTGCGCGACGTTTCTCACGCCCGTGGCCAAGGGACATGAGGGGTCCGAAAGCTCCGTGTTCGTGCTGCGTTGGTTCTTCCACGGGTTCGATCGCATCTTTTCCTGGATTCGCGAACGTTATTTGGGATTAGTCGGACACTCCTTGGCCCACAAGCTCCGCTTTGTTTTCCTCTACATCGTGCTCGTGGCGGCGGTGGTATACCTGTTCATGCGGCTCCCCAGCAGCTATCTGCCCAATGAAGATCAGGGCGTCGTCATGTGTCAGGTGATTCTGCCGACCGGCTCGACGTTTGAGATGACCAAAGAGATCGTGGACGCCGCCTGTCGTCATTTCCTGGATTCGGAAAAAGAGGCAGTCGAGTCGTGCATGTCGGTGATCGGCACCGGGTTTTCCGGTCAGTCGCAGAACAACGCCATGGTGTTCATCAAACTGAAAGATTGGGAACTTCGCCAACGCCCGGACCTGAAAAGCGATTCTGTTATTGGCAGAGCGATGGGAAAGTTCTTCACGGACCCCACCTATCGCAATGCGATGGTTTTTGCTTTCGGGATGCCAGCGGTCAGCGAGTTAGGCAACGCCCAAGGCGTCGATTTCGAGTTGGTCGATCGCGGTGGCCGCGGACATAAGGCCCTGATGGAAGCCCGCAACCAACTGATTGAGAAGGCTAGAGAAGATCCGCGATTGGCAAGCATTCGAGCTAACGGCTTGGATGACGTGTCGGAATACCGCGTGGATGTCAATTGGAAAAAGGCCGGCGCGCAGGGCATTCCCATCAATGACATCCACACAACGATTTCCGCCGCTTTTGGCAGCTCCTATGTCAACAACTTTGTGCAGAACGAACGCATCAAAAAGGTGTTTGTCCAGGCAGATGGCCCTTACCGCACGTCGCCCGAGGATCTCAATAAACTGTATGTCCGAAACAACGCCGGGAAGATGGTTCCCTATCCTTCGTTCGCCACGGGCCGCTGGTCTTACAATTCCCCTCGGCTCGAACGCTTCAACGGCTTCGCGTCGCTGAACATCTGGGCCGAAGCGGCGGCGGGCAGAAGTTCCGGCGAGGCCATGAAAGCCATGGAGGAACTCGTTGGAAGGCTGCCTGAAAGTTTCGGTTATGACTGGACCGGACTCTCCTATCAGGAACGCATGGCGACGGCCCAGGGACCGATCCTCTATGCCTTCTCCATACTCGTGATCTTCCTTTGCGTCGCCGCGCTGTACGAAAGTTGGACCATCCCCTTTGTCAACCTTTTGATGTTGCCGTTGGGCGTGCTCGGCGCTCTGGCGGCCACGTCCTTGCGAGGACTGTCAAACGACGTCTATTTCCAAATCGGATTCCTGACGACGCTCGGGCTTTCGACCAAGAACGCAATTCTTATCGTTCAGTTCATCAAAGAACAGCAGCGGCAAGGAAAAGGACTGGTTGACGCGACTCTGTCAGCCGTGAAAATCCGATTCCGCCCGGTCATCATGACCTCGCTGGCCTTCTTCTTCGGCACACTGCCGCTGGCCACCGCCGGCGGAGCTGGAGCGGGTGCGATGAACGCCATCGGCACCGCAGTCACCGGCGGCATGCTCTCGGCCACATTCATCGACTTGATATTCATCCCTCTGTTCTTCGTCGTGGTCTCGACCTTCTTCAGCAGGAACCGGCAACAGCCAGTCCCGCAGCCGTCTCTTGTTTCCGATGTTGCCAACGGCGGTTGAGTTAAGACCGATTATGAAAACTGCACCGCAAATCCTACTGACTGAGGAAGAACGCACGACGCTGAATGTCTGGTTACGTCTCCATACACCCACTCGTGTGGCGTTGCGTGCGAAGATCGTCCTATTGGCAGCCGATGGTAAAACGAATCAGGAAATCGCTGGACAACTACGGGTGTCACCCAAAACGGTCTCGTTGTGGCGACGGCGCTTCCTCGTGGGCCGATTGGTTGGCATCGAAAAGGAAGCCCCCCGTAGCAAGCGGAGGTCGAAGGCTTATGAAACTACCGTCTGCCTGATTCTTCGCAAGACGGAGGAACGACCCGCCCATGCCACGCAGTGGACAACCCGGTCGCTGGCCAAGGAACTAGGAATCTCGCCATCTATGGTACAGCGTGTGTGGAAGGCCAACAGTCTGAATTCTCGCCAGAAGTGACCGTCTTGGCTGTTAAGGGACCTTGCCTCTCTCTTCTCCTCGGGGTGGGAGAATGAATGCAAACCCCACAGTGGGGCTAGGCTTGGCGTCGGAAACCCCGCCATACGACCCCATCTGCGTAAAGCACTCGACCAGGCGCACTATTCCGAGCCAAGGAGATCCTTTTGTCGGTTAATTCACAATGGACCGATACCGAGTCCTCGGGCAGCTTGAACCAGCAGATCGAGACGGCGATCGTGTCGGCGCTTCAGACTGCGGAACAGTCCGGCGCTTCGACCGACTTCCAAACGGTCATCGGCAACGCCGTGCAGCAGACGCTTCAGGCTAACGGCATCGGTGGCGTTTCGTCCACCGCCGACACTGCGAGCACTACGAGTTCCAATGGCACTGCCGCCAGCGCCGGCTCGTCGAGCACTACCGCGTCCTCGAACAGTCTGAACCAGCAGATCGAGGCGGCGATCGTGTCGGCGCTCCAGACTGCCGAGCAGTCCGGCGATGCGACCGACTTCCGAACGGTCATCGGCAACGCCGTGCAGCAGACGCTTCAGGCTAACGGCATCGGTGGCGTTTCGTCCACCACCGACACTGCGAGCACTACCAGTTCCGCAAACACTACGAATTCTTTGGGCAGCTTGAACCAGCAGATCGAGACGGCGATCGTGTCGGCGCTCCAGACTGCGGAACAGTCCGGCGCTTCGACCGACTTCCAAACGGTCATCGGCAACGCCGTGCAGCAGACGCTTCAGGCTAACGGCATCGGTGGCGTTTCGTCCACCACCGACACTGCGAGCACTACGAGTTCCAATGGCACTACCGCCAGCGCCGGCTCGTCGAGCACTACCGCGTCCTCGAACAGTCTGAACCAGCAGATCGAGGCGGCAGTTGTGTTGGCGCTCCAGACTGCCGAGCAGTCCGGCGCTTCGACCGACTTCCGAACGGTCATCGGCAACGCCGTGCAGCAGACGCTTCAGGCTAACGGCATCGGTGGCGTTTCGTCCACCGCCAACACCGCGAGCAGTACGAGTTCCAACGGCGCTACCGCCAACACGGGCTCGTCGGGCTCTTCCGCGTCCTCGGACAGCACGAGCACCGCCAGCACCGATCAGCTTATTCAACTGCTGCAACAGCTATTCGGCAATCAGGGTAGTAACGGCAACCAGCAGCTCTTGGGATTGCTGGTAGATATGCAGACTTGAGCAAGAGGCCCGTCCGCCAAGCCGGTGCGGAATTGCCGTGGACACACTCCAAGCGGTGCTCCACAGAACCTCACGCTGTGTGACGCCGGTTTTCGGATAGGTCGATGCCCCGAAAAGCGATGCGTTACGACCCCAATAACGTGAAGCATACGCTTGGGTATATTGGGTTACGCCTTGTCGTCCGATTTGCAGTAGACCGACAATTCCAAACAGCTTCAATTTGGGAAATCTGCCGGCCGTTTACGCCCGAACCGCACGGCAAGCGAAGGTCAAACTGCCGCCTGAGTTGGCCGGCAGAGGTTTGCAGATTACCAACGCCTGCACGAGAGAGGACCTGACCGGGCGTGCCGAGGCGACCGGGGAAACGGTAACGCTGGACTTGCCGGCAGGAGAGCCACTACTGATCCGGGCAAGACGAGGGGAGGCTCCCCATGACCGCGCCGGAAGTTTCGGCCGCCAGTGTGGCCGCACCTCCAGTAACCGCATTGGAAACGAACAGCACCGTCATCGAGGTCAGCAGGGGAGTCACGAACCGGTTCATTGCTTCAACTCCAGGGTTCTTTATCGTGGGCAGCCAGGGTAAGAAGTATTGTCGCTCATCGTCCCACGTGCGGCAATCGCTGGTCAAGTCGCACTCTCGGCGACTTTTGACAGCGGCGGCTGTCGCCTGGAGGAAGCTGTCTGATTAACCCTTTCTGATCAGGCTTGGATTGCCGAGGGCCCGGATGCTCTGGAAGCAATCGTGAGGCATCTCGGGGTAACACCGTCGTGAATCCGTGACGATCCCGGTCCGAAATTACTGGTTAGTATTGACGGACTTTTCTATGCGAACTCGGCGCACTCGCCCCGGCGAGTACGGTTCGCTTCGGAGCGTTCAGACGCTGGCACGAAGGTCAAGGCGGCGTTCTGGGCACCACGTGGACAGCCAATCTTCGAGGTTTCAAGCCAGCACTCACGAACTGTCGCATCGTTTTCTTCTCCGACTATGCAGCGCCCGGGCGCTCCCGGCCCGTGTAGCGTTTGGCGCTTCTCAGACCGAGATTGAAGGCCAGTTCCCGCCAGGATAGGATTGTACTGATCCAAAATCCCACCCCGGAGAACTCACGGTCATGGCCACCGCCGCTCCTCGCCGTTTCATTCCGCTGATCCTTTGCCTCTTTCTTGCTCTGGAAAGCACGGCCTTGGCCGCAAATTCCAAGCCCATTCCGACCAAGGCCGGCATCCCGTATGGTCCGCATCCCCATCAATTGCTGGACCTTTATCTTCCCGCCAAAGGCGACGGCCCGTTCCCGGTGGTGATCTGGTACGGGGCACTGTGGGCTCCGAAGATGAGCGTTCCGCCCGTCAACGCGCTTTTTCCGGCACATTGTGCAGGAATTGGCGTCGAGGCGCGGGTGATGGCCGACGCAATCAAGGATAAGATCAGCCCGCCCATCTCGGTATGCCTGCTCGATGCTCGCCGTGCCGTCCAGTTCGTGCGATTGCACGCTGCCGAGTGGAATCTCGACCCAAACAGGATCGCGGTGGGTGGCAGTTCGCAGGGAGCCCTACCGGCACTTTACGTTGCTTGTGCAGGGGAAAGGGCCAACCCCAGTTCGAGCGATCCGGTGGAGCGGGTTTCCACGAAAGTGACGTGCGCGGCAGCCCATCGGACTGTGCCAACCATCGATCCCAAGAGGATGGGAGAGTGGAATCCCGGCGTCGAGTGGGGCGTCCCTGCGTGGGGATGCAGTTTTGCTGAATCGTTGAAAAAGCGAGACGAGTTGTTGCCACTGATCTGCCAATGGTCGCCGGACGCTCTGTTGAGCAAGGACACACCGCCCATCTATTTTGAATACAACTGGGGCCTGACCAAGCCCGCCGAGGTTAAAGAGATGGATTATCGGGTCCATTCTCCACGCTGGGCCGTGGGATTCCAGAAATTTGCCCAGGAGCGAGGTGCGAAGTGTTACGTGAAATTCCCCGGTCATCCCGCGGAAAAATACACCGACATCTGGGACTTCCTGCTTCAGCAGTTGGGAGCGGCGGCCGGCAAAGTCGCCAAATAGATCGTAAGGAGCTTAGGAATCGTGCGGCGTTCCTGGTTCCGTTGGATATGTCTCGCGCGAAAATGCCGTCCTGGTATCCCATTGGAAAAGGGAATCGGTATCCGTTGAGCACGGTTCAGGTGACGAGATAAGGGATCGGGGGCAAGAACCAATGCGGCTGTGTGATGCTGAACTCAAAGCGGTGAATGGCCGCATCCGCCGTTTTCTCCAGCGTCGCATTGAGTTTCCGGTATTCCGCTGGCTCGGGCTGAACGGTCAGGGCTTCGACATCCTCGAAGTGGGCTGCGGCTCGGGATACGGTGCCGTATTGCTCTCCCGCCTGAAGCCGAAAAGCTACTTGGGGATCGATCTGATGCCCGAGATGATTGATCTGGCCCTGAAACGAAAGGACGTTACCCGCGCCGACTTTCGGCTTTTGGATGCCACCGATATGCGACAGATTCCCGACGCCAGCAAGGACGTGGTGGTGATCTTCGACATTCTCCATCACATTCCGCGATGGCGAGAAGTCTTGTCCGAATGTGGTCGGGTTCTTCGCCCTGGAGGATCGCTTTTCCTTGAAGAACCCAGCGCCTTCGCAATTCGGTTGTGGGATTTCATCTTCAAGTGGGGCCACCCGAAAGATGCGCTGTTCACTTGGCGAGAGTTGGAAGGCCGTTTGACCGATACAGGGTTCACGGTCAAACACCGCTGTCGGCTTTGGCCGTTGCGAAGCTACTGTGCGGTCAAGGCGCCGCAACGATGAAGGGTTCCCATGTGTCCGTCACTTCGACCATGATCTGCCGAACAAACGTGCCTTCAGCGATTCGGCAACAGATTGTGAGGCGCCGGTGCGGGAAGGGGTTTCGGCACCAGATTGTGAGGTGTAGGCGCGAAAAAGGCGGTGATTCCGAACACAGCGGCAATTAGCAATAACGACACGAAAAGGATGCCGGCAATGGTGCAACCCGCAACAACCGCGGTGTTTGCCGCCGTCGTGATTCCGTACTGAGTACGATAGGGATCAAAGTCCAGCGACGAGTCCTTTTCCCGCGCACTCACGGGACGCTTGAAACGCAGCCGTTGATCGTCGAATTTCTCCACAAGCACCCAGCCCGCAGCAGCTTCTTCCGTACATGCCTTCTGAAACACTGCGGGCTTCCGAAAAGCGGCGGTATTGGAGCGAAGGATTTTGAATTCCCAGCCCGCTTGAAGCTCGGCATCGCTATACTTGGTCATTTCTTCTTCCTCTTCCCGTCGTCGCCGTTCGGCTTCAGCAGCGGCGGCGGCAACAGCGGCGGCACCCGCGCTCATGGAAACCTCCGATGATCGGCAATCACACAAAAAGGGGCGACCACTCGAACCCACTCACGACAATAATGCTAGTGGTGGCAGCGGGCAAGTCAATATCCGACGCAGTTGCATCCGACCGCCGAAGACGCGAGAATGGTCCTGTCCACACTATAATGCAACGACGAACCCTCTCCGCGAAAGGGACGACATGACACTCAGCGAATACTTCGATAGGGCCAAGGGCATTGGCGTCCTGGCGACGACGGACTTGGCGGGACAGGTGAATCAGGCGATTTACGCCAAGCCTCTTTTTCTGGACAAGGATGACGAGCAAACGTGTTCCTTCATCATGGCCCATCGGCTGACCCACGAAAACGTGAAACACAACCCGAGTGCTGCGTATCTGTTCATCGAAGAGGGCAAGGAGTTTGTCGGCAAACGGCTGTCGTTGATCGTAGGGAACGAAGACGCCGATCCTGAGAAGATCAAGTCGCTCCGTCGCCGCTACGACATCCCCATCAGCGACGAGGAATGCAAGTACCTTGTCCACTTCCACATCGAAGGCGTGCGCCCGTTGGTTGGCACGGAATGACAAACTTTACTCCACGGGTGTTTGACCATGAAGCTGAAATGGCATGTCATCATTGTTCTGGTCCTTGCGACATCTGCCACGAACCTATTGGCCCAGGATGTGCATCGCCAACAAATTGCCCAGTTGCGGCAGCAGCTTGCAGAGGCACAGCAACAGGGAAATGAAAAAGCCGTTCTTCGGCTCTGGAGCCAAGCGAAATCTCTCTTGGGCGACCAAGCGGGCGTCCCCGAACTGCCCGACGAGTTCCGTCCTGTTCCCAAAACCGTCGAGCCACTCGCTTTGGACGAGTGCCGAAAGGGCGCAGCGTTGTATTTGCGGCAAATCCAAGGGAAGAAATGGTGGAAGATCGGCCTCGATCCCACGAAAACGGAGCATCTGCCACGGGAAGTCGCCAACGTAATTGTGGGTGGCCTCGCGATCAACCGGGCAGCACTTGGGGACCAGCAGCAATGGTTGACGGTAGCCAAGGAGGCGGGCGATTACCTGCTTTGGACGCAGCAACAGGGTGGCGCGGGCGTCTTCCCGTTCCCTCACTACCTCGGCGGACGTGGGAAAGCCTTCGAGTCGGCCACTCGTATGTTTCAGCAGGCCGAGAAAGCAGGAACGCTCGATAAGATGATCCGAAATGGATGGGTGATCGATGACCACGGTAACGGCGGGCTGCAATTCGACAACGGCCTGTGCGGCGTGGCGATCCTCGCGCTGTACGAGACCACCAAGGACGACCGGTATCTTCAATCGGTCAAGGCCGCTGCCGATTGGGCGGTTCATCAGCCCGTCGTGCCGAACTGGAACTACAACTCCTTCAGCGTGTATCTGTTGGCGAAAGCGGCCCGCGCTACGGACGACCATCGTTACCTCGAATCCGCCAAACAGAAGGCTCGCCTGGGCGTTTATCCAGGTCAGTTGACGGATGGGCCGTACAAGGGCCGCTGGGCCGACCCGCACAATGCACGGCCCAACTACCATTATATTATTGTCCGTGGCATCGCCAGTCTGATTGCGTCGATGGACGAGAGCGATCCCGACCGCACGATAGCAATCTCTTCGCTACGGCTCGCATTGCAGGCCAGGAATCCCGAGTTTGTGCAAAAGGGCATGATGAGCAAGGATGCGGCGTTGGAGGCCCTGCTGTCGGTAAAGACGGAGCCGAAACTCCGAATACCCCAACTTGAAAGCTGCGGGACCAACGAGGCGATTGGCGTTTTGGAACGGGCGGTCACTGCGGAATATCGGTCAGGGAGATTGCCGTTATCTCCTGGCGTCTGGGGACGATTTCTGGAATACGAGAAGTCCAAGCTCAAGTAGGCGTGGCACCATGAACGGCGACGAAGTTCGGGTACTTGAAAAAGAGCTGGAAAATGCCATTGGCCGCGTGGTGCGTCGACTTGCCAAAGCCAAACAAATCAACGCACCGCCGTCCAAGCACACCTACCACCTGATGGCGAAAGCAGCCGTAACCGTGCTTGAAGCGGTGAATGAAGAAAGCTGACACAGTAGCTTGCCTCGATCAATGTGCCAACGCAATCGGTTCGGCTGTCCCGGGCACCACGAACGGGCCAATCACGACCGACTTGGCCGCCGCTCCGATTAGCTCCGAGCGGAGGATGGGCACATCCTGCGGGGCCTCGATCCCCAAGCGGATTCTGTCGCCCCCGATTTTGACGACGGTGATCGTGATGTTGCCGTCGATCACGATACTCTCGTCTTCCTTACGACTGAGAACCAGCATGACATTATCCTCCCTGACAAAAGGTTTCTACGCGACCGCAACAGGCATTTCCACGACGGCGATCCCGGCTTCGGGAACGCGAACTTCGTACCGTGCCAACAACTTGACCAGAATTTCGCCGATGAGCTGCGGGCCGTCGTCCGGTTCGTACCGCCTGGAATCGTCCGGCAAATTGGAAATGCGGCTTTCCATCGCCTTGCCCCCGAAGCAACGCTTTTCATTGTACGCACTACTATACGGATGTCAATCATTTGCGGTTCGGGAAAACGAGTGCCAGGATGGGTAAGCTGAGGGGGATTTAGCGAGGGACGAGTAGAATCGAATCAGCCACCCACGATCTGGCCGATGGACTGACTGTTCTGGTCCCCCCACCATCCGAGCAGCCATGCAACCCGACACTATTACCCAGCTTGTGGCGGCCACGTTCGCTGAACTTCGTACGAGCGATGCAGAACCAATCACCCGCACGATCCTCGTTCGGGAAGGATTCTTTGTGGGCTATCAGTTTCGCAGCGGCGATCTGCGTGCCGTGTGGTTTGCGGACAATGGCAAGATCAAGTCGTATGACGCCGATGGGAAGCTGGTCCGCAAGATCGATCCACAAGAACAGCTGAAAAAGGCGGCGTGAAGACGACACGTCTTTTGGAGTGTCATACCCCCATTGCACTTGCCCTTCGCAGGCTCTCGTCAGCTTGCGAGGGGCTTTTTATTTGCCCGTCGCCCTTTATCTGCCTATAGGGCGTGGCAAGTTAATCCACGACACCCACCACGGTGGCCCACGGGTCTGCTGACGAGGCATTCTGATAGGCCAGGCCCGCCCACTCGGCAACCGCCTCGGGCACTGCACCGCCGCGTTCCACCACGAAGTATTTGTTGAGGCCTTTATACAACGTTCCAAGCGGCGCGGGGCCAAGCTCCTGGGCGTCGTATTCCTCGGGCAAGGCCAAGCCAACCATCAACCGCTTGCTGTTGTTCAGCCAGACGACCGCGTATACGGGGCTGTTTGGATCACTGTGGGTCGTGAATTTGACGTAAGAGTTGAGTAGCTTGCTGTCAGCATCGGGAGAAACAGCCAAGAGCAAGCGGGCAATTTGCATGAAATGCCCGTTAAGCTGCACCCAGGCAGGTCCGCTCACCTTGGCAATAGTACGTTGCGACAATGCACCCATGATGCTCCTCCCGTTGCTTCCTTAATGAAAATGGCCCCGCCGATGTGCGGGCATCGGCGGGGCTTGTATGGGCAGCGGCACATCCTGTGAACTGCGCCAAGTGGGTCGCCGTGGGCAGATATCCATTCCGCCAGTGCGGCAATCATACTACGAATCGCGACGGCCACAAATACGTCGAATGGTGCGGACGACGCTAGCATCGCCAGCTTTGCGCCCGCCAGCTCAGCCTGCACCCCACGAAAATTCAGGGTAAATTGCTGTTTCGCACAGCATAATGTGATCGGCTTGCGTTCTCTTTGAGGCAGTTCGGGCAGTACCAGGGTGCGGGAGTCTTTACCGGTTTCGGGCTTCGTTTGCGACACTTCGCGCAAAGGTAACGTTTGCCTTTCACGGCGGTTTTCGGGCGAGTCTTTTTTCCAGTCCGGGGAAAGTTCTTCATCGGAAGCTCGCTATGCCATGCACCTGATCCGCCGCCTGCCATCAAGTTTCCCAAACAGTGAAGCCACCCGCAAGGGGCGGGCATTTACGCGGTCAGGAACGATTTTCGCTGCCGCCGAAACCCGTTCTGTTGCGAACCAAACGCCGGGCCGCTTGCGTGGGCCGGGAGGCCCGAACGAAGACCGGTTCGCAATTGGCCCAAGGCAAGAAATGCCGGCATCGGGTGCCGGGCAGGGCGATTATCCACCCGACGAAAAACCTCTCTTGCGGGCTACGAAACGGGCTACAGCGCTAGCGAAAGTCGGGGTTTGCCTGCTGACGTATGTCCCCCACCTTACTCAGCCCGAAGTCGAGCCCACCGCGACACTTGGGAGCGTCCGCCGCTAAGCCGCCCAGCCGGTCCCGACTTGCATTTTGCGACGCCGCGGAAATGATTCACTGGCCAAGCGTTCTGTGCAAGTCCCCGACCGCGCCGAATTGCGGGTGATTTTCCCCCAAGGAGGAGTCAACGCCGATGCGGAATAGCCTCAATGGTAGTTTGCTCGCCGACGATCCGCTTTGGTACAAGGACGCCATCATCTACCAAACCCACGTGCGGGCGTTTTGCGACAGCGACGGCGACGGCATCGGCGACTTCCGCGGACTGACCTCGAAGCTCCACTACCTCGAAGAGTTGGGCGTCGACACCATCTGGCTGCTGCCGTTCTATCCGTCGCCGCTCAAAGACGACGGCTACGACATCGCCGACTACACCGACGTCCACAGCTCCTACGGCACGATCCACGATTTCATGCGCTTCATGCGCGAGGCCCACGACCGCGGCATCCGCGTGATTACCGAGATGGTGATCAATCACACCTCGGACCAGCATCCCTGGTTCCGCCGGGCGCGGCGGGCGCCGCCGGGGAGCCGCGAGCGGGATTTTTACGTCTGGAGCGACACGCCCGACAAATACAGCAAGGCCCGCATCATCTTCAAGGATTTCGAACCCTCGAACTGGTCCGCCGATCCGGTGGCCAAGGCGTACTACTGGCACCGCTTCTACTCCCATCAGCCGGACCTGAACTTCGACAACCCGGAAGTCCACAAGGCGCTGTTTCAAGTGCTCGACTTCTGGATGCGGCGGGGGGTCGACGGCTTGCGGCTGGACGCCGTACCTTATCTTTACGAGCGCGAGGGGACCAGTTGCGAGAACCTGCCGGAAACGCACCGCTTCCTCAAGGACTTGCGCCGCTACATCGACGGCCGCTACCACAACCGCATGCTGCTGGCCGAGGCCAACCAGTGGCCGGACGACGCGGCGGCCTACTTCGGCGACGGCGACGAATGCCACATGAACTTCCATTTTCCCATGATGCCGCGGATGTTCATGGCGATCCGCATGGAGGACCGCTACCCCATCGTCGACATCCTGCAGCAGACCCCGCCCATCCCGGAGAACTGCCAGTGGGCCACCTTTCTGCGGAACCACGACGAGCTGACCCTGGAGATGGTCACCGATCGGGAACGCGACTACATGTATCAGGCCTACGCCCGCGACCGGGAAATGCGGCTCAACCTGGGCATCCGCCGCCGCTTGGCGCCGCTGTTGAACGACGACCGCCGCGCGATCGAGCTGATGAACGCGCTGCTGTTCTCCATGCCGGGGAGCCCGGTGATCTATTACGGCGACGAGATCGGCATGGGCGACAACGTGTATCTCGGCGATCGCAACGGCGTGCGCACTCCCATGCAATGGAGCGCCGACCGCAACGCCGGCTTCTCCCGCGCCAACCCGCAGAAGCTGTATCTGCCGGTGATTATCGACCCACAGTTCCACTGCGAGAGCGTGAACGTCGAGGCCCAGGAGAGCAACTCCCAGTCGCTGTTGTGGTGGATGCGGCGGCTGATCGGGCTGAGAAAACGCTTTTCGGCCTTCGGCCGCGGGTCGTTGGAGTTTCTCCCTTCGTCGAATCACAAAGTGCTGTCGTTCCTCCGCGCCCACGGCGACCAGCAAATCCTGGTGGTGGCCAATCTGTCCCGCTTCGCGCAGCAAGTCAACCTGGAGCTGGGCCGCTTTCAGGGGATGGTGCCGTTGGAAGCGTTCGGGCAGACGCGGTTCCGCCCGGTGGGCAGCGAGCCCTACTACCTCACGCTGGGGCCCTACAGCTTCTACTGGTTCTCCCTGGAGCCGCAACAAGCCGGAATCGTTTCCACCGAGTCCGGCGCGGCGCCCCTGGAGATCGCCGTCAATGGCAATTGGGAAAACGCCTTGGAAGGCCGGGCCAGGGCGATCCTCGAGCGCGGTTTGCCGGCCTATCTCACCCGTCATCCGCGATCGCTGGGGAGGGATCGAAACATCGAGTCGGCCCGCACGATCGACAGCATTCGCATCGTGCAGCGCAACCGCGTGGTGCACCTGCTGGTGGTCGAGATCGAATACGCCGAAGGCAGCCTGGAGACGCACGCCCTGCCGCTGGCCTTCGCCGACAGCGAGGCCGCCCAGATCGTCCAATCGCGGTCTCCCCAAACCGTGGTGGCCCGCGTGCGGGTCGCGGGAAAAGAAGAGGGCCTGCTCTACGACGCCCTGTGGGACGAACAGTTCGCCACCGTGCTGTTGGACGTGATCCTGCGGCGGCGGCGCTACGCCGGCAAACAAATGGAAATCATCCCCTCCAGCCGGGACCTGCTGCAACAGATCCTGTCCTCGCTGGAAGGGGAGAACCTGACCGCCACGATCCTCCGCGCCGAGCAGCGCCGCGTGGCGACGGTTTTCTCCGATAAGTTGCTGCTGAAGACCTATCGCAAGCTGGAGCCGGCCGTCAATCCGGACCTGGAGGTGGGGCGGTTCCTCACCGAACGCGGTTTTGCCCACGCGCCGGCAACCGTCGGCTCGCTGCAGATCCGCCGTCCCGGCTACGAGCCCATGACCCTCGCGATCCTTCGCCAATTCGTGCCTCACGAAGGAACAGCCTGGCAGCACACGCTCGACGCGCTGGGGCAGTATTTCGAAGTGGCCATGGCGAAAAAAGCCGTGGCTCTGCAAGAGGTGGCCCCGCCCGGCGAGGACCTTGTGGCGCGCACGGCCAAGGAGATCCCGGCCGTCGTTGGCGAGATCGTGGGCTTCTATCTGGCGCAGGCCGCGTTGCTGGGCCGGCGCACCGCGGAGTTCCACGCGGCGATGGCCGCCGACGCGGAGGACCCCGCATTCGCTCCCGAGCCATTCACCAATTACTATCAGCGATCGCAGTACCAGGCGTTGCACTACCTCCAGGCGCGCACGCTCCAGGCCCTGGAAACCCGCCTCGCCGAGCTTTCCCCGGAGGCCCGCGGCGAAGCCGCCGCCGTGCTCGACGCGGCCGGCGAAATCCGTGGGCGTTTCCTGGCGTTGCGCGATCGCAAGATCGAGTCGCTACGGATCCGCTGCCATGGCAACTTCCATCTGGGGCAGGTGTTGTACACCGGCAAGGATTTCATGATCACCGATTTCGAGGGGGATCCGGGGCACTCGTTGAGCGAACGCCGCGCAAAACGCTCTGCGATGCGCGACGTGGCGAGCATGCTCCGCTCGTTCCACCAGGCCGCCTATGCAGCCATGCTGGCCGAGGTCGAGGGCACCTTGCCGGCGGGGCTGAAAGAGTTGGAACCTTGGTACCAATTCTGGCAGGCCTGGGTTCCCGTGAGTTTTCTCCGCGGTTACCTCGACGCGGCCGGCAAGGCTCCTTTCGTCCCGGGCAATGATGAGGAGCTTGCCGCGTTGTTGAACGTGTGCTTGCTGGAAGAAATGTTGACCGAGTTGCGATACGAGCTCGAACATCGGCCCACCTGGGTTCGCGTCCCGCTGCAGGGAATTCTCCAATTGCTCCGTCCGGCCCCACAGTCGATGACTACGGCCTGAGTAGAACGGAATTTCATTCCGATTGCCGGATAAAGACGAACGGAATGAATTCCGTTCTACGCAGCCGCCCGTTGAATTCTCCGCCGCTTCCCGCTACCCTGAATCAACGCAAGGCCCGGAACACGTCCGGACAGGGCCGCCGAGAAACACCCATTTTCAGGAGGGGACGGCGATGCGAAGGTCGCTTGGTCGACTGGTGCTGGTGGCGGGGTTCTTAGCGATTGGGTACTCTGTAACGGCCGCCGGCGCCCCCGGCGTGGTCTACCTGGAGCGAACGCCCGCCTGGCAACTTCAAGGCGATCAAGGATTGCTGCTGCGGGAGCTGGTGCGCCAATCGCTGTTGATCGCCGCCCGCGACGAGTTGGGGCTGTTGACCCGCGACTACTGGCTCGGCGAGGCCATGCCGGCCGCGGATGCAAGTGAGCCGCTCGATCTGATCGCGCATCCGGGCAAGCCCGACCGCATTGAACTTTGCCGCGGGACCGGTTCGGCCAGGCGGAAGGTGGACCAGTGGGAATTCAATCCGGCCGACCGCAAGCAGTATGCGGAACTCGGCCGGGAGTTGGAAAAGCTCTCGCGAACGAAGTTCGTGGAACTGCTCGGGAAGGCCGGCTTTCAGGGCTCGCCCAATCGCTGGAAGCCCGAAGTGCCGCTGCCCGACGAGGCCCAGCGGCTGCTCGCCGAAATGACCTTCAGCTCCCAGTACCTGGCCGTGCGGCGGATCCATGCGGCCGTGCGCAGCCAGGGCGAATCGCCGGCCCTGCTGGCCGCGCTGGTGCGCGGCTACGCCAACCTGGGCGTGCTCACCGAGTTCCATTGGCATCCGGCCCACAAGGTGTTCAAGGCCCGCGCGCTGCTCTACGCCCAGCGTCTGACGCAACGCCACGTCCGGCCGCTCTGGGCGACCTATCACCGCGCCTATGCCGACGCTCTGTTGGGTCTGCACGCGCTGGCGCTCAAGGAGCTCGATGACGCCGAAAAACAGTTCCGCGCCGCGCCGGCCGGCAACGTTACCGAGCGTCCCACCTGGGCCGAGTCGCTCAACGCCTTTTGCCGCTATCGCATGGACCAGGTCGACCCCGGCAGCGTCGACGCGGCCGACAAGCAACTCTTCCTGCTGCTGGAGTATCTCGACGCGGAGACCTCGGGAAGCGCGAACGTGGCCGTGGAAACGGCCATACGAGTGTTGGACAAGATGCCCGAATGCTACCGCGTGCACGATGGCTTTTGCCGCTTTGCGGGCGTGGGGGCCGGACATTCGGCTACCGTTGCGGGACTTCTCTTGGTGGACGAAAAACTCCATTGGCGACTGGAAACCATGGAGGATCTGCCCGCGGGCGTACGGCGGGCGATGCAGTTCCGCGCCGGCGGCGGCCTGTTCGGCGATCTCTTCGGCTCGCGACAGTCCGACCCGCGCGAGAAATTCAAGCTCCGCGCGCGGGTCACGGAAGCGTTGCTTGCGGCGGGCGCCGTGGAGGCTTCATCGCCGCCGGCCAAGCTTCGCCCCGTGGGAGCAACGGCCGGCCAGGCGATTACCGCGGCGGCCGACGTGGACCGCGGCGAGTTTTCCTGGTCCGTTCTGGGGCACTTGCTCCGCGAGTTGTCGTTCGTGCAGGTGTGGCGGAGGGCGTACTTCGAGCACCGCAAGCTCTCGGTGGAGTCGGCGGAGTTTCTCGCCGAATCCGCCCCGTTGGTGCAAGCGCATCCCTATCGCATTGGGCTGGCGACGCTGACGAAGGACGTCGCGGCTCGGCAGAAGGCCATCGAGCAGTTCGCTCGCCTGGAGCCGGACTCGGTCGAGCTTACCGCGGGGCAGATGTGGGAGCAACTACGGCAGTATAGCCCCGATCGCCGCAACCGGTGGTTCGACCAGGCTCACGCGCACATGGACAACACGCTTCGGGATCGCGATCTGGAATTCGACGCGTTCAACAACAATCGCCCCCATTACGCTTGGGCCATGTTGCGGCTCAGCCGTCACAACCCCCGCGCCCAGGCGGAGTTGATCCGCGACGAGTGGCAAAAGGTTCAGAAGCAGGCGCCCGAGTGGGAAAAAGACAACCAGCCGGCCGTGCTCCGGGCCCTAGGGCACCACTACGTCAAGGAGCAGCGCTGGCCCGATGCCGAGCGCTGCCTGTGGATCGCCATCAAGCGGTCGCCGGACCGGGAAACCTACGAGAGCCTGGCCAACGTCTATGAGCAGCAGGGCAACGAGCAGAAGTGGCTGTCGACCTTGGAAGGTTTTCTGCAGCAACCCGATTACGGCTTGTCGCATGCCCAGGTGCAAGACCGGATTGCCCGCCATTTTGCCGAGCGGGGGCAGTGGGAAAAAGCGCTCCCCTACGCCACGGCGGCCGCCGAGGCATACTCGGCTTGGGCGTTGGGGCTTGCCGGCTGTTGCCAGGAAGTGCTGCAAGCCTGGGGCGAGGCGGAAACGTATTTCAAAGCCGAAAGCGAGCGTTATACCGGATCGCAGCTCCAGTGGTACCACTTCTGCAAGCGGACCGGCCGCGGCGACCTGCCCGCGGCCACCGAGTTGGCCCGCCACTATGCCGAGCGTCCCCATGAAAAGGACGACGGTTCGACGCTCGTCCACATCAGCGGTTTCCACCTGCTCGAGCACGACCTGAAGAAAGCCTTGGCCGGTTACGCGAAGGTCTTTGCGGCCCATTCCAATCCTTCCCCAGGTTTGCACGTGGCGCTGATCGCCGACGAACTCAAGGACGTCAAGACCCGCGACGCGGCCTTGCTGCGGATCAAGACGCAAGGCCCCCATTATCGAAGCGCCCGCACCAAGCAGCCGCATTGGCAAATGATCGCGTTGGCCGAGTTGATCGCCAAAGATCTTGCCGCCGGCGGCAAGGGGAAAATCGACCCCGCGGCGGTCGAAAAACTCCACGCCGAGGGCGACGCCATCGACGGGCTTTGCATCGACTGCTATCTCGCCACGTATCTCGATCTGCACGGCCGCGGCGACGACGCCGTCCGTCTCTGGAAGCGCGGCGTGGCCTGCACGGCCACCAATCACTCGATCACGGTGGACGATTTCATGCGGACCCTTTGCGGCGTCAACCTGCTGCGGCACGGCGTCAAGCCCGAGGACTATAAAGACCTCGTGCGTAAGATCCCCGAGGCGAAAAAGAACGGCGAGAAAAATAGCGGAGACTAGGGCCCGCAAAAGAGTCCGTCGGCGGGTGCCGCAGACCAGCGGAATTCGCTCGGCGGCAACGGCCGTGGCTAAATTGCCTAAAATCCACGTTTTACCTATTCACTGGACCGCGAACCGCCCTTGACATCCCCCCGCCAGGGAACTAGCATGATCCTTGGGGGATGATCTATCGCCATGGACGCCCGGGAAGACTCGACAATCTTGCAACCGGCGCGAGAGCGATCCCAGGCGGGCCTGCGAACGCCGCGGCCGAAGCGATGGTTGTTGTCAATCGTCGGCCTGATCGGCGTCCTTGCCGCCGGGCTGGTCTATGCGTTGCTCACGGCGCGGCAGGCAGGGCCGGTCGAGGGCCAACTCCCCCTGGGTGCCCCGCAGCAGACTGGAGCTATCCATCACGATGCCACGGCGCCGTACCTCCACGCCCGCCCAAGCTGGCTCCCGCCGGTCGCCGCCGCAGCGATCCTGACAATCACCGGGCTGGTGATGCTGTTGCTCTACACCACGGCCGGGCACGTCAGCGAAGTGGAGCAGTTGGTGATCCAACGGGCCGGCGAACTGCGGCGGGCCTACGAGCAACTGAAACGCGAGAGCGACGACCGCCGCCGCGCGGAGGCCGTACTCCGCGATAGCGAAGCGCTCTATGCTTCGCTTGTGGAAAACCTGCCCGTGCACGTCTTGCGGAAGGACCTGGCCGGACGGTTCACCTTCGCCAATCGGTCGTTTTGCCAGTTGCTGGGCCGGCCTTTGCAGGAGATCCTCGGCAAGACCGACGCGGATTTCTACCCCGCGGAACTGGCCCGCAAGTATCGCGAGGACGACCGCCGCGTGGCGGCCACCGGCGAGTTGTTCGAGGACGTGGAGGGGAACGAGAAGGACGGCGAACTGCGTTATGTGCAAGTGATGAAATCACCGGTCTGCGACGCCAGCGGCAAGATCGTCGGCACGCAGGCCGTATTCTGGGACGTGACGGCGCGGGAGCGCGCCGAAGCGGAGCGCGAGCGGGCCAAGCAGGCGGCCGAGGCCTCTAACCGCGCCAAGAGCGCTTTCCTGGCCAACATGAGCCACGAAATCCGCACGCCGATGAATGCCATCATCGGCATGACCGAGCTGTTGTTGGACACCCGGCTTAGCGCCGAGCAGCGCGAGTATCTGGCCACGGTCCACGAATCGGGCGAGGCCCTGCTGTTGCTGATCAACGACATCCTCGATTTCTCCAAGATCGAGGCCGGCCGCCTGGAGATGGAGCGCGCCGAGTTCGATCTCTACGAAACCCTCGGCGATACCATGAAGCTGCTGGCCCTGCGGGCGCATCGCAAGGGGTTGGAACTGGCCTGCCACATTCAGCCGCAGGTGCCCGCGGCGGTAATCGGCGACGGACCGCGGCTGCGGCAGGTGGTGGTAAATATCGTCGACAACGCCATCAAGTTCACCCAGCGCGGGGAAGTGGTGCTCGACGTCGGCGTCGAATCGCACGAGTCCGAGGCGGTCGTGCTGCACTTCTCCGTGAGCGATACCGGCATCGGCATTCCCGCGGAGAAACACCAACTCGTGTTCGACGCCTTCGAGCAGGCCGACACCTCGACCACCCGCCGCTTCGGCGGGACCGGCTTGGGACTGACCATCGCCGCGAAACTGGTCGATCTCCACGGCGGGCGAATCTGGCTGGAAAGCCAACTCGGAAAAGGGAGCACGTTCCACTTCACCGCCCGTCTCGGTCTGGGCCGCGGCGCGCCCACCGCCGCACCGTGGGGCCATCCGGCGACGATTCAAGACCTTCCCGTGCTGGTCGTCGACGACAACGCCACCAATTGCCGCATCCTCGACGAGATGCTGCGCAATTGGGGCATGAAGCCCACCGTCGTCTGCGATGCCCGCGACGCGGTCGAGGCGATGCGCCGGGCAATTCGCGCCGGGGAGCCCATCCGCCTGGTGCTGACCGACGTCAACATGCCCGATCTGGACGGCTTTTCCCTGGTCGAAATGATCCACCGCGAACCGGAACTGGACGGCGCTGTCGTGATGATGCTGACTTCCGGCGACCGGCCGGGCGATATCGGCCGCTGTGAGCAATTGGGCGTGGCGGGCTACGTGTTCAAGCCGGTCAAGCAGTCGGATCTGTTCAACGCGATCGTGGCCGCCCTGGGCACGATCGCCGCCGACGGCCAGGGCCAGGACTGGACCGCGCGGCGGCCCTGGCGGATGCGGCCGCTGCGGATCTTGCTGGCCGAGGACAGCCTGGTAAACCAGAAATTGATCCTGGGTCTGCTCGGCCGGCATCGGCATTCCGTGGTTGTTGCCCAAAATGGCCAGGAGGCCGTGGCCGCCCTCGAGCAGCAGGCGTTCGACCTGGTGCTGATGGACGTGCAGATGCCGGAAATGGATGGGCTCCAGGCCACCGCGGCAATTCGCGCCCGGGAGCAGAACAGTGGCGGCCATATCCCCATTATAGCTATGACAGCACACGCTATGCGAGGGGATCGCGAGGCCTGTCTGGCAGCGGGAATGGATGCTTACGTCTCAAAACCCATACGTGCCAAGCTGCTTCTGGATACAATGGAATCGTTGGTCGGCAGTGCGGCGGAAGCGGCAGCGACGGAAGCCGGGCCAGTGCCTCAGGGCCCGCCGCAGGACAACGCGGTGTTGGATTGGTCCGACGCCCTGGCGAACGTGCGGGGAGACAAGGAGCTGCTGCGCAGCATGGCGCGGGCTTTTCTGGAAGAATTGCCGCGCCTGATGACGGCGATGCGGCAGGCGGTTGCCTGCCCGGATCGCGCCGCGCTGCGGTTGGCCGCCCACACACTGAAGGGATCGACACACTATTTCGGAGCACACCGGGCCTTTGAGTTGGCCTTTCGACTGGAGACCGTGGCCAGGGAAGGGAACTTCGCGGAGGCCGAAAATGCGCTTGTCGCCTTGGAAGCGGAAATGGCACAACTGACCCCCGTCGTGTCGCGCTACGCAATCGAGATCTGCGCCGCGCCGACGCCGGACGCGGGTTCCGATCCGGAAGCAGACCGATGCTAGAAAAAAAACTGCCCCTTACGAAAGTGCTGGTGGTCGACGACTCGCCGGTGGATCGCGCCCTGGTCAGCGGACTGTTGGAAAAATCGCTGGATCTGGAAGTGCAATTCGCCGTCAACGGCCGCGAAGGGATGGCGATGATCGAGAGCGGCAAGCCCGACATCGTCATCAGCGATTTGATCATGCCCGAGATGGACGGCTTGGAATTGGTGGCCGCGGCGCGGATCAAGTTTCCCCTGGTGCCGGTGATCCTGATGACCTCCAAGGGGAGCGAGGAAATCGCCGTGCAGGCCTTGCAGGCCGGCGCCGCCAGCTACGTGCCCAAACGGCGGTTGGCCAACCAGTTGCTGGAAACCCTGCACAAAGTGGTCGAGGTGTCCGGCCCGCAGCGGGCCTACACCCGGTTGCTGGGCTGCCTGGTGCAGAGCGAATACACCTTCCTGTTGAACAACGATTCGACGCTCTTCCGCCCGCTGGTGACTTACTTGCAGGAGAGCGTCACGCACCTTGGGCTGGGCGACGTCGCCGAGCGGACGCGGCTGGGGGTGGCCCTCGAAGAGGCGCTGGCCAACGCCCTGTACCATGGCAATCTGGAAGTGAGCTCCTCGCTCCGCGAGGACGACGACCGCGCCTACTACGCGCTGGTCGAGCAGCGCGTCCGCGAGTCGCCCTACCGCGACCGCCGCATCCACGTGGAAGCCAAGCTCTCCCGCGAGCAGGCGGTGTTCGTGATTCGCGACGAAGGCTGCGGATTCGACCCCGCCTTGCTCCCCGACCCCACCGATCCGGCCAATCTGGAGAAGTCCAGTGGGCGGGGCGTGCTGCTGATGCGGACCTTCATGGACGAGGTTTGCTACAACAACGTGGGCAACCAGGTGACGCTGCGGAAACGCCGCAATGAGCCGGCCCTCGACCGTCAGCACAGCGAGCGGGCAATTGGCGGCGGCCCGTGATGAAGCCAGATGCCCAGCGGCGAAGAACGGGAGAAGGGGAGACGCGCCCAATCACCGTCGCTGGTTAATCTCCCGTTCCCCCTTCTCCCCCTCTCCCTTTCTTCTTCCAACTGACCCCATGACCGACGCGGCCGATCAGATATTCAAGGTGCTGCCCCGCCAGTTGGATAAAACCGTGGCGGCCGTGTTGCGGGAGTGGTTGCCGGGCCAGTCCTGGTCGCAGATCCAGCAACTGTTGAAATCCCGCCGCGTGATGGTCAGCGGCAATCTGTGCATGGACGCCGGCCGGCGGCTGCGGCTGGTGGACGTGGTGAAGGTCCTGGCCCGGCCGATGCCGCCGCCGCCCAAGGAGGATGCGGTCCGCATCCGCTATCTGGACAAGGACGTGGTAGTGGTGGAGAAGCCGGCCGGAGTGACCACCACCCGTCACGCCGAAGAACGCGATTGGCCCGCCCGCCGCCGCCAGGTGCAGCCCACGCTCGACGAGCTGCTGCCCCGCGTGATCGCGCGGAAAGAGGGCCGCCGCAAGGGACTCCCGCCGCCGGTCCGCGCCGTGCACCGCCTCGACCGCGAGACCAGCGGCCTGATGGTCTTCGCCCGCACCGTCAAGGCCGAGCAGGTCCTCGGCGAGCAGTTCCGCCGGCACACCACGCACCGCCGTTACCTGGCCGTCGCCCTGGGCGCCGTGGCGGCGCAGACCATCGAATCGCAACTGGTTCGCGACCGCGGCGATAATCGCCGCGGCAGCAGCAAGGATGCCAACGTCGGCCGCCGCGCGGTCACCCACGTCCGGCCGCTGGAGCGCCTGGGCGACTACACGCTCGTGGAGTGCGCTCTGGAGACCGGCCGCACGCACCAGATCCGCATCCACCTGGCCGAGAACGGCCATCCGCTCTGCGGCGAGAAGGTCTACCGCCAGCCCCTATTCGGCCAGCCCAAGCCGGATCGCAGCGGCGCGCCCCGGGTAGCGCTGCACGCTGCGGAGCTGGGCTTCGTTCATCCCACCAGCGGCGAGACCATGAAATTTGAATCGCCGCTGCCGCAGGATCTGCGCGAGTTTCTCGATCGGCTCCGCCGCGCAGTCGGGGCGAAGGGAAAGGACTGAGCGAGGGTCAGAAAAAGTTGATCGATTTGGGTGGCACGTCCCTGAGCGCAGCGAAGGGCGTGGTTTGCCGTCACGCCACGCCCTTCGCTGCGCTCAGAGCGTGCCACCCTACGTGCGGCGAAGGGAAAAGACTGAAAGCCCTTTCCTCTACATCACCAACAGCGCCACGCCGGCCACCGAGACTATCGCCCCGCCCACGGCGCGCAGGCTCACCTTCTCGCGATACAACACGACCAGGAAGGGGAGAATCAGCACCGGCATGGTGCTGATGATCGTGGCGGTCACGCCGGCCCGGCAATACCGCAGCGCGAACATGCACAGCGCCACGCCCAGCAGCGGCCCGACCATTGCTCCCAAGGTGACGATGCCCATGGCCCGGGTGTGGCGGCTGGCCGCGGCAATCGCGTTCCAGCGTCCGAACAGAGTGAGCAGCACGACGTAGCCGGCCATCGCGCCGAGGATGCGGATGAAGGTGGCGGCCATCGGGTCGCAGTCGCCGAGGCCCCGTTTCGAGAGCACGTAGCCCGCCGCGGCCGCGATCGCGGAGACCAGGGCCAGGAAGATCCCCCGCGTCGTGTGCTTGGCGGCCGGCGTCGCCGCGCCTTGGGCCGGCTGTTCCATGACCACCCACACCACGCCGCTGAGCGTGACGGCCATCGCCAGCCATTGCCGCCAGACAAGCTGGTCGCGGAAAAAGAACCAGGAAATCAAGGCCGTGACCGGCGGCGTGAGCGATTGCAACAACAGCGCCAGCCGCGGGCCGATCAACAGATAGGTTTTAAAGAGGCAAAGGTCGGCGAGGAAGAAACCGAACAGCCCGGAGACGCCCAGCAGCAGCCAGGCGTGGGAGCCGGCCGCGATGGGCAGCCAATGCCCGTAGACCATCTGTCCGTACAGCGCCAGCGGCACGCAAGCAATGACCAGCCGCAGGAAACACACCGGCAGGGCCCCCACGTGCCGGCCGGCCGAGGTCCAGGCCAGGGTCGAGAGCGTCCAGAGCAAGGCCGTGCCCATGGCCGCGATTTCGCCGAGTTGCTCCCAGGTCATGGCGTGCCGCCCGCGGTGGCGCTGGTGGGCGTCAGGAAACTCAGATGATGCGCGGCGTGGATCAGGTGCAGTTGCGTCCACTGCTCTCGGCTCAGCTCGCCGAAGAGCGGGTTGGGCCGCAATGGCCCGCGATGGTCGCGAAACTGCCGCAGCAGTTGCACCAGCGCATCCACGGCCGCCGCATCGTCGCGGGCCGCGCCCGGCAACAGCACCGCCGGCACGCGCCTGCCCGGGTGCATCGTACGCGTGCGCAATAGTTTCCGCAGCAGCGGTTTGCCGACGAAGAAACGTAGCGGCCAGGGGAGCAACTTCTGGAACTCCCCCAAACTGCCGCGGACGAAGATCGCCAGGTGATCGCAGATCTGGCTCAGCGACCATTGGCCGCTCCGCCGATAGCCGCCGTCGCGCAATCGCTGCAACTCCGCCACGAGTGGGTCGATCTCGTGGAAATCGAGTTTCCGGCGTTCTATGACAGGTGCGGCGGAAGTGTGCATGACAGACGGTTCTCCGAGCCCCTAGTATAGACGCCGCCGGCCGCGCGGCCAACAGGGCTTGTGGCAGGACGCGGCCAACCTTTGGAGTGCGGCGACTTGTCGCCGCTTTCCCCTCTTTCCATCCGCCGCGTGAACCGGCGGGAAGATGCCGCGGTCGCATGAAGAACGCGGCGACAAGTCGCCGCACTCCAAAGCCGCGTCTTACTGCTCGTGGCCTTGGTACCATTGCAGGTCCGCCCGGGCCTGTGCCGCCCGCGGGTCGCCCGTCGCGGTATAGACTTCCGCCCGCTTCGCGAGCAATAACTCTTTCCAGGGCACGTTCGGCTCGAAGGGCTGCAGGCTGCCGACGATTTCCAGCGGCCCCAGCCGCCGCGCCACCAGGTACGACGTCCACCGCCGCTTGTCCTGCAGCACGGCCGCCGCGAAGGGCTGCTCGAGCGCGGCCAACAGCGCTCGGGCTCGCGACGGGCTCTTCGCACACACCTCGACCGTCACGTCCAAGAGCGCCACGATCAACGGCTGTAGCGCCCAAGGGTCTTGATGCAAGTCGTGCAGCGTGGTCTCAATCGAGTCGGCGGCGGCGGCCCCGCGGCCCTGTCGCCATTGCAGGATCGCCGTGACTGCCTCCGCTTCGGTGGGCGAGAAGTCGCGCACTCGATCGGCCAGCGCCTGCGTCCGCCGGTCGCCCAGCTCCGCACAGGCATGGGCCAACGCCGTGAGCTCCGTCGGGCAGACCGGCTCGCGGGGCTGGGAATCCCACCCCGCAACCGCTTCCCGCATCTGGCCGTCCAAGTAGCTCCGCAGAAACCGACCCCGCGCCCGCTCTTCGTCGCTGAGATACTCCGCCAGCGGCACCGCACCGGAGAGCACGGCGTGCATGCTCAATCGCTGATACTCGACGCGCTGCCAATCGACGGTTCCATCGCCTGCCGGCGGACGCTCGGCGGCCAGCGCCACCGCCCGGGCTCGCAACGATTCGACCTGAAAGCCGCCGCGGCGGCCGACGCTCCGCGCGACGCCGTACTCCAGGAGGTTCCGATCGTCGGTATTGAGGGGGCCGAAGAAGGCCCCTGCGCCCTCACCCCCGGCCCCTCTCCCGCCAGGGGAGAGGGGAGCGGTTTGACAGAACTCGCCGACCACGACCGGCCCGGCCAGGTAATGGGCCAGAAAGCCTTCCAAGTCGGTCGCCCGCCAGGCCACGCGCAGCGCGGTGCGGAACGGTTCCTCGCTCAGTCGCCGCCTCTGCCGGGCGACCGGATACGCAATCGTCCCCCGCGAGCACACCAGGAGCATGTCGCGGGAGCGGGTTTGCCAGATCTCGACGTGGCCGAAGACCGAACGGAGCGTGGCCAGCACGATGCGGACGCTGGCCGCGTCGACCTCGTAGGCCTGGAACCACTGCAAAAACAGCCCGTCCGCGCTCAGCCGCGCCAGCGCCGCCTGGTAATACTCGCGGGTGTAGAGGCTGGCCACGCCGGCGCGGTAGGGGTTCGATGGCTCGGAAACGATCAGGTCGTAGGATCGCTTGGCGGTGAGCAGCACTTCGCGGCCGTCGTTGTAGAGCCGCCGCACCTTGGGATGCTCGAGCACGTGGCGATTCACGTCCGCGCACACGGCGGCGATCTTGTCGATGGCCGGCTCCAGCTCGACCACGTCGACGCGCTCGATCGAGGGGATCTCGGCCAGCCAGCCCGCCGTTTCCCCGGTGCCCAGGCCGACGACCAGGACCGCGGTGGGATGCGGATGGAGGATCCCGCCCACCAGCGCCGGGCCGATCTGCGTTGCCGCGTCGCCGATCGCATTGCCATCGGACTTGCCGTTGACGATGAAGGCGTAGCCGTTCGCGTCGGCCAGGGCCACGCTGCTCTCCACGCCTTCCGCCTCCCAGACCACGGCCCGCCGCCGGTCGTGGATCCAAGCCCGCTGGGCGTTGGGCGCGGCCGGGGGCACGACCGAGCGACCGGCGCCGATGCCGCTATGCCGCCACACGGCCGTCGGACCGGTGGCCGCCAGGCAGACCAGGGCCGCGATGCACAGGCCGGCCGGGGTGACAAGCGTGAGCATGGCTCGAAACCCAGCGGGTGCCACTGCTGGCTTGTCCAGCAGTTTCGCTGAAGCAATTCTTCGCGTGCCGAGGACGGCTGCCAGCGCGCCCAGGCCGCAGAGCATCACCACCACGGCGCACCACGCGTGGGGCGCGCCGAGCCATGGCAGAATGCCGAACCCGCCGCCCAAGGAGCCGGCAATGGCCCCCAGCGTGTTCCAGGCGAAGGCCGTCCCCACCTCTCGGCCCACCGCGCGGTCGGCTTTTCCCAGCAGCGCCACCAGCAGCGGAAACTGCACGCCGCTCACCACGGCCGCGGGAAAGATCACGATCGCCGCCACGACCGCCCAGCCGCCGACGAGCCCCAAGAATGTCGTGCTCGCGTCGCGGTACTCGGCCGCCAACAGCGCCAGCCGATCGCCCAGGGCGTAGGGCAGCGCGATCGCCAGGGCTTCCAGGCCGCAGGTCACCGCCAAGGCGAAGAGCGTGGGCCGGCCGCGGCGAAACACCAGCGGATAGACGGCTCCGCCCAATCCGATACCCGAGAGCGCGACGGCCAGGACCAGGCCGAAAGTGAAGGTCGTACCGCCCAACAGCGGTCCGAGCATGCGAAACCAGACGAGTTCCAGGAGGAAGAAGGCGAAGCCCACCACCGCGGCGGCGAAGTACAGGAAAGATCGAGGCTGTCCGTCAGGGTGGCATGCCCTCACGACGCGAAGCGTCGGGTGGGCATGTGCCGCATCACCGCCGACATGCCTACCCCCGTCCGATGATTGCGTCGTGTCTTGTTCGCAGGGCCCCCTCACCCCCGATCCCTCTCCCGCGACAGGAGAGGGGAGTAACTGTCGCCGGGCCATCCATCCGGCCGACGCGGCGACCGCCAGATTCACCGCCGCGGCCAGCCAGAGGCTCTGCCGCATGCCGAAGGTCTCCAGCAGGTAGAAGGTGCCCAGCAGCGCTCCCGCGACGGCCCCCAAGGTGTTCAGGCCGTAGAGCAGGCCCAGGCTACGGCGGTTGGCGTCGGCGGCCGTGGTCACCGCCCGGGCGGCCGCCGGCAACGTTCCGCCCATCAGCACCGTGGGTAGTCCGATCACCAGCGCCGCAAGCCCGAGCCGGAGGACGGTCGCGATGCCAAGGCCCAGGGCAGTCTGGCCACCCAGGGCCAGATAGAGCGATCGCACCAGCACCATCGCCAGCGGGCTGACCGCTGCGCCGATGGCGACGAGCAACTCCAGCCGGGCATAGAAGGCCAGCGGCCGCGGCTGCGCATCGACGCGGCGGCCCAGCCAGGCGTTGCCCAGTCCCAGAGAGCCCATGAAGATCGCCAGCACCGCGCCGGAGGCGGCCGTCGAACCGCCGAAGATCAGGCGGAACTCCCGCTGCCAGGTCACTTGGTAAACCAGCGCGCACATCCCCGAAAGGAACAGCAACAGCGCGACGGGAAGCACGCGGGAGTGACCGCCTCTCCCCTCGCCCGTTGACCACCGGCGTGGTGCCCGAAGAGTGGCCGGGGGTGAGGGCGGTGAGCGTTTCTTGCCCATTAGAATCTGTCTAATAACTCACCGCGGACGCAGAGGATCGCAGAGGGCACTGACCGAACCCTTTCCTCCGTGTCCCTCCGCGTCCTCCGCGGTGAAATAAGTCTTGAGATATTCTCACAGTCGCTTGGTGGTTTGCCGGCACTGGAATTGTCCGCGATTTGCGAATATCAGTGATGATACTATAACCGCCGCCTGAAGGCCCTTGCCGGTGGACTAAGTTCGAGGTGTGCAACCCATTCTCAGTCCACCAAACAAGTAGACCTATCATGTGGCATGTCGGGATCGATCTTCATCGCCTCACGGTTGTGATGGCGGGCATCAACGACGCAGGTGAGACCATGAGCCCCGTAACCATCCATTGTCAGGACACCACGGCGATCATCGACGTGTTCAAGAAGCTTGGTGCGTTCCGCACGGTCATCGAAGCGAGCGGAGCCTACCGCTGGCTTTATGACCTGCTCCGTCCCTACGGCACCATCCTCCTCGCCCATCCGCGTCGCCTGCGGGCCATGATACAACGCCGCTCAACGACCGACAAGCTGGATGCTCAGTCGACCGCCTTCATGGGTTCGGGAATCGTGGGGTTATCGACGCCCGCCTTTCGCAGGTGATCTTCCACCCAAGCCAGGAAGCCACGGTGGTCCAGGACGTGCGTGACGGATAGTTCGTGGGAGCCAATCTCACGGAATGCCACCGCAGTCGGCCACTGCCCGCTACGAGACGACGGTTAGGAACGCAATGGCGAGAAGCACGAATTTGTTCATTGCATCCTCCGACAAATTAGGCTGACACCGACCCGGCCCCCGGTTGCCCCATCGCCAGGAAAGTCCTGAAATACCGTTTTCACGACAGCCGGGCGGCGACACGCTTGCGGATCGACGGCTTGCGAAAACCTCACTTCATGGCTGTGCTCTGTTCACCAAGTCGTGATTTCGCCACGATGGGGGGTGGCCGCAAGCCGCCTCTGCATAGGGGCCTGGGCTTCAAACAGATCGCCCCATATGCACTGGCAGATTGGGGTGTGGCCTGGGCGGGTGCAGAGAGCAATCGATGGCGCGCTCTCCCAGCCGGATCGTCAGGTCTATCTGCTGTCAGAGGCGGCCTTCAGCCCGGTGAGCTTGAACACCCAGGCGTTTCGGCAGGGGAGGCTGGCGACGGACATCTCGGGGATATGGATCACGAGCCCCTTGTCGCCGGGGCTCCAGGTCAACGGCTGGGAGTATCCCAGCATTCGGACTTGGGTCTGCGGGGTCGCTACCGGGGTTTCCAGCTTCAACGTCTTTTCAGGCCACGCCAAACAGACGGCGTAGATCGCATCGCCTTTCCTCGTGTACTGGATCATCGGCCGCTCGTGCGTCTCGGTCCACATCCAGTGCTTGTCGAGGCGAGGATTGACGGATTCGACCATCGGCCCTTCATGGTCCACGACCCATCGCCTCGTTCCGTAGATCGCTTCGCCGTTGACCTTTAACCAACCGCCCATCTGCTCCAGCCGCTCCTGTTGGAGCATCGGGATCGTGCCATCGGCGCACGGCGAGACATCCAAGTGCAAGTTGCCGCCCTGCGCCACCGTCTCCACCAGCAGGTGAATCAGATCGCGTTCGCTGAGGTAGTCCTCCAATCGTTCCAGCCGGTTGTACGACCAGTTGCCTCGGCTGATCGGCCGGTCCTCGCACCACTTGTGCTGCGTGCCGCTTTCGCGGACCCCAGCCTCCGAAGAGTACACGCCACCATGTTTTCCCCGAGAGCCCTTTCCGAAGCGGTCGTCCACCACTACGTCATCCTTGCAGGGGGACTCGTTGTAGAGCCACGCCAGGAAGCCCTGCATCTCGAAACTGTCCAGCGGGAACTCCCATTCCCCATCGAAGTAGATGATGGATGGGCTGTACCGCCTGACCACATCACGCAACTGGGGCTGCATGTGCTGCCGAACAAACGGCTTCAGGTCGCCACTTTTCTTCGCCTTGAGATAGAGCGGATGGTTGAATTCTCCAAGAGAGTAGTAGAAGCCGGATCGCAGACCCGCTGTTCGCATCGCCGTGGAAAAGTTCCCCAGCAAGTCACGCTTCGGCCCCACGTCCATGCTGTTCCAACCGGGACTGCAGGGGCTCGGCCAGAGGCAATAGCCGTCATGGAAATTCGATGTCAGGAAGGCATAGCGTGCGCCGGATCGCTTGAACAGTTCCGCCCACTGGTGCGGGTCGAATGCTTCGGCCTTGAACAGTGGAGCCAGTGCCTTGAACGGAACATCACCGTAGGTCTTGCGGTGGAACGTCTCCAGTTTAGCCTGCTCGGGAGGGGACAGTGGGCGAAGCCGGTCGATGTACATGCCGTACCAGCAGGAATGGCCGCCGAAGCCGTAAGGCTTGTCGGGGTAGACCCAAGCGACGGCGGGCACCGAAAAAACGCTCCAGTGGATGAAGATGCCGATCTTCTCATCGTCGAACCAGCGAGGATTGGGCCGCTTGTCCAGCGACTCCCATGTCGGCGCATACTTCCTGTTGGCGGGCGGGGATGCCGACCCTGGAACTGGATGCGCCCAGGCAACCACCATGAATATCGCAGTGTAAAATGCTGGTTTGAGCATGATCTCCTCCTTCGAGTTCCCGTCCCCAGTCTAACGACCATGTAGTCCAGTTGCCACTGCCAGGAGTGGCCATCCCACTTGCATGATGGCACCGTGGTGGGCTACACTCCTGGATGGTGGCCATCCGGCAATCGTAAGCCGGGCGGCAATAGTTCAATCATTTCGGGAAATTCGCAAATGGCCGAAGGCACTATCAAGAAGTTGACGGACAGGGGATTCGGGTTCATCAAGACGGCAGGCGCAAAAGACCTGTTTTTCCACTCATCGAGCGTCCAAGGCGTCAGTTTCGAGGAACTGCGGGAAGGCCAAGACGTGTCCTACACGGAAGCCCAGGGCAAGAAAGGCCCGTGTGCCGAGAACGTCAAGCCGCTCTAGGTTCACCAGGACTTGCCGTAAGCCCTGCCAGACATCGCGAATTCCAGAAGCAGGGCTGTCGAACGATTGCTATTTGTGCGGCTTGATGCTATAGTTCAATTAGCTGATCAGCTACGAGTAAGGGCCGACACACCGGGTTCAACCGCTCGCTCGATAGAAAACATGGGCAGCAGGTTGCCGAGTTCGGCGTGACGCCTCTGTCTCAACAAAGCCTGTAGTGAGAAGCCCGCCTTAACTGAGCGGGCTTCTTCGTTTCTTGAGGCTGACTTTGTAGTTGCCATATAATAGCACCGAATCAAGAACAAACCGTCTGCGTACATCTACGGCTTGCTTGAGAGCGACCGTGACCAAGGACACTTGGCTTTGGGTTGCGACTGCCATTACGGCATTCGCATCCTCGAAGAATTCATGCTGGACTGGAGAAGCTGGGCCCATAGGGTGCCGAAACTGCCCGTTGATTGGCCAGCATTCTGCGTTTCAAATGCCTTAGTCGCCGTCCTCGGCATGTGGCCGCACGTTCTCTTTCACCGTCCGCTTTCCTCCTTGTTCTCACGGCGCGTGCACGTGCAACTTCTCGCCCACGTCCCAGACGGCTTCGACCAGGCCGGGCCGGCTGGCAGTGAGCTGCGGCCAGTACTTGGCCGGCGGTTGGCCGGTCCGCAGGATCTCCACGCCGACGGCAATCGCCACCGGGCCCAGCTTGCGGAAATCGAAGGGCCGCTTGCCGCCGTGGTAGCAGATGCCGTCGAGGAAGACGCGGTTCTCGCTGTGGCTAATCTGCCACACCACCTTCCGGTCGTCGAACAGGCTGGGGACGGTATGAATCACCGCGCGGTAGTCCCCGGCGCGCAGAGCGCACCGTCCTTCGCCCAAGGGGTCGGCCGCCACGCCGCGGCCAGCCAACTCGTAACGGATGCGAAAATCGGCCGCTTCGAACAGGCCGTCCTTGGGGCGATCGAGTTGCGGGTGCCAATCACCCTGGTTGGGCCACACCGTAAAGACCGTCAGAGCGCGGGGGCCGCGCTGGGCCGTCACTCCGCCTATCGAGGCGAAATCGCGATCGTCGTGCAGGAACCGCAGGCGAAACACCACGGCCGGATCGGCGGCCGTCTTCCAATAGCCGATCAGCGGCCGCCGCTGCGTCCAGAAGGCCGAACGATTGACGCTCCCCAAGCAGACCTCGGCGTCGAGCCAGGTGATGCCGATGGTCGACACCAGATCCGATCGGCCGCTGATGAAGGTCCGCCGCAATTCCAGGGGCGTCTGCGGCAGCGCGCGAAACCGCGGGCAGAACTCGGCCGGACAGGGTAGTGCGTTGGGCAACGTCAGGGCCACCGGGCGGGTCACGCCGCCGGCCGCCGGGTGCGGCTGGATGGCCACGCCCGTCTCGCGGCTGAGGTACTCCGCGACCTTGGGCAGCAGATAGTCGTGATAGGCCCGGCTGTGGGGACCGGCCCATTGCTGCGTGGCGGGATGGAAGCTCTCGGCAATGATCCGCCAAGCGGTGCGGCGGAGCGATTCGGCGGCCTGCCGCGTCGCCGGGTCGTGCACCAGGTGCAGCGCCCGCTCGCATTCCCACAGCGCGGTCATGGTGTAGGCCGGGCTGTTATACTCGTTGAAGCTGCCTTGTGCGGCCGTATACGCGACGAGCTTTTGCAGCCGTTGGCGTCCGTACTCCAGCAGCGCCGCATCGGGGAGCAATTCCCCGGCCGCGGCGCAGACGCCCCCGCCGGCCACGGCGATGTTGGTATAATCAGGGCCCACGTTGCGGCGGACGATCGCCTGGCCGGCCAGCCGCAAGCTGCGAAGCATCGATTGGCGGAGATCATCCCCCAAAAGCGCGCGATGATCCACCAGGATCTGCGCCAACCGGCCACCGCAGAAATCGGCCCAGTTGAAGTCCGGCGGCGACATCTTTTCCAGCGGCTCCTCCAGCAGCCAGGGCCAGATGCCGCAGGTCGGGCTCCGCGACCGCACGTCTTGCAGGCTGATCACTTTGGCGATTATCTGCCGGGCGCGGCGGACGTCGCCGGGCTCGCCGCGCTGGAGCAGTCCGTCGGCGTAGTCCAGCGAATCCAAGGTGCGATGGACCCAAGTGCCCGAGGCCACCGTGGTGTGGTAACCAGGGCTGTAGAAGCGGCAGCCGAGCATCTGCGCTTGCTCGCTATAATCCCCCTGGCAGCGATCGAGGAACTCCTTGAGCGCCGGATCCAACGCGGCCGCCTGGAGGAGGTTGGGAGTCGCAACACTCATCGCGACCAACAGCAGGACCGGCCGTATTCCGGGGCAAATCGTCACAGTTGAATGATCCTTGAAGGCGAGGGGCGGGGGTAAAGCGGCAGACGCACAAAGGGGCAAAGGAAGAACTCGAAAGTCTGTGCCTTTGTGTCGCTGCCCCTTTTTTCACTTCTTTTCCAAAAGCCGCAGCTTGGTAATATCCACGTAACGGTACTGCCCGCCGTTTTGGCGGGCCAGCTCCACGAGAAAGTTCGTACCGGCCGGTTGGGGACCGGAAGCAAATTGAATGGTGTTGATGCGGATGCCGCCGGCCCGGTAGGTGATCTCGTCGATCTCGGCGGCGGTGAGCTTCGGGTCGTCGCCGTCGGTGAGGAAAAAGATCACGTCGGGCTGCATGCGGATCGCCAGCTTGAGGGCCTCTTCATGGTCCGTGCCGCCGTCGGCGACGATCGATTCCAGGAATCGCAGCGCCCGCGCCTTGTTCTGCTCGTTCGCGAAGGCCAATCGGCCGGGCGTGCCGGTCGGATTGAAGACCACCGGCTTTTCGTTGTAAAAGATGATCTGGAACTGATGAATCGAATCCAGCGGCTTGAAACTCTCCCGCAACTCGGCCTGCACGGCCCCCAGCGCGCTGCGTCTGGCTCCGCCCATGCTGCCGGAGCGATCGAAGCAGTAGACGAATTTGTATCCCTCGCCGACAGTGCCGAACAGGCTGACCTTGGCTTTCCCCCCCACGCCCGTGGAATAATGGTCGCCCTCGGGCCGCGGTGGCGCTTCGAGAAACGCCCCCGCATTGGGCTCGCCGGGCGGGTCGGCCGAGATCGCCGCCGCGGAAAATGCCGATCCCAGCCATGCCGCGATCGCCAGACCCAGACACAGCGGAACCCGGTGCGCGGCGCTGCGGCGGGAAAGCGGACCCGCGGGGATCCCGGGCTCGAACATGGCGAAGTCTCCGGAGCAGGCGACAAAAAAGCTGGCCGCGGCGCGATTGCGGCACACAGTCCATTGTAGTCGCCGCCGGGTCGAAGCGTCAAACTGGTGTGGTTGGGCAGTGCCGCCCGGTGTAGGTTATGCTTTAGCATAACGCTAGGCGGGTGCGGCGTTCTATAATCGAGCGCGCCGCGCCCCGTAACGGAATCGAGCCATTTCTGCACGATGGACCCACAATCGCCGCCAATCCAGTGGGAACTGACTGCTTGCCCGCTGTGCGGCAGCCGGGAGTCGCGCCGGCTGATCGAAGCCCCCGAGCCGGATGGTCCGCCCCACGGTCCCCTGTTTCAGATCGTAGCTTGCCGGGGGTGCGGCTTGTGCTACACGAATCCGCGGCCCGACGCTGCATCGCTCGGCCGGTTCTACGGCCCCGACTATGGACCGCACCGCCGCTGCGGGCTGTCGCCGGGCCAACGCCGCGCGGCCCGCCGCTGGGCGTGGATGCCGCAGGGTTTGCGGGTGGGCAATCCAGCGGAGCGCGGCTGGCCGCCCCAGGGTCAGGCGCGGCTGCTGGACGTCGGTTGCGGCGGCGGCAAATTCCTGGAGCGGATGCACCTCCAAGGCTGGCGGGTGACGGGGCTGGACCTCTCGGCGGCAATGGTCGAGCGGATGCGCCGCCAACTGCGACTGCCGGCGCTGGTGGGCCAGTTGCCGCACCCGGAGTTGACGTCCGCACGCTTCGAACTGGTGACGATGTGGCAATCGCTGGAGCACCTGCCGCAGCCGCTCGAGGCCCTGAAGGAAGCGCATCGGTTGCTGGCGCCGGGAGGCCGGTTGATGGTCAGCGTTCCCAACATCGAGAGCGGGCCGTTTCGCTGGTTCGGCCCGGCCTGGTACGGCGTGGAACTGCCGCGGCACCTGATCCACTTCAACCCGGCCACCCTGCGGCAGATGATGCAAGCGGCCGGTTTCACCGTGGAGAGGGTGCGAATGATCCCGAAGAGCGACTGGCTGCGGGCCTCCGCGCGGCTTGCCCAGCGCGAGGATTCGTGTTGTGTGAAACGTGGTCGGCGTCTTTATCCAAGGCTTTGGACGCCTTTGCTCCGTTGGCGGCCGCTGAGCGGGTTGGCCGCCCGGTATTGCCAGCTCACCGGCCAGTCGGATTGCTTGCTGGCGATCGGAAGAAAAGGATGACGGATGTGAACGTGTCTTACAGCATCGACGGACTCGGGTCGTCGAACTCCGTGTTCAAAAAGAACTCTCTGAACGTCTTCGGGGTTTGTTCGAGCTCTGATGGGGCGAACGTGAAGAGATCAATGATGTCGGCCTGCGTGCGCTCCGGTAACTGCTCAAGGTGAGGGTCGACGATCGCGTGCCGCCTCTCGGGCGGTAGCCCCTCGAATTGCGGATCGACCACCCGCACGCGAATCGACGCTGGGTTATAACGGTAGGCGTCGACTTTCTGGAACCCCACGCTCCGAAGGACCTCCTCGACTCGGCGTGTCTCGTCGGTCCGTTTCGTCTCCCAGCGGGGAACGGATATATTCGTCATGGCAACTGGCCCTCCACCCAATCGTAAATAGCTTTCGCCGTTTTTAATAAAGCTTTCGTCTCCCCCGTATCTCGCCGTCCCGTCTCATACCGTAGGTCGGTTGTCCAATCGAAGCGTCTCATCCGCTTTGCGATGTCCAACGGGAGCAAGATTCCAAGGACTCGCAGTTCGCCGAGCAACACGTTCGGCCGGTGCATCCGAGCCCCAGAGGTGATTTGCCTCAACTTATCCGGCTTTTCGGCAACGGGAGTTCGGTGTAGGATTAGCGCCTTAAGCGAGCACTCGACGGTGTAACCTCCGAGATACTGCGCATCGACGGTCCGTGTCCGGTCAAGCAAGATCTCCGCGGTAGTCAGCCGCTGGGCCGCCGCCTTCTGAAAGTCTCGGCTCATTGTCGGCGGCATGCGGCGGCTCCGGTCCAAGCAGCACATTCATTTTAACGGGCTCGGGCGCGAAAATCTACGCCGACCTCGACCCATTCTTCGAAACCCTATTCTGCCACCCCCGGGCTACGCTAGAATACACTAGCTTGTCGGTCTCGGTTGTGACATGGTTGGGTGAGGTCGATCTCGATGCAGCCAGCGCGATGGGTGCGATGGGGGGGCGGCCGGGTAATCCGCACGATCCTCCTCGGTATGGGTGTTCTCAGCGGAGGGACCGCTTGGGGCAACTCCACCGCCGCCGCCAAACCGCCGCTGCGCTGGGCGGCCGACGCCGAAGGGGGCGCGCCCTATATCTTCAAGGACCCGCAGAACCCCGACAAATACCGGGGCTTCGAGGTCGACCTGGCCGAGCAGTTCGAGAAGGAGTTGGGCCGCCGCATCGAGTTCCGCCAGTATGCCTTCCGCAGCCTGGTACCGGGACTGGAGCGGGGCGATTTCGACTTCGCCATGAACGGCCTGGAGATCACCCCCGACCGCCGCAAGGAAATCCTCTTCAGCAGGCCCTATTACATCTACACGCTGCAACTGGTCGCCCGGGCCGGCGAAAAACGTTTCGCCTCGTTGGAAGAGTGCGGCAAGGCCAAGCTCCTGGTGGGCACCCTGGAGGACACGGCCGCGGCGCGGCTGCTGGATCAAATGACGTTTGCCAAGAAGCTCTACGACAGCCAGGTCGAGCCCTACATGGACCTGGAGTTGGGGCGGATTGACGCCGTGCTCTTGGATTTGCCCATCGCGGTGTATTATGCGCGGCCCAACCCGAAATTGAAGTTCGTCGGGCCGCGGCTGGGTGAAGGCTACTACGCCATCGGTTTCCGCAAGGACCAACGGGCGTTGGCGGCGCAGTTCGACGTGGCGCTGGACCGGATCTTCGAGTCGGGCCAATTGCGGAGAATCTACGAGAAATGGGGCATCTGGAACGAAGATCAGGAGAAACTCTTCAGCGGCGGGAAGATCGCCGACGTGCTCAAGGAGTCGTCGCGACGGTGGACCTTCACGGTGTACTTCCCCTTGTTATTGCAGGGGGCGATCGTCACGGTCGAGCTGACGTTTCTGAGCATGCTGCTGGCGATGGCGATCGGCCTGCCGGTCGCGCTCTCGCGGCTCTACGGCCCGGCCCCGTTGCGCGCCGCCGCCACCTTGTACGTGGAATTCTTCCGCGGCATTCCCGTGCTGTTGCTGTTGTTTCTGATCTATTACAGTCTGCCGGGGATCGCCGCCCGTTACGACCTGCCGTTCACGTTGCGGCTGCCGGCCTTTGCCGCGGCGATCCTGGGCTTCGGCCTGAACTACGGCGCCTACGAGGCGGAAATCTACCGCGCCGGCATCCGTTCCATCCCGGTCGGGCAGTGGGAGGCCGCCGCGTCGCTGGGGATGTCGCGGCCGTTGTGCTTCCGTCGCATCATCCTGCCGCAAGCGATCCGCGTGATCCTCCCGCCCATGACCAACGACCTGGTGGCGCTGTTCAAAGACACCAGCGTGGTGAGCATCATCGCCGTCGAGGAGCTCACCAAGGAATATCAGATCCTCTCGAAATCGAGCATGAAGTATCTGGAAATCGGCCTGGCCACCGCCACGCTCTACTTGATCATGTCGGTGCCGCTGGGCTACTTGTCGCGATATCTGGAGAAGAAGTGGGGCCGCGGTCTATGAACAGTGGCAAGTGGCCAGTGGCGAGTGGCGGGAAAAAAAGGGAGCGCGGTCGATGAGCCATCCTCTTCCGGTCGTCATCAACAATGTCCGCAAACGGTTCGGCGAGCGCGTCGTGCTCGACGGCATGAACTTGTCGGTCGCGGCCGGCGAGACCGTGGCCGTCATCGGCCCCAGCGGCGGCGGCAAGTCGACCTTGCTCCGCTGCATCAACGGTCTGAATACCTTCGACGAGGGCGAGATCCGCGTGGGAAGTTTTATCCTGGGGCCGGGCGGCAACCATAACCACACCGCCGGAGTCCAGCAGGTGCGGCGCCTGTTCGGCATGATCTTTCAGGACTTCCAGCTCTTCCCCCACCTCACCGCCTTGGAAAACGTGATCGAAGCGCCCGTCCACGTGCTCAAGCAACCCCGGGCCGAGGCCCAGCGCCGCGGCCGGGAACTGCTGGCCCGGGTGGGGCTGGCCGACCGCGCCAACGCCCATCCCCGCGAGCTTTCCGGCGGCCAGAAGCAGCGGGTAGCGATCGCCCGGGCAATGGCCATGGACCCCCGCGGGCTGTTGTGCGACGAGATCACCAGCGCGTTGGACCCCGAGTTGAAGAGCGAAGTGCTCACGGTGTTGGAAGCCCTCAAGCGGGAAGGGCTGACGCTGATCGTGGTGACCCACGAGATGGGCTTTGCCCGCCGGGCCGCCGATCGGGTCGTGGTGCTCGACGCGGGACGGGTGATCGAGGACGGTCCGCCCAGCCAGGTATTGGAGCATCCGCAGATGCCCCGCACGCAGCGGTTCTTGAGTGAAGTGCTGAGCTAGGGGGTACGCGGCAACGCTGGAGCGTTTTTCAATAGATGAGAAACGTTTCGCTTGCGTACGTCTCGCCAGCCCGACAGTGCTTTACCCGTACGCGTTCACGGCTGCCCCGTCCCGGAGGGACGTTTGAGAATAGCCCAGCGATTCATCGCTGGGTAAAAGGGACCTGAAAACCTTATTTCCGTCCCGGGGGGACGGTTGAACTTCCGTTCTACCCCCAAACGTATCGGTCGTGGTAATCCATCTTGTGCTTCTTCAGGAATGCCAAGAACTCCTCTTGGAAACTCGCCTTCCGATGGTGTTCCGCCTGGGATTCGATGTAGTTCTTTGTACGTTCTACCTGCGAAACACCCAGGCTGAAGGCCCCATAGCCCTCTTGCCACGCGAAGCCGCATTGGGCCGGAAATGTCTCGTGGACCCAAAGAGACGAGCCTACCTTCAGTAACTGTATGGCCTTCGCGATGGAGATTGTCGACGGAAGCGAAAGTAATATGTGGACATGGTCCTCCACCCCGCCGACCGCGAGGGCCTTCATACGGTTTCTTCGCGCGATCCCGCCAAGGAACGGCCATGGCTGGGATTGAAGCTCCGCTGTGATACAAGGGCGACGCTCTTTGGTGCTGAACGCACAGTGGTAAAGACTGCTGGTATAGGAATGGCCCATCGTAAACCTCCCTGAAGGACATTGTGGTTCAATCATCCCTCCGGGACTCCCATCGCGGATCGAACGTCAACCCAGCAATAAATTGCTGGGCTATTATCAATCGTCCCTCCGGGACGGACCGTCGGCATTAGGGGGCATTGCCCGATCATTTGGAGGTCGGGCGCCGCGTGCCCCTAGTGAACATGGTTGTCGCCGTTTGGCGTCAACGGCCAACGGCGACCTCCAAAATGCTCCGCCTCCATGGCGATTCCGACGACCAAGGCGCTTCCAACAGCCAAATCCGCAGCCAGGCGAAGGAAGTCAAACGTAACGCTGCTTCCGGAGTATGACACGTAAACGCAGCGGAGCGGAAACCCGTAAGCATACACGATGCAGGCAACGCAACAGTGGCTGGCTTCGTTCCATTTGCCTAGACCGAGCAAGATCGCGGCCACAGCCACGATCAGCGGCAGCGTTCTCAGTCGAAATTGCGGTCGAAGCCCCACCTCCGCAGGAACGCCAAGGGAGAGGAGTCGTCGAACGACTCCCGCAGGGAAAGAACTCCATCGGCAGACTGCGCGACAAAAACAGCCGTGGCGATGGCCGCGAACCACGCGAGTGCATGGCTGGCATACCAAGGTCGAATACACATCGCACCAACGGCTCCAAGATCCGTAAAAATCAACGCGAGACCGGGACGCAAAAACCACTTTCGGCCGTTCTCCGACTTCCCTTCCATTGCGTATTCCATTGAGACCAAAGCGGCGGGTTAGCCGCCTTCTCGCCGTGCCGAGCGTCAAACAACGCGTTAACTTGCAGAGATCGGACGCTGCGGTCAATTCCTGCCGTGCTGCGAGAATCATTTCTACACCTTGTCGGGGTCGCAACGCAATGCGGGGGGCGATGCACGTCGGGGGGTGGGCCGCTGGTCTATGGAGAGCCTTCCCGGTACAATCGACGGCGTTTCCACAACGCGTCCCCAGGCAACCCCGGTCCGGTCATGGCAACCGCGTCCACCCTGCTGAGCCCTGAACTCCTCACGCGGCTGGAAGCCATGGAGCTGATCAGCCGGAAGATCTTCCGCGGGCGGATGAAGGGCGAACGCCGCAGCCCGCGCAAGGGGCAGAGCGTGGAGTTCGCCGATTTCCGCAACTACGTGCCCGGCGACGATCTGCGGTTCGTGGATTGGAACACCTACGCCCGCCTGGACCGGCTGTTCTTGAAGATGTTCCTGGAGGAAGAGGACCTGCACTTCTACGGGCTGATCGACGCGAGCCGTTCCATGGATTTCGGCCAGCCCAGCAAGTTCCTCTTCGCCAAGCAGCTTCTGGCCGCGTTGGGATTCGTGGGCCTGGTGCGCGGCGATCGCGTGAAGATCGAGACGCTCGGCCAACCGCTCGGTCGGACGTCGCCCGCCTTCCGCGGCCGCCGCAGCCTGTGGCGGATGTTGGACCATTTGGAGTCGCTTGCTCCGGGCGAAAACATCTCCCTGGCCGAGGGCGCGAAAAACTTCTGCCTCCGCAATCCCGGCAAGGGGATCGTGGTGTTTGCCAGCGACTTGATGGACAAGGCGGGCTACGAGGCGGCGCTCGGCTGGCTGATCGCGCGGGACCTCGACGTCTACGTGGTTCACGTGCTCTCGCCCGAAGAGCTCGATCCGGCCTTGGAAGGCGATCTGCGGCTGGTGGATTGCGAGGACGGCGATGAAGCGGAGATCACGGCCGCCGGGCCGCTGCTGGCGCGTTACAAGCAGACGCTCGCCGGGTTTCTTGCGGCGGCGCGGCAGTTCTGCGTGCGGCGGGGCGTGGCCTGGATGCCGACCAACAGCTCCGAGCCCATCGAGGAGCTGGTCCACGGCTGCCTGCGCCAGGGAGGGCTGCTGCGCTGATGTGGCCCGATTGGATCAACATGCTGTCGTGGTGGCAATGGTCGATTCTCGCGGCGATCCCGCCGGCGATCGTGGCGCTCTACTTCCTCAAGCTCCGCCGGCGGCCGCTGGAGGTCCCCAGCACCTATCTCTGGCACAAGTCGATCGAGGACCTGCGCGTCAATTCGCTCTGGCAGCGGCTGCGGCGGAACGCGCTGTTGTGGCTGCAATTGCTGGTGATCGCCTTGGCCATGCTGGCGCTGGCGCGGCCCGGCTGGCATGGCGCGAAACTGACCGGCCACCGCTTCGTGTTTCTGATCGACAACTCGGCCAGCATGCAGGCCACCGACGTCGTCCCCACGCGGCTCGACGAAGCCAAGCGCCGCGCCGTGGGGCTGATCGATCAAATGGCTTCCGGCGACGTGGCGATGGTCGTGAGCTTCGCCGACAGCGCGCGGATCGAGCAGACTTTCACCGATAGCCACGGCCTGTTGCGCCGCGGCGTGGAAGCCATCCGCGCGACCGATCGCACCACGTCGCTCCGCGACGCCATGCAAGTGGCCGCGGGACTTGCCAACCCGGGCCGCAGCGAAGAGATTCGCGATACGGCGATGCCCGCCAAGGTATTCATCCTCAGCGACGGCAAGTTCGACGACGTGCGCGACTTTTCGCTGGGGAACCTGGAACCGGTGTTCGTGCCCATCGGCACGGCCGCCGCGGCCAACGTCGGCATCCTCACGCTGAGCACGCGGCGGCACGAGCTCCGCAGCGATCAGCTCCAGGCCTTCGCCCGCCTGGAGAATTTCGGTCCCCGCGACGTCTCGGTGGGATTGGAATTGCTGTTGGACGGCCGCATGATCGACGCCGATCGAATGTCCATCGCCGCCGCAGGGACCAAGCAGGTGGCATTCGACCTGGGCTCGGTAACCTCCGGCGTGCTCACGCTCCGCGCCACGGCGGCCGACCATCTGGCCGTCGACAACGAAGCCTACGCGGTGATCAGTCCGCCGCGGTTGGCCAACGTGCTGTTGCTGACGCCCGGCAACGAGACCCTGCAATGGGTCCTGCAGACGGCCGCGGCCGGCGCGATCGCCGCGGTGCAGGTGCAGCCGCCCGCGTTCCTCAAGACCGCGGCGTACCGCAAACAGGCGGCGGCGCGGAATTTCGACTTCATCCTCTACGACCGCTGCCGCCCGGACGAGATGCCGCAGGCCAACACGCTGTTCATCGGCGCCGTGCCGCCGGCGCCGGGCTGGTCGGCCAAGCCGGCGGTCGGCAGGCCGCAGATCATCGACGTCAATCCGGCCCATCCCATCATGCAGTGGATCGACATGGGCAACGTGGACCTTGCCGAAGCGACACCGCTGGTCGTGCCGCGAGGCGGCAGCGTGCTCGTGGATTCCGACGTGGGGCCGATGCTGGCGATCGCGCCGCGCGAGGCCTTCGAAGATGCCGTGTTGGGCTTTGCGATCCTCGCCGAAAAATCCATCGCAGGGGGAAAGCCGGAGGTCGTGTATCTTACCAATTGGTCCATCCGTGCCAGTTTCCCGATCTTTGCCCTGAACTTGCTGAAATATTTTGGCAGACAGCGGGAAATCACCGACTCGGGCAGTTTGCTGCCCGGGCAGCCGGTCACCATCCGGGTGCCGTCCGACCGGACGCGTCTGACCGTCGAGATGCCTCACGGCACGGCCGAAATCCGGCCCATCCGGCCGGGTGAGTTCAGTTTTACGCTTACCGACCACCCGGGTGTGTACCAGGTTCGCGACGGGGAAACGGTTGTCCAGCGGTTTGCAGTCAACCTCTTCGACCGGCGGGAAAGCGATATCCGGCCCAGGGCCGAATTGGCACTTAAAATCGGCCACGTAAAGGTAGTTGCGCAATCCACTTGGACCGCCGCACGCCGGGAAATCTGGAGAACCTTGCTGGGGCTTGCCCTAGTCGTGCTGTCGCTGGAGTGGTATACCTACTGGAAAAGGATATCAGTATAAATTGGGCCCGTTGCGGCTCCGTAAACGGACGATCAGGGATAGACAATACCTCATGACCCCCCGAGTTGAATCTCCCATCTCGCGCTTCAAGCCGCGCGGGCGTAGCCGCAAGGCGGGCAAAGTGATCAACCGGCTGCTGGGGCACCGGCTGATCAGCCACCTCAGCGACGAGGAATATCGCGAAGAGGTTCGCCACGTCTACGACGGCCCCCAGGGCGCAATCCTGGCCACTTGCAGCTTCATTTCCTTGCATACGGTTCTGGGCGAGCGATTGCTGCGGGAGCGGAAGTTCGATCTTCGCGGGGCAAAGCGGATTCTCGACGTGGGCAGCGGCGCCGGCCAGATCGCCCGCCACCTGCTCAAGTATGCCGACGGCGACGCGCAGTTGACCTGCTTCGATTTGTCGCACGAAATGCTGCGGCGGGCCCGGACGCGTTTGAAGAGCGATCGCCCGCGCTGGGTCGTGGCCGATGCGACCCATTTGCCGTTCGCCGACGCCTCCTTCGATTGCGTCACCTGCGGCTACGTGCTGGAGCACGTTCCCGACGTGCGGCGGGGACTGGCCGAGATCAGCCGGGTGATGAAGCCCGGCGCACGCATGCTGCTGCTGGCCACCGAAGACAGCTTTTCCGGCGCGTGGACCAGCCGTCTCTGGTGCTGCCGCACCTACAACCGCCGCGAGTTGGCCCGCGTCTGCGAAGAACTCGGGCTGCGGTGGGTCAAGGAGCTGTGGTTTACGCGGATGCACAAGATGTTCCGCGCCGGCGGGATTTGCGCGGAGATCACCAAGGTCTCATAGCCAGTGTTGCCCGCGGTACCACTGCAGCGTTTCCTGGAGCCGCTGCCGTAGCGGAGCGCCCGTGCAATATCCCAGTTCCGCGGCCGCCGCAGCGGGTGAGCAGGCCCAGGAACCGGCCGTCATTTCCCGGGCCTTGTCGTGATTGAGGATCAAGGGGTGGCGGACCACATGGGCAACCACCTCGGCGCTGTCGGCGATCAGCCAGATCAGCGGCGTAGCGATGGGGATCACGGCCACGTGGGGACGCCCTGCCAGGGAGCCAATCGTTTGCGCGAGTTCGGCATAACTCGGATGTTGCTCGCAGGCGGCGAAATAGTAGCCCTGATGCGAAGGGGCGCCGTTTCCGGGCCGAGGCGTCAAGCGTTTTCCCCGCTGGGCCGCCAAGATCAATAGTTGCACCAGGTCGGCCACGTGGATCAGTGAATATTGCAATGGCGCCCGTCCGGGAGTCACTTGCACGCCAAAGCGGCATACCGGTCGAAACAGCGGCAAGGACGTGCGGTCTGCAGGGCCGAATACGATCGCCGGACGGACGACAGTGATCGGCACCGCGGCGGCGAATCGCTCCGCGGCCGCTTCCGCGGCGCGCTTGCTCCGTCCATACTCGGAAACCGGAGTGGGTGGATCGGCCTCGGTTCGCAAGCGGCCGTCGGGCGAGGGGCCCGCAGCGGCTAGCGACGAAACCAACACGACTACCGGGGGCTCGCGCTGCTGGGAACATGCCTGCACCACATTCGCCGTTCCGCCGCAATTGACCTGGTGAAAGATCTGGCGATCCAGCGCCTTGATGCACCCTGCCAAATGATAGACCGTCTCGATGCCGGACAGCGCCGCGGGCAGGCTCTCCGGGTCGGTCACGTCGCCGCAGACCGGGCGGGCCCCGATGGCCTGGAGCCGCTCGACCGGGGCGGTTTTGCGCACCAGGCAGACGACGTCATCACCTTGCGCAATCAGCGATTCGGTGAGATGCATGCCGATGAAGCCGCTTGCGCCAGTCACCAGTACCCTTGCCATGATTTGACGATCCCCCCCACCAGCCCGGCAACGCCGTACACATCCGTTGATGGCCCATATTATCGGACCAAACCCTACTTGTGATACAGCACAAAGCATACCGCGGGCGTGAACCCCTTGCTGGCTGGTTGCAAAACGGGGAGAAACCATGGAAAATCGCCATTCTGCCATTGTGTTAGCGTGAAATCTCCTAACAATGGTCTCCAAAGCAATTTCCCCCTGATGAAGAGGGGGCCGCGAAGGAATGACCGTATACTACTTTTGGCTGGGTCCATGCTGGATTGACGGGCGTGGACCGCGGGTTACAATGCGCGTTTTGGAAAATCCGGCTCGGATTAGACGACCATGGCTGAACTGGCTGTAAAACGCGTCGGCACGCGCCGCGAAAAGAAACAGTTCCTGGAATACCCCTGGACGTTGTACCGCGACGACCCCAATTGGGTTCCGCCGCTGCGCATGGATCAAAAGGCGTTGGTGGGCTACAGCAAGCACCCCTTCTACGAACACAACCAGGTACAGACCTTCCTGGCCTTCCGCGATGGCGTGGTGTGTGGCCGGATCGCCGCGATCCTGAACCAGGGACACATCGATCGGTATGGGGAGCGGCGGGGGTTTTTCGGTTTCTTCGATTGCGCCGACGATCAGGAAGTGGCCACCGCGCTGTTCGACGCCGTGCGGCAATGGTTTGCAGAGCGCGACATTTTTCGCCTTCGCGGACCGCACAATCCCTCCCAGAATTATACGGTGGGGCTGTTGGTCGAGGGCTTTGATTCGCCGCCCACCTTCATGATGACCTACAACCCGCCCTACTACGCCCGGCTGATCGAAAATTGCGGGTTCCAGAAAGTGCAGGATCTCTACGCCTACTCGGGCGATCTGGAGATGCTGCCCAAGGTCCACGCCAAGCTCGGCCCGGTGGCGCAGCAGATCACCGAGCGTCTGGACCTCCGCCTGCGAATCTTGAACAAATCGCGATTCCTCGACGACGTGAAGCAGTTCCTCACGATCTACAACCGATCGATGGCCAATACTTGGGGCTTCGTCGAGATGACCGAGGCCGAAATGAAGCACATGGCCAACGATCTGCAATACATGATCGTGCCCGACATGGCGATCGCCGCCGAGGTCAACGGCGAAATGATCGGCGCCGCGTTCGGGTTGCCCGACTACAATCCGCGCATCAAGCTCATCGACGGCCACTTATTCCCTTTCGGATTCATCCGCCTGTTGTGGAACCGCAAGGCGATCAAGCGCGTGCGGCTCATCGCCACCAACGTCATTCCCGAATACCAGCACTTCGGCGTGAGCTTGGCGATCATGCACTTCATGGTTCCCCGCGGGTTGCAATGGGGACTGGAGGAAGCCGAGTTCTCCTGGGTCCTGGAGTCCAACGCGATGTCGCGCGGCAGCCTGGAAAAAGGTGGGGCGAAGCGAACCAAGACCTTCCGCGTTTACGATTCGGATCGAGAACCGCCAACGTAGGTAGTGGTAGGTGGCAGGCGGTCGATGGGGTCGCGGTTCTCCGCTCCCCATCCCCCACCCACCATCTACCGCCTACCGTCCACCACCCACCAACACGGATGCTGTCAGATAATGCGGGATTGGACCATATTTCGGGCGTTCCGACGAGGGCGCGAGGCGGCGCCGGCCGGATTGACGGTCGCGGAAGTGCGCACCCGCCGTCAAATGGATCAGTTCGTCAAGCTGCCGTGGCGGATCTACGCCGACGACCCGCATTGGGTTCCGCCGTTGCTGGTCGACGTCAAGGAGTCGCTCGATCCCCGGCATCACCCTTTTTACCGGCACGGCGCGGGCGTCCGCTTTCTTGCCACGCGCGACGGCGTCGCGGTGGGACGGATCCTCGCCAGCGATGATCCGAATTACAATGCGCAGCGCGGCACCAACGTCGGCTGCTTCGGCTTTTTCGAAACGATCGACGACGCGGCGGTGTCCGGCGCCCTGCTCGACGCGGCGGCGAATTGGCTCCGCGGCCGCGGCCGCGCGTCGATGATGGGACCGATGGATTATTCCACCAACTATCCCTGCGGACTGCTCATCGAAGGGTTCGACACGCCGCCGCGGGTGATGATGAATCACAACCCGCCCTATTACGCCGCCTTGTTGGAATCATGGGGCCTGGCAAAGGTCAAGGATCTCTATGCCTGGTGGTTCACCGACCCGCACGACATGATCGCCGCGTGGCGGCCGCGCGCGGAGCGACTGGAGAAGCGGGGTCGCGTGACCATCCGCCCTTTCCGGCTCAAGGATTTCGACGCCGAGGTGCGGCGCTGCACGGAAGTTTATAACGCCACGATCGGCGAAAACTGGGGATTCGTGCGGCTCACCGACGCCGAGTTTCGCTATCTTGCCAAGCGGATCGCCCAATTGGCGAATCCGCAGCAGGTCTTGCTGGCCGAGATCGACGGGAAGACCGTCGGCTTTTCCATCACCCTGCCCGACATCAACGAGGCCACGGGCCCCCTCAATGGACGGCTCACGACGTTCGGACTGCCCATCGGCCTGATACGGTTGTTCTACCTGCTCCGCCGGGTGAAAACCGCGCGGATGGTCGTGTTGGGCTTGCTGGAAGGTTACCGCCGCCGCGGCATCGCGGAACTGCTGATTCTCAAGACGCTGGATTACGGCAAGAATGTCATCGGCTACACCGGCGCGGAACTCGGTTGGACCCTGGAAGACAATCGTTCCGTCAATCGGACGGTCGAAGCGGTCGGCGCCAAGCACTACAAGACGTATCGGATTTACGAAAAGAAGATTGTGGATACTGTGAACGGTTAAGAACGGCACGGGCCTTTCCCTATCACTACGGTCCGGCTCGCTTCAAACCGTGCAGCGTCTCAGGGTCGTGGGCGGAATATCTATGACACTCCAGCGCGAAGCGGTGATCACCGGCATCGGCGTCGTCAGCCCGATCGGCATTGGCATCGATCCCTTTTGGCAGGCGCTTTCCGCGGGCCGCAGCGGGGTGCGGCGCGTGGAGGTATTCGAGCAGTGCGGCGTGCCCGCCCCCATCGGCGCCGCGGTCGGCGATTTCGATCCCAAGCAGTATGTGCGGCCGCGCAAAAGCCTGAAGGTCATGAGCCGCGACATCCAATTGGCCTTCGCCGCCGCCGACATGGCCTATGCGGATGCCGGACTCCGCGATAAGCCGCTCGACCCGGAGCGAATGGGCGTGGTGTTCGGCGCCGAAATGATCGCCTGCGAACTGCCCGAGTTGGCCATGGCCTATCGCCCCTGCATTCAGGAGGGGAAGTTCGACAGCCGCTTATGGGCGACCAAGGCCATGCCCGAACTCTACCCGCTCTGGATGCTCAAGTACCTCCCCAACATGCCGGCCTGCCACATCGGCATCGCTTGCGATATGCGCGGCCCCAACAACTCGCTGATCCAGGGCGAGATCTCCTCGCTCTCCGCGCTGGCCGAAGCGGTGCGGGTGATTCAGCGCGGACAGGCCGATGCCCTGATTTCCGGCGGCGTTTGTTCCCGCGTGCATCCCATGATCTGGGGGCATCAGCGGGCCATGCAGTATTCGCAACGGGCCGATGATCCGGCCGCCGCCTGCCGTCCCTTCGATGCCCGCCGCGACGGAATGGTCAACGGTGAAGGCGCCGGATCGCTGGTCCTGGAGAGCCGCGCGGGCGCCCTGGCCCGCGGCGCCAAGATCTACGCCCGCGTGCTCGGTTTCGCGACCACCTTTGAGCCCCATCGCAATGGCCAGCCGCTCCGCGGCACGGCCATCGGCCGCGCCATTCGCCAGGTCCTCGACGGCAGTGGCGTCTCGGCCGCCCAAATCGCCTACGTCAACGCGCACGGCATGAGCACGACGCTCGACGACCAGATCGAGGCCCAGGCCATCCGCGACACGCTGGGGGATGTTCCCGTCACCGCGCTGAAGAGCTATTTCGGTAATCTCGGGGCCGCCGGGGGCATCGTGGAACTGTTGGCCAGCATACTGGCGTTCGAAAAAGGAAGCGTTCCCCCTACGCTCAATTACCAGTATGCCGATCCCGCCTGCCCGGTGAACGTGATCCATGGGCACCCTGGGGAGCGAACCGGCCCGATCGTCCTGAAGCTCAGTCACTCCCTGTGCGGGCAGGCGGTTGCCGTGCTGCTGGCCTCGCCCGATTAGTCCCATGGCCGTCGATTTTCGAACCTGGGCCGACGACGTCAGACAACTCTTGCACGCCTTGACCGTGCTGGAGTCGCGGGCGGCAGCCCTGGGCGTGCCGCCGCCGGACGGCCAGGAATGGTTCGAATTGCTGCGGCACAAGCTGTTGCCGCAACTGCAAGCCGAGCCCCTCTTGGTGGCCTGCATCGTGGGCGGGACCAATATTGGAAAGTCCGTGGTCTTCAACCACCTGGCCGGTGAGGTGGCCAGCGCTTCCACGCCCTTGGCCGCCGGCACCAAGCACCCCGTGTGCCTGGCCCCACCCGCCGCCGCCAGCGAGCAAGTCTTGGCGCCGTTGTTTGAAACATTTCTCCTCCGGCCCTGGCGTTCCGCGGAAGATCCGCTCGACGCTTCCCCGGAAAACCTCCTCTTTTGGCGTCCCGGCCCCAGACTGCCGCCGCGATTGTTGATCCTCGACGCGCCCGACGTCGATTCCGACGCCCCCGTCAACTGGGAGCGTGCCCGGGCGATTCGCCAGGCGGCCGACGTGCTGGTGGCCGTGCTCACGCAGCAGAAATACAACGATGCGGCGGTGAAGCAGTTCTTTCGCGAGGCCGCCCGGGCCGACAAGCCGATCATCGTGGTGTTCAACCAGTGCGATCTGCAAGCCGATCGCGAGTACTGGCCGCTGTGGCTCGTTACGTTCTGCGAGGAGACGGGCGCGGGCCCGGAGTTGGTTTACGTCCTGCCCTACGACCGTCGCGCGGCCCATGCGCTCGAACTGCCGTTTTACGAGGTGGGACCCGACGGCCGCAAACCGCTGGAGCGGCCGGTCAACTTCCGCGACGAGTTGGCGGCGCTGCGTTTCGATGCCATCAAGATTCGCACCTTCCGCGGAGCCATGGACCGGGTGCTGGACGCGGAGACGGGCGCCGCGGCCTATGTGCAAACGATCGCCGCGGCCGCCGCCCAATTCGCCGCCGCGGCCGCCGCGCTGTCGGCCGCGGAAATGGCCCGCGTCGCCTGGCCCACGCTTCCCGCCGGCGCACTGGTCGACGAAATCCGCGCCTGGTGGGACTCCGCCCGCAGTTCCTGGTCGCGGCAGATCCACGGTTTCTACCGCGTGGTGGGGCGCTCTCTGACCTGGCCGCTCCGCACGGCCTGGCAGCGGGTGACCGTGGCCAACGACCCGCCCCTGTTGGCCTTCCACAAGCGGGAGCGCGCGGCCGTCGTCGAGGCCGTGGGCAACCTGTTGCACGAATTGGACCGCCTGGCCCAAGTGGGCAACGATATGCTCCGCCCGCGACTGCTGAAGCTGCTCCGCGGCAGCGCCCGGCAACAACTGCTCCAGCGCGTCCAAGAGGCCCATGCGGCGCTGCCGGCGGTGGACGACGACTACCGCACGTTCCTGTGGGCCGAACTGAATGCCTGGCGGGAGTTGAATCCCCGCGCGGTGGCGTTTCTGCGGTCGTTGGACCACGTGGCCGCCATCGCCCGGCCGGCGATCACCGTCTCGCTGGCCGTCAGCGGTTGGGTGTTGGCCGGCGATCTGGTGGGCCACGTGGCAGTGCAGGCGGCCCAGCAGACGGCCGGCCATCTGGCCACCGAAGCGGTCATCACCGGAGGAATCACCGGCGGCGGCGAGGTGCTCGTCAACACCACCGGCGAAGGAATTCGCCAGGCCGCGGGCCGCCTCTTCGGCCGGCTGCAAGCGCGTTATGCCCAAGAGCGCGTGGCGTGGCTGGCCGCCTGGTTGGAGCGGGAACTGCTGGGCGAGCTACTGACCGATCTCCGCCAGGGGGCCGAGGTGCCGGGCTCGCCGGCCTTTCTCGGGGTGCAAGCGGCGATCCAACGGCTCCGCGGGGACTGATTGCTTGCGTTGGGTGGCATGCCTTCACGCGGTGCAGCCGCGAGTAGGCATGTTGGCGCGTGTGCAGAACATGCCCACCGTTCACCCCGATTTCCGCGCCACCCGGCCGTGGACGTAGATGTCGGAGCCGATCTGCCGCACCTCGGGCGATTCCAACAGCACGGCCTCCGACATTTGCGCGACCCCTTCACCGGCGGTCGGACCCGCAGTGGCAACGCCGCCCACCAGGCGGGGCGCGATGAAGGTGTGGACCTCGTCGATCTCGCCGCTATCGAGCAGAGTACCCAGGATCCGGCTGCCTCCCTCCACCATGACGTTGGTCAAACGCCGCCGCCCCAGTTCCTCCAAGAGCGCGGCCAGCCGCGCGGCGTGCGTCTCCCCTTGGCAGACCAGCACCTCGCAGCCCGAGAGTTGCAAACGCTTGGACTCGCGTTGCGGCACGTCGCGGCCGACGGCCACCAGCAGCGGCACTTCCCCCGCGGTGCGAACCAATTGGCTCTGCGACGAGAGCGTGCCGCGGGTATCGGTGACGATCCGCAGGGCAGTCCGCGGTCCGGCGGGCCGGGCGGTCAGCAGCGGGTCGTCGCGGCGGGCCGTTTCCCGGCCGACGATGATCGCGTCCACGCGCCCGCGGAGCCGGTGCACGATCTCCCGCGACTGCGGGTTGGAAATCCACTGGCTCGAGCCGGTACGGGTGGCGATCTTGCCGTCGAGCGTCATGGCCCATTTGGCGATCACCCAAGGCCGGCCGCAACGGAGCAGCTTCAAATATGGGGCGCAGAGCCGCCGGGCCTCCGCTTCCAGCAGGCCCACCTCCACGGCGATGCCGGCCGCCCGCAATTCGGCCAGGCCGCTGCCGGCGACCTGCGGAAAGGGATCGGCCAGGGCGACCACCACGCGGCGAATGCCGGCGCGGATCACGGCCTGCGTGCAAGGAGGCGTCTTCCCCTGATGGCAACAGGGCTCCAGGGTCACGTACAGCGTGGCCCCAGCCGCCCGGCTGCCGGCCAATTTCAAGGCTTCCACCTCAGCGTGGGCGTCGCCGAAGCGATGGTGCCACCCCTCGCCGATGATCTCGGCCCCCTGCACGATCACGCAGCCGACCATCGGATTGGGCTCCACGTAGCCCTCTCCCTGGACGGCCAGTTCCAAGGCACGCCGCATGTGCCAGGTATCAAGGACAGATTGATCGGATTGCATATCTGCTGTAGAATTCGAGGTTGACTCAGGCAATCCCGGAGCACTCGCCATGCCAACCCCTTGTTTTAGTTATGTTCGTTGGAGCAGTCCCCGACAGTCTAAAGGAGACAGTCTTCGCCGTCAAACAGCATTAGCCAAAGCGTGGGTGGATCGTCACCCGGGGCACATTTTGGACGGCCGATCTTTTAAGGACATGGGCATCAGCGGCTGGACTGGAGACAACTACACGAAAGGTGCTCTGGGGGCATTCGTCCAAGCCGTCGAGGATAAGACGATTCCACGGGGGAGTGTATTGATCTGCGAGAGTTTGGATCGTCTCTCACGCCAGCAAATTGAGGAGGCACTAGAGATTTTCCTTAAGATCATCCGGCTGGGAATTGTAATCGTTACGCTGGAAGATGGGGAGCTAGAGTTTCGCAAAGGTCAACTGGACTTGACGAAGCTGGTTATCGCCATAGCGATAATGTCCAGAGGGCACAATGAGTCAACCGTAAAGAGTACCCGTAACCTTGAACGGTGGGGAGCCAAGCGGGAGCAGGCACGACAGGGTAAACGATTCTCTAAGGGTGCGTGTCCGGGGTGGCTCAAATGGGACGGCAAAGAATACTCCCCAAAGCCGAAAGCAAGGGAGACCTTGGAACTCATCTTCCGGCGAACCGTTGAGGGTCTAGGTGAGCATCAACTATTGGCCGAACTGGTCAAGCAGAAGCGACCCTCCTTTACCGGCCGTTCGTGGTGCCGATCCACATTGCAGAATGTCATCAAGGACAGGGCAGTATATGGGGAGTGGCACCCGATCAAGGGCGACCCGATCCCCAATTTCTACCCCGCATTGATTCCCGAACAGTTGTATCTGCGGGCACAGGGGGCACGGAAACAACGGACGGGAAAAAGAGGGGCTTCCGATGGCGGCTGGGTCAATCTGTTTACCGGCCTTGTATTCAATGCCAAGGACAAACAATCAATGCTCACCATGACCGTTACGCCGAAGGGGAAAGAACAAAGCCGCCGCTTAGTGTCATACGGTCATACGAAAAAAGAACCGGGGGCAGATCCCGTTTCCGTCAACTATGACCAATTCGAGGCAGGAATCCTTGATTTCCTGCGGGAGATTAAGGTTAGCGACATCATTCCCCAAACTCCTGCCGACGATACTTTACCAGCCAAACGGCAGGAACTATTGGGGATCGAGTCCAGATTATCCCAGTTGCAGACACTGTTGGAAACGGCCGGGAACCTTGACACGTTGGTTAAAGCAATCGGGAACCTGGAAGTCAAACGGGAACGAGTCAGAAGGGAATTGATGGAACTACAGCACCAGCAGGCGGTTTCCCAAGCCGCCCCATTTAAGGAGGCACAGTCGATTGTTGACCTGTTTGGAAAAACCACGGGGGAGGAGTTGAAGAACCTCCGCTTGAAACTGAGGGCAGCACTCGCCGCCACCGTTGACAAAATCTGGGTGCAGCCGATCAAGGAACGGGGAAGCATTTCGGCTCTGCTTACAATTAACTTCCGGTCGGGTGCCAGTCGTCAAGTGTTCCGTCGCAAATCAAAGACCTACCTCCTAATGAACTGGAAAAATGTCACGTTCGATGGCGGTATGGTCTTGAAGGGAAAGCATTTGGAAGAGTTCCTTAAGCAGCACCCGTGACCCCAAAAAACAAAAGAGCCCCCGGGGACCGAATTCCTTTGGGGGCTCTTCTTATGCGAGTCTTATAGCGGCAAACTATTTCAAGTATTCAGATCGTATCCGATAGCCGTTCTTGGTTTTCTCGATCATCTGGTACAGCGTCTGCCATTCCCGCTTCAAGTATTTTAGGACTCGCTCTAGATGCGTCTCGACTTCAAGTTCCGGATGTGCCTCGCACATCTGGCTACGGAACATCGGTTGCCCTTCTGCCTTCCACAACACATACAGGAAGATCACAGACTGCCGACTAGGCGTGTAGGGCTCACCATCCAGGATGACCTTTTCTTTTTCTTTTGTGAGATCGAAGCTTAGCCTAGGTCCGGACGATACCGTCTCCTTCTTCTCAACGGGCATGTCACTCGTCGAAAGGCAATCTGCCATCTCCAGTCCCTTCGTGAAACTCTTGGACTGTTTCATTTCTCTGTCCTCTGGTAAATCGCCGTGTTGGGCAGCGTCCTGTCATGCTTTCAATGGCTCTGGTGATTCTACCATGACTCCGAATTGTGAACAACGTCGGCCATGTTAGTCGGGTTTGATTTGCTGGCACGACCCTGCCACATTTCGGCACGGCCCTGCCACTCTTTGGCACAACCCTACCGGCGACATGTGCGTTTAATAGGGTAGCCGCCTCGATGGTCGAGGATTGGTTGGCCCCATCAGGGGCTGTGTTCACTATTCATCGCTCAAGGAGCAAAGGTATGTCAATTGCTAAAGAGCTTGAGAAACGGTCGGAGAACATCCATGAGCAGGGGGATCTCATTCACATCCCGGCAATGCCCGATGCAAGTCGGGATGGCCCCATCATCAACCGTGACGCAGAAGGAGGTCAACCACCACCACCTCCTCCACAAGAAACCCGGCAAGCGGAGAATCTCTCACCGGAGTTGACCGCAGAGGAGGCGGTAGACTTCCAGCGTCTTGAGGAGGTCTTTTCCCATGGACAGCGTGAGTCGATTGCGGCTCTACGTGAGATCCGGGAGCGGAAGCTGTACCGCCAACGGTACAAGACGTTCGATGACTACATCCAGGAGCGGTGGGGCCATTCCCGGCAATGGGCCACGCAGCAAATCAACTGGCTGCGGAGGACCGAATTGCTGGATGCCAATGGTAACGAACGTTACCAGTTGACCGTCGATGACGCCAAGGTGCTTGGCGAACTGGAGGACTACCCCGACGAGTTCGTCCAAGCTGTCCTCCGTGCCGAAGAGCAGGCACGCCAAGTCAAGAAGCCCCGTACCAAGAAGATGCTTGGGGAGGCGGCCGAGCAGCAGTTGGACTATATCAACCGTCGCCGCCGCACTCGGGAGGATCTGACGTGGGACGAATACCTTGCCCTGGAACCCTTGGGCGGCGGCCGCTTGTCCCACCCCAATCTCGTTGAGCAAGCCCAAGAGCAGGCAAGGCAAGAGGGCAAACCCTTGCTGGGATGTTTGGTCGCCCTCTGTGAAGAGCATGGGGATCTGCCGACTGACAGTCACCTGCTATCTGTTGCACGGGGCGATGCCCTGGCTGAACTGGTGAGACCTCTAGCGGCTCTTCGGGCCAACTGGGAACAGGAGCATCAGTTGGAGCAAGAGCAGAAGGAACTCGAAGCCGAACTCGAAGAGGTCAGGAAGAAGCGGCAGGCCAAGCAGGCATCCGTACCTTCGGACACCTCGGCAGGCCAACAGGACGGGGAGTCTGCGGCTAAGGCTGAGTCTCCACCCGAGCAGGAAGAGGAGCCCACCGATGAACAGCAGTACGAGGTTCGCCTGACTGGTGTCTTCGCAGAGTTATTTGTGTCAAGGGGAGAGCAAGCAAAAGTCTCCCTCTCATTGGGCGAGGTTGTCGATCTCCTCTCCTCCTTAGCCGAGGCGATTGAGATGGAGGGTGACCTGGGCGAAGCTTCTCTTGTCGTTCGCCCGCTCGAACCGCACCAAGCGGATGAACAGAAGGAAGAGGACGAAGAGGAGAGTAGCTTCGACCTCGACGAAGAGGAGGATCACGCCTGAAGGATGTGGGCATGCAGTTTACATGATGAGGATCTCGGGGCACTGTTGCCCCGAGGTCTTCATCTGCCCCATTGACAAAGCCCCGGACCTCTCTGGGGAGCCTGCAACACCGCAGGATCGGAAGACTACGAATCCAACTTTACACAAAAAGACGAACAAGCAATGGCATTCCCTCCAGGACCTGCTGAGAGAAGCGGCCATGCTGGCTGAGAATCTCAAACAGTCCGGGGATCAGTCAGACATCGTGGTTTAAGAAATCAACACAAGAAAGAAAGGTAACAGCAATGGTTGAGATCAAGATCGGACAAACGTACCGTTACTCCGTAGCAAGTTCTCAGCAAAAGAAGTCCGGGCCACCCCAACCACTGTGGTCGGTGGGGACCGTGATTAAGGCCGAGGACACAATCACGCTGAGAACAATCCACGGCAGGACCGTCAGGGTCAAACCGCAACGAATTATTAGTCCGGTCGAACCGGTGGTTATTGATAAGGATCAATTGCTGGCAGCATCCATCAAGTCCTACGAGCAATACTGCGAGGTCAAGAAACTCCCCGGGAGTCGCCATCGAGTCTGGCCGGGCCAAAGCCAGAATGGCATCGTGGAGTGCATCGTGGACAACGGGCAAATACAAGTAAGGTTCGTCCTCCCAGAAAAAATGCTCTCGGACCAAGAGGGTCATGCAACCTAATCCGAAGTGATGCGAACGGCGAAAGCTCTGCCATGTCGGCCAGTTGTTAATCGGCCCAAGTGAGGCGGTGAGGGGACGGGTCCGACAGGTCGGTGTGTGACCCCTTCGGACCTGTCCACACACCGACTTAGGTGGACGGCGTTGTAGGTGTGTTGTCGTTGATAGGTGGGGACCGATCAAGTCGGTGTTCGTTTTCACTGCTGCCCGTGAGTCGCTGACGCAAGAATGGATTTTCAACCACAAAGTTGCCTGTCAGTTCGTGGGATGCCAGTTCCGCACCATTCGGAACAGTTCGGCCAAGCTCGGAATGTCCATCGGATCGGCTCCACGACCGTGCAGGAAATCGTGACATGCGATACAGAGACATTGCAGGAACGCATCGTCAGGCAACCAGCCCTCGGGCACCCAATACGGGGCGTCAGTCCGATTGCGAACTCCGTAGTCTTCATGATGAATTGTTAGCGGCGTGTCCTGCTCACCACAACGTTCACAGCGATTATTAGCTCTCCTTCGAATGCGGGCTGCGGTCTGCCGCCAAAGCGTCGATCTCAAAAAGTCTCGGTAGTCCACATCGCCTCCCCTTAACAATGGTGTTGTTAAGAGTAGGTATGCAAATCAATTCGAGAACTCTGAGAAAAATCAAGCGATTACTTATATATATGTGGACAACTTTTTCAACCTGGAGGAATGGTGGCGACAAATCAACATGACGAACGACGCCAGCTTTGTCTTTTGACCCAGCAGGAGGTCTGCGACCTTGCCGGTTGCTCCCGAGGGCGTTTTCAATATCACTTACGGCGAGGCTTGATACCGGCTCCTGCGGCTCGGCTTCATTCACGGTACTACTACAGCGAGACGCAAGCCGCTGGGATCGCCCAGTACATGGGGAGCCGAAAGCCCTGGGAGCGAAACAATACTATGGAGACGAAACCACGCTGAAAGGACTCACCGCTCCCACTTCTCACCGCACAACGAACACTCGCTAACAGGTCGTCACCACTACAAGACCTGGAGGTAACCATGAAACTCGGTGAATTGACATTGGAAGAGGCAGCGAAAGAGGCGGCCGGAAACTGGCGGAAGTTCGATTGCTTCTGTTGGCATCGGGCCGGGGAACTCGATGATGCTGACCAATGGTGCATCGTGTACACCAACAATCGGGACAGTGGCCTCCTGGACCAAAGCAACGCCGCCGCCATCGAAAAGGCCATGGAGCCGTTTACCGAGGCCGACGACCCCGACGTGGTTTCCGAGCATCATCATCACTGGGCTTGCGGTTGGATCGATGGCTACTCCATTCGGGTCTTTCGTGACGGCCAGATCACCGAGGCGTTCAAGACCTACCACGCCCTGGCCGAACGACTTGCCAACTACCCCATCCTGGACGAAAGCGACTACAGCAACCGGGAATGCGAAGCGACACTCGCTAACATTCCCGACGCCGCCTGGAAATTGAAAAACGATTATGAACTGCCGGATGGATGGGAGGGCGACGTGTACGGTTGGCTGTCCGACAACGATCCCGGGGCCGTAGAAAATCGGGACGACCAAGGCGGCTACCCCAGGGAAGATCAGCTTCGGGCTGCATTCGAGGCCCTTGGGTATCAACAAACAGCCGTTGCCTGATTGTCGGACCGGAAAAGGGCCAGGGTGGGATTGCCCACTGTGGCCCAAGGAGGTCCCATGACACTCGCTAACGAAATCGTAAACCAACTGTTGGAGATTTTCCGTGACAGACAATTATGAAGTCAACGATGTCGCCCCCTCGTCGTTGAAGCACCTTGTTGGGCAAAGGGGCGTGATTGCCCAGGTCGAAATTGCAATCGAGGCGGCGTTCCAAGACGGCCGTAAGATGGACCACGCCCTCCTGGTTGGGCCACCAGGACTTGGGAAAAGTGCGGTCGCCCGGGTGATCGCCGCCGAGATGGCTACGGATTTTCAGGAAGTCCTCGGCACCTCGCTGCAAACACTCGCAGACGTAAATGCGGTATTGCTGGCCGCCACCCAGAATTCAGTTTTGCACGTTGACGAGTGCCACGAACTGAAGAAAGACCTGCAAACGAGCTTGTATCTCGCCATGGACCAGCGGCGTATCATCCTTCCGACAGGCAATCGTCGTTGCCCACAGTCGATCCCGCTCCACGATTTCACGCTCCTCTTGAGCACGACGGACGAATACTGTCTTTTGCAACCGCTTCGTCAAAGAATGCGGCTGCTCCTCCGGTTCGATTTCTATTCACCGGACGAGTTGGTTAAGGTTCTGCTCCACCGGATCAAGGCTCTCGGCTGGGAGGTCTATGAAACCTTGCTGCCTGAGATCGCCAAGAGAGGCCGGGGAACGCCGAGACTCGCTCTCCGACTGCTGCAATCTGCTCGTCGGGTTTGCCGGGCGGCCGGGGAAACGACGATCACCACCCAACACCTTGAGAAGGCTTGCACCCTGGAAGGCATCGACAGCCTCGGTCTCGGGGCCGTCGAACAGAAATACCTTGCCATCCTGGCCGGTGGCCCAACCAGGGTAAATGTGATCGCATCGATCTTGGCATTGCCCACTCGAACTGTGTCGGAGGTCATTGAGCCCTTTTTGATTCGCTGCAATTCCGGATTGATCGTCAAGGATGAGCAAGGCAGAAGGAATTTGACAGCAAATGGACGGGAACACCTGTCCTCTTTGCGTCAACATGCAGACTCGTTCAAGTGAAAAAACAGTAAAGGTGCCGTGAAATGTCCGACAAAATCGAGCCCAAACAGGTCGTCAATGTTAGCGAAATGGCCTCCCTTGTGGGGCTCTCTCGCCAGCGGTTCTGGCAATTACGGGGCCGGGCCTTTCCATACCCCGTCTACGACATCCGCACTCGGCGTCCGATGTATCCGGCACAACTGATTGCCGAATGCGTGACGATCCGCAATACCGGAATTGGGCGTGACGGACGGCCCGTCTTGTTCTATTCCAAACACTCGCTAAACGGGCGGAAAGTAGTGCCAACAAGGCCGAAGATGCCCCCTGTAGATGATGCCGTGGCCGACGTTTTGGAAGGGATCAGGGCCTTGGGCCTGACTTCGGCCACTTCAGCCCAGGTCGGAACCGCAGTGAAGGCATTATTTCCGGCCGGTATCGGAGAGAAGGATCTGGGCGAAACGATCCGGACCGTATTCTTGCATCTCACCCACCAGAATCACGGAAACAATGTGGGGAGATAATCCGGCCTCACTTCCAACCCCAGGCGGGATGATGGCGAAACACTCGCTGACGCCATGCCGATTTCGCAGAAGACTGAGAACACGAAATTAGAAGCCCCTTTGGAGATCGAAATGATCGTTCAACCCAACGAAAACCCAGCCAAGTGCGGAACACAAAATGGAAAAGCGAAATCAGCAAAGGCCAGATTGGTGGCCCGGATCACTCGCTTGGTACGGCGGGAGGGCCTGGATTACGAGGGGTGGCGGTACGTCTCCCGGCAGGTGCGGCGGAAATGCCACCTGACGCCGCCCACGAAGCCGAAGAAGCTCCCCCGAGTCTTAACGGCCGAGGAGTTCCGTCGTTTTTACAAGGTGGTGGACCAGGCCCAGGATGTCCAACACGCACTCATGCTCCGGCTGCTGTTCTTCACGGGGGTCAGGGTTTCCGAGTTGTGCAACATCGAAGTGGCCGACGTGGACGTTGAGAACTGTAAAATCTTCGTCAACCAGGGCAAGGGCAGCAAGGACAGGATGGTGCTCTTCGGCAAGACTTTTGCTACGGCCCTACGCACCCACCTCGCCGCTCATCCCAACAACCGCTGGCTGTTCCAGACCAAACGATCCAGTAAGTTCTCCCCCAGGCGGGTACAGCAAATCGTCAAATCCTACGCCCAGAAGGCCGAAGTTCGGGCAACACCGCACACCTTCCGGCATCAGTGCGTCACATGGCTCACCCGCCATTCGGGCATGGCAGATGCCGAACTGCAACTTATCACCGGCCATTCCCGCAGGGAAACCTTGGCAATTTACCAGCATGTCGCATTGGACGGGCAGATCGAAGATCGCTACCAAGCGGCGATGAAGGAAGTCGATCTGTAGTGCCGGTGATGTTCAGATTAACACTCGCTTCAAGGCGGCCGGGCGGCACAGGGGTTGCGGCAAACACCACGGCCCGTCACGTCAAGAAAAGCGAATGCGAATTGGCCCAGGCTGCGGATGAACTACATCTTGGTCCGGATATTTGAGACGGATTTGACTGAGTAAATGGCGATCCTGGTCTCGGAAACCTTGGCAATGTCCTGCAATACGAGGTAGTCGTCGCCAACCTCGATGACCGTATGGCTCAGAGGTAGGTCGTTGTCGAAGGTGCTGATTTCGTAGGCCGTACCAATATCCTTCAAGTTTACGGGCTGACCAACTCTCAAGGTGGCGAACACTCCTCGCTTGGCCTTGGCGTCATTACCTGACTTCGAGACGCCGTTAAGAACCACCAGTACCAAGACGGCGACACTTGCTACAGCAGCCCATTTCCTCATCATGTTCTTTCCTTTCATGCGATTCGTAAACGCATCTCGTTGTCCATTGTCATCGGGTAGTTAGATCGCAACAAGTACCTTTCCGTGCATTGTAACACTCGCTTAAGCCGGTGAAGGACAGCGACGTGCTGTCCCGCATGACTCACCAGCAACGGGAGAATGGCGATGGACGAGCTTCGCAAGCTGATCGGGCAATACGATCCCTATTACCAGATGGCCGACGATTCCAAAACGTGGTGTCGGGAATCGGCTACCGACTCACGCCTTCGGGCCCTGGTGAAGCAATTACGGGCCGAGGGCCACGGCGACGAGATCGACGCCCTGGCGGTCCAGTATCCCGGTTTGATTTCGTGCCCCGGTGGGGTGAATGCCCTAGCTTGACACCGACTCGATGGTTGGCGGGGGAGCACTTCGCTGCCCCGTCAGCCACCTGAAACCAACACTCGCTATTCGGGCATCGTCATCCTCAAAAACATAGTACGGAGATTCTTCCATGCCCACGCCACGTTTTCCCCTCGGCGAGATCGTTGCCACGCCCGGGGCCCTTGATGCCTTGCAGGAGAGCGGCCAGACTCCCGTCTTTTTCCTTGCAAAACATGCCCGAGCCGATTGGGGCGAGGTATGTCCCAGCGATGCCCACCTCAACGATCAGGCCCTCGTCGATGGCAGCCGATTGTTGTCGGCTTACAGAACCCTGAAGAATGAGCGGCTTTGGATTATCACCGAGGCCGACCGCTCCTCGACTTGCATTTTGCTCCCGTCCGAGTATTGATCCGACACTCGCTACTCGGGCATCGTCATCCTCAAAAACATAGTACGGAGATTCTTTCATGGGCTGGCTTTTCACGCACGGCAGTACCCGGCAAGGATTGATCCGGGAACGAACGGCAAACTGGGACCGTACCGCCGAAGACGGCATGCTGGTCAAGACGAACTGCCTTGCACACTGTTTCCGTGGCAATCGCTTTTCGGGCGTCCTATGGGCCGTTTGGAAGCGGAAGTTCACGAAGGACAGCCAGGAAGTCCAACCGACCGAACGCTGGATCACCTGCGATCTTCTTCGCTACCAAATGGGCTACGGGTGGGGCTACAAGGACATGGATGAGTCGATGGGCCCCTACTACTACTCTTGCCCGCTGGGTTACTTGGAGATGGTGCCCTTCGACCAGTACGGCGGCAATGAGAAGTGGCGTGAAGGCGTCCGGAATTACCACGCCCACCGAATTGAACGGCAGGTTGCCAACTTGTAATCACCGGCCAGGAACACTCGCTAACCTCTCGTCCAACTTTAGCACGACTTCCAACCAAAAGGAGATCGTCATGTCCGATCCCACCGAATCCATTCGCAAGGAAATGCTAGTCGAGATCAACGCCCAGCCCGGCAGCCGGGAGGCATTGGCAGCCGAACACGGCCAAGTCTGGGATACAAAACAACTGGGCGAAGATTTCGAGGTCTTGGGATTCATGGCCCCCTTTGTTGTCGTCAAGCGGCGTAGTAATGGGATCAAGGGCTCGCTTCTATTTCAACATCACCCTCGACTGTACCACTCTTTCCAACCGGAATAAGACGGCCGGGTGACGCCGAGGGACTCCTGCGGCCATCGCTGCGGGAGTCCCCGGCCGTTTCGTCTTGAGCACCTGTACATGGTGCCAAACGACCAATACGGCGGCGATGGAACGGGAGGTAGGTTCGGAATTTCCGAACCTGGAGATTGGCAGGTAATGCCAATACCCGTTGTTGGGCTGATCGGTGGAACGAACGGCTAGCCTCGTCTCCCGTGCAAAGACACTCGCTAGTGAAGGTGTGCTGATCCAACACCCTTCACAGGAGACGTGTCATGATTTCCGTCGCTGCCGTGCAAAACTCGTTCGTGCGTTACCTCGCCTGGATGGAAAAGACCGCCCGCCTCGCATTCCGAAATCTCGATGCCGAGAAACGGGCAGAGGAGGTCAGCAATGTCATCGCCTTAGCGTGGAAGGCGTGGGTCAGGCTTGGGGAACGGGGACGTGCCGACAATCCGTTGCTGCTGAAGTCCGTGCTGTATTACTCGATCCGTCAATCGAAAGTAGGTCGAACTGTATGTTCGGCCGCCAAGCCCCGGGACCCGTTGGCCCTCCGAGTCTACGGCAAGGTCAAGTTCGATCCCTGGAACTTGGCGGATTTCGTGGGGAAGGAAACACCCATTCCGGAACAAGTCAGTTTCCGAGTGGATGTCCCGGCGTTCCTGGCAACTCTCAGTCCCCGCCAACGTCAGATGGCCCTGGATCTGGCAGAGGGTGGGACCACAAGTGCGGTGGCAAAGAAGTACGACCTTTCGCCCGGACGTATCTCGCAATTCCGGCGTGAGTTCAAGGTGCTTTTCGACAGCTACTTCAGCCAGTAGACCACCGGCCCGGCCACCCCCATGCACGGAAGCATGGGGGTGGTTGCTGGGGACTAGCAACACTCGCTAACTCAGCGGAGTGAGGGAAACCAACCGCAGGCCAAAGTCCTCCGAGCGGGCGGCTTCAAGCAAGATGTCATCGAACAGCCAGTAGGGCACCTCCGGATCGTCTGGGTCGGGCACGACCAGGAAATGGGTCTCGCCGTCCTCGGTGACTCGACAACCCCGAGGGCACTCGATTGAATACCGAGCGAATTCATCACGACAAGTCAGTAGTAACATAGGGAATCTCCTTTCCATCCATACTGTGCCGTGATCCGTCGTCGGATTTAACGGCCGGGGCGGGAAAAGGAGAAACCGAGGACCGAACACTCGCTAAGAGGACAGAAAGGAACTTGGAATGGCAATAACTCCATCGGATTGGATACCGACGCTGGCACTCGACCTGGACGGCACAATCACCGATGCCCTCATCTTTTTCAACGTCCTGTCTAACTACTGGCCGGGCACGGTTGTCGTCATCACTTTCCGTAAGGATCGAAAAAAGGCCGAAGCCGATCTGCTGGCCCATAACATCCGGTTTGACGAAGTGATCCTGGTAGATTCGTTGGAGGAAAAGGCCAAAGTCATTCAAGAACGGGGATTCGGCATCATGTTCGATGACCAGGATGAGAGTTTGCAGGGTATATCGCCAGACAGAGCGGTCTTCAAGATCCGCAACGGCGGCAACTTCGATTACGACACTCAGCAGTGGTTGTATTCGGACCGGACGGGGAGGCGGATTTAGTCGGCACGGCAGGGAAAGGATGGATTGGAAGGACGCAACACTCGCTAAGAAGTTGAGGCGGAGTCGATCATCGTCGAGAGCGGGTACGTTGCAAAGATAAAAATGAAAAAAACCTGGAACCACTCCCGGCCATACCTGTCACCTGGAAGCCTCCCCAGCAGGTTCGAGCATAAGTTTCTTCTATATCAACTCCTGTTTTTTCTCCCGGTGGGGCGGTTTTTCCAAGACTTTTCTTGTTCTGCAAATCGCCGCCGCCAAAAATCCCGGGGCCCCAGGGGTCGAGCCCAGTTAATAACACGCACGAACACTCGCTAAAGACGGGAGGAGAGCAAGTATGAGCGGAACCGTGGACATCTATAGGGCCGAGTACCTCGCCATGGCCGTGGGCCAAGTAGATGGCCTCTCGGTGCTGATTTTCACGATGCGACCTGAGAGCCGATCTTTCCGGCCGTGCAACTTCGCCTTCACGCCGATCCAGGCCCACCGCATTCACGATGAACTGGGGCGGTTGCTCGACGATCCGGAGTCCTGGCTCCATGTTCCCGAGGAGCAGCGTCAACAAAGCGAGGAACTGTGAACCATGATTGTCCTGAAGATCGTACTGTGGATTCTGCTGGCGACCGCTGGGGCAATCGCAGCCTTTTTCGCCTGCTGCGTCATCGCCGGGTTCGTTCTCGGTGTAGCCGAGGGCCTCGGCCTTCGACGGCAGCCGAGATTCAAGGTCGTTCGAGTCGAAGAGGAGGAATGAACTATGTACCTTTGGATTTTCGCTGGTATTTACCTGTTGCTTTTCTCGGCACTACAACGCTGGTGGAGGCGAAATGTCGGTCCCACTTATCGTTACTCTCACGGTCGCAAATGGCGAACCAGCCGAGTCTGGTTGTTCATCAAGACGTGGATCATCCTGACCATCCCGATTTACGCAATCCTAGGACTTCTGGGCGGGCCCTGGTGGGTGGTTTTCGGAAGTACGTTCTGTCACCTCTTGGGTTTCGTGATCGTCGGAGAGATCTTCGTGCGATTGGCGATGGGCTGGTGGCACAGCGGCGATCCTGGTTATGCTGCTCTTTGCAGGGATGGATATGATTGCTTTTTTGATTCAGGCATCATGGGGTTATTGAACGGAGATCCGGACGAGGTTCTGGCCGGTCAACCGCCACGGGCTTTACTGGGGAGCAATTGGGCGGCTCCGGCCAATTGGACCGACCAGTGCCCGAGTTGTGGAGCCCGTCAGCCTGGGCCGATCTTTTGGTGCTGGCACTGCGGCCTGGGCTACGAGCACGGTTGCAACAAGACACTATGTGATTGTGGCCGGACTTTTTGCGAAGCGGAACCGGGCATCGGTCGAACGTTGGCTATCACCTGCCCAGGTTGTGGGAAGGCGTGGCAAATGCCGGGGTACCAGGTCCCCGGCTAAAAAGGATGGAAGTGTTCGTTTTCGGCGGTCATCGGCCTCGTCTGCCTTGCTTCCCTCTCGCCGCTCAGCTAACATGTCGGCTAACATGAGGGGGGATGGTCTTCGGGCCAAGGATACGGAGACAATGAAATTCATCGTGAACGCACTCGTTCCTGGCAGGTTGATTCTTCAAAAGCTGAAAACCACGCCTGGAGAATTGGCGAACCCTGGCTTACGACGATCTGTCCAGCGACTTCAAAGGCCCTAGAAACGAGGTTTCACATGAACGGCAACGGATTCAAACTACTTGTCGTGGCAATCTGGTTGGTGCATGTTGCCATCTTGCAGCTAGTCATGGCCGATGAGATTTCGGTCACCGTTGGAAAACAAGAGAGCGTCTTTCCAGTGAACTACCACGGACTACGGTACTTTTCCGACGAGCCGATCTCAATCCTAAGCACCCGTCCATGGTCCTTCACTGTTGTCAACACAAATAAGACCGTCCTGATGCGAGGAACGACTTTCGACACCGCTGTTCCCATTCAAGAAGTGCTCTCGCATGGCACGTCCGATGCGTTCGACAGCAGTTATGCAGGCATTTCAAGCATCTATTATTGGAAGCCGAAGCGACAAGTCCTGGCCTTCTATCATGCTGAGGATAGTAGCGGCATGCAGAAGATCCCTTATAACGACGTACTAACTGCCGCCCACTGGTCGGTCGCCTTGGCAGTATCCAATGATGGTGTGAACTTCACAAAAGTCGGTCAGATTATTACGAGTAGTGAGAAAAAAGATACGACTGCGACCGACATGCGAGGTCTGGGAGATGTATCTGTATGTCCCGACCGTCTTAACACTTTTCTTTACGCCTATTATACTGATCTTTCTCCGCAGCCGAAGCGGACCGCTCAAATCGGCCTTGCACGTTCGAAGATCTCAAGTGGAGGTCGGCCCGGCACATGGTACAAGTTTTACAATGGGTCGTTTGACGAAAATGGGATTGGCGGCAAGGAATTTCCCGCTATACCAGACGCATTTCATCCCAATGTTACGTACATCAAGAGCCTCGACAAGTATCTGATGTTTCATAATGTTGCAAGGTGGACTGAGCATCAGCAAGGCAAGGCAGTCGAGAGCGGAATGTACTTCTGTTACTCTGCCGATGGCATCAAGTGGAGTGACCGGCAAAAGCTCTTTACTGCTTTGGATGTTCCATTAGTCGGAAAGGAATACGCCGCTCATCCATATTTCCTCCTGCAAAAGGCGACTGCCTTTAGTGCAACTGGATGGTTGATCTACACCTACAGCCCACAATGGGGTGAAACACTTCCCAACGTGCCACATTTCATGGTGAGGCGTCGAATTCAACTGAAGTTAAGCGATGATCCGTCAACTCGCCACAAGGGATCGAAGGCCACAGGCAGCGAAGGGGCGACGGTTGAGCAAAAAGGTTGCCCAGCGGATGCAGTGGCATTCGGCGGTCATCACTACAAGGTGGTTTGGGAGCCACTGTCCTGGACCGAAGCAAAAGAGGCTTGCACTCGAATGGGAGGTCGCTTGGCCTGCATAGAGACCGACGAAGAAAAAACGTTTCTTGCTGAGCTTAAGGGCAGCGGCAAAGTAGTTTGGGTTGGTGCCCAACGAGTTAGCCCTGACACATGGGAATGGCTTAACGGAAAGTCTTTTGATCCCAGCAAAATGGGTCGGAAAGCACCCCCGGAATGTGACTTCGTAGCACTTCACAAGAAACAAACGCTGCATTCACGCCCGGTCAGCGGACACGATGACAGGTATCCGGTGAAGGACATCCAAGGTTACATCTGCGAGTGGGAATGACGTAAACCCAGTCTGTCACTTCCCCACGTTGACCGTGCCCTTCGCATGTTGGCAGTTTTGCTCCACCATTTCCATCAGGTCTAGTACCTGCTTCGCCTGGAAACCTTGGACTTTTTGATGGCGTCCAGCCAGAAAGAAGAAGCCAACGCCCAATACGAGCAGAACTGCGGAAACCGCCCATGCGACGATGTAGTCAGTTGACAGGTTGTTATTGTCGCAGGTTTTTTTGGGAATCGCCCCGAATAAGACGAGCCCGATGGTCGATAGGAAACCGCCAAGAAGTACCGATGCTAATGTCAGGTGTATGTTAACCGCTTCTTTGATGTTTCCGATCCGCTGCTTCACTGCGGCCCATCCCGACGCCGGTATTAGCAGCATTTCCGGTTCGGTTGGGGGCGGGATAAACTCGTATTTCTGCGATACCTCAAAGGCCCCTGGTTTACTCATGGTGCTGGCCCTCCTGCGACGGGGCGTGCTGCGACGGGCCCTCCTGCGACGAGGCTTGCTCGGATTGCGGAGTTACAATACCGGCAATTATGGCATTGACCATGATGGTGTAGCCACAATTTGTACAAACAATGCAAATCAGCGGCAGCGTGGGGCCGCTAAGAATGATACCGCCGCCTGGACAGAATTCCGAGACGTGGAAGACCGTATCGCTGATAGACCAGAGGTTTTCCGCTTGACACACGGGACAACGCCTGTGTGCCACATTCCATTTCTCAGTAAGGTATTGATTTAGCGTGTTGAGATCTGCGTCGGTGATTTTCATGAGCTTTGCGATCCACGTCGGTCATTTTTTTGGGACGCCCTAGCCAATGGGAGCAGACGCCCGCACCGTGCAAAACAACAGCGGTCAATGGACCCCTTTGGCTTATACCGTCAACTGCCGAGATATAACCGAGAGTTGTGTACGGCGTAGTTGAAAAAGGTGGCGTACTTTGGGAGAAAGTAGTTTACCACAACAACATTCCCCAAGGAGTACGCCACCATGCGTCAAGGTAGCATTGATCGATT
>Ga0302320_10000386_pt1 | contig 103593 bp, 84 predicted proteins | sample Bog_T0_3_FD_202130 | JGI IMG/M metagenome (GOLD analysis project Ga0302320, IMG submission 202130) | Peat permafrost microbial communities from Stordalen Mire near Abisko, Sweden - Bog_T0_3 | ecosystem: Environmental > Terrestrial > Soil > Wetlands > Peat | place: Sweden: Abisko, Stordalen... | reverse complement strand
GCCGTAGTTCCCGCCCCTGCAAGCGGCGCGCGCGGAGTGGCGCGCCCCACCACCGGGATGGCGGCAAAACCGGGAGTTGAAAAGACCTTTTCCGACGAAGAAATTCTGGCTTCCGTGAAGCCCGAACCTCGGAAACCGGTTGAATCCGGGCCGCCGGGCAAATCCGCCCCGCCCTGGGAACGCCGCGAGCGCTCCGGGGAAAAAGCCGTTCGTCCGCCGAAGCCGGACCGCCCTCCGGCCGGCGCCTACTCGCGGCTGCACATCAATCTCGGTGAAAAAATGGGGGTGGTCCCGATTGACATCGTCAATGCCATCGCCGGGGAGACCGGCCTGCCGGGCAAGGTCGTTGGCAACGTGGACATCCGCGAGCGGCATTTGTTCGTGGACGTGGCCACCGATCACGCCAACGCCATCCTCGCCAAGCTCAACCGCACCCGCATCAAGGGGAACAAGGTGAAGGTCAAGGCCGCGTGAGCGGATCAACCAAGGATGGGCGGAGCAGCCGTTCCGCCCCACCCGATACGGGCCGGGCGGCTGCGCAGTCCGAACATTCCGAAATCAGCAACCCAATGCCAGTCAGGCCGGTGGAGCGATTGTTTCCGTTCGTTTTGCGGACGGGTATCCTGCTCATTGGCCGCGAGAAGCTGCGTCACAACAAAGGCCGGTTGCATTTCGTGCTGATCACCGAAGACATCGCGGAAAGTGTCCGGGCGGAGATCCTGTTGGATTTCAAACATTACCCGGTGGTGCAGCATTTCGCGGCGACGGACCTGGAGAAGTTTTTTGGAATCAAAGGCGCCAAGGCAATCGGTTTTACGAAGTCCGGCCTCGCGCAATCCCTCTACGCCGAACTGAAGGCGCACCGCATCAACCAGCCGGTGACGAAGCCGAAGCCACCCGAATTGCCGGCAACCGGATTTCCGTCGCCAAAATAAAATTGGAGAACGAAGTTTTGGTGGAGATTGGCAAGCCCGTCTCAGTCTGATTCGTAACGCGGCGGCGGTGCGACCGGTTAGACACAGTTCAAGGCTTCGGAAAGCCCACGGATTGCGCCAGAATGATCGTCTGATCCGGGCGCAGTTTCAGTCTTGGACCAAGCGTCGCCCGATCCACCGAACCCCTCGCCCCGGTGACCAGCCCTTCGGAAGCGCAGAAGAGATAGACGTTTTGCGAGATATAGCCGACATCAATATTGGCAGTGTTCTTTTTATTATCATTACTTCCTTTGCCCATTTTGGAGAAATCGGCGACAAAAACCAAAGTCACGGGCGCGTCCTTGACAAACGCCTGGGTTCCACCCAGGGCCCGGATGTCTTCGGCAACCACCAAATCGAGCTGGTTGGATCTGGCGGAATAAACATACGCGCCCTGCTTGAGCAGCACATAAATGTCGGTTTCCTGAAAATTCATGGCGGATGGGGCGGTGCGCTTGCCATCGGGGCGATTGATGCCGAAAGCCGCCCAGAGGAGGCTGGAGAGTTGTTGGGAGGCAAGCTCCTTGGAATCAAAAGCTCTGGCCGTGGACCGCTTCGCCAGCGCATCCATCAGGGGCATGCCGCCGGTTTTTTGCGGCGCGGGCAGGTCAATGGATTGGGCAAAAAGGCTGCCGGCCATGATGGCCCCAACGAATATGAATAATGTCCGTTTCATAATTAATTCTCCGCCGAATGCAGGCCGCCCGTGCCAACGCGGAAGGCGATGTTGGTGCGTTCCGGATTTTCCGGCAACGGTTGCGCGCAGTTCCAGACGCATACGCCGCAGTGAACGCATTTCTCGCGGTCAAAATTCGGGACCCCGTTCTTTTCTCCCGGCGTGATGGCCTGGCCGCTGCACAGCTCGATGCAAATTTTCGTGCCGCATTGTTCGCACAGCTCCGGATACACGAACGCGACGTGGTCGGCGTAGCCCGGCGGCGCCTGCACCTTGCCGCCCATCAAGAGCGCGTCCTGGTGGGACACCAGCAACCGGCCGTCAAACGGAATCGCCGGCCAGCCGGCCCGATCCATCAGCACGCCGTTCAACGAGACCCCTTTAATCGTGCATTCCTTGCGCAAGCGCTCGATTTCTTCCACGGAAATCCGGCCACGGTAATACTCCTCAAGGGACGGAATACGCTTCCAGGGCTGAACAGGTTCACCGCCCAACGTGAATTTTCCATTCGTCAGACCCGCGAATGCCATGCCCATCATGCCGCGCACGATGCCTTTCTGGAAACCATCGCGTGATTTTTCGGCCACGCGGGATTCCCGGTCAATCCAGCTCGCCCGTCGGCGTTTCACATAAGTTTCATCAAGGTTCTGCTTCGTAAATGGTTTCTTGGCTTTGAGCAATTCCAGCACGGCTTCGGCGAGTTGCGTGCCGCTGGCCCAGGCTTCATCCACGCCGCTGCCGGTCAAAACATTCGTGGTGCCGCTGCCTTCGCCGATGCGTGCGTAGCCGTCACCGGTGAGATGGGGTTCACCGCGCCGGCCGGATTCGCCGAGCGTCTTCGCGCCCCACGAGCGGAGCCTGCCGCCCTTGAGATAACGCCAGAGATATGGATGCAGCATCCAATGCTGGAGCTGGCGGTACGCCGTGCGCGCGGGGCTGTCGAACCATGACGGCACAAATATGCCCAACGACGCAACCCGGTCGGGGTGGACATAAAGGAATCCAAAAATCTCTGGCTCGGGATAGCCGAAGGTGTGCAGCACGGTGCCGGGTTTGAGCGGCGTGTCCTCGGGCAAATCCACGACGAACTTCATGCCCACCGCCCAGTCCCGGGTGTGATGGCCATCCGGCAAACCAAACTGTGCATCGAGTTGCCGGCCCATCGCGCCCACCGGCCCATCGCCAACGACGGTGAGCGCGGCATGGATGTCCATGCCGGGCGTGAAACCGTCAGAAGGATTGCCCTTTTTATCCACGCCCTGATCGAGCAGGCGCACGCCGACGACTCTGGAACGCTGTCCCGGAGTGCGTCCGTCCTCGGGCGCACTCCGATCATTAGCGGCAGCCTCGTTTTCAATCAGCACTTCCACCACCGGCGTGCCGGGCCAGATCTGGACCGTGCCGGTGCTTTGCACCTGCGCGCCGACCCATTGCATGAATTGGCCAACGGAAAGCACCAGGCCGCCCTGCTTGTGCAGAAATGCCGGCGTCCAGGGAAGATTCAGCGCGTCACGTTCGACCGGCAGCATCCACTTGAAAGCGCGCACCAATTTATCCGCCGCCCACAATGTCATTGAGCGCCGGCTCACGCCATGCGGATCAAGCAGGTAAAGAACTTTTTCCTCACCAACGGGTGCCGCCATCGGGATGCCGGCCTTTTCGATCTCGGGAAAACTCGCGCGCAACGCCCGCGCCCGCGTAACGACGCCGGACACCCCGAAGCCGATGTCATCGGCGCGTTCGTAACAGAGCACCTGTGGCGGCATTCCAGGCATGACGGCACTTTCCACCGCGGGCGTGCCATCCCCATTGACAAGCTGTTTCGACAGGGTGGCGAGAAAACCCGCCGTGGCCGGTCCGAACCCGACGCAGACGATGTCCGTATCCATGCGCGGGCGGTTGATATTTGTCTGGTCCGGCATATGGATAACGTTCTACGCAGGTCGTTTAGACCTGCAACACCCGTCGTGAGCAGGCTGGGACTGGATTCGTTTGAGCTTGAACCTCGCTTCCTGGACGGGTACGAGCTTTTGCGCCGACTTCGTCACGAACATGAAATCCGATTTCACGCCGTTTCGGTTCCGGCGCAGACGGCAGTGGCTCCATCAATTTTTTGATGTCGTCGAGAATGTGAACAATGGCCTTTTCATGAACGTTCAACCGGTCGGTCAGCCGGCGTTCCAAGTCGGCAAGCTTGGCTGCCAACTGCCGGTTCTGCGCCAGCGCTTCGCGCATTTTTACAAATGCCCGGACCACGAATACACTCATTTGCGCGGCGCGCGGACTATTGAGAACGTTGGCTGCCATGATGGCGCCGTGTTCGGTGAAGACCAGTGGGCGTTTCCTACGACCACCGCGCCCGTTTTTTGATGTTGCAATTTGCAACATCAAACCCGCGAATTCATCCACCGTGAGCCGAAAAGCGAAGTCGTCAGGGAACCGTCCCGCATTACGCCACACCTGTTGATTCAGGCGGGTCGTGGTCACCCCATAAACTTTTGCCAAATCGGCATCCAGGATAACGCGCTGGCGGCGAATGAGCCGAATCAGACTTGCCACCGGCTCTACCGAGCTAATTGCCTTCCGCTTTCTCATGACCAGAGCGTCTCAAGCGGGATAATCCAGCGCTTCGCGCGTCATCACCCTGGTCAGCGCCTCGGCGGCACGGTCCTTGGCCAGCCGGCTGCCCGTGAGACAACCATCCAGCCTGGTGCGCAGGCGGACAAACGCTTCCAGCCCGTCAAACCTCACACAGGGACCGGCTTTGAGCGGATGCGATTCCCGGATTTCCGAAACGTCGGAATACGCCCGGGCCGAGCTGTCGATCCCGGGTATGATGCCTTCCAGGGTTCTCAATTCGTCGGCGCAATAACAGGCGTGACAGCTCGTCTCGTCCCAGGCCGGGTGCCGGTTGTAGCCATGAACGATCTCGGCGCAAACCCGGCCCGTTTCACCGGCGGCCCGCGCCGATTGCACATGGCAAAGGTCGGTGAAGAACGAAACCGTGCCCGCCAGGCTTTCGGCCAGCGCGGGATTTTCCGCGCCTTTGGCTTCCAGTTCGATCACGTCCAGAATGAATTGGCGCGCGGCCAGCAGCCAGCAGAGCACATCGGCCAGCGGAAACGTCACGCCCTGGCGCAATTTGTGGTACAGCTTCGCCCCGTCGGCATCGGTGGCGGTCTGGACATGATTGAGGGTCCAGAGCCAGAGTTGCATGGCGGTGGCAAGCGCGCAGGCGCCGGTGCCGGGCCGCTCAGAGGCGATGCGCCGCATTTCGGCAATCCACTGTTCAAACTGCGCGCGGAACAGCTCGTTGGTCATCGTGATGGAAAGCTGCAGACGCTGCACGGCCTCCGGACCTTCGTAGGTGGCTTCCAGTTGTGCATCCATCCATTTCTGGCCGAGAAAACCCGGACAATCCTCTGTGATGCCATAGCCGCCCATGAGGCTGACGGCTTCCCGCATCATGTTCGCACCGTGGCCCGTGTTCCAAAGCTTGCACGCCGGGCAAAGCACGCTCGCAAGCGAGTCCAGCGTGACAAAATGCACCAGCGGATCGGCCTGTAACTTCTCCGCGTGCCGGTGTTCGCGCTCACCCACCGGCCGGGAGTTGATTTGCAACAGCTCCATCGCCTCCTGTTGTTTCTTCGCCAGTTCCTTCAAGGCCGCCCGGCCGGTCAATTTTTTGTCCGCCAGCCATTGGTTCTTTTGCTGTTCCAACGGGTCGAGTTCGTCGAACAACCGCGCCGCGGCAAAACCCAGCGACGCGCTCGCCTCGCCCGTGGCCCAGATGTCCACCAACCGGTGCAGCGCGTCCTCCTTCTGCTGAATGCCCAGTTCAAAACGCGGAGTGCCCGGCGCGCCCTCGCCGCCACGAAACCGGCGGCGTTGGTAAAGAATCACCGGTTCAATCGCGGACAGCAGCTTGGCCGAGGTCATCAGCCCGACGGTCACCCGGGTGCGGCGGAAAACCGCCTCAATCACTTCTCCGTGCGAATAGGTTGGGATGATGACGCCATCCTTCACGGTGTAACCGCCGACAATGCGGCTGGCGGGAACGCGCAGGTTGAAAACCGGATCGTTGGTCGAGGACAGCTGGTGAACGAGCTTTTTGGTGGGCGTGCCCCGGTCCCAGATGCCAGGATCGCCTTCCTCCAGAATCACCATGCAACTGCCCTTGATGCGCTGGTCGTCGGAATCCACGGCGGCGGTTACCACGTTGGCAAAACCCATGTTGGTGATGAACCGGCCGCGTTTGTCCACTTGCAGCATCGGTTCGCCGTCCTTCTTCCATTCGGCCACCCGCACCTTGCCGGCCAGCATTCCGGTTTCGACGCCGACGAAGGGAATCGGCTCCGTGAGCGCGAACGCGGCGCGGACCTGTTTCCGATTTTCGCCCGGCTTCAACGGCGCGGCGGCGGCGATATATTTTGCGCGTTGCTCCGGGGTGCCGAGTTCGTGAATGGGCGCGAGACCAAGATTGCCCGCGAGACTGCAGGTCGCGGCGCCGGCGTCCACCCAGGCCAGCTCAAACGCGATCAACGCCAGCGTGAGATTTTTCGGCCCGGAAATGAAACCGCCCTGCTCCGGGTCGAGCGAGGCCGCCGTGATGCCGCTCTCGTCAAAATGGGGCAGCAACGCGGCTTTGTCCGCCGTCCATTCATGCGAATTGCGCCCGCCATTGGCAACCAGCCGGGCGACCGGGCCGCGCGCGACGTTGCGCGACGCCTGAACCAGCATGTGCAACTCATACCGCCCGGCAAAGCGCCACATGATCTGGCGGATATCATCACCGGGCAGGGTTGGGAGCGAAGCGGATGATTTGGTTTCGGCAAGTGCTTCCATAAAATCGCCTTTATTTAATGTGATTATTGCATTGCCGCCATCCGCGCCTTACGAATTTCAGCACGGGCGCCGGCAACGGGACGATCTGCTTTTACAATAAGAATCATTGTGCGTTTGATTTCATTTTTTCTAACCAATTAATGTCAATTGTGTGAACAAAATTGTACTGGTCCATCTCCGGTTGCCAGCCGGCCTCGCAAGACATAACCTTGACCCGTGATTGCCCTGCTCGATTACGGTTCCGGCAACCTGCGCAGCGTCCACAAGGCGCTGCTCCAGGCCGGCGCGGATGTGCACGTCGCCCGGCGGCCGGATGAAATCGGCGATGCGCGGGCGATGGTGTTGCCCGGCGTCGGCGCGTTCGACGATTGCATCCATGCGCTGCGCAAACAGGAATTGCTCGGCGCCGCGCGCGACTTCATCAAGTCCGGCAAGCCGTTCCTCGGCATCTGCGTCGGCTACCAGGCGTTGTTTGAAAAAAGCGAGGAGTTCAATTCCTGTGCCGCCGGAATGGGAATCTTCAAGGGCAGCGTCATCCGGTTTTCGGAAAAGCGCGGACTGAAAATCCCGCAAATCGGCTGGAACCAGATTGAAATCACCAAGCCGGACTGCCCGCTGTTTCGCGGCGTGGCGAACGGCAGTTACGTCTATTTCGTCCACAGCTTTTATCCCCAGCCGGTGGATGGGAGCATCGTCGCCACGCGGACGGATTACGGCGACACCTTCGCGTCCTCGGTGTGGCGCGACAATCTTTTCGCCACACAATTTCACCCGGAAAAAAGCCAGAAAGTCGGGTTGCAACTGCTTAAGAACTTTGTTGATCTGGCCTGACTTTGAACCATTGCCCATGAAACTGACTAAAGCCCTGATTTTTTGTTTGTCACCCGCCCTGCTCGGCCTCGGCCTGGCGGGCTGTACCACCCCCCCCATCGTTCAGCCCGTGAGCAACGGTTACGTGGAGGTCACCCACCCGCACCGCTCCATGCAAACCACCGGTGACCTGCGGGTTTCGTTCGAGCATCTCAAGCCGGACGGCAAAACCGTTCTGATCTGGCCGTCCTTGTACGGAGTTGGTGAAGTCATCCATGGTGACGTGGCAATCTTTGTAGGCGACAAAGCCTATGTATCACCGGACCCGGACGATCCCCGGGGCACCCGCCCGCGATTGTTTGCCGTGAAGTCGCCCGGCCTGCCGCTGGACATTACCGACGAAGTGTTGTGGCTCTGGTCGAAATCATCGGGCAAAGACTACGCGAACACAGTGCAGCTGATCGACCTGGTGACGCCCACCGAAAAGAACAACCAGTTGCAGCTGCAACTGGAGTTTTGGACGGAAGCAAAGAACTGGCCCAACAAATCCACGTTTCAACTCAACTGGCAGCAAGTGTCGGACATCATGCGTGAAGAGCAGGTGAAAGGCACCGTGCGCAGGGATTTGCGCTGGGGCACGCCTTACATTCAAAATTGAGCCTGTCCGCAAAGCCGACCGCCCCGCGCAGCCGGGGTTGACACCGGCCGCACCTGTGTAAATTTGACGGCATTATGGACCTAAAATTAGCGGACAAACTGGCCCTCGTTTCGGGTTCAACCAAAGGCATCGGCCTGGCCATTGCCACCGGGCTGGCGCGCGAAGGCGCAAAAGTCGTCGTCAATGGACGTTCTGAAAAATCGGTGCATGCCGCCCTGGTAAAAATTCGTCAATCCGTCCCGGAGGCAAAGCTGGAAGGGCATGCCGGTGATTTATCCGACGCGACCGCCACCGACGCGCTGGTAAAACGCTTTCCAGCCGTGGACATCCTCGTGAACAATCTCGGCATCTTCGAGCCAAAACCGTTTGAAGAAATTCCCGATGCCGATTGGCGGCGGTTTTTTGAGGTAAACGTGCTGAGCGGTATCCGGTTGAGCCGCGCCTGTCTGCCCCGGATGAAACGGAATAACTGGGGTCGCATCGTGTTCATCAGCAGCGAAAGCGGCATCCAGATTCCCGCTGAAATGATCCATTACGGCATGACCAAGACCGCGCAACTGGCCGTTTCCCGCGGCCTCGCCGAGACCTGCGCCGGAACCGGCGTGACGGTGAATGCCGTGCTGCCCGGCCCGACACATTCCGACGGCGTGGACGAATTCGTCAAACAACTGAGCGGTGGCAAACGTTTTGCCGAATTTGAAAAGGAATTTTTCACAAGTGTCCGGCCCAGCTCACTCCTCAAACGTTTTGCCACCACCGAGGAAGTCGCCAATCTGGTGGTCTACGTTTGCAGCCCGCTGTCCTCCGCCACCAACGGCGCCGCCCTGCGCGTGGACGGCGGCGTGGTGCGGGCTTGCTTTTAGACTGGACGCAGTGCACTTTGACCTTCAAATATTAACGAATTGAAACAAAAGGATTAAAAATTATGGCATTCGAACTACCAGCCTTACCCTACCCCAAGGAAGCTTTGGAACCACACATTGACGCGTTAACGATGGAAATCCATCACGACCGTCATCACAAGGCTTACGTGGACAACCTGAACAAGGCCATCGCCGGCCATGCCGCGCTCGAAGGCAAATCACTCGAAGCGCTCATCGGCGACCTCGCGTCCGTGCCGGACAACATCCGCGGCCCGGTCCGCAACAACGGCGGCGGCCATTGGAACCACTCGTTCTTCTGGAAGATTCTCGGCCCGAATGCCGGCGGCGCGCCCTACGGCAAACTTGGCGACACCATCAACAGCACGTTCGGGTCGTTTGCGGATTTTCAGGCGAAGTTCGAGGCTGCCGGCATCGGCCGATTCGGCAGCGGCTGGGCCTGGCTCGTTTCCAATGGCGGCAAACTGGAAATCGTTTCCACCGCCAACCAGGACAATCCGCTCATGGGCAAGGCTATCGCCGGCGTGGAAGGCAAGGTCATCCTCGGTGTGGACGTCTGGGAGCACGCCTATTATTTGAAATACCAGAACAAGCGCGCCGACTATCTGAAGGCATTCTGGAACGTGGTGAACTGGGCGGAAGTCGCTAAAAACTTCTGAAAATTTACGATATCGGATTTACGATTTACGCGGCAGCCACCAACCGCGAGCACCGCGTTTATCGTAAATCGTAAATCGAAAATAACAGCCGGTTAAATCCCGGGTTTGCGGACGATCTTGTTGCCCGCGCCAAGCACAATCACTTGCGGCTTCCATTTTTCCGCCTTCTTTTTGCTGATGGCGGCAAAGCTCATGATGGTGAGACGTTCGCCCGGTTTGCCGAGATGCGCTGCGGCGCCGTTCAGGACAATGGCGCCGGACCCGCTTTTGCCGGTGATGACGTAGGTTTCAAACCGGTTGCCGTTGGCCAGGTTGCTGCACAGAATGCGCTCGTAGGGACGCAACCCGGCGGCCTTCATCAAATCAGCCGCGATGGTGAGGCTGCCTTCGTAATCCACGTTGCCATCGGTGACGGTGGCGCGATGAATCTTTGATTTCAGCAAATAAATCTGCATGAGGCGATGAGTATAGCGTGCCGCGCGGCTACTTCAACTTGAGAAAATTCTTCATGATTTGCCGCCCGCTCTCCGTCAGAATGCTTTCGGGATGGAACTGCACGCCCCAAATCGGCAGCTGCTTGTGGCGCACGCCCATGATTTCGCCTTCATCGGTTTCGGCGGTGATTTCCAGACAATCGGGCAGCGTATCGCGCTTGATGACCAGTGAATGATAGCGCGTCGCGAAAAACGGGTTCGGCATCCCCTCGAACAAATCCTTCCCGTTGTGTTTGATCAACGAGGTTTTGCCGTGCATCATCCGGTAATTCACGATCACCTCCGCGCCAAACGTATGGCCGATGCATTGGTGTCCCAGGCAGACGCCAAAAACCGGGATGCGCTGGCCGCCAAAATTGCGGATGACCTCGTTCGACAGCCCGGACTCGCGGGGCGAACAGGGACCGGGCGACACCAGAATGCGCTCCGGCTTCAAAACCCGAATCGCGTCGAGCGTGATCTCATCGTTCCGCCGCACCTGCATCTCGACGTTCAGCTCGCCAAGATATTGCACGAGGTTGTAGGTGAACGAATCGTAATTGTCTATGACCAGGACCATGAGCGGAAAAGCTACCTCACCGGGTTGGCTTTGCAAATCAGGAATCCAGCGCTTCCCGGATGTACACCTCGGGCACACGCCGTCCCCACAGGACCTTCCCGATTTTTTTGGCGAGCACAAACCGGGCTTCGCCGCCGCGAACCTTCTTGTCGAGCCGCATCGCGGCAAACAATTTCCGGCGTTGCACGGAATTCAACCGGATATGGGTCGGCAACCCGGCGCGCTGGAACAGATTGATGATGCGCCCGGCGTCGCGCTTCGACAGTCCCGGCACGCGGCGGGAGATTTTTACGGCGGTGACCTGGCCGATGGAAATCGCCTCGCCATGTAAAAATTTGCCGTAGCCGCAAATCGCCTCGAGGGCGTGGCCTACGGTGTGGCCAAAATTCAGAATCGCGCGCACCCCCCCTTCGGTTTCATCCTGGCCGACCACCTCCGCCTTGATTTCGCAACAACGCGCCACCACGGCGGCGAGCGTCGGGTGATCGCGGCGCAGCAACCCGGGAAAATCGCGCTCCAGTTGCGCAAACAATCGGGCATCGTAGATGATGCCGTACTTGATGACCTCGGCCAGGCCGGCGCGGTATTCGCGTTCCGGCAGGGTCTGGAGCGTGTCGAGATCGCACAGCACGAGCCGCGGTTGATAAAAGGCGCCCACCAGATTTTTGCCGGCCTTCAAATTCACGCCCACCTTCCCGCCGACCGAGCTGTCCACGTGCGCCAGCAGCGTCGTCGGCACCTGCACGAACGCAATGCCGCGCAGATAGGTCGCCGCAACAAATCCCGCCAGGTCGCCGACCACGCCGCCGCCCAGCGCGACGATGAACGATTGTCTCTCCAGCCGGTGCATGGCGAGCTGGTCGTAACACGTCTGGACGGATTTCAGGCTTTTGGCGGTTTCACCCGAGGGAACGACAATCAAAGCCGGAGAAAAACCCGCGCGGGCCAGTGAATTGAACGCCGCCTTGGCAAACCGTTTGCCGACGTTGGTGTCGGTGATGATGGCGCAGCGAGAACCGAGTTTCAGGCGTGCGCATTGGGCGCCCAGGGTCGCCAGCAGGCCGCCGCCTATTTTAATCTCATAACTCCGATTGCCGAGCGGTACGTTGACAGTGCGCACCCGACTAGAATAAAGACTGCCCCTGACATGTCAAAGATTTGCCAGCGATGCGAGTGATCTGTCAGTTCGCAGGAATTGTTGCTCACCGCCTTATCCCGGAAACAATCGCTACCTCCTTAAAAAGAACGGATTATACCTCCAGAATCGTCCGTCCGGTTGGTACGCGGTGTGCTTTTACTGAGGCGTGTACGCAGAAATCCAAACGAAGAGACTGGCGCAGAAAATTCTCCTTTTTACCGCTTGCTCGGCTTGCGTAATTCTCCTCTGCGCGGTGGCAACCTCCCGGCATAACACCTTGGCACAGCGTAGCTTGAATATTCCGGTTTTTACCTATCAAAACCCGTTCAGGCTCGCAGAAAGCACTTCTACCACAGCCGCTTCACCAGCGAAAGCCGGCGGTTTGCTGAACCAGTTGTTTTCCGTCAAATGGGCTTTGCGCCTGACAGGTCTGGGAACGCTTTGGCTGGCGTCAACCTGGTACCTTACCCGTGGATTGACCCCAAAGAAGCACATTCACCGGAAAGTGAAATATGCCATCGGGGAAGCCACCGAAAAGATGAATCCTTTGGCGATTTTACCCAACCCGATCAATCCTGTCGCGAAACAGGACAATTCCCGTCCCGCTGTCCTTTGCCAAACAAACACGCGTTGTTTGGTGATGCATAGAAAAGTCACCGCTCCCTGCCAATCCCGGTTTCGTCCAGTCACCCTGGTTTCCCGCCAGACACGACTCGGGCACCTGTAATCCGCTGATAACCGGGTTATATCAGCTGATTCAGCACGTCTTTCACGCCGGCAATCTGTTCCTTCCGGGTCTTGAGGTTGCGGATTTTCACGCTGGAATCGCCTTCCAGCTTCGCCGTGAACGCAGCCTTTAATTCCTGCGCGCGCTTGAATTGTTTGTCCGGCTTGGCCGGCGTAAGCGGATATTCCACAACCCGGCCGGCCGCGCGTAAATCGTGGGCGAGCTTCAGGGATTGCGGGCGCAGGTTTTCGTACTCAATCAAAACGAACACGTCCACGGTGGCATCGAAGTTCGGCAGCCGGTCGCGCGCCTTGAGCAATTCGAGCAACACCACGTCGCCCATGCCGAAGCCGAGCGCGGGCAGATCCACCTTGCCGCCGCTGATGAGCTTGACGAGGTTGTCGTAACGTCCGCCGCCGGCAATGGCGCGAAATTCTCCCTGGACATCAAACGCCTCGAACACCACGCCGGTGTAATACGCCAGCCCGCGGATGACGTGGTAATCCACCTTTACAAATTCGCGCAGCCCGCGCGCGGCCAGATTGTCCAGAATGCTCTGCAATTCCGCCGTCGGTTTGCCGGATTCAATGAACTGGTTCACGTCCGCCAGTGAAAAACCCAGCGCCGTCAGCTTCGTTTCACTCTCCTGCGGCGGGGTGCGCTCCAGTTTGTCAATGACCTGGAAGAATTCGTACTCACCGGATTCCGGGGACGGCGACACGCCGTCCCTCCCCCGATTATAGAATTCCTGCCAGGCGTTGCGGCTGCTCAGGCGGATGACGAAATCCTGTTCGGTCAACCCAAAGCTGCGCAACGTGTCAATGAGCAGCGCGATGAGTTCCGCGTCCGCCGCCGGGTCCGCCTCCCCGATGAGATCGGCGTTGAACTGGAAATGTTCGCGCAGCCGGCCCTTCTGCTGGCGTTCGTAGCGGAACAATTGCGGGATGGCGAACCATTTGATGGGCTTTTTGTAATTGCGCTCGTGCGCGGCCACCATGCGCGCGAGCGTCGGCGTCATTTCCGGCCGGAGCGCCACCGCGCGATTGCCCTTGTCGGTGAAATTGTAAAGCTGGCCGACGATCTCATCGCCGCTTTTGGTGGTAAACAGCTCGAGCGATTCAAGCGGCGGACCGTCATATTCGTGAAACCCGTAACGCCGGGCGGTTTCACGCCATTGATTGAAGATGAATTGACGGGCGTCGAAGCTCCATCCCGTGTCGCGGGACGGCACTGGTTCGGGATAGAAATCGCGGAAACCGGGCAGTCGTTCCATAAGTCAGCCGCAAAAAAACACAAAATCCGTAAAAACTAAACAAAACTTTTGCGGATTTTGAAAAGTCCGTTCTCCCACCCCAAGCGAAACCTCCGCAAAACTGTGTGGCGGCGACGCCCCGTCGCCGAAAAGTAGACGCGACGTCCTCGTCGCGTTCCTCAAAAGCCTTGGTTTAAAGGGCGGCGTGGGCGCCGCCATCACCCGCCAGCGACGGGGCGTCGCTGCTACGCTGCTTCCGATGTTGTTTTGCAGAAATCTCTACGCGGGTGGCGCGGCCTGCCCTTTCGGCGACAGCTTGAAAACGTCGGCGCGCATTTCCTTGCCGGCCTTGAACTTCACCGTGGCACGGGCGGGAATCGGCACGTCGGTCTCCGGCTTGTTCGGATTGCGGCCCACGCGCGCCTTGCGGACCTTGACCTCAAACACTCCGAAGTTGCGGAGTTCCACCTTGTCGCCCTTGGAGAGCGCCTCGGCGATGTAATCCAATGTTTTCTGCACCACGTCGAACACCTGCTGTTGGACGAGGCCGGTTTCGTTGCTGATGCGAATAACAAGGTCGCGTTTGGTCAAGGTCATAGTTTTTTGTCGGGTTGGGTTGATTATCACTGAACAACACGGATTGTCCAGAAGTCACTGGCTAAATTTTCATCGGTCAAATAAGCGTAAGGCAGCGTGAAATAACCCTTTAGACCCCATCGGTTGCCCCAGGAATTACGCACGACGAACCACTGCTTCGCGTCGTTGTATCCGACGCCGACAACCGCGTGGCCGCCAATGGCGCGTTCATCGGAGCCCGGCAACGAGGCATGACCGGTCCGGGTCACCGTCGCGCTTTCAAAACTCTCATAAACCGTGAAACCGAACACGAACGGATAACCCGACGCCAGGCAGCCTTTCAACTGGCTGAGCACCGGCGTCAGCCGCTGATATGAAATCACCCGGTATTGGAGGGCGTCAGCGTAACACTTCGGCGCCGGCCTGGTCTTGAATTTGGCGATGACATAGGGCCATTCGGCTTCTGGACAATCACCCAGTTTGGCCACGCTTTTGATGCCGTCCCGGATTTGCGCGCCGCTGTCCGAATCGATCGTGTGTTCGATGGCGCGTTCGTTGTAATAAACGAACAGGCGCGAAGGAATGAAGACGTCGGCGAGCTGCTGTTTCAGCCGGTCGAACTGGATGGCCCCGGCGATGGCATTGGCGGTGCAACTGCCGAGCTGGCCCTGGTCATATACCGGCGGGCATTGCGGGCGCAAATCCGCGCTGGCGGGCAGCGCCCCTGCCCGCACGACCGGTGCGGCATAAAAATGGTCACGCTGGTCGGGCAAATCGGGCAGCCAGCCGTATCGGGAAATCTTATAGCTCATGGGCCACTTCGTTTGAAATAACCACTGATTTTCAACTAGGGAAATTCGCCCGGTTTGTCCATAACAAAAAGTTAAGTATCACCTGGTGCGCCGGGGGGCTATCTCATTTTTAAGCGGTTGTTTGGTCAGGCAGGTACTATCGAAAACCACCTTTCCGCTTCGCGGAGAAGTGGGAGGATTTTCCACCCGACTAAAATCCTTTACAGCCCCGCCTGAACCCCCCAAAATATGGGCGTGTTGACTGAAAGCGAATCCAGGGTTCAGGCGACGCAGTCGCCTCCGGCGGCCCGGCTTCAAACGGACTTTGACAGGGAAATCGAGACGTCGATCCTGCGGTCGCAGGAATACCTTTTGGGCCTGCAAAAGCCGGAGGGTTACTGGGTCGGCGAATTGATGGTGGATTCCACGCTCGTGTCCGACACGATCGCGTATCACCATTGGAACCGGAAGGTTGACCCCGAATGGCAGCGCAAGGCGGTCAATCACCTGTTGTCCATGCAATTGCCGGATGGCGGCTGGAACATCTATTACGGCGGCCCGTCCGACGTAAACGCCACCATCAAGGCCTATCTCGCGCTCAAACTTGCCGGCGTGCCGGAGACCAACCCGTGGATGCTGCGCGCCCGCGAAGTGGCGTTGCACCTCGGCGGTGTGCCGCGCATGAACACCTTCTCCAAGCTGTACCTCGCGTTGCTCGGCCTTTATTCCTGGGAATACGTGCCCACCATCCCGTGCGAAGTGCTGCTCATCGGCAAATGGTTTCACGTGAATTTCTGGGACATGAGCAACTGGTCGCGCGCCATGCTCGTGCCGCTCGCCATCATCAGCCATTTCAAACCCACCCACCCCGTCGCCGTGGACCTGGACGAGCTGTATCCCGAAGGCGTCCACGAACGCGACCTCGCGCTCGCGCCCGACCCGGAAAAGCTGTCCTGGCGTAATTTCTTTCTCTGGCTCGACCGGCTCCACAAGTTAGCAGAATGGTTCGCCGAACATAAAATCCATCCGTTCCGCAAGACCGCGCTGCGGAAATGCGAGCAATGGATGCTCGAACGCTTTGAACATTCCGACGGGCTGGCCGCAATTTTCCCGGCCATGCTCAATTCGCTCATCGCCCTCCAGTCGCTCGGCTATCCCGACGACCATCCGCAGGTCGTCCGCGCCACGCACGAGCTGAAGAAGCTCGAGCACGAAACCGCCGACCGCGTGCGCATCGAACCGTGCTTCTCGCCGGTCTGGGACACCGCCATCGTCGCCATTTGCCTCCATGAATCCGGCATTTCGGAAAATCATCCCGCCTTGAAAAAGTCCGCCACCTGGCTCATGGACCGGGAAATCCGCATCCGCGGCGATTGGTACCATAAAAATCCGACGCGCGTGGAACCGAGCGGCTGGGTCTTTGAATTCAACAACCAATGGAACCCGGACGTGGACGATACCGCCATGGTGCTGCTCGCGCTCCGCAAAATTCCCACCGACCATCCCGCCCGGCGCGACGAATGTTTCCGGCGCGGCCTGAACTGGATGCTGACGTTCCAATGCAAGGACGGCGGCTGGGCCTCGTTCGACAAGGATTGCACCAAGAACATCCTCGAAAAGGTCCCGTTCGCCGACCACAACGCCATGCTCGACCCCGAATGCGCCGACATCACCGCGCGCATCCTGGAATTGCTCGGGTACGAAAATTTCCGGCAGAGCCATGCGCGCGTCAGGAAGGCGCTGGATTACATCCGCGACGAGCAGGAACCCGACGGCTCCTGGTACGGCCGCTGGGGCGTGAATTACATTTACGGCACCTGGCAGGTGTTGCGCGGCCTGCGCGCGATGAACCAGGACATGCAGCAACCGTGGCTGTTGAAGGCGCGTCAATGGCTCCAAAGCGTCCAGCACGACGACGGCGGCTGGGGCGAACGCTGCAACACCTACGACGACCCGGTCTTCAAGGGACGCGGACCGAGCACGGCATCGCAGACCGCCTGGGCCGTGATGGGTCTGTGCGCGTTCGACGAACCGGAAAACCCGCATCTCAAGCGCGGCATTGAATATCTGGTCCGCACGCAAAACCCCGACGGTTCATGGACGGAGCATGAAACCACCGGCACCGGTTTCCCGAAGGTGTTCTATTTGAAATACGACATGTACCGCAACGCCTGGCCGCTGCTGGCGCTGGCGACCTACCGCCAAATCGTCGAACGCGCCCACGCCCGTCAGGCCGGAGCCGTGAACGGCCAGCCGCATCCCACCATGGAAACCACACCCGAAGTCGTCCGGTCCAAAGAATAACCGGCTGAGCAGTGTCTTAATCCTAATCTTTTTCTTAATCTTAATCCGTTGTTTTCCCATTGCCCACCCTTGGTCCTCGGTGGTCTTGTTTTTGGGAACGACGGAGGATCGTCAATTGCTCGACGGGTTGAAGCGAGCAAAGACTCATCAACCGTCGACCACATTAGACAGCGTTCTGCTCACTTCCACGTGCTGTCGCTAAAGGAAGGCTTTCAGTTTAAAGTTTGAACCTGGCCTCGATTTGCGATTGTAATTCCTGGGTGCGCATCTGCGCGGCTTTGAATTGTCGCGGCGTCAATTCCCGCGCTAGCCGGTCGCGACTTTTCGCCGCATCTGAATCTGACCCCGCGGCCAGACTGAACCACGCATACGCCTCCACCGCGTCCCGAGCCACGCCTTCGCCCGAAGAATAACAGAGACCGAGCCGCCATTGCGCCTGGGCGAGATTCTGCCCGGCGGCCTGGCGATACATTCGCACCGCCGTCACCGCATCTTTCTTCACGCCTTCGCCGTTGGCATAGCAGAACCCCAGAAAATAACGGCCAATCGCATCGTCCGGTTTGAGGGCGATGCCTTTGCTGAAATCCGCGATGGCGCCATCCGAGTCGCCTTTGGCCAATCTTGCCACGCCGCGATCCACGTAGGCCTCCGCATCATCCGGTTTGAGAACAATGGCGTTGGCGAAATCCACAATCGCGCCGTCCAGGTCGCCACTGGCCATTTTCGCCACACCCAGATTGACGCAGGCCTTGGCATCATCCGGTTTGGGTTCGATGGTTTTTGGGCTGCTCGCAATCGTGCCGTCCAACCTGCCGTTGCCGCCCTTCACCACCTCCGGAGTGGCGGCGGGCTCGGCGTCCTGCCGTTTGAGTTCGACCGCTTTCGTGCTGTTCGCAATCGCAACGTCCAGTTCACCGTTGCCTGCCTTCGCGATGTCCGGACTGGCGGTGGGCACCACATCGTGCCGTTTGAGTTCGATGACCTTGGAGCTGTCGGCGATGGCGCCGTCCAGGTCGCCTTTGGTTCGCTTGGCAATGCCCCGGTTGACATAGGCATTCAAATCATCCGGTTTGAGCGCGATGGCTTTGGTGAAGTCCCCAATCGCGCCGTCCGGATCGCCTTTGGCCAGCTTCGCCACGCCACGATTGACGTAGGCCTCCGCATTATCCGGATTCAGCGCGATGGCTTTGGTGCTGTCGGCAATGGCGCCAGCCGAATCGCGTTTGGCTGCCTTCGCTGCGCTGCGCAGGACGTAGGCGTTCGCGTCATCCGGTTTTAGCGCGATGACCTTGGTGCTGTCGGCAATGGCGCCGTCCGAATCGCCTTGGGCTTTCTTCGCCAGCGCCCGATTCACATAGGCATTGGCATCATCCGGTCTGAGCCGGATGGCTCTGGTGGCGTCCGCGATCGCGCCATCCAGGTCGCCCTTGTCCACCCGCGCCGCGCTGCGCAGGACATAGGCATCGGCATCACGCGGTTTGAGGGCGATGGCTTTGGTGCTGTCGGCGATGGCGCCGTCCAAGTCGCCTTTGGCGCGCTTCGCAATGCCGCGATTGATGTAGGCATCCGCATCGTCCGGATCGATGGCGATGGCTTTGGTGCCGTCCGCGACGGCGCCGTCCAGGTCGCCTTTGTCCACCTTGGCCGCGCTGCGCAGGACATAGGCATCCGCATCGTCGGGATTCAATTCGATGGCTGTGTCCGGGGCTGCTTCGGTCTTTGCGCTGTTGATGATGGTGGCGGAAGCGTTCGCCTGGCGAACAACCGCGACGCTCAGCAGCAAAAACAAAAGCCAGTGATAAAATTTCACGGCGTTATCCTAATTGGTCTGGCCGCGCTGGCAAGCATCCGTGGCGGTTAAGAATTAAATTCGTTGCCGTTCAACGGTGCGTCTTGACGACCGCGCCGATTTTCTCCCTCTCCTCCATGCCATGGAGGAGAGGGCCGGGGAGAGGCGGCGCGTCCCTTTAGAATTCCGTTGGGGGGTGTGGAAGGCCAATTTTTTATGAGCTCAAATCCCCTCGCCCCTACCCTCTCCCCGCCCAGGCGGGGAGAGGGAGTGATTTCCCTTCGGTACGTGTGTTCAATCTCCTCGCGGCTCAAGGAGTTGGAACAGATTGCTTGAAGCTGGCAGCAAACTAGCTGAGTCTTTAATGATGCCCGCCGACGCGGGTGCAGACATGTGACTTTATGAAAACCAGCATCTTTGTTGTTTTATGCGCCGCCGTGATTGCGACCTGCCTTTCTGCCCGCGCGGAAGATACGCCGGACCAGGCCGCCGCGCGCGCGGCCATGGAACAAAAATTGTACGAGCTGGACCATCCGCAGGCCCAGTCGGCGACGAAGACAAATTCCGCGCCGGTGACGGCAAAGCCCGCCAAACCTGTCACCAAGAGAACCAAGGTCGCCCCTGTCCAGGTCGCCTCCACCCCGGCGGCAGCTCCCAAGACTGTTCCGGCCAAAACGGCGCCGGTGGCAGCTCCGGTCGCCGTTGCTCCCGCGAAAGCCGCCAAACCCGCACCCGCTTCAACCGCGCCGTCTGACGACACCTTCGCTCCGGTTCCTGAATCTGACACGACCACCGCTTCAGCCCAGGCCGCTGCCCTTGCCGTCGTGAATCAAAAATTGAACGAGATGAACCAGCCGCAACCCCAGCCCGTAACTGAGACGCCCATGGCCCGGGCTCCGGGCGCCATCTCTCCCGGAATGGCTCCCTCCGAGGCGGCTCCGCTTTCAGCGGCTCCGGCGGTTGTCGCTCCGGCACCCAAAGCTTCCCCGGCACCAGCGGCGGCGGCGGTTGCCACCGCGGAACCGGTCGCGACACCCACCGTAGCTCTACCCGCCAGCGCATCGGTGGTAATCAAGCCAGCTTTGGCCCCCGACGCTCCATCATTGCCGACAAGTTCACCGGGCCAGGCGAGACCCGCCAATGAACTGGCGATCGCCGGAGTCATCTACAAAAATGTGGAGGTCGAACGAGTGAAGGACGACGGAATTGTCATCAGTTATGAGCCGGTGAACGGCGGTTGGGCGATGACCAACATCAATTTTCAGGATCTTCCCATCGAATTACGGCAGCAATACGGGAAATAGCGAACTTTCCAGCCGCAAGAAATCGCAAAAGGCGCAAAACCAGATTTTGGCAGGGCGCGTCACTCCGCGCGCGCCGTTTTCGCGTTCGCGGCGGGCAGAGGACTGCCCGCCCGACCCGGTTATTTAATTAACGCAACTGCTCTTCGCGCAAAGTTGACAGGTTTGGCGCTGCCAACCATGCTGGCCTTCGGCCATGGTTGAACGAATTCGAAGCGTTACGTGAAAGGCATTCCCCAAAAAAATTGGTTCGGCTGGCTGAGTCTCGTGATGGTGGCGGGTTACTTCGTGGTGGGCTGGTGGCCGTTCGCGTTTCGGCCGCCCAACCGGGTCACCTGGCTGGCGGACCGCCCCGGCCTGCATTTTGAGCCCAGCGGAATCGCCTACGACGCCGCGTCGCTGCCCGCGCTCTCCAGTTTGAGCAACGCCGCCGGGCCGTCCGCGAACTTTACCCTGGAGCTATGGGTCGAACCGCAAATCGAACCCAACACCGACGTGTTCGACCTTCTGTCAATCCACAACCCCAGCCTGCCCTTCGATTTTGTCCTGTGCCAATGGAAAAAGGAGCTGTTGCTGAGGGCGACAGTCCTGTCTCCGCCGCCGCCGCGGCGAATCCCCGAAGTCAGCGGCGGTGATGTGTTGCCGAAACAAACGGCCCGGTTCATCACGGTTCGGGGTGATGCAGCCGGAACCGGGTTTTACCTGGACGGATTGGCCGCCGCACATTTTCCCGGGTTTATGGTGAACGCGGAGGCATTGGACGGCCGGTTAATTCTGGGCAACGAAGCTTCCGGAAAACATTCGTGGACGGGACAGCTGTTCGGATTGGCCGTGTACGACCGGGCGCTGGATGCGGCAGAAATCGCCCGGCACTGCACGCTTTGGACCCAGGGCCATGCCGGACAACTCACGAACGCTCCCGGGCTGCGGGCTCTTTACCTTTTCGACGAAGGCCGCGGGCAGCAGGCGGAAGATTCCTCCGGCAACCGGCATGAGGTGACGATTCCCGCCGTTTATCAGGTGGTCCAAAAGGAATTCTTGATTCCGCCCTGGAAAGATCTCGTTGATGACCATCCAGATTATCCGGACATCGTCGCTAATATCCTTGGCTTCGTGCCGTTTGGATTCTGCTATTTTCTTTATCGCCGCGCGCTCAAGCCGAATCAATCGGCTGCCAACGCTTTACGGGCGGTGCTTGCCGGGTCGGCGGTCAGCCTGACGATTGAAATCATCCAGGCGTGGCTGCCCGACCGGGTATCGTCGATGACCGACCTGTTGACGAACATCGCCGGCACAGTGCTTGGGGTGGCGTTGGCCATGGCAATCCAGCCCAAAGTTGCCAAAGCTGAATCTGCATCGGAAGCCCGCTGACCACACACCCAAAGTTGACAGGGTTGCCGCGGGCGACCATGCTGGCAAGCGCCGATGCTTGAGCAAACCGTCCAGATTGTTTCCAACGAGCGCGATACCGATTCTTATTTCCGCCTCGTGCTGCGCGCGCCGCAAATCGCGCGGCTCATCCAGCCCGGCCAATTTGCCCATGTCCGCGTGTTGCCGATGAAGGACGCCCTGCTCCGCCGGCCATTCAGCATCTTCCAGGTTTCCGGCGACACATTTTCCATCCTCTACAAGACCGTCGGCAAGGGCACCGACGCGCTCGCCCGGCTGGGTGCCGGCGAGGAGCTGAGCGTCATCGCGCCGCTCGGCCATGGATTCACCGTGCCCAAACGCGGCGGCGAGATTCCCCTGCTGGTCGCGGGCGGTTACGGCATGGCGGCGATGTATCTGCTGGCGCAACGTTCGCCGCAAAAAGGCATCGTGTTTGTCGGCGGCCGCAAACGGATTGATATCCTGTGCGAAAAGGAATTTGGCGCGCTCGGCTGGGACGTCCGCGTGGCCACCGAAGACGGGAGTCACGGCGAAAAAGGGCTGGTCACCAAACCGTTGCAGGCCGAACTGAAACGCCACGCGAAAGGCCGGAAGCTGTATGCGTGCGGCCCGACGGGAATGTTGAAGGCGGTTGGCAAAATCGCCGGGGAATTTGATGTGCCGGCCGAACTTTCGATGGATGAACACATGTGCTGCGGCGTCGGCGTCTGCCTGACGTGCGTCATCCCGGTCAAGACCGGCGCGAGTTGGGAATATCAGCGCACCTGCACCGAGGGTCCAGTGTTCGGTTCGCAGCAGGTTCAGTGGGAGGCGGTCAAATGAAGTCCAAAGTCCAGGGTCAAAAATTCAAAGTCTCAAAACCGGATGACGGTGTGAATTTGTCCGTTCAGATCGGCAAACTGACGTTGCAAAACCCGGTGATGGTGGCGTCCGGCACCTTCGGTTACGGCGTCGAGTACGCGCAACTCCTGGATTTGAACCATCTCGGCGCGGTGGTCGTGAAAGGCATCCGGCTGCATCCGGTGCGCGGTAATGCCACGCCGCGCACTGCCGAAGCTGCCAGCGGCATGCTCAACGCCATCGGCTTGCAAGGGCCGGGCGTGGACGGGTTCATCAAAAAATACTGGCCGTTTCTCAAAACGCTCAAGGTGCCGACCATCATCAACATCTGGGGCACCACGGTCGAGGAATACGCCGACGTGGCGCGGCATTTCGACGACCTTGGCGGGGTCGGCGCGCTGGAGCTCAACGTGTCCTGCCCCAACATCAAGGAAGGCGGGGCGCAGTTCGGCACGGATTTGAAGTTGCTCTCGCAAGTGGTGACCGCGTGTCGCAAGGTGACAAAGCTGCCGTTGATCACAAAGCTGAGTCCGAACGTGGTGAGCATCGCGCCGTTCGCCAGGGCGGCGGCGGACGCGGGCAGTGACGCGCTGTCGATCATGAACAGTTACCCGGCCATGGCGATTGACATCGAAACGCGGCGTCCGAGGCTGGCGAACGTCACCGGCGGCCTGACCGGGCCGTGCATCAAGCCCATCGCCATCAAACTGGTCTGGGAGGCGGCGCAGGCGGTGAAGATTCCCATCATCGGCATGGGCGGAATTCAGAATGCGGCGGACGCGATTGAATTCATGGTGGCCGGCGCGACGGCGGTGGCGGTGGGCACGGCGAATTTCTATGAACCGCAGACACCGTTGCAGGTGATTGCCGGTATCCGCGAATTTTTGCAGAAGCACGGATTGAAGGATGTGCGGGAGATTGTTGGCACCGTGCAAGTGGCGAAATGACGACTGTAGCGGCGGTCTGTGACCGCCGCATTTCGTCCATTTGCGGCGCTCACAGGGCGCAAGAAGTTATGTTCGAGCATCGTTCAAAACCATTGTTGCCGCGCGGTAAATTTTACGCGCGCCTCGCCCGGAGCGCAGCCGTCGGCCTGCTGCTCATCGCGTTTGCGCTCGGCCTCGGGATGGTGGGTTACCGCGTCTTCGAGTCCATGTCCTGGGTGGATGCCTTCGTCAATGCGGCCATGATTTTGTCCGGCATGGGCCCGGTGTCGTCGCTGCAAACCACCGGCGGCAAGATTTTTGCCGGCTGCTACGCACTGTTCAGCGGCCTGGCATTTCTGACGAGCCTCGGAATTTTCTTCGCGCCGGTGTACCACCGGTTCCTGCACAAGTTTCACGCGGAGGAAGCCCGGCACGCCACAAAAATGCCGGACCAGCCCTGATTCTGTTTTGCGCTTCGCGCGCGGCAAGGTATGCTGGATTCATGCTGTGGGCATTTACCAAATATCATGGACTGGGCAACGACTACCTGGTCATTGACCCGAAGAACCTGCCGGCGCCGCTGACGACCGCGCAGATCAAGACGATTTGCCATCGCAACTACGGCGTTGGATCAGACGGCATTTTGCTCGGACCCCTGCCCTCCAAAAAGGCGCAATTTGCGGTCCGCATTTTCAATCCCGACGGCAGCGAGGCGGAAAAGAGCGGGAACGGTCTGCGGATTTTTTCACGTTATCTGTGGGACAAAAAACTGGTCGGCAAGGAGGAGTTTGCCGTCGAAACGGCCGGCGGCCTGGTGAAAGCCACGGTGACGGAGCGCGGCAAAGTTGTGCGCGTCGAGATGGGCAAGGTCAGCTTCTGGAGCGATGAAATCCCCGTGGCCGGCCCGCGCCGCGAAGTCATCAACGAACCGATTCATCTGCGCGGCGAACGTTTCAACTTTTGCGCGGCGACGGTGGGCAATCCGCATTGCGTGCTGCCGCTGCCGAAAATCAGCCCGGAACTGGCAAAACTTATCGGCCCATTGCTGGAAACGCACATGCGTTTTCCCAAGCGCATCAACGTGCAATTCATGAAGGTGATTGACCGCAACAACATCCAGATTGAAATCTGGGAACGCGGCGCGGGTTACACGCTGGCGAGCGGCAGCAGCAGCAGCGCGTCGGCGGCGGTGGCGCACAAGCTCGGCCTGTGCGACCGCAACATCTCCGTGCACATGCCCGGCGGCACCATTGAAATCGAGATTGGCGATGATTTTGCGATTTGCATGACCGGCGCGGTGACCAAGGTGGCCGACGGCGTGATCGCGAAGGACATGTTCACCGCGCAAACTACTGGTTGACGAAACTTAGCCCCGGCGCGCAACCTGGGCCGCCGGAAATCAGGCCGCCGGCGCGTCCTTGGGGGCGCGATAGTCAATCACCTTCACTTTTTCCAGCGTCACCAGACCGCCGCCGACCATTTCATCGAGCACGGGCAGGAAGCCGTTGATTTTCTCCTCGCTGTCCACGATTTCGATGACGAGCGGCAAATCCATCGAGAGCCGGAGGATTTTGGCGGTGTGTAGCCGGCTCGCCTTGCCGAAACCCATCGGGCCGCGCAGGACGGTTGCGCCGGCCAGGTGCATTTCGCGCGCCTTGAGCACGATGGCTTCATAGAGCGGCTTGTGCTGCCAGCGATCGCTTTCGCCGATGAAAATCCGCAGCAGGAGGGCTTCATTTGGAATTTGCATGTCAATTTCCTTTCATTGAACTGAACATTGATCCGAGCAGATAGCCGAGCCAGACGGCCACCAGGCACAGTGCGACGGATAAAATCACGTTGCCGCCGGCATAAAGCCATTCGCGGTCGCGCAGCAGATTCAGCGTTTGCAGGCTGAACGAGGAGAACGTCGTGTAGCCGCCGCAGATACCGACCATGAAAAAGACACGGAACGACGGCGACGCCAGCCAGCGTCCTTCCGTTCCCGTGGAAGCAGCAAAGAAACCGATGAGAAATGAACCGGTGACGTTGATGACCAGCGTGCCCAGGGGAAAGGTTTCGAAATACCGGGAGACAACGCCGTTCAACCAGAAGCGGGCAACGCTTCCGATGGCTCCACCCAAACCGACCCACAGATACATGAGCATAAAAAAATCCTACCGATATTGTTGCATTCGATAGGAGTCATCAGCACTGAACATTCAGCCCCGAACATTTTCGGGGTGGCGCGGTTTTCCCCTGAGGGAAGGCAAACTCCATTGCCAAGCGGTAATAAACCGCCAGTCGGCGCCGGTCGCAAGCAATTTTTGGCGACCGGCCGCCAAAGCTGCCCGCCCAGCCGGCTACCGAACGCCGCATTTTGGCATTTCGGATTTGGCGGCTTGGCTTTAGGTTGGGCGTGTCCGCGAACCAAAATGAAAACCCTGTACACTTATCTGACCCGCCAGGTGTTGGCCGCCCTGTTGCTGGGGATGGCGGTGTTCACGTTTGTGTTGTTGATTGGCGATGGGCTCAAGGAAATCCTGCCGTTGCTCATCAGCGGCCAGGTGCGGTTCGTCACGGTGCTGGAAGCGATTGGACTGCTGATTCCATTTTTCTGGGTCTATGCGCTGCCGATGGGTCTGCTGACGGCCACCTTGCTGGTGTTCGGCCGTTTCAGCGCCGACCAGGAGCTCACCGCCGCGCGCGCCAGCGGCATCAGTCTGCTCTCGCTCATCATGCCGGTCCTGCTCCTGAGCCTGTTCTGCTGCGGCATCAGCGCCTGGATCAACCTGGATTGGGGACCGCGCTCGCGCGTGGCGTTCAAGGAGCTGATGTTCCGCGCGCAGGCCGACTTGATGCAATTTCAACTGCCCGAAAGACAGTTCATTCGCGACATCCCCGGCTACATTGTTTACGTGGAGAAAAACCACGACGGCAATTTGCAGGACGTGATGGTCTTTGTGCTGCAACATGAAACCAATGTGACCACCACCATTCGCGCGCCGCAGGGACGGCTGACGTCCGATAAACAGAACAAGCAGCTGATTTTCGATTTGTTAGACCCGCAGATGGTAACCCTTATGCCCAACGACAGTGTCAGAATTGATTCTTCCAAGGGCTGGGCCTCCTACATTATTCCGTTCTCAGCCACGGAGAGTCACCCGTACCACCCGGCCATCAGCGACATGACCATCCGGCAATTGCGCGGTGAACTGGATGATTTGAACCGCAAGCTCAGCCTGCCCTCAACCCTGGACGCGGCCTCGACGGCGTCAGTGGAAAAACAACGGGCGGAACTGATGGAACCGATCCGGGTCGAGATCAACCGGCACGTCGCGTTTTCCTTCGCCTGTTTCAGTTTCACCCTCATCGGCATCCCGCTGGGCATCCGGGTTCACCGCCGCGAAACCAACGTCGGCGTCGCCATCGCGCTCATGCTGGTGTTCATTTATTACCTGTTCATCATGCTCGGAGAATCGCTGTCCACCCGTCCTGAATTCAGCCCGCACCTGATTTTCTGGCTGCCCAATTTCATCTTTCAGGCCGTCGGCGCCGTGCTGCTCTGGCGCGCCAATCGCGGAATTTGAAGGCTCAACCACGGATTAACACGGAGGGACACGGATTTTAAATTTAATCCGACGGCAGTCCTCTGCCCGCAGATGCCTGATTTGTGAAAGGCGGCGCGCACGGAGTGACGCGCCCTACCACGACAATTCATCCGGGTGAATCCGTGTTTCATCCGTGGTTAAACTAATTCTTCCGGCGATAAACCTTCCCCACCGCCGCCTGGTCAACGGGTTTGACAATGAGTTCGTCGATGTTCACGTGCGCCGGCCGGCGGGCAATCCAGACCAGAATTTCCGCAATGTCCCTGGCGGTCAGCGGTTGCATGCCTTCATAAACCTTTTTCGCGCCGGCCGCGTCGCCCTTGAAACGCACGAGCGAAAATTCCGTCTCCGCCAGACCGGGGTCCACCGTGCCGACGCGAATGCCGGTGCCGAGCAATTCGAGCCGCAAGGCGCGGGTGATCTGCAGTTCGCCCGCCTTGGCCGCGCAATACACCGCGCCGCCTTCGTAAGCTGTGTGACCGGCCACCGAGCCGATGTTGATGATGCTCGCGCCGGCGTTGTGCGGCATCAACGGCAGCGCCGCGCGCGTCACGCGCAATACACCGAGGACATTCGACTGGAGCATCGCCTCCCAGTCCGCGTCCCGGCCCTCGGCCACGGTGTCCAGGCCGTGCGCGCCGCCGGCGTTGTTGATCAAGACGTGCAGACCTCCGGCCCCGGACTTCGGACCGCCAATTTTCTCCCGCGCCCAGGCAATAAAAGTATCGACGCTGGAGGTCTGGCTCACGTCCAATTCATGAAAGTGCGCCGCCGCCGCACTGGCTTTCTTCGATTGCCCAGCCACCTGCTTTAACCGTTCCACCCGCCGCGCGCCGAGCAGCAGTTTCGCGCCTTCCGCGCCAAACGCCCGCGCCGCCGCCGCGCCGAATCCGGACGAGGCGCCAGTGATCAGTACCCATTTATTTTTGAGCGAAGTCATCGGGCAGAATCTCCATCCGTAGCCGGCATTGTTCAAGGTGAAATTAGTGTGCCCAGACTGCTGACCGACAATGCCATGCCGAGGTGGGGACGCCGCGCTGCGGCGTCCCCGTCCGCGTAGTAGCGGACGGAACGAGCGACACATGGGTGGTTGATGAAGCCTCGATTGCGCCGCTAAACGCGGCGCGGACGGCGCAGCGCGCCGTCCCTACCGACAAAAAGACAGCGGCGTTACGTTGCGCCTCAATGATTATAATTTTGTTTTTAATCGTGCAGACGGAGCGCGCGTTCTCTATTTTGGCCCGTCACTGATTCCAATGAAGACCAAAGCCTGTTCCATTTTTTTTGCCGCCGTGATTTTGCCGGCCGTCTGGTGCCGGGCCGGTAATTACACCAACTTCGATGTGGCCATCTACATCCCGGTGGGCGCGGTGCGCAGCTTTGAAGACCCGCAAAAGCTGCAGGACGACTGGGACCGGATCAGCAGCCAGCTCAAGGTGGACAAGGTCTATATCGAGGTGCAGCGAAACCGGGAGCTGGCGGGCGACGAACTGCTGGAGCAGGTCAAAAAATTCTTCCTCGACCACGGAGTGCGCGTGGCCGGCGGCATGGCGCTGTCCGACGGCGGGTCCGGCCAGTTCAAGTCGTTTTGTTACACCGACCCGCAGGACCGGGAATTCGTCAAGCACGCGGCGGAACTGGCGGCCCGGCATTTCGACGAAGTGATCCAGGACGACTTCTTTTTCAACAGCACCAAGACCGATTCCGACATTGCTGCGAAGGGAACGAACAGCTGGACCCGGTTCCGGCTCGCCGTGATGGATGACGTGGCGGAAAATTTGATCATCAAACCCGCGCGCGCGGTCAATCCCAAGGTCAGGCTCATCATCAAGTTCCCCAACTGGTACGAGCACTTCCAAGGGTCGGGCTACGACCTTGATCGGGAGCCAAAATTGTTCGACGGCATCTATACCGGCACGGAAACGCGCGACCCGGTCACCACCGACCAGCATTTACAGGAGTACGAGAGCTACGAAATCATCCGCTATTTCGACAACATCGCGCCGGGCCGCAACGGCGGCGGCTGGGTGGACACCTTTAGCATCCGGTATGTTGACCGCTACGCCAGCCAGCTTTGGGATACGATGTTCGCAAAGGCGCCGCAAATCATGCTGTTCGAGTGGACGGCCATGAGCCGGCCCATCCGGCCCGGCGACCGCGATGCCTGGCAAAACCTTCACACAAGTTTTGATTACCATCAATTGCTGGCGGATTTTGCAACCAATCATCCGGCCGGTTTGACGGATCCCACCATGGCCGCGGTGGCCAGTTACAGCTTGAAACAGGTGGACCCCTTCCTCGGCCGGCTCGGCAACCCGATTGGCATCGCCAGCTACAAACCCTATCAATCCACCGGCGAAGATTTTCTGCACAATTACCTCGGCATGATTGGCATTCCGATTGAGTTGTATCCGTATTTCCCCACCAACGCGGACCTGGTGCTGTTGACCGAATCGGCCAAGTTTGATCCCGACATCGTCGCCAAAATCAAACAACAACTGGTCGCCGGCAAATCCGTCGTCATCACGTCCGGCCTGCTTCACGCGCTCGAGGACCGGGGCATCAACGACATCGTGGAATTGCGTTACACCGGCCGCAAACTGCTGGCGCATGAGTTTTACGGCGGTTTTGGCGCCGGTGACGGGGCGAATCTCGGTGACGATCCGAATGCAGCCATCCTGCTGCCCGAGATTGATTTCCTTACGAACGACGCATGGCCCCTGGTGCGCGCGATGGCCAATGGCGGCGCCTGTCCGCTGCTCCTCATGGATCGCTATTCCAAAGGCGTGCTTTATGTCCTGACCATTCCCGACAATTTTGCCGATGTGTACCGGCTGCCGCCCACGGTCACCGGCGCCATCAAGGGGTATTTAATGCGCGGTTTTCCCGTTCGGCTGGACGGTCCCGGCCAGGTGGCGCTCTTTGCTTATGACAATCGCACATTTATTGTGGAATCTTATCGGTCCACGGAGACGGACGTGAAGGTATCCGTGACCGGCAATTTCACCAGGCTGCGGAATCTGGTCACCGGCGAAGTGATTGCCGGCCAGGCGCCGGTGGAACCGACGGGGTTTGGCCTGCGCCGGCGGGTTCCCGTTGAAAACCGCGAATCCTTCAATGTGCATCTGCTGCCGCAAAGCTACGAGGTTTTGGAAACAGAAAAGTGACTGATTCGGCCTGGTTAAAGCCTCGAACTCCCGCGCGGCTGGACTTGAGGAAACCCTTTGTAGCATGGCTGGGTTTTCCCCATAAATTGGCAAGGAATTAGCTCACACCCGGGGTTATGGACACAATGATGTGGGAAATTCTTGCCGGAATCCTGATTTTCGCGGCGGCCAACATGGTTTACTTTGAAATCCGAAGGTTGATTCAATTCTTACGGGGTGATTTCAAAAAGTCGAAATCATTACCCAATCAGCAGGATTCAACGGTTGGCCCAGCGGTCTGATTGGACCACCAGTTCAGGCATCACTTCTTCCAAAACGGCCTTTCGCCCCGGATTTCATTGAGAAAACGAACAGGAAAATCCACCAGCCGGTCTGTCATGGCCGCTGTAACTCCCCTGCGCTGCGCGGCCAAATGAAGTCAGCCGCGAAGCGAAGCGGCAGGCGCCGCATCACTCCGCAGGCCGCAACCATTTGCGAGGCCGGACAGTGGCTATTGGTTGCGGGTCAGGTTATGATCTTGAATAAACTTCTGAAGCGCGGGCACGCCGCCCAGCCACTGGATGGCAAACACCACCGCAACGCCCAACAGCACCAGAATTAAAATCCAGGAAAGAATGGCCCGATAATAATTCTTGCGGGACTCGTTCTCGCCGCTGAAGGCCCAGACGAGCACCATCAACAAACCAATCAACGGTATGGCGGTGACGAACATCATTCCCATCCAAGACCCGACGGAGACATAATTTTTATCTTCCTGATTGCTCATAAAGTTGTGTAGGCGTGGTGACCCGATTATTTACATTTAAATATAATAGTTATGTTTTGGAGCACTCCCACATGGCAATCCTTTCCCTGCCATGCACAAGTCTCCATGTCGGAAGATTCCTAAGCAAAAGTCGCGCCAATGTTATGCGTCGTTGACCATGCCAAACCAAAAGGTTTGGCCATGTCCACCTCACGATCACAGAGGAGGTTAGGGGTGTGCATCCATTCCGGCCGAATTCGTTCCGGCAGAAACCGCAGGCGCTGATACCCGGCTTCCAGCGCTTAACTACGCGGGGCTGGCGGTGTCATCCGCGAAGACGGAACGGACGGCGGGAATGACACCGTGGTCGGCGACGGGTTGGCCAAAGCATAGGCAACGGTTTCACCGGTGGACTTGAGAAAGGTGAAATCCTGCAGGCTCCTGATGGTGCTGCTTTTTACCAGCCGTTGAATGGCCTGGAGCGTGGCTTCCCTTGTTTCCTGAATATGAATGGCTATCTGGCTCGCATGGCTGGGGGCTTTTGCATCATGAAGCAGGTTGATGATTTTTGCTTCGATGTGTTCAATCGGTGCTGCTTTCATTGGTCACCTCTTAATGGTTGTCTTGGTTGGGTCGCGGTGTTCAAGAAGGCTGGATTGCCGAGCCTGAGCCCGCACCATTCTTGCTCTTGCCCTTTGTCTCCGGGTCGCCTGCGTTTCACTACGGCGCGGCAGCCCGGAAAACTTTCGGGGCTGGTGGAGCCGACAGGATTCGAACCTGCGACCTTCTCATTGCGAACGAGACGCTCTACCAACTGAGCTACGACCCCAGCCTTGCCGTTCGGACGAACCCAAATTAGGCATAAAAACCTGCGCCGCGCAATTGCTAAGTGATTTTCTCCCAGGGAGCGCAGGCTGCCTGCCCGCGTTGGGTTGAGGAATCGCCGGCACAATGCCGCCGCTCCCGGTAACCGCGGCACGCGACATAACTCGGTGCTGGCAATCCGCGCCCCGCCTGCTAAATTCCGCGCGCATGTCCGACGCGGCTGCGGCAGCCCAAACGCCTTCAAAAGCACAGGTGTTTCTCCGCCGGTTGATCACCACGGTGATTCTCTGGACGGTGATTCTTGCCGCTTTGTTCTCCAGCAACACGCTGATTTCCGACGGCATCTTCCTGCTCATCGTCTTTCTACTCACCCTGGCGGGCCTTGCGGAATTTTACGGGTTGGCTGAAAAACGCGGCCTGGCCTGCTTCAAATGGTGCGGGCTGGCCGGTGGCGCGCTGCTCATGGTCGGGACATTCCTGAACCTGACCGGCCACCTCGGCACGTCCGGTTCGCCGGCGCGCGTGAACGATTTCGAAACCGGCTTCATCATTTTGTTCGTGCTCGGGCTCTGTGTGCGGCAGCTCGTCGCGCGCAACGGGACGACGGGCATGGTCGCCATTGCGACGACGCTCTTCGGCCTGATGTACGTGCCGTGGCTCCTGAATTTCATCCAGAAAATCAACTTCTTCCCCGGCGTGGAGGGCAAATACTTCCTGCTTTATTTCGTGCTGCTGACCAAGTTCAGCGACACCGGCGCCTATGCCGTCGGTTCGCTTATTGGCCGGCACAAGATGATCCCACGCATCAGCCCGGGCAAAACCTGGGAAGGGTTCGGCGGCGCGATTGTGCTTTCGACGGCGGCGAGCCTGGTCTTTGTGCATTTTTTTGGCAACCGGATGATGGGCATGAACTGGATTCACGCCGTGGTGCTCGGGGTTTTGCTCAGCGTGACCGCGGTGATCGGGGATCTGATTGAATCGTTGTTCAAACGCGAGGCGGGCGTGAAGGATTCCGGCAAATTCTTCCCCGGCATCGGCGGCATTCTGGATCTGCTCGACAGCCTGTTGTTCAACGCGCCCATCATGTATCTCTATCTGAGACACATTTTGGTCCCATAGGCCACAGATGAACACAGATGAAACACAGATAACGAATGGAGAGAAGGACTTTTCACTTCGACCAGTTACTCAAAACCTTATCGGCGCCGCGTTCGAGGTTCATAACATTCTCGGGTTTGGTTTTCTGGAGAAAGTTTATCAACGCGCCATGCAGGTCGAATTGCAAGCTCGCGGGGTAAAGGCGGTGCTTGAGCCGAAAATCCAGGTTCGATTCAAAGGCATTATCGACGGTGATTACGTGGCCGATTTGCTGGTCGCTGACAAAATCATCGTGGAGTTAAAGACGGACGCCGTTTATCAGTCCGCGCACGAAGCACAGCTTTTGAATGAATTGCGCGGTACGGAAATGCACCTGGGTTACCTGATCAACCTTGGCCGCGAGCGGGTGGAATACAAACGAATGGTATTTTGAGGGTAATCTGTGTTTCATCTGTGTCCATCTGTGGCTTGAAAATGAAAAATGTAGTTTTATTGGGCAGCACCGGCAGCATCGGCACCAGCACCGTCAAGGTCGCGGAAGATATGCCGGATCGCATCCGGCTGGTGGGCCTGGCGGCAGGCAACAACGCCGGCTTGTTGCTGGAGCAAACCCGCCGGCACCGACCGGAAGCCATTTCCATTTCCGACCCTGCAAAAGCCGGTGAACTGGGCCGCGCCTCCGGCGTTTCGGCCAGGATTTATTCCGGCACGGACGGCTTGTTAAAACTGGCCACCCTGCCCGGGGCCGACATCGTTTTGATTGCGATCGTCGGCACGGCGGGTTTGCAGCCCGCGCTGGCGGCGATTCGCGCCGGCAAGGACATCGCCATTGCGTCCAAGGAAATCCTGGTCATGGCCGGCGAAATTGTCATGGCCGAGGCGCGCAAACACGGCGTCCGCGTGCTGGCCGTGGACAGCGAACACTCGGCCATTTTCCAGTGTCTCGACGGCAAACCGCCCGCTTCCGTCCGCAAACTCTGGCTGACGGCCAGTGGCGGGCCGTTCCGCAACACGCCCAAGCAGGAATTTCCGAACATCACCGTCGAGCGCGCGTTGAAACATCCGTCATGGGTCATGGGCCGCAAAATCACGATCGATTCGGCCACGCTGTTCAACAAGGGGCTGGAAATGATCGAAGCGCGCTGGCTGTTCGACGTCGAGATGGCGCGCGTCGGCGTGGTGGTGCATCCGCAAAGCGTGGTCCATTCCCTGGTGGAATTTGTGGACGGCTCGCTGCTCGCGCAGCTTTCCACGCCGGACATGTGCCTGCCCATTCAATACGCCCTCACGTATCCCGACCGGGTGTCGAGCGGGCGCGTGCAGACCAGCCTCGCCCAACTGGGCAACCTCACGTTTGAAGAACCGGATGCGGAGAAGTTTCCGGCGCTGAATCTGGCGCGCCGCGCCGGTGAAACCGGGGGCACCCTGCCGGCAGTGTTGAACGCGGCGAACGAAATCGCCGTCGAAGCCTTCGTGAACCACAAAATCAATTTCCCGCAGATCACGGAAACCGTTCAACGCACGATGGATGCGCATAAAGTCATACCGCACCCGTCGCTGGAGCAGATTTTGGAGGCCGATGCCTGGGCACGCCATCACGCAGCCACGCTCTAATCCGCCATGCGCAAAGATTGCGGGCAGGCTTTTTGCTGATATAATCATAGTGTCCTTGTGCTAAGGTTGATTTTTACATGACTATTTTGACCATTATTTATGTTGTGGCCGCCGTGCTGGTGTTGTTCGGTGCGGCCATTTCCATTCACGAGTTCGGCCACTTTTGGGTCGCGCGCAAGCTGGGCATGAAGGTCGAGGAATTTGCCATCGGGTTCGGCCCGAAGATTTACAGTTGGAAACGCGACGGCATCGAGTATTCGTTGCGCTGGATTCCCGCCGGCGGTTTCGTGAAATTGCCGCAGATGCTCACGGCCGAGGCGCTCGAAGGCGGGACGACCGGGGCCGTGCCACCGGCACCGCCATGGCACAAGATTCTCGTGGCCTTTGCCGGGCCGTTCATGAATGTAGTCTTCGCCTTCGCCATCGCGACGATCATTTATTTTGCCGGCCTGCCGGTGCCCGTAAATCCGCCCATCATCGGTTACGTTGAACCCGGCTCGGCGGAAGCCAAACTGGGCCTGCACGAGGGTGACATCATTAAATCCGTGGACGGCAAGAAAATCAATTCCTGGCAGGACGTGGTAATGGACACCGTGGTTGCACGCACCACCATGCTGCCGGTCGTCATCGAACATGAGGGCAAGGAAAACTCCTACCAGCTTCGGGCAACGACCGACAATGCCATCGGCCTCAAAATGTTGAATCTCGATCCGCGTGACCATCCGGAGGTGGTTGAGGTGGTGCCCAAAGCGCCGGCGGAGAAAGCCGGACTCAAGCCAAAGGATGTCATCATTTCGTTCGCAGGCGTACCAGTGGCCAGTCAGGAACAACTGATCGGGCTGATTCGCAAACGCGGCGCGGAAACGACGGAAATGCGCGTTCAACGCGGCGCGGAAAAAATAACTTTAAATGTCACACCCACCGTTGATCCCGGAACGAAGTTTGGCCAGATCGGTGTCATGCTGGGCGGAGAATCAACACAGCTTTACATCGTCCAGCGGCCGGGACCGACGCCTTGGGAGAATGTCGGCGGCGTTCTGAATCAAACCTTCATGGTCATCAGCGCGCTCGTTCATTCTCATGAAACCGGCGTAGGCGTCAAGGATTTGACCGGTCCCGTTGGCATTCTCACCATGCTCGCCATCGAGTTGAAAACTGACTACCGGCTCGCGCTCAATTTTCTGGTATTGCTGAACATAAACCTTGCCATCATTAATCTGCTGCCAATTCCGGTCCTGGACGGCGGCCACATTTTGATGTCCTTGGTTGAAAAAATCCGACGACGACCGATGAACGTCAGATTGGTGGAATACGTCACCACCGTCTTTGCCGTCATGCTGATTTCCTTCATGCTTTACGTCACGTATTTCGGAGACATCAAACGGTGGCAGCTTTTCCGCGCGATGTTCAACAACAACGCGCAAATCGAGCAAACCACCGCTCCCGCCGCGGCCCCGCCGGCGCCGGCCAAATAATCCATGCGCTACTGCGAATCACCGTACCGGTATCAACGGCGCCAGACGCGCGAGGTCGTCATTGGCGACCCGACCCGCGGCGGGGTCATCATCGGCGGCCAGCATCCCGTTGTCATGCAGTCCATGCTCACCTGCGACACGATGGACACCGCCGAGTCCGTGAAGCAGACCCTCGAACTCGTCGCCGTCGGCTGTCAGCTCGTACGCATCACCGCGCCGACGGTCAAGGACGCGGCAAATTTGCAGAACATTGCCGCCGAATTGCGCCGGCAGAACTGTTTCGTGCCGATTGTGGCCGACATTCATTTCAAGCCCGAAGCCGCCATGGAAGCGGTGAAATGGGTCGAGGTCGTGCGCGTCAACCCCGGGAATTACGCTGATTCAAAGAAATTTGCCACCAAGGAGTACACGGACGAGCAATATGCCGCGGAGTTGAAACGCATCGAGGAGAAATTCACGCCGCTCGTGCTGGAATGCCTCCGGCTGAAGCGCGCGCTCCGCATCGGCACCAACCACGGCTCGCTCTCCGACCGCATCATGAACCGCTACGGCGACACGCCGCTCGGCATGGTTGAAAGTGCGCTGGAATTCGCCCGCATCTGCCGGCAACACGACTTCCACAATTTCAAGTTCTCGATGAAATCATCCAATCCCAAGGTGATGATCGAGTGCTATCGCCTTTTGGTCGCACGGTTGGAACAGGAAGGGCCGGATTGGAATTATCCGATTCATCTGGGCGTGACCGAGGCGGGCGAAGGCGAGGACGGCCGCATCAAATCCGCCATCGGCATCGGCTCGCTGTTGTGCGACGGCCTCGGTGACACCATCCGCGTCTCGCTCACGGAAGATTCCCCGCGCGAAATCGAAGTCTGCCGCGATCTGCTGGCCCAGATTCCCATTCTTTCAAGTTCCGAATTCCAAATTCCGAATTCCGAATTCCCTTTTGACCCTTTCCACTTTGCCCGCCGCGAAACGCCGGAGATTGAACTGAACGAAAACATCAAATGCGGCGGCGAGCAGACCGTTCGCGTGGTAGTGACGCGGGGCACGTGGGACAAGGTCGCCCACAAGATCCGGCCCAAGGACGACGTAAAACCGGAAGCGATTTACGAAGACCTCAATGTCGCCGAAATTGATCCGACGCAGGAGTTTGAAATCAACTGCGAGACCCAGCTCGTCACGGTGAAGGACGGCGTGAAACTTCCGGCCATCACCGCCTTCCGGCTGCTGGCGGCGAAACTGAAGCGGCTGGGACGCAATAATCCTGTATTGCTCAAGGATTGCACGAACTTTGAGCCTGTTACGCTGGAACCCAAAATCGCCCTGCTCCGCGCCTCGGTCGTCATCGGCTCGCTGCTGGCGGATGGCATTGGCGACGCGATTTTGATTCGCGGCGAAGCCGGCGGCGGACAGTCATTGCGGCTGGTTTACAATATTTTACAGGCGGCGGGCTGCCGGTCGTTCAAGACCGATTACGTGGCGTGCCCGAGCTGCGGGCGAACCTTGTTCAATCTCCAGACGGTAACGGCGCGCATCAAGGCCCGGACGGAACATCTCAAGGGCGTGAAGATTGCCATCATGGGCTGCATCGTGAATGGTCCCGGCGAAATGGCCGACGCGGACTTCGGTTATGTGGGCGGTGCGCCCGGCAAGATCAACCTCTACGTCGGCAAGCAGGCCATCAAATTCAACATCCCCGAGGCTGAAGCCGTGGAACGCCTCGTGGACCTTATCAAGGAACACCATAAGTGGGTTGAGCCGGAAGTAAAAGAAGCACTGGTGCAATCATAGTCAGGTTACGACCGAAACCCAACGGGATTCCGTATTCAACCCAAGGTCGGCACCCGGTGTCTACCTGGGGTGGACCGCTCAAAATCATTTCCAACCTCACGGAAATTTGTGCAACCGGAGCGCGGGCGGCTCGCCCGTGTGAGCCTGATTCGGAAACCCGCGGGCGAGCCGCCCGCGCTCCCATTTGATTCAATCCCTGCGAGATTGGAAGCTTATACCATCCGTGGCAATACAACAGTTTTAAGGCCCATTTACGGCACGAAACCGGCTGTAGCAACCCGAGTCATATGAAACAAACCCTGGCGTTTTTGACCGCCGCATTGATTTCAATTTTTGCGGTAAAACCAGTCCCTGCCGCTCCCGTAGCCCCCGGTGTGGGAGACCAGCTGTCGCTTTCCATTACCAATAAATACGGCGACGTGCTGGCAGATCCGAGCGTGGCCCAAATCCTCGGCGACGGACTGGTCCTGCAACGCGGCACGATGGCAATGAAGGTCAAATACGAAGACCTGCCGCCGGTGGTTCGCCAGAAATACCAACCCCTGGCCGACAGCGTCATTAAAAAGGAGGAAAAACAAAGCGCGGCCAACGCCGCTTATGTCGCCTACACCCAGCAGTTGCAGGCCGAGCAGGCACAGCATCTGGCGGTGCAGGAGCAGCAGATAGACGAGCAGGCAAAACCATCCCAAAACCAGGCTGCCGACGCCCCAAAATATCTGAGCATCCCCATACCGAATCAAAACTGGAAGCTCATCATCACGGACCTGGGATACGGCACCTGGACCAAACAGGATCAAACCAACCAATTTGTGCTGCGCAGTGAACCGGGACCGGGTTTCAATCTGGTCCTGATCGTGGAGGCACCGGCCAACAATCTTCCCGGCAATGACCCGGCGTACAATTTCTACTGGTTGAACATGGCGCACGACTCATTGATCGACGCGCAGTCGATAAAATCTCAAAGGAGTGACCAGTTCATCAAGGTCAGCTATACCGCGCATGGCCAGCCCAATGTGAATTATTTCTTCGCCTATCAGGGCCGATGGGTGGACGTGCATCTGTCGAAGGGGGCGCCCGGGCCCGGGGACGACAAATTGTTTGCCGAATTCGACGGCGCCCTGTCCTACGGTCCCTGAGGCGACGGAGTCAGCGCCGTCCGCCGGTTTAACCACCAGCCAATAACGCTTGCCCAAACGCACGCGCTTGCATACAGTGTGCGACCACTTTTCAGGATATGCACATAAATCAATTGAATGAAATTCTGGCTCAGGCCGCGCCAGCCCCGTCGCAACAGCCAGCCTGGATGACCTTTGCCCCGATGATCCTGTTGGTCATCGTGTTCTATTTTATTCTGATTCGACCGCAGCAAAAGCGCGCCAAGCAACAGGCCGAGCTGCTCAAAGAGCTCAAGTCCGGCGACAAGGTGGTCACTTCCAGCGGCATTGTCGGCCTGGTCATCACCGTGAAGGACAAAACCGTTTCCCTGCGTTCGGCGGACGCCAAGATGGAAGTCACCAAGTCGTCCGTGGTGGAAATCCTCGAATCCAGCAGCGCATCCGACTCCCCGGCCGTTCATGAAAAATAACGATTTCTGGAAATTCATTCTCATTGCCGTCATCGTCTGCTGGTCGTTTTTCGAAATGTACCCGCCGACGAGCCGGGATTTGGTGAAGGAATTTGAATCGCGCGCGGTAGGCCGGGACACAGCGTTTGCCGGCATCGTGGCGCGGGTCGCACCGTTGCAACAGGCGCGGCCCGACCGCGAATTCGCCAATTTGCAGGAGGCCATCGGCACCAATGACATCCAGCCTTATTTCCCCTTCTTCAACGCGAAGGCCCAGCTGAATCCGAACACCTTCATTCTGAACCAGCTGCAACGCGACGCCTCGGGCAAAATCAAGCTCGGCCTTGATTTGCAGGGCGGCACATCGTTCCTCGTCGAGATGGACACCAACGCACTCGCGGCCAGCGTCGGCGGCGGCGACACCAACGCTGCCGCGCGGGCGGAGGACACCGCCGGTGCGATTTCACAGGCGGTGGAAGTCCTGCGCAAACGCGTGGATGCCTTTGGCGTGGCCGAGCCGGTCATTCAACCGGCGGGCGGTAACCGCATTCTCATACAACTGCCCGGTTTGTCCGAAGCCGACAAGGAAAGCGCCAAAGAGCAAATCCAAAAAGCCGCCTACCTCGAATTCCGCCTGGTGAAGGAAAACAGCCAGCAAATCATTGAAAATCATCTGCCGATTCCACCCGGCTACGAACTGCTCAAGCATATCGAACCGCAAACCGACAACCGGCCGCCGCTGGTTGAAACCTACGTGGTAAAGAAACGACCGGAGAACGGCCTGGCGGGCGACATCGTGAAAAGCACCATGGTGGTGCGGGGCAACATGGGTGAACCGCAGATTGATTTCACGCTCAACGATAATGGCGCGAAGAGATTTGGTGAAGTCACCCGCAACAATATTGGCCGGTACCTGGCCATCGTGCTCGACGGTCAATTGTATTCCGCGCCAGTTATTCAGAGTGCGATTGAAGGCGGCAACGGTCAGATCACCGGGCGCTATTCCATTCAGGAGGCGCAGGAACTGGCGAACGTCCTCCAAAATCCGCTGCGCGCGCCGCTCAAGATTGCAGAATCCAGCGACGTTGACCCGACGCTCGGCAAGGACTCCATCCGCAGCGGCATCTATGCCTCCCTCTGGGCCGTCATCCTGGTTTCGGCGTTCATGCTTTGTTATTATTGGATTGCAGGCATCACGGCGAACATCGCGCTGGTCACCAACATCATCATCCTGCTCGGCGTCATGTGTTCCATCGGCACGACGCTTACGTTGCCGGGCATCGCCGGTGTGGTGCTCACCATCGGCATGGCGGTGGACGCCAACGTGCTGATTTACGAACGGCTGCGCGAGGAAATCGCCAAGGGCAAGTCGTTGCGCGGCGCGATTGCCGCCGGTTATGCCCGCGCCTTTGGCACCATTTTTGACTCGCACGTCACCACCCTCATTTCGTCCGTCATTCTGATTTTCATGGGCACGGGCGAAATCAAGGGGTTCGGCGTTACGCTCACCATCGGTGTCGCCGCCAGCCTGTTCACCGCGCTCGTCGTGACACGCCTGATTTTCAACTTCCTGCTCGACCGCAACTGGTTGAAATCGCTGCCGATGCTTCACATCATCCGGAGCGCGCACGTCAATTTCATGCGGATCGCCTCGCCGTTGTTCGTCATCACCTGGGCATTCGTCATCTTGTCGCTCAGTTACGGGGTTTTCGGCCGCGGCGAGAAATTATTCGGCGTGGACTTTTTGGGCGGCGACAGTACCAAGTTCAGCTTCGTGCAAAAACTGGATGTGGAGCAAATTCGCGGCGCCCTGACGCAGATCGGCGAAAAGGACGCCCAAATCCAGTATCAAAAGGACATCGCTGGCGGCACCGAAACCCTTCGGGTGACCACCTCCAGCGGCTCAGCCTCAAAAGTTGAACAATCCCTCGCCGACAAATTTCCGGCGGCGCAATTCAAGGCCCTCAGCCGGCAGCAGGTCGGCGCCACCGTGGGCAGCGAAATTCTACAATCGGCCATCATCGCCTGCCTGCTGGCCATGTTCGGCATCCTGGTCTATGTCGCGTTCCGTTATGAATTTTCCTTCGCGCTCGGCGCGGTGGTCGCGGTGCTCCACGACGTGCTGCTGACCATCGGCTGTTACTGCATTGCCAATGCCATTTCGGGGCGCGAATTCAACCAAACTGTCATCGCCGCCTTGCTGACCATCATCGGCTTCTCCATCAACGACAAAATCGTCATCTTCGATCGGATCCGCGAAAACCTGAAGCTGGGCGTGCGCGGCTCGTTCAAGGACGTCATCAATCAGGCGCTCAATCAAACCCTGAGCCGCACCATCATCACCAGCGGCACGGTGTTTTTGGCCACCCTGTCGCTGTTCATTTTCGGCGGCGGCGTCATCAACGACTTCGCTTTCACCTTCCTCATCGGCATCATCACCGGCACCTATTCGAGCATCTACATTGCCAGCGCATTCGTGCTGTGGTGGCACAAGGGCGAGCGCCCGCACATCGGCGCCTCGCAGGTGACGATCCAGGACACGGCGTCCGCGAAGGTGTAGGCATTTGCGATTCGCGATTCGCGATTGACGAATCCATTTGCAGTCGGTGCGTAAATCGTAAATCGTAAATCGTAAATGGACCCGGCGGCAATCACACCCTGGCACTGGCTCGGCTTCATCGTTTGCGTCCTGGTTTTTCTCGCGCTCGATCTGGGCGTGTTTCATCGCGGGGCGCGCGTGGTCAAATTCCATGAAGCCTTCGCCTGGACGGCGCTTTGGTTTGCACTGGCCATGCTGTTTGCCGGGGCGCTGGCGCATTGGCACGGTCCGGAAGCAGCGGTTCAATTCACCGCCGGCTATGTCATCGAACTTTCACTCTCGCTGGACAACATCCTGGTCATCGCGCTCATCTTTGCGTGGTTCCACGTTCCACCCGCATTTCAACATCGACTGTTATTTTTGGGCATCCTCGGCGCGCTCGTCATGCGCGGCGCGATGATTGCCGTCGGGGTGGCCCTCATTCATCAATTCGAGTGGGTCCTTTACGGGTTCGGTGCGTTTCTCGTTTTGGCCGGAGCCAAAATGCTGTTTTCGCGCCAGGCCATCATACAACCGGAAAACCATCCCGCGCTGCGGCTCGCGCGCAAATTGTTTCCCGTCGCTCAAAGCCTGGACGGCGGGAAATTTTTCACCCGGCTGGATGGCCGCCTCGCCCTCACCCCGCTGGCACTGGTGCTGCTGCTGGTCGAAACCAGCGACCTGGTGTTTGCCGTGGATTCCGTTCCCGCGGTGTTCTCCGTGACGCGCCAGGCCTTCATCGTTTTCACCTCAAATGTTTTTGCCATTCTCGGTTTGCGGTCGCTTTACTTTCTGCTCGCCGGCGCGCTGGGTTATTTCCGTTATTTGAAAATCGGGCTGTCGGGGGTGCTGGTTTTTATCGGTGTCAAAATGCTGGTCGAACCGCACGACCGGCCGGCGCAGTGGTTTCAAATTCAAATTCCCACCGCCGGGTCATTGCTCGTTGTCGCCGGGATCCTGTTCATCTCCCTCACGCTCTCCGTGGTCGCCGCGCGGCGTGAAAAAGAGGCCGGCCGATGAAATTCCGCTGGTCGCTGGCCCCGCCGCAGCCGCTGCTCGCCGGCCAGCTGGCGGCGCAGCTAAAAATCCCGCCGCTGCTGACGCAATGCCTGCTCAATCGCGGATTCAGCGAGCCACCCGCCATCGACAGCTTTTTGCGGCCGCGCCTGAAAAATCTCGCCGACCCGTTTCTGCTGCCGGACATGGCCGCCGCCGTTGAACGATTGCTTCGTGCCCGCGAAGAAAAAGAACCGCTGGTGATTTTCGGCGATTACGACGTGGACGGCGTGACCTCCACCGCCCTGCTCACCGAGGTCCTGGGCGCGCTGGGGTGGCGGGTGAATGCTTATCTGCCGAACCGCATGGACGAAGGTTACGGCCTGAGTGCCGACGGCGTTGAAAATTGTCTCAAACGATTTCCCGTCACCCTCCTGCTCGCCGTGGATTGCGGTTCGACGGCGGTGGAAACCATCCATTCCCTCCGCGCCCGCGGCGTGGAGGTGATTGTTTTGGATCATCATCAGGTTTCCGACCCGCGGCCGGAAACCGTGGCGCTGGTCAATCCGCAAGTACAGGGTCGGGAGTCGAAAGCCGGGAGTCGAGGACCGGAAGCCGGTTTTCCCCCGGCCCTCGACCCTCGACCCTCGACTGAACTGTGTTCCGCCGGTCTCGCGTTCAAGCTGGCGCACGCGCTCGTCAAGCGCGGGCGCGAAATCAACCTCCCCGGCGCCGCGGAATTCGATTTGCGTCCGTTGCTCGACCTGGTTGCATTGGGCACGATTGCCGACCTGGTTCCACTTGTTGGTGAAAATCGCATTCTGGTTGCCGCCGGGTTGCAGCGGTTGAACCTGACGCAACGACCCGGGCTCATTGCCTTGAAAAAGGCCGCGCAATCGCCCTCCGTGCTGGGCACCCATGACGTCGCCTTTCAGCTCGCACCACGGCTTAACGCCGCCGGCCGTCTTGAAACCGCCGAGGATTCCCTGCGCCTGTTGCTGACCCGCAATCTGGCCGAGGCCATGCCGATCGCCCAAAATCTCGACGCCCAAAATCGCGAACGCCAGAAAATCGAGCGCGGCATCGTCGAGGCGGTCACCGGCGCGGTCCGGGCCCGCTTCAATCCGCAAACCGATTTTGTCATCGTGGAGGGACAATTGCTGTGGCACATCGGCGTGGTCGGCATCGTGGCCTCGCGGGTGTTGCAGGAATTTTACCGGCCCACCATCATCATCGGCGGCGAGGGCGGGGAATGGCGCGGGTCGGGCCGCAGCATTGCCGGCTTCGATCTGGCCGCCGCGTTGCGCGAATGCGACGATTTGCTGGTGCGCCACGGCGGACACGCCATGGCGGCAGGTTTGAGCATCCGGCCGGACAAGCTTGATGCGTTGCGGCAGCGGCTGAATGAACTGGCGCGCCGCGCCTTGAAACCGGAGGATTTGCAACCGCCGCTGCGCCTCGACGCGGAAGTGGGGCTGGATGAAATGACGCTGCCGTCGCTTCAGGAATTGTCGCGTTTGAAACCGACGGGCCAGGGCAATCCCAGTGTGCAATTCCGGGCGCGCCAGCTCACGCACGCGCGCCCGCTTCAGCGCCTCGGCGCGGACAAACAGCACGTCAAAATGTGGGTGACCGATGGCCTGGTCACGCTGGAGGCCCTTTGGTGGAATGGCGGCGCGGAATCTTTGCCGGTCGGGAAATTTGATCTGGCCTTTGCGCCGCAGATCAACCAGTTCAACGGCAAGCACTCGGTACAGCTGAAAGTGCTGGATTGGCAGCCCGCGGGTTAAGGGGAGCAAATTTTTCAAAGCAAAGTTTCCGACGACCACCAGGAAAGCCATCAAAAAAGATTTCTTGAAGTGGGTTTCAACCTTATAACTTCTACAAGTATAAGCCTCGTCCGGCGTTCCTTTGAAAATTCACGCGCCAGGATTGGCGTTGATATTTCGCCCACCGCCTGCCGTGTCATGGCGCAAACGTCTGCGCGACGTTTGCGGTCTGCTGGAAAGCGAACCGCTCTGGTTCGCTGGACGCGGCTTCGTTGTCCGCCGCCTGCCGGAGTGTGGCCGTCCCCGGGCGCAGCCACGTGGTCAGGCAAGCCGTAATCGAATTGAACAGAGCGCGCAGCCGTTAGGACATTGCAGCGGCCGGGGACGGCCGCACTCCGCCGTCATCGCCCTCGGCGGCGTCCCGAGAACAAGGTGCAGGTGGGCGGACCTGGGCGTGGATGGACGGTGATGCACATCCGCTCACACCGCCCAGCAACACCGTCAACTTTGCCGCCGGCTGAAAATCAGGTCTGCGAGTTTTTGGCCTTGGACTTTGAACTTTGGACTTTAGACTGGAAAAAATGAATGCTGCCATTCTTGTCGCCGCCGGCAGGGGCACCCGCATGGGACCGACCGTGGACAAATTGTTTCTCGAAGCGGCCGGCCGCCCGGTGGTCGCCCACACCTGGCAACGATTCAACGATGCGCAGTGCATTGACGAAATCATTCTCGTCGTGCGCGACGGCATGCAAAAAACCTTTAGGGAGCTGGCCTCGAGGTTTCAATTGCAAAAGCCGTTTCGCATCGCCGTGGGCGGGGTGGAACGGCAGGATTCGGTCTGGAACGGTTTGGAAGCCTTGCCCGTGACGGCGGAGATTGTGGCGATCCAGGACGCCGCGCGGCCCTGCACCAACGGAGAGTTGATTGCGGCAACGGTCCGGGCCGCGGACGAAAGCGGGGCCGCCGTTGCCGCGCAGCCCGTGACCGATACGATCAAGGAATCCGCGGATGGCCGGCTGATTCAACGCACACTCGACCGCTCGAAACTGTGGGCGGTGCAAACGCCCCAGACTTTTCGGGTCGAAGTCATCCGGCGCGCGCTGACGGAAGTGCGCCGCCGCCGCCTCGTGTTCACGGACGACACCGCGGCGTGCGAATTAATCAGCCAGCCGGTCCGGCTGGTATCGAGCATCGCCCCGAACCCCAAGGTCACCGTGCCCGGCGACCTGCCGTTCATTGAAATGCTGTTACGGGGTAAAACATGATTCGATATTGACCGGATTTGTGATAATTTCCCTCCGCCTATGAAACGACGTTTGATTTATGGACTGGTCATTGCGGCGCTGCTGCTGAATCTCATGGTCGGCACGCGCATTTACCTGAGCTCGGCGCAGGCGTCGGAAGCCAAGGATTCGGTTTATCCCAACCTGGAGCTGTTCGCCAACGTGCTGGAAAAGGTGCGGACGGAATACGTGGACGGCGCGAAGCTAACGTATCACGACCTGGTTTATGACGCGCTCAAGGGCATGATTGACTCGCTTGACCCGCACAGCGAGTTTATGGACCCCGACGAGTATCAGGAATTGCAGAGTGACACCGAAGGCGAATTTGGCGGACTCGGCCTGGTGGTCTCGATGAAGGACGGTTATGTCACGGTGGTCACGCCGATGGATGACACGCCGGGATTCCGCGCGGGTATTCTGGCCGGCGACCGCATCATCAAAATCAACGGCCGGAACGCCGATAAGATGCCTCTGACCGACGCGGTGAAACTGCTTCGCGGCGAACCCGGCACGCAAGTCTCCATGACAATTCAACGTCCGTCATCCGGAGTGACCCGGGACCTGAACCTGACCCGCGCGGTCATCAATCTGGACATGGTGAAAGACATCAACGGCAAAAAGGAATTCCCGCTCGGCCCGGACAAAATCGGCTACATCCGCATCACCCAATTTGGCGACAACACCAGCGACGAACTCGAGGCGGGCCTGGAAAAATTGAAGGCCCAGGGCATGAAGGCGTTGATTCTTGATTTGCGCGAGAATCCCGGCGGCCTGCTCGATGAAGCAGTCGGGGTTTGCAGCAAATTCCTGCCGCGCGGGCAGCTCGTCGTCACCACCGAGGGCCGCGATGCCGACCAAAATGCAACCCGGCGCGCCGAAGGTCACGGTGACGAACTGAAAGGCGTCCCGATGGTCGTGCTCGTCAATCTGGGCAGTGCGAGCGCCTCGGAAATTGTCAGCGGCTGTTTGCAGGATTTGCATCGCGCGGTCATTCTCGGCGAGAAAACCTTCGGCAAAGGCTCCGTGCAGAGCATTTTCCCGCTCGACGACGGCTCCGCGCTCAAGCTCACCACGGCCAAGTATTACACGCCCAGCCACCGGGTCATCCATGAACACGGCATCACGCCCGATGTGATTGTGCCCATGAGCGACGAAGAAAAGGGCGCATTGATACTCAAGCGCTCGCCCGGCGGTCTGGCCGCATTGAACCCCGAAGAACGCGCCCGGATCGAAACGCTCCAGGATGTGCAACTGGAACGCGCCGAGGACCTGCTCAAAGGCATTTTGCTTTACACCCAGCTGTCCAGGCCGGAAAAAGTCGCGGTCAGATAGCCGCTTCGCGTGGAAGCGGCATCACCATGATCATTCTGGCCCTTGAAACCTCGTGTGACGAAACCAGCGCCGCCGTGGTGCGCGACGGCAGGATTCTTTCCAACCTCATCGCCTCGCAAGTCAGCCTGCACGCCGAATATGGCGGCGTCGTACCGGAACTCGCCGCGCGCGAACATTTGCGGAATCTGATCCCGGTTACCCAGGCGGCGTTGCAGTCAGCAAACATCCGGCCGGAGCAACTCGATGCGGTCGCCGCCACGCAGGGGCCCGGATTGCCCACCGCCTTGCTGGTTGGATTCAAGGCCGCCCAGGCCGTTGCGTTTGCCCTGCAAAAGCCGTTCCTCGGCATCCACCATCATGAGGCCCATCTCTATTCACCATGGATTTCCGGCCAGCCGCCTGTTGCGGATTTCTCCGGTTTTCAACCCAACGTTTCGCTCATTGTGAGCGGTGGACACACCCTGCTCGTGCGGGTGGAAGCGGAATTAAAACATTCCGTCCTCGGCTCGACGATGGACGATGCGGCCGGCGAATGCTTTGACAAGGCCGGCAAACTGATGGGGCTGCCCTACCCCGCCGGACCGGAAATTGACCGGCTCGCGGAACATGGAAACCCGAAGGCCTTTGACTTTCCACGCCCGCTGCTCACCGATGCCGGCGACGATTTCAGTTTTAGCGGCCTGAAAACCTCCGTGCGCTATTTTCTGCGCGACCATCCGGATGTGTTGAACGATGCGCAGCAGGTCCGTGATTTATGCGCCAGCATTCAGGCCGCGATTGTCGAGGTGCTGGTGGTGAAAACCCTGCGCGCCGCAAAACGCAGCGGCGTGCGTTGCGTAACCGCATCCGGTGGCGTGACGTGCAATCGCGCCTTGCGCCGCGAGCTGGCCAGGGCGTGTGCCGGCGCAGGTTTGGCCTTGCGCCTTGCGGAAAAAGAGCTTTGCACCGACAACGCGGCAATGATTGGCATCCTGGCGGAACGAAAACTGTTGGCCGGTGTCGAGCCGACGCCGCTCGACCAGGAAATCATTCCGGGCTGGGCGTTGGCATAAAGCGAGAATGTTCCCGGCGAAGAGGTCTGCAACCTTGTGCGGCACTCATCACAGCCTTTGCAAAATGGTTCAGTCACCAGAACTTGATGTAAAACAGGACGACACAGCCCACCACAATCAGGCTCAGGACGACGTCCATGGCGTTCCAACTGGCTTTGGTGGCGGCCTTTTCCTCCGGCGTGGCGCCATACCAGGTGTATTTGACCGTTTTGGGATCCGGCGCCTTGGTCAGGAGACTGATGATGACCATCAGTACGGCGGTGAGCACGAATAACCCTTCGCAGTAATACAGCCAGTGAATGTTCCAAAGGTCGAACAGGAAACCGTTGTGCGTGGCGCGAATGGCAGCCATGCCCGTGTCATATTGGGTTTGAGTGATGACACCGTGGTAATGATCGACTTTAAGCTTGGACACCGCGTCGGCATCGCCTCGCATGACGAGGTCGAGCGCGAGGCGTCCGAAACCACCCAACATTCCGGTGACGAAGGCCCACAGGGCGGCCGGAGCCGTGGCGCGTTTCCAGAACACGCCCATGCCGAACAGCACGGCGATGGCGGGTGAGAGATAGCCCTGCACGTTCTGAAGATACAGATATAGCGGCATGTGGAGGTTCTTGATCACCAGCACCCAGCAGATGCCGATGAAGACTATCACAGCCGTGGCGATGCGGCCGACGATCACCTCGGTCCTGCCGGAGGCGTTGGGATGCCATTCCCGGTAGAAATCCATCGTGAAAAGTGTGGCGGAGGCGTTGAATTTGGATCCGAGTGACGCCATCAGCGCGACAATCATACCGCAAGCCACCATGCCTCTAAGTCCGTGTGGCAGAATCTGGGCAACGAGCGAGGTGTAGGCCGCATCGCCGCTGGTGCTGAAACCGACGCCAGGCGTCTTGGTCAGCGCAAAGGCAATCATGCCCGGCACCAGGAAGATGAACACCGGCGTCAGCTTGAAAAAACCGGCCAGGATGGTGCCGCGCCGGGATTCCTGCTGGTTTTTGCCGGCGAGCACGCGTTGAACGATATACTGGTCGGTGCACCAGTACCAAAAGCCGATGATGGCCGAGCCAGGCAGAATCGCCAGCCAGGGCCAGTCGGGATCGTGAATGGAGCGGACCAGGTGAATATTATCGCCGACCGTCGCCAGGGTGGCATGCCAGCCGTCAAGGAGGCTGCCGTGACCCAGGACACGAAGTCCCATGAATAGAATACAAACGGAGCCGAAGATGAGCACCGGCGCCTGAAGCACGGCGGTGTACATGATCACACGCATGCCGCCAAAAACCGTGTAAAGGCCGGTGGTGAAGGCCAGCCCCAAAGCAATGGCCCAAAAGACGTCTATCTGATGACCAAAGAGGTTGATGTGATCCACGTTCAACAACGTGCGGATGACGACGTCACCCGCGTAAATCGTGGCGGCGATTTTGGTGAGCACCAGACTGGCCATGGTGAGCAGGCTCAGGACGTTACGCGAGCCGCGGCTGAAACGCAGTTCAAGAAATTCCGGCATGGTGAACACCTTCATGCGGTCATAGAGCGGCACGAAGGCCCAGCCCAGGATGAGAATCCAGTAGGCGTGCATTTCCCAATGCGCCATCGCCATGCCGGTCACAAAGCCGGCGCCAGCGAGACCGACGAGGTGTTCGGAGCCGATGTTGGAGGAAAAGATTGAAGAGCCGATTTGCAGCCAGTTGGCGTCGCGGCCCGACAGAAAGTAGTCCTTGCCCGACTCGTTCTTCTTGCGCATCGAGAACCACACGGTCGCAATCATGCCGAGGGCAAATATGATAATAACGGCCAGGTCCAGACCATTGAACACCGTGCCATTCAATCCCCCCGTCACAGAACTTGTGGCGAGTGCGTTGGTGGCCACCTCCACGTTGTTGGTCATTTCATTCATGGAATAAAATATCGGCGAACAGGTTATTCAGCGCTGAACTTGTAAATGATGGTGTTGCGATAGGTCTCGCCGGGTTTCAATTCGGTGGTGGGAAAAAGCGGCTGGTTGGGCGAATCAGGATAATGCTGGGGTTCCATGCAGAAAGCGGTATGGCGCTGGTAAACGGCCCCGCCCTTGCCTTTGATGGTGCCATCCAGAAAATTGCCGCTGTAAAATTGCAGGGCCAGTTCGGTGCTGAACACTTCCATGACCCGTCCGCTGGCCGGCTCAGAGACCCGCGCCATGAGCCCCAGCTTTCCCGGAGGCTTGTTAATGACCCAGTTGTGGTCGTAACCGGGACCAAATTTCATTTGCGGGTCATCACTGTTCATCCGGGCGCCAATCGCTGTCGGCTGGCGAAAATCAAACGGCGTGCCGTCCACGGACCTGGTTTCACCGGTGGGAATGAAATGGGAATCCACCGGGGTGAAACTGTTCGCGTTGATATAGACGATGTCGCCAAGAATGTCGCCGTTCCCCTGCCCGGCCAGGTTAAAATAGGAATGATGCGTCAGGTTGCAGACCGTCGGCTGGTCGGTCGTCGCGGTGAAATCCAGGCGCAGGCCGTTGTCTTCCGTCAGCGTGTAGGTCGCCGTGACGGTCAGGTTGCCGGGAAACCCTTCCTCGCCGTCCGGGCTGAGATAATTTAATTCCAACTGCGGGCCTTGCGACCCGACGTCAGCCTTGACCACGTTCCAGATCACCTTGTCAAAGCCCTTGAGGCCGCCGTGGAGCGTGTTGGGACCGTCATTGGTTGCCAGCGTGTAGGTTTTGCCTTCGAGCGCGAATCTGGCGCCGCCAATGCGATTGCCATAACGGCCAATCAGCGCGCCAAAATAAGGACTCTTGGTCAGATAGCCATCGAGCTTGTCGTAACCGAGCACAACGTCACCCAAATTGCCCTTCCGGTCCGGCACCTGGAGCGACTGGACGATGCCACCATAGGTCAGGATGCGCGCTTCCATCCCGTTCGTATTGCGCAACGTGTAAATTTCCACCGACCGTCCGTCCGGCAGGTGGCCAAACCCTTTTTCAGTGATGCGGCTGATGGATTCGTGATGGGCTGACTTGGGAGCACCACCCGACAGGCTGGAACAGCCCGTCAAGGCGACGATTCCAGTCCCCGTCAATCCGAGGAAAATGAAGTGAATATATTTTTTCATGCTATTTTTCATTTTGCCGTTTCTGCCCATAATAAGCCTCCGGTCCGTGTTTCCGTTGAAAGTGCTTGTTGAGCAGCGCGGATGGCATCGGTCTGGTTTTGGGGTTGAGTCGCAACGTTTCACCCGCCAACCGCGCAACAAACTCCAGCACCACCGCGTTGCGAACCGCTTCCTCAACATTCCTGCCCCAGGTGAAGGGACCGTGACTGGCCACCAGAACCGCCGGGTGATCCAGCGGATTTAATTTTTTGAACCTCTCCAGAATCACGTTGCCCGTATTTTCCTCGTAATCGCCACGAATTTCCTCCGGGGACAACGCGCGCGTGCAAGGCACTTCCCCATGCCAGTAATCCGCCTGCGTGGTGCCATAGGCAGGAATGCTCCGCCGCGCCTGCGCCCAGGCCGTCGCGTAATGGCTGTGCGTGTGGACCACCCCGCCAATGCCTTGGAAGGCGCGATAAAGCATCAGATGGGTCGGCGTGTCGGAACTCGGTTTCAAATTGCCTTTGACCACCCGGCCGGTTTCCAGCGAGACGACGACCATGTGTTCGGGCCGCAGGCCGGCGTAAGGCACGCCGGAGGGTTTGATGACCACGAGGTCGTGCTCGCGGTCGATGGCGCTGGCATTGCCCCAGGTTTGAATGACCAGACCTTCCGCGACCAAATCAAGGTTGGCCTGGCAGACTTTTGCTTTCAGTTCTTCCAACATATTTCCGTTTAGTGGGTTTGGCGGATTCCGTGATTGGCAGTTATTTTCTTGCCTGGTCACGGATTTCAATCAACCGCTTCATCACACCATGCAAATTACCGCTCCACGCCTTCGTGCCGAAAGCATCGTGGAGTTGCCGGTAAAGTGCGTAAAGTTCTTTGTAAACCGCATGAGCCCTGGGATCCGGCTTGAAGACACGCGGCTTGAGGCCGGTCATCGCCTTTTGCGCTGCGGCGTAATTTTTGTGCGCCCCCGCGACAACCGCCGCCGCGATGGCCGAGCCGAGAGCGCAGGTCTGGGCCGACCGCGATATTTTCATCGGCCGCCCGGTCACATCCGCATAAATCTGCATCGTGATGGCGCTTTTCTCCGCAATACCGCCGCAATTGACGACCTGCCGGATCTTGACCCCGTACTCTTCAAACCGGTTGATGATGGTCAACGCGCCGAAGGCCGTCGCCTCGATGAGCGCGCGATAAATCTCCACCGGCGTCGTGTACAATGTCTGGCCCATGAGCAGGCCCGTTAGCCGCTGGTCCACCAGAATCGTCCGGTTGCCGTTGTTCCAGTCCAGCGCCAGCAATCCGCTTTCGCCGGGCTTCAACCTCAACGCCGCCGCGTCGAGTTCCCGATGTGACAGCGGAGTTTTTCCGCCGGGCTGGATGTAGTTCACCCACCAGTTGAAAATGTCCCCCACGGCGGATTGGCCCGCTTCCAGCCCGAAATATCCCGGCAGCACGCTCCCATCCACGATGCCGCACAGGCCCGGCACGTCTGCCAGCCTTTTCGGATTGGACCAGACCGCGATGTCGCAGGTGCTGGTCCCGATTATTTTAACAAGCGTTCCCGGCGTGATGCCGGAGCCAACTGCACCCAGGTGCGCATCAAACGCACCAACCGCGACGGGAATTCCCGCCCGCAAACCCGTTTTTTTCGCCCACGCGGCCGTGAGTCCGCCGACGGCTCGATCAATCGCCTGGACGCGCGGGGTCAAGCGGGCACGAAGCTTGCCGAGCTTCGGATCGAGCCGGGCCAGAAATGGCGCGTCGGGATACCCTCCCCATTTGGTGTTCCACATCGCCTTGTGACCGGCGGCGCAAACACCCGCGATGAACCGGTCCGGATGCTCCGTGCCGGTCAGCGCGGCGGGCACGTAGTCCGCCAGTTCCACCCAGGAATGGGCAGCGTTGAAGACTTCCGGTGCGACGCGCCGGCAGCGCAAAATCTTGCTGAAAAACCATTCACTCGAATAAATGCCGCCGCACCTGGCGAGAAACTGCGGGCGGATTTTTTTTGCCAGCGCGGTGATTTCGGCGGCCTCGGCCACGCCGGTGTGGTCCTTCCACAACCACGCCATGGCCGCCGGATTTTTGGCGAACCGCCGGTCAAACGCGAGGGGTTGTCCCGTGGCATCCACGGGCAACGGCGTGCTGCCGGTCGTGTCCACTCCCATGCCAATCACCTGCCCCGGTTGGAAACCGCGCACGTTCCTTCTTGCATCCGCCAGCGCCCGCTGGATGGCAATTTCCGCGCCTTTGATGTAATCGGCGGGATGCTGCCGGGCGAGGTTGGGATCGCGCCCCAGAATGACGCCCTGGGTTCCGTGCCCGTAATTCCAGACGGCCGTGCCGGCTTCCTGTCCATCGGCAGTATTGACGATGAGGGCGCGTACGGAGTTGGTTCCGTAATCCAGACCAATCGTATATTTCGCGCTCATGGATTGCGTCTGCGTTTGCCCGGTTTCTTAGACCGCCCAACCCCGGTTAAGGGCGTGATAAACTTCGTTCCAGCGAAGTTCCTTTTTGAATTCGGAGACGGTGGTCTTCCCGCCGATGAGCAAAAATTCCAGGTCGGCGATGGCCGCGAAATCTTCGAGCATCCCGGCGGTGACGGCCTGGCTGAAGCCGGTGTGATGCGCACCACCGGCGTAGATCCACGAGGCGCAGGCCGTTTCGAAATCCGGCCGGCACTCCCAGACCGCCCGGGCGACGGGCAGTTTGGGCATCGGCTGGTCCGGCTGGACGACATCCACTTCGTTGACCAACAGACGGAACCGGTTGCCAAGGTCAATCAGCGATGCGTTCAACGCCGGGCCCGCAGGCGTGTTGAAAACGAGCCGTGCGGGGTCCGCCTTGCCGCCGATGCCAAGCGGATGCACCTGCAGGGAAGGTTTGCCGTCGGCAATGGACGGGCAGATTTCCAGCATGTGCGCGCCGAGGACCTTTTTACCCTTCGGATTGAGATGATACGTGTAATCCTCCATGAACGAGGTGCCGCCAGGCAGGCCGCCCGCCATGACTTTCATCGCCCGTAACAATGCCGCGGTCTTCCAATCGCCTTCCGCGGCGAAGCCATAGCCATCGGCCATGAGCCGCTGGGCGGAGATGCCTGGAAGCTGGGCCAGCCCGTGCAAATCCTCGAACGTGGTGGTGAAGCCCTTGAAATTGCCGGCTTTCAGGAACGCTCGCAGGCCGAGTTCGATGCGCGCAGCCTCGCGCACGGAATCGTGCCGGGGGCCGCCCTGGCGTAAATCCGCAGCCACCTGATAGGTGTCCTGATATTCCTGGACCAGCTTATCAACGGCTTTCGCGGAAACCGCGTTGACGGATTTGACCAGATCGCCGACGCCGTAGCCATTGACCAAGTAACCGAACTTTAACTGCGCGGCCACCTTGTCGCCCTCGGTCACGGCCACCTCGCGCATGTTGTCGCCGAACCGGCAAAATTTCGCCCCCTGCCAGTCGTGCCACGCGGCGGCGGCGCGGCACCAGGCGCCGAGTTTTTGCTGAACGGATTTTTCCTGCCAGAAACCGACGACGACCTTGCGGTTGAGGCGCAGGCGGCTCCAGATGAACCCGTGTTCCCGGTCGCCATGGGCGGCCTGGTTCATGTTCATGAAATCCATGTCAATCGTGGCCCACGGGATGTCGCGATTAAATTGCGTATGCAGATGCGCCACCGGCTGGCGAAGCTGCTTGAGGCCATTGATCCACATTTTCGACGGCGAGAACGTGTGGCACCAGGTGATGAAACCGATGCAGCGGGGCGCGTTGTTCGCTTCCTGACAAAGCGCGGTGATGTCCTCCGGCGTGGTCATCACCGGTTTGCAGACGACCTTGACTGGAATCGCGGGTGCAGCATTCAACGCCCGGGCGATTTCCTGCGAGTGCGCGGCCACCTGTTTCAGGGTCTTGGGCCCATAAAGATGCTGGCTGCCGGTGACAAACCAGACTTCGGATTGTTTCATATTCATGATTATTTCTCCGGTACGACGTTCAACGAACTTGAAGCCGGTACAGGTTGACGGAACAAGGTGGAACGGCAAAAACCAGGTCTTTCACGTTTACCCTGTCTTGTTTGATGGTGACTTTGGGCGGCTGGCCGGGTTCGTTGTAGCTTTCAGGGTCCGGGTTGGAAATCATCCATCGCACGGCGTCCAGTTTCACAACGACTCCGCCAAAATCCACCGACACCGATTCCGTGCCCGGTCCGGGATTCACGATGGCAAGCGTGATGGCCTTTTGATCCTCCGTCCAGGCCGCGGTAATATCGAGATTCCCGGTGGGACCGGAAACTTCCATCGGGATGGTTCCATAATGCCGGCGATAGAGTTCCAGCACCAATCCGGTGGTTTCAAACGCCGCGGCGGTTGACGTCGTCTTGATGCAGCCGATGACATTCACGGTCTGGGCATAGTTCGCCATAAAAAACAGATCGCTGTTCCGGAAATATTCGTGCAGGCCCTCCGCCACCCCCAGCGCATCCTTCATGTGATAACGCACGCCGAGTTCACCGTAGAGATAGGGGCCATACCAGTAATTCCACTCATCCATCGCAACGCGGATGTTCCTGGCCGCCAATCCGGGAATTTCGCGATTGTACTGGCGATGGGCGGTGGCGACGCGGTGGATCTCATCGGCCAGTTGTCTCGCATGGGCCACGACATTGGTCTTTTCCCTGACATAAATGTGTTCGCTCATGAAGCTCATGTGATCCCCGCACTCCGCCAGCATGGTCCGGCTCCAGCCGCCAATGTCGCCGACGGCCACCAGTTGCCCCTTCGGATCCACCTTCCAGATCGCGTCGGCCACTTGATTGTTCTTCTTCACGTATTCCGACAAGGGCATGTGGCCCAACTGCCAGTCGCCAAACATCTCATTGCCCAGCGCCCAATATTTCACATTGTACGGTTCCGGATGCCCGTTTTGCGCCCGCAACCGGCCCATCGGCGTGTCTTTCGCCCCGTTGAAATACCCGACTTCATTGGCGGCTTCCTCCGCCCCGCCCAGGCCGGTGTTCAAGGCGACATACGGCTCCGCTCCAATCAATTCCATCAATTGCATCGTTTCATCGCTGCCCACATCGTTGGATTCCACCCCTTTCCAGGCCGGATTTTTCCGCGGTGGCCGCCGGTCGCGGTCGCCGAGGCCGTCACGCCAGTTGTAGCCGCTCACAAAATTCCCCCCGGGCCAGCGATAAATTGGTGAATCCAGCTGCTTCAACAGCGCAACCACGTCCCGACGCCAGCCAAGCAGATTGTCCGCCGGCATCAGCGACAAGGTGCCGATTTTGAACGTGCCCCGGCCCTGGCTGACAATCTCAAGGCGCGCATCATCCGACGATGCCGGAGCGGTGAACCGCAACGGATGGGATTCGTAATCTGCGGAAATTTTTTCGAGGGATTCAGTGACCACGACGCCGTTGCTTAAAACGAGGCGAACCTGAATTGGCAGAGCGGTTGCATCCCCAGCCAGGACAATGTGTCCGGTGTATTCTTTTCCCTTTAAAACTCCAAGCCCCGACTGCGAGATTCCCGCGAAGGTGCCATCACCGGGCAGTTGAATCGCCGGAGAATGGTCGCCAACATACGGGCGGTTGGTCTCCATGCGAACGGTCCCGGCCAATCCGATGACTTGCCAGGGGGAGGCGTTCAGGTAGTGGAACGGCCCGGAACCCCAGAACTTGTCCTCATCCGTCCCCCGAGGATGAAAATCATCGGTGATCGGGTAATAGAACTTCCGGTCGGCAACCATTTCCGCCCAGAGGCCGCCATAAAGACAGTTCCCGAGATGTTCGATGAACTGGCCGTAAATATATTTTGAGATGGGCGCGCCGGTTTTGTGCGGGTCAAGCTGGATGGCCATCCCGGCCCGGGCGCCGGCCGCCAGGCAGGCCAGACCGGCGAAAACGGCCGCCATTTTGAAGTATTTCATTTTTGGCTCGGGCATCACAGATGTCCGATGTGGCAAGCCATGCCATCCGCACCAGTGGATGGCTGCCTTTCACCAAAGGACATGGATGCGCAAGCTTATGGTTTGAGCGTGAAAAGGAAACGCCAATTTGCGCAAATAAATCACCCATTTGCGAATGGATCAGAGGACGGAACCAAACACCATTTCAACCGGCCCGTCTTCCGCAGGTTCTAAGGAAGGTCGCTGGCTGGTTTCCCAGCCCACCAGAGGGTGGCGGGCAATGGTTGTTCATCAGAAATCCCGGGAAGCGGGCGCGCCGCATGAAACCTCGACACCCAATCCCGGCGTGACCGCCGGTTGAACGGTAAAACCCAAATTGATTCAGCAGGTCCGGCCGCGGCCGCTAGCCAATAGCCACGGCTTCCTTGGACGTGAGCCAGGCTTTTAACGAAGACGGCACCTCGTTATTCTTGCAGCTGACGCGTCCCCAGCCTGAGAGGGCAGACCTTGGCGGTGATTGCAAATTGGGCACTGGCAGAAAACTCCGGTGGCCATTTTGGTTGCACTCATTTGTCCGCGCTTCCAATGAATGTGCATCCATTGACGAAGCGTGGTAAAAATCGACTGCGGCTGAAGTTCTCATAATTCTGGGGCGCGGTTATTTTTGGTTTGTCATGGGTTTGATGTTATTCTTACAAAGGGTCTAGCGGTTGCTATGCCAGTATGGACCTCTCGTGATTTTCCAGAGGAATCCATGAATTTGAACGGCAACCGCATAAAAATGAAGCAGACAGGTGACACAATTCCTTCCACAGGTGGCACGCCGCGTGCCACCTTGAACTTCCCGAAGGCGAAACTGCGCCTGGCTGGCCTCGTCTTGACGGCATTGCTGGGTTCCATTCTGGTCATCTGGGTCAGCCGCACCACCTGGGAGCGGGTGGATCATTTGCAACGGGAATTTGCCGGGCTCAAGGCAAAGGACTTCTATCTCGCCGTTCACATGAAGAACGAAATCCAGCGTTTAAACGACGCCCTGCTTCGCTACCGTCTTCGCGGCGAACCCAACGACTACGATCAGTTCTACAAGGGTTCACGGGAATTGACGCAGTGGTTTGAGGCCAACCGGACCAATGCCGTCACCCCCTTGGAACGCGAATTCTTCAAGCGGATGGCCGGCGCCTACAACGCGTACCTGACGGACAGCACCAATCTGCTCACTGCCCGCATCGGCTTTCTCGAATCCAAAGCCGTGGCCTTCCCCACCAGCTACGAACAGGTGCAAAAACAGTCCCAACACCTGCTGGATTTGTGCGACGCATTCATCCGCGACCAGAGCTCGGCCTTTGACAGTTTTCTCCAGGAATCGAACCGCACGCTGACCACCTTCCAGCGGCTCCTCAAGCTTTCGGTGGCGCTGCTGCTGGCGTTGATCGTGGCGCTGGCCGCGCTGGTTTATCGTGGTGCCATCACGCCGCTCCGCCTGCGGCTGACCGAAAGCCAGGCCACCATTGTGCGGCAGGAAAAACTCGCCTCGCTGGGCGCGCTCGCAGCCGGCGTCGCCCACGAAATCCGCAATCCGCTCACGGCCATCAAATTCCGGCTCTACAGCCTGAAAAAATCCCTGCCGGACGACATGGCGGACAGCGAAGACGCGGTGGTGATTGGCAATGAAATCAACCGACTGGAACGCATCGTTCAGGACTTCCTCCAGTTCGCGCGGCCTTCCGAACCGAACCTGATTACCATCCCGACCCAGCGAATTTTACAGGAAGTGCATGATTTGCTGAAACCACAATTGGAAAAGGCCTCGATTCAATTGACGCTGGAAACCTCCGATCCGGTCTGGGTGCGCGCCGATACCCAGCAAATCAAACAGGTTCTGATCAACCTGATCCAGAATTCCGCGGACAGCATCGGACAGGACGGGGCCATCACCCTTCGAGCACACAACGGGACGGGTGATTTCGCGATCATGGAAGTGGCCGACAACGGCAAGGGAATGGCGTCCGAGGTTCAGGAACGGCTGTTTGACCCGTTCTTCACCACCAAGGAAGGCGGAACGGGACTGGGGCTTCCCATCGCGGCGCGCATCGTCGAAAAACATGGCGGTGAACTCCGCTATCAAACCCAACTCAACCGTGGTACCACCTTTGCCATCGTTTTACCGCGGGTCAGCGAACATGAAACCTAGAATTTTGTTGATTGAAGATAATGCCAGCACCGCCGCCTCGCTCCAAAAGGTGTTGCGGGAGGAGGATTACGACGTGGAAATCGCCAGCCGGGGCGATGTCGGCCTGGAACAGGCATTCCGGGAACAATACCACGTGGTCATCACGGATTTGCGCCTGCCCGGATTGGGCGGGTTGGATCTGGTGGCGCAACTTCATGCCGCCAAACCAAAGCAGCCCATCATCCTGATGACCGCCCATGGCACGACCGAAACGGCCATCGAAGCAACCAAGCTGGGCGCGTGTGATTACCTGCTTAAACCGTTTGAAGCCGATGAGCTGCTTGATTTGGTCGCCTCGGCCGTCGCCAGCAGCCGGTTGATGTCCGAACCCGTGGCCATGGGCGAAGCCCGCATGAACCGCTCGGCCATCATCGGCCAGAGCCGCGCCATGCAGTCGATTTACAAGGAAATCGGCCGCGTCGCCGCCACGCCGACCACCGTCTTGATCCGCGGCGCCACCGGCACCGGCAAGGAGCTCATCGCGCGCGCCATTTATCAGCACAGCGATCGCATGGACAAGCCGTTCATCGCGGTGAACTGCGCGGCGATCCCAGATACGTTGCTGGAAAGCGAACTGTTCGGCTACGAACGCGGCGCGTTCACCGGCGCCCAGGGCCGCCGCATCGGCCGCTTTGAACAGGCGCAGGGGGGGACCATTTTTCTTGATGAAATCGGCGACCTGAACGCAAATACGCAGGGCAAGTTGCTGCGCGTGCTCCAGGAACACACCATCCAAAGGCTTGGCAGTGAAGCCGACATTCCGGTGGACGTCAGGGTGCTGGCGGCGACCCACCGGGATCTGGAAACCGCGATCAAGGGAAGGGAATTTCGGGAGGATTTGTTCTACCGGTTGAGTGTCGTTACCATCGCCCTGCCGCCGCTAAGCCAGCGCACCGAAGACATTCCGGAACTGGTCAAATATTTTATCCATCGCTATGGCAAGGAGCTCGGCCTCGACTCCCCGTCCATCCAACCCGAAGCCATTGCCTTCCTGCAAAGCCAGCCGTGGCCCGGCAATGTGCGTGAATTGGAAAACGTTGTCCGGCAGACCTTGCTGTTCGCCCGGCCGTTCGGCATCAGCCTCGAGCATGCCCAGCGGGTGCTGGCCAAAACCCGGAAGCCGACTGAGGCCAGCCAGCAAAACCATGCCGCCTACATCGCCGAATTGCTGAACCGCGCGCAAAGTGGCGACATCCCTGACGCTTACGCGCGCATGATTGCGGATCTGGAACCGGAACTGTTCAAGCAAGCCATTCAACTGGCGCAAGGCAATCAATCTAAAGCCGCCCGCTGGCTGGGGGTCAGCCGGATGAAAATCCGGGAGAAGCTGCTTCAGTTTGGATTGTCTCCCCAGCCTGACGAATAGAAAACTCATCCACGGAGCGACCGGGGTTGGCAGGATTTATTCCATCACTGGTTTCAATTGTTCCACTCCATTGCCCGGGGCAATTTTGATTTCCCACAAAAGTCTTCATTTATCGTGATTTTCGCGCGAGGCACGGAACTTGCCAATGGCACAGCCGACCGTCGATGGGGTACCGGTGCGCGATGGTTGTCCGCCAGAACGTAAAAGCCGCCGAGGCACGGCAACCGGAAACGGTCCGTTGAAGAGTCAAACATTCACTGCAGAGAGAAACGGAACAACGATGACAATCAATCACATGAAAAAAATCATTTCCCTTTTGGCCGTAACGCTTCTCGCCGGGTGCGGACACAATTCCACCGAAAATCAATCCGGCCCGGTTAACCCACCAGCGGGCGAACCGGCGTCAAATTCCACCGAAACCAGCTCCGCCGGCGTCAGCGTGGCATCCAACAGCAGTCCCATTATTGAAACGGTCACAAATAATCCAGCGACCAATTTCAAGGTGCTGGACACCAACAGCCCTGCCGTCACAAACCAATCTTCAGGCAACTAAACCTGACGTTGAACAATTTTTTTGGAACCCCAGCAACTCCTGATGTCGTCCCGCCGGCAGGCGGCGAAATTAGCACGGCATCGATGCCTGAGGCTGGTTCCCAACAACCAATAACGCCAGGAATTATGCTGTTCGCAAAACCCGACGTTCGTATTGCGCAATCTGCTGATAGCAAGCCGCTTGGTGCGGAATCGTCAATGCGCGTGCGGGATTCCCGTCACAGTGTGCGGACCCGCCATATTCGTGGCAGGATGACAAAATTCATTTTCGCCGCTGTGCTGGCTTTCCCGTTGGGCACCCAAGGGGCAAATTATTACGTCACGCAGTCCGGTGCCGGTTCCGGCAGCGGGACGAGCCTGGCAAATGCCTGGTCGGTTTCAACCTTTAATGCCAGCAGCGCGCCCGCAGCCGGTGACAGCGTCTTTTTCTCCGGCGCCATCACTTCAACCGTCACCCCGATAAAGAGCGGTTCGAGTGGAAACCCGATCACGCTGGACTATTCGGCGGCCACGCTCAATACGGCCAGCCCACGGATACAAATCTCTTCCAAAAGTTTTCTGAACATTCTGGGCGGGGTGATGGGCGCCGGCGATGGGACCATGATCGATTTCAACAATCAAACCTCCCATGATGTCTTTATTGCCAACTGGAACTGCACGAACACGCCCGGCAGCCTGGCCGGCTTTGTCCATGGGTGGGCGTGTTACAACCTGACCGTCTCGAACTGCATCTGCCTGGGATACGAGCAATTGTATTTCGGCGCCACCACCAACAGCCATGACGTGACCATCATCAACAACAAGATTGTCGGCAGCACGAACATCATCGACCAGACAGATCTGATTTTCATCGGGGACGAACAAAATGTCCTGATTCAGGGGAACTACCTGCAGCAAAACGCCCCCGGAGACCAGGCCAGCGGCCGGCATAATGACTGCATCCAGACGTTTCAAGGCGGTGAGTCCGCCAGCGGCGCGCCTTCGGGCTGGGTCGTGCGCTACAATTGGATTGAGCAAAACGATGTGGGCGGTGATGGTTCCATTTCCTTCATGATGATGGAGAACATGGCCGGCAGCGGCCCGACCGACGCCTGCGATATTTATGGGAACGTGTTCATGTTTGCCTTGGGAGCGAAGTTCAGCGGTAATGGAGTTGCTTTCGACAGTAATAACAGCGGCGCCGTGGTCCGTTTCTATAACAACACGGTGATCAATCACGCGTCTTCCGGTGGCGGTTCTCCGGGCGGTCCCACAGGGTTCCTGTCTCCAGGAAATCTATACGCGGAAAACAATCTCTTTGAAGCCGACTCCGGAAACAGCGGCCCGCTGGTGAACTGGACATTCGCAATTCAAAAATCGGACTACAATCGCTTCTACCAGTACGGTTCTCCTGGTTCGACCTATACCGGCGCACATGGAGCAGCGAACTCCAATCCGTTGTTCACGGATTATGTGAACAACAATCTGAGTCTGCAATCGTCCAGCCCATGCATTGGAACCGGTGACAACACGATTGGCAGCACCTACAGCCAGGGTATCGCTCCCGGTGCCACCTGGCCTAATCCGGCATTGGCGACCCGGACCGGAGCATGGGATGTCGGGGCCTATGTCTATGTTGGCGGAAGCACCAACCCGGTCGTTTCGGTTTCACCCGGCTCCATTAATTTCGGCGCGGTACCGGTGGGAGTGACCAGCAACCTGAGTTTCACGGTGCAAAACGCCGGGGGCGGCATGCTCGCCGGCACGGCCAGTGTGGGGGCGCCCTTCCGCATCACCTCGGGGGGAAATTATAGTTTGGGAGCCAATCAAAGTCAGACGGTGACAGTGGTGTTTGCTCCAACGGTGGTGAGCAATTTTACGCAGAGTATCAGTTTTAGTGGCGTCAGCGGCGCCAGTGTGACCGTATTGGGAGGCGCGACGAATGCCACCACAGCGATTGGACCGACCCCGTTTATCATCGCCGAAAAAGTGACGGCCAGCATAGCCAACCCCATCACCTTGCAGTTCACAACCAACCTGGCATCTGCAAACTGGCAGACCATTGGCACGTTTACCGGATCAATGAACCTGTCCTTTACCAACACGCCCGCGGTCTTTTTCCGGGGCATTTGCAGCAACCTCACCGGGTCGGTTACGCTGACCTGGCCGAAGAGCACAGACTCTTCCGTAATGGGTTACGGGGTTAATTATGGTGTGACCAGCGGTACCTATACCTATTTGATGGATGCTGGCAATGCGACCAATGCAACGATTGCCAACTTGACCGCCGGCGTCACCTATTACTTTTCCGTCAATACGTATAATGTCTTGTGGCAGATAAAACCATACTTGAGGGAAACAAGCGCCCTGCCCCAAACTGCCAATTATTCACTGAATATCGGGAACCCCTGACAACCCGAACTCATTCCGATCAAATTGTGCGGCTGGCAACCGGCACATCTCCAAACATCAAGGGAAAGGCAACTCCTGATAGTGGTGGCTGGGGGCGGAATCGAACCGCCGACACAAGGATTTTCAGTCCTCTGCTCTACCAACTGAGCTACCCAGCCATCGTTAATTTGCAAACACTTACGAATGAAGTGACGGAACCAGATTGACGTTGTGCTAGTAGTTGTGCTAGTGTTGCGGCATGAAAGCGGATGCAGCCACAAGCACTGGTCAAACTGTTATGCGTCGTCAACATGGTCGGTCAAATTACTCGAAGGTGTTCGACCAACGCAAGCGCAGAGTGCGCGGCCTATGGGAACGTAATGGGGCATTCTACGCGCAACTGACCGTCCTGGACGAAGCCAGCGCCAAGAAAGCGGTGCGTAGAACCCGTTTGGAAGATGCCGACGGCCATCCGGTTGCCACTGTTGCCGAGGCGGTCAAGGTGATGAACAAGCTCAAGGTCAAACAAGCAGACCATGGCCTGAGCTTGACACCCAAGCGCACCCCCGTTTTTGCCGAATACGCCAAGCAATATCTGGCCTATTGCGAGGCATTGAACAACAAGACCAAAAACACGATTCACCGCGAACGTTCCTGCATCAACAACCTGAATCCCGTCATGGGTGACCTGCGACTGCGGCAGATCAACAAAGCTGTGGTGATGCGCTACATGGCCGCCCGCAAGAAACAGGAAATGTCTGGGCGCAGCATCAATCTCGAAATTGTCACGCTTCGCAATGTGCTGCGCCATGCCGTGGCCGAGGGACTGCTGCCCGATTTGCAGATTGAAGGCGTCGTCTGGTTGCATCAGGAATCAAAAAAACGGCGCTTGGTTTCACACGAAGAAATTGAGCAGGTTTGTGAAGCGGCGGTTGAGCATGTGGCGAACACAGGGCAAATGCTTTCGGATTTCATCAAGCTCATGGCCTACGGTGGCGGGCGCTGGACGGAAACACTGCGGCTGCGCTGGCTCGACGTGGACTTTGAACGCGGGCAATTGACAATCGGCAGCGACGGACAAACCAAAAACCGCAAGTCGCGGGTGGTGGATTTCAACGAGAAGCTCAAGGCGCATTTGCTGGGCATGGCCAAACGTCGGCAACCGGATTCGGAATTTTTATTCCCCTCCCCTCGTCGCGGCAAAAGTGATGTGCCAACGGTCACGCTGAACAAGGCGCTGACGGTTGCACGGGCAAAGGCGGGCGTGCAGGATTTCACCTGCCATCTGTGCCGACACTTCTTTATCAGCTATTGCGTCATGTCGGGAATCGATTACATGACGATTGCGCGCTGGGTCGGTCACCAGGACGGCGGCGTTCTGATCGGCAAGGTTTATGGGCATCTGTCGAATGAACACGCGCAGCGACAGGCACAGCGGGTGAATTTTGGCCCGGTAACAGTTGATATCGTGGCCAATGAATGATGAATTACCGGAATGCAAACGGACAATCACTGTAAACTCGCTTGGTATGAGCAGATTTTTGAAGGGCCTGACTTCGTTACGTCAGAACCCGCGCTCCGTCCGTATCTGGATTCTGAAAAAAAACCGCAATGGCTTTCTAATGTGATGGCAGAATTACAGCGGCAGGGTATGCACCTTAGCCCCATCAAGGAAATGGCTGTTGTCGCTCCCAAAAGAGCGGGAAAACGTTTGGGTCAATTATGTGCAAACATCTACGCCGTTGAAAATCAACTACGGGTCGCAAGGAAGGATTGGCAAGCCATTAAAAGGCAGAAGGCGATCATAGCTCTACTCAAGAAAAAAAAGAAAGATGCGTCGGTAGCCAGTGCGTTGAATAAAATTAAAGTGTCAATTTTGCTCGTTGGCGAGGTGGCGAAACACAAGAAAGACATTCAAGGAAAAGTCCATCACGCGTTCAAGGCAGCCTTGGGACAAACTAACTATGACGAAGCGTTAGAATTCTTCCTTGGCTTTGCTAAAGGTTTTTCAAAGCCTGGTCTCAAAGCCGGGAAACTTACGCTGGCCACTGATGCCACGCCTATTTATTACGAAATGTTCTATAACTGGCAAGAAGTGGACCGGCTCGGCACTGTTACCGAATTGTACGATTGGCTATTGAAAAGGGGATTCACAACGGAAACTTTGGGTGATATTGATCGATTGAGAACCCTTTGCAAACGCATTAAATATGCCCCAGGCAAACGCGGGCGTCCTCGAAACATAAAAAAATAGGTCACGCCCCTCGCATGGTGTGACCACTGCTATTTCTACCGATTCGGTAAAATGGCAGCACTTGAGAACAAACAACAAAGATTTGCCGATTCCGCCCGCAGCGGTCGTCAGCCTGAACAAATGGCTCGCGGAAGTCGGTGTGACGCCCATTACGGCGTGGCGGTGGCGCAAGCGGGGCTGGCTGAAGACGGTGAACATAGCTGGCCGGCAATATCTCACCCAAGCAGCGATTGACGAATTCCATCGTCGTGCCGTGGCTGGCGAATTCGCTCAAGTCCACAAAGTGCCATCACCCAGGGAGGTTGTGTAATGAGCCTTTCTGAAAATATGGCCAGTTCGGCCAAAGAACTCAACGGCCCTGTATTTGCAATTTATCCTAAGGGCAATTTTCCCGATGAACTTCCATCGGCATCCTGTGAACAGACGATCAAGGAATTCGTTCCGGCGTCATGGTTTCATCCTGTCGGCATTTTCAAGGTGCTGGCGCGGTTTTGGGATCGTCTGCCCGACGTGAGCGGCAAACTGTTCCTGACGTTTACGCTCGACCCCAAAAACTACGCGAACGAGGAAACAGCCTTTGAAGATAGCCGCGACTGGTTGCGCAAGGTGTTTTACCAGCTCCGGCACGGTGTGGAATACGAAGGGAAAACCTACATCATAGACGCATCCTATTGTGTCAAAGTCGAATTCCACGAGTCCGGCTGGGTTCATTACCACGTCATTTTCCTGACTCGCCGGTTCCTGCCCAAAGAACTGCTGGCCGAACTATGGGGTTTGGGCTGGGTCAAAGTCCAACGGATCACCAACGCGGATTTTCACTATCTGCTGAAATATGTAACCAAGCCGGATGATTTGCCTGAATGGGTGAAGAAGCGAAAACGGCTGCGAGTATTTCAGACCACGAAAGGCTTTTTAAAACCAATGCCGGAACAAACCAAAACAGTTTCTCTGCTTGGGCCACGCAAGCGGGCCTCCTACACAATCGAAGAGCGATTTTGGCGGTGGGCCTGCATGGCGGTCATTCGGCAAAACGGACGGGCATGCCTCGCAAGATTCCAAATGCCGTATCGGGAAATTTTCGACCAGCTAGTTTTGTCCGCTGCGCTGGATGGTCGCTACAAAGGCAGCGGGGAAATCATTATACCAAGAAAGGAGGGATTAACATTATGGCTGAAAATGCAAAATCATCTGCTCAAGCCGACAAGCTGAATGGCCTGTTTGTGCGTGGCGTAGTCATGTCCAGCACTGCCAAGGCGCACAAGCGCAAGGATGGCACTGGCGTGTTTGTCATCGCGCGGCATGAATTGGCGCTGCAACCTGGCTTGGTGGTGTGGGAAGCATTCCACGACCCCAAGGACGGCAAGGTGACGTTGGACGGCGAGAACGTCGTCACGTTTCCAAAACTGCCGGATTTCCAGCAAGTCACGCTAAAAGTGCTGCGCTGGGAAGAACGGGACAAGCGGTTGGTCATCAAGGACGCTGAATTGGTGTCCTGAAGTACACGGTGAAGGGGCGGCAGGGGGAGCCGGGCGGAGCCCGGCCCCCCGCCGCCCTTAACCTTGTTTATTATTCTAATAACTGTCCCAAGAGAAAACAGCCAATGCTCCAACTTACCGCGTAGGTTTTCCACGAAAAACCTTCAAAACAGATCAAATGCTATCCACGGGACTGCGCACGCCGATGCCCGGTTTCTGCATGACGTGGGTATAAATCTGTGTCGTGCCTACATTTCTATGCCCCAACAAATTTTGGACTGTGCGGATGTCTGTGCCTGATTCGAGCAGATGTGTGGCAAAAGAATGGCGCAAAGTGTGGCAGGAAGCGGATTTGGTGATAGAAGTTCGCCGCAATGCCTCCTTGATGGTTCGTTGTAATCCATTTTCCGCCGCGTGATGGCGACCAATGCGGCCGGTTTCCGAATCGGTCGAACGGTTGGCCGATGGAAACACCCATTGCCAGCCCCACTCGCGTTCGGCATTCGGATATTTGCGGGCAAGTCCCAAAGGCAAGGAGACACTTCCAAAACCCTCCTCCAAATCCCACTGGTGCCGCTTCCGCACGTTGGCCAGATGTTTCTGCAGCGGCTCACGCAACGAATCTGGCAATATCGTCACGCGATCCTTCGCCCCCTTTCCTGCGCGCACGACAATTTGCCCACGGGCGAAATCCACATCCTTAACCCGCAAGCGTAGTAATTCCAGCAGACGCAATCCAGTGCCATACAACACGCGCGCCATTAACTGATAAGTGTCAGTGAGTTCGGCCAGCAGTTCGCGCACCTCCTCCCGTGTCAACACGGTTGGTACACCGGGCGGACGCCGTACGCGGACAAAATCCCCTGCAACCATTGGCAACGTCAGCACCTGGCGGTAAAGAAACAGCAGCGCATTCAACGCCTGATTTTGGGTGGAAACCGACACATTCCGCTCAGTGGCAAGATAAGTCAGGAACGGTGTGACGCCCCGACTGCCCAAATCACGCGGATGCTGCCAGGCTCCAGCCCGTTCCTTGTGAAATTTCAAAAAACGCACAACCCATTCCCAATAGGTCGTTTCTGATCGAGGTGATAAATGCCTGAACCGTGCAACCTCGTGAAACTGGTCTTTAAGCCGGGCCTTGGGATTTGGCAACAACTGGTCCGGAGGCACGCGCGCCGTGTTTGCTAATCCGGGCTGCGGGGTCATAAGGGTCGTAATTATATGCTCGACAACGGGTTTAGTCCAGCTTACATTGCAACCCGTGAAAAAGGATAGGCCATTCTTGGCAAAAGATAGACGGCAAACACAGCCGCCCATTATCTGTTAGGCGTCGTTCGCACATCATATTTATGCGCATAATTTTATTTCTCTTGAGCGTGCTGGCATTTTTAGCTGGGTCGGGAGTTCTTGTCGGCGCAGAAAGTGCCATCCATGAGATTGAGGCATTTATGCTTTACCTCATCAGCGCAATTTTTCTCTCTGGTGCGGCAGTCGTTGAGGCTATCAACGCGGCACGCAAGAAGTTGGAGCCGGTGATTAGCGCATTGGCAGTTCCCAAGCCGCCGGAGGTTGTGCGGCCTGTGCAGACTACACCAGCTCCGCCACCACCGTCGCCAGCTCCAGCCCCAAAGCCAGTTCAGCGTTCCTATTTCGTTTCGATAGATGGCAAGGATTCAGGCCCACATTCTTTGGATGAGGTTCGGAAGCTTCGCCAGATTGGTAAGTTGACCGACGAGACTTTGGTGATTCGGCAAGGTGACAGCGAGTGGCAAGCCGCGAGCATGTTTCCTGAGATTTGCTTTTGAGATATGACCACGACGCCTAATATGAGGATAGGCTCCACGAGCAGATTCACAAATTAGACCAAGCGGTTTACTAACTTCCCGCAAGCCAAATTCGCGGCCCAGCTTATCTTTAACGAGTGACACCCTCTCGCGCAAGATTTGTCCTGGTGGTGTCGGATTTGAAACCAGTTCTGCGAAGGGTGACGTGGCGCAGTGCTGGTTGCTAAGCTGACACGACCAGTCTTGCATTGGGAGAGCGTTCTCATGATTGGCAACCGGGCTTGGCCTTCAAATCAGCAAGCCGGATGACAGGCATGTGAACGCGAAGGGGGATTCCAGGATGCCTAGTCCCGTGAGTCTGTGCTACTTTTTGTGCTACTTTCGTGGTCGGAATCTCGCCCTCAACGAGCCTTGGGTGAGAACTGCATTAATTGAGTTTCGACCAATAAAATAAATGGTTTTGTGTTAGTCAGAAGATACGGCGAGCAATGGCCAGAAAGTGCTAATTTTCAAATTTTAAGTCCTGTGCGTCTGCCATTTCGCCACACCGGCCTTCAAGGGAAAACGCTAATCGCGAAATGCCCCAAAAGGAAGCGCGAACTTGAAGGCCGATTTGACCGCGAACCACGCGACATTTCCAAATCCCAATCGTTCGCGTATTTCGTGTATTTTGCGGTTTAAGCATGTCGTCGGGCTGAATGCCGGGAACGTCATCACCTTTCCAACCTGAAATTCCCGTGCTTGTCGGCGATGCCGGCTTGGTGTTAACGTCGCTCATCCGATTCGTGAAAAGCAATTTAGACATGCCAAAAAATGAACCGCTTTCAGCCAGGGTGGTTGAACATTTCGGTCAGGAAATATGAATGCCCCTAGCTTAAAGACTCTGGCCGTCGGCCTGGGACTGTGCCTTGCCGCTGACAACCTGATGGCACAGGTCACGCAGACGAATCTGTACTCGTTCGGCGGCCTGCCCGATGGGGAGGTTCCAGTGGCCGGGCTGGTGCAGGGCAGCAACGGCAATTTCTACGGCACAACCTCTGCCGGCGGGACGAGCTTCAACGGCGGCACCATATTTCAGATCAGTCCCAGCGGCAGCTACTCGAATCTGTACTCGTTCGGCAGCCAGCCCAACGATGGGTCGCAACCTCAAGCCAGGCTGGTGCAGGGCACCGACGGCAACTTCTACGGCACGACCACTTACGGCGGGATCAGCCTTGGCACGGTGTTTCGAATCAGCCCCAGCGGCAGCTACTCGAATCTGTACTCGTTTGGCAGCCAACCCAATGACGGACGGAGTCCCCTGGCCGGGCTGGTGCAGGGCACCGACGGTAATTTCTACGGCACAACCTCCGCCGGCGGGACGAGCTTGAACGGCACGGTGTTTCGAATCAGCCCCAGCGGGAGCTACTCAAACCTGTACTCGTTCGGCAGCCAGCCCAACGATGGGGATGAACCTGTCTCCGGGCTGGTGCAGGGCAGCGACGGCAATTTGTACGGCACGACCTACTCCGGCGGGACGTACGGCAGTGGCACCGTGTTTCGGATCAGCACCAGCGGCAGCCACACGAATCTGTACTCGTTCGGCAGCCAGCCCAACGATGGAAACGAACCCAATGTCGGGCTGGTGGAGGGCAGCGACGGCAATTTCTACGGCACGACCTACTTTGGCGGGACGAACGGCAGCGGCGCTGCATTTCGGATCAGTCCCAGCGGCAGCTACTCGAATCTGTACTCGTTCGGCAGCCTGCCCAATGACGGGAGCAAACCTGTGGGTGGACTGGTGCAGGGCAGCGACGGCAATTTCTACGGCGCGACCTTCAACGGCGGGTCGAACTTGAACGGCACGGTGTTTCGAATCAGTCCCAGCGGCAGATGCTCGAACCTGTATTCGTTCGCCAGCCAACCCAACTACCAGGACCAGGGCGGTCTGGTCCAAGGCAGCGACGGCAATTTCTACGGCACGACCAGTCAAGGCGGATCAAACACGTTCGGCACCGTGTTCGAACTGGTTGTTCCGTTCAATCCTCCCGCCAATAAAATCAGCGCCCTCCAGATTGTGAGCACAAATGTTCTGGTCACCATGCCATCCGTGGCGGCGGAGTTGTGCCGGCTCCAGTATCGGACCTCGTTGACGACCGGCATCTGGTCCAATGTCGCGGGCGCGTCGGCCACCAGCATCGGCGGCTCGCTGACGATGACCAATTTGGGCGGGTTTTCGCCGACACAGCGGTTTTACCGGGTTGCCATCACGCCGTAGCCAGGAGGCAACCGGCGGGTTGATCCGCGACCGGTACCATTCCAAGGTCTTCAAAGCCTCAATTCCGGAAATTTGCCGCGGGCTGTTTTGTGGGGAGAACACCCCATGGCGGTTGCGGCGTAGTATTAAATATGCTCACCGCATGATTATGTTTCAATTGCGGAGCGCGGTCATTGGGCTGGCATTTTGCGGGGCGGTTTATGCGGCGAGTCCGGTATATCCGGTCAAGATCAGTGCCAGCGGCCGTTACCTGGTGGATCAAAACAACGTTCCCTTTTTGATGGTGGGCGATTCGCCGCATACCTTGGTGGCGAATCTTACCTCGGCGGACGCCGCATTTTATCTGGCCGACCGCGCGACGAACAGCTTCAACGCGCTGTGGGTGGAGGCGTTGTGCAACACCTATGTGGATGGGCGGGCGGATGGCAGTTTGTTGGATGGGACCCTGCCCTTTACCAAAAACGTATCGGGCACCAGTTCATACGATTTGACCGCGCCGAACGAGGCTTACTTCGCACACGTGGATCAGATTGTCCGGATGGCAGCAACCAACGGGATCGTGGTGATGCTCGATCCCATCGATACGGGCGGCTGGCTGACCATCATGCAGAACAACGGCACGACCCGATGCCGGACCTACGGCCAATATCTGGGCAATCGCTACAAGAACTTTCCCAACATCATCTGGATCAGCGGAAACGATTTTCAGGACTGGAGCACCCCGGCCGATGACGCGGTGGTCACGGCAGTGGCGTTGGGCATCAAGGATGTGGATACCAATCACCTGCAAACGGTGGAACTGAATTATACCTTGAGCAGTTCGCTGGACGACCCGAACTGGGCGCCCATCATCGGGTTGAACGGGGCGTACACGTACTACCCGACCTATGACGAGGTGCTGCACGCCTACCGTCAATCCACCAATCGCCCGGTGTTCATGGAGGAGGCCAATTACGAGTTTGAGGCCCTCCAGGGGCCGGTAACGACCGCGCCGATCCTGCGGCAGCAGGAGTATTGGACGTTGTTGAGCGGTGGGGCGGGACAGTTGTATGGCAACCATTACCTCTGGCCGTTTTCGAGCGGGTGGCAGACGCATCTGGACACGCCGGGGGCCATTGAGATGCGGTATGTGTCGGCGCTGTTCGTGCCGCGGGCGTGGTATAACCTGGTGCCGGACACCAATCACGTGGTGGTGACAGCGGGAAACGGGACGTATTCGAGCAGCGGCACGGTGGCGGCCAACAATTATCTGACGGCGGCCAGCACGCCGGACGGGAAGCTGGCCATTGCCTATATGCCGACCGTGCGAACCATTACGGTCAATCTGGCAAAGCTCAGCGGGGCGGTGACAGCGCGGTGGTATGATCCGAGCAGCGGGAATTACTCCCCGATCACCGGCTCGCCGTTCGCAAACACGGGCACGCGAACCTTTGCCCCCACGGGAAACAATGCGGATGGCGACGGAGGCTGGGTGCTGGTCCTGGAGTCGGGCGCCACGGCCCCGATTCCTCTGAAAATACAGGTGACCGGTGGCCAGATTGTTTTGAGCTGGAGCAATCCGATCTTTGTTCTGCAAGCCGCACCGGCTGCGACCGGCACCTACACCAATGTTCCAGGCGCAACCAGTCCCTACACAAATACCCTGACCGGCTCCCAAATGGTTTTCCGGCTTCAGACGGCGAATTAATTTTACGGTCCACAGCCGCCAAACGGAAGCGCAACGTGCGAACTGTGGTCGCGGCCGCCGAGACTTATTTTGTCAGGCTGAAAAAAAAACAACAGCCGTTTTGGTTCGGCCACGGAATCAGGCCCCCGAAATGCAGGGGATTCCAGCAAAAGCTCCCAAATATCGCGGACGGCACGCCCGGTGCTTAAGCACGACCGACGGTAAAACGGTCTGTTGGCCAGGTAATACAGTGTGGGTGGGGAACCCCGCGGCAACCGTGAAGCCGGTGTGAATTGTTTGGTCTTTGGGAAGACAGGATTCAAGGATTAAGTGCTGTTTGTGGCTGAGGAACACCACGCACGCGCCTGTCAGGTTTGCCCGCAAACCAACCTGCGAAAAGGGAGGTGGAGTTTGGCTGCGGCCGGGCCGGGCAGTGCGCGTGCGGTGGGTTCACGTCATTCATTGATGGCCGGCAACCGGCACATCTTTTCTTCCCGCCGTGACAGTCAGTGCCGTTTGAATTAATTTCCGCGGATGCAACCAACGACGCTGACGCTGGGCCATTCGCCCGACCCCGACGACGCCTTCATGTTTTACGCGCTGGCGAAGGGTTTGATTCCAACGGACAGTTTCCGCTTTGAACATATTCTGCAGGACATCCAGACCCTGAACGAACGCGCGACGCGCGGCGAGCTGGACATCACCGCCGTCAGCCTCCACGCCTACGCCTATGTCAGCGACCAATACGCGCTGCTGCCCAGCGGCGCGAGCATGGGTGACGGTTACGGCCCGATGCTCGTGGCCGGGAAAAAGTTTTCCCGGACCGAAATGGCCCGCAAGAAAATCGCCGTGCCCGGAACCATGACCAGCGCCTTCCTGGCGCTGCAACTCTGGCTCGGCAAAAGCGCGAAGGAATTTGATTATGTGGTCGTGCCGTTCGACCAGATTTTCAAGGCCGTCCGCTCCGGCGCGGCGGACGTGGGTCTCATCATTCACGAAGGCCAGTTGACGTATCAAAACGAGGGGCTGACGGTTTGCGAAGACCTCGGCGTCTGGTGGGGAAAGGAAAACGGCGGCCTGCCGCTGCCGCTCGGCGGCAATGTCATTCACAAGAAATTTTCGCCTGACGCGCGCAAAACCATTTCGGGGATTTTGACGGCGAGCATTCAATTCAGCCTGGATCACCGGGCCGAGGCTGTGCAGCATGCGCTGCAATATGCCCGCGACATGGGCCGCGACCTGGCCGACAAATTCGTCGGGATGTACGTAAATCACTGGACGCTCGATTACGGCGAACGCGGCCGGGAATCCATCCGCCGGTTTTTGGGACAGGCCTTCGAGCGCGGGCTGATTCCGCACCGGCAGGAATTGGAATTTGTGAAGTGAACTGACGAGCACCGGTCTCCGACCCGGCTGGTTCGGACAAGCAACACCTTCGCACCGGGCCGGAGAGAGCCCTCCAGCTTGCAACCCAACCAGCATCCCGGAGGGTTTAATGGGTCACCCTATTATTAGATAAATACAAACAAAATATGATTTTGTTAATTGAATGTAATTAATCCCATTTTGATTCATCGATAACAATTCCAGGCTCACACCAATATGTGTTAATGTTTACTTATTATTATTCTATTGTTGCATTAACACTTCTTTACAACCTTGGAGCAATATATGTAAAGGGATTGGCAAGAGGCGGCGAGCGGTTATCAGGCAACAGTCTAAAGTTGTCTTTGTGAGACAAAGAAGCCTACTGGGAATCGTGGTGCGGATGATTCGTTCCACCGGTTTTCAGCTTCTCTTCCGGCTCTGGCCGGTTCCGGCCCGGGTCATCATTTTCCGGAGGACGGCGGCATGAACGTTTTTGTCGCCGGATTAAGCTACAAAACGACGCCCGTGGAAGTGCGTGAACAACTCGCCGTGCAACGTTCGCAACTGTCCTGTCGGGGCTGCCGGCTGAAGCTGCGCGGCAACCTTACCGAGGTGGTGCTGCTCTCCACGTGCAATCGCGTGGAGATTTACGGCGTGACACCACGGGTCAACGGCAACGTCCATGAGCTTTTCCGGGAATTGACCGGCAGCGACTTTGACTTTTCACCCCACCTGTACGTCAAGCAAGGAGCGGAAGCCGTAAACCATTTGTTTTCGGTGGCGAGCGGATTGGATTCGATGGTGCTGGGCGAGACGGAAATCACCGGCCAGGTCAAACACGCCTATCTTTCGGCGCAGCAAACCAGACTGACGGGCAGGACCTTGAACCGCGTGTTTCAGGCGGCCCTGCAAACCGCCAAGGAAATCCGGACGAAGACCGCCATCGGCCGCGGCGCCACCTCCGTAGGCAGCGTGGCCGTGGAACTGGCCGAACGGATTTTTGACCGGGACCTGAGCGAAAAGGTGGTGATGATCATCGGCGCGGGCAAAATGGGTGAAGCCTGCGTCCGTCACCTTGCCAAACGCGGCGCGCGGACCGTGCTCGTGTCCAACCGCTCCCTCGAACGGGCGCAGAATCTGGCGGCGGAATTTGGCGGACGGGCCATCAGTTTTGACGAATGCCGGCAGGCGCTGGCCGTGGCGGACATTGTGGTGAGTTCGACCGGCTCGCCCCACACCATTTTGCATCGCGAGGATGTCGCGGCCATCCTGCCCGCGCGGCGCAACCGCCCGTTGTTTCTCGTGGACATCGCAGTGCCGCGGGACATTGACCCGGCCGTGCAGCAATTGAACAACGTGTTTCTTTACGACATTGACGATCTCGAAACCATCGTCCGTGAGAACACCCGGCACCGGCAGCAGGAACTGGCACAATGCCAGACCATTATCGCCAACCGGACCGCGGCCGCGATGGCCAAAATAAAACCGGCCCCCGAAAAAATCTGCGGCGCCGGGATCCGGCCTTGTTACGACATCGAAGCCGTCCTGAACCCGGCTGATTTCCAGCCTCAAACCCAGTTTGCCTGACGCCTGACGAAGAACCTTCAAAACCCAAGAGCCCAAATATGAACGCGAAACCTTCCATCAAAACCTGCCTGATGGCGGTGGTGTTGGCGGCCATGACTGCCGTGAACACCGTCCAAGCCCAGACGAACCTCCAAGCCCAGATCATCGCGCGCCCGCTCACGCCGGGAGATGTCCTGGCTTACGCGTTGCCGGCCAATACCGAGGTGTCCGGCGGCCTGTGCAATGTGCCGGTGGGCGAGCCGGCCTACTTGGAAGTTGAAGCGAACACCAACTTTCCAGCGTCAAACATCGTCAGTGTCACGTGGACCAATACCAGCAGGCCCGGCGGGTCCCTCGCTGCCTTTCAAACCAGTCCATTGGGAACCAACGTGCCCATCTACGAACCATCGGATCGCCTGGTATACCAGGTGGCCGGTCGCACGCTGCTGCGTCCCGATGTGGCCGGGCAATACACGGTCGTGGCCACAGTCACCACCACCACCGGAACCACCAATTTGTCCCAAACCCTCACGGCGGGCACTTACATGGGAATCAACACCTGCACGCTGTGTCACAGCGGCGGACAGAGTGCACCCGACATGGTGCAGCCCTGGTCCTTGACCGAGCACGCCACCATGTTCAGCCGGGGCATTGACGGGCTGGTGAGCAGTCATTACAGCAAGAGTTGCATCCAATGCCACACGCTGGGTTATGACACCAACGCGCTGGCGGTCAACGGCGGGTTCGATGACGTGGCGGCGCAACTGGGCTGGGTTTTTCCGGCCGTGCTGAACACCAACAACTGGGCGAGCATGCAGACCAATTATCCCACCCTGGCCAATCTGGCCAACATCCAGTGTGAAAACTGCCACGGCCCCGGCAGCCAGCATGCCTACTCGCTGGGAAACACCAATCTGATTGCCGTGAACTTCAGCTCGGGCGATTGCGCCCAATGCCATGACGACCCGCCCGGCCATGTCTATGTGGCCGAATGGAATAATTCCGTTCATGCCATCACTACGCGGGATCCCGCCGGCAACGCCAGTTGTGTGGGTTGCCATACGGCTTATGGGTTTATTGGCCGGATCGAAGGAGCGTTGACAACGAACACGGCATATGCGCCCATCAATTGCCAGACCTGTCACGAACCGCATGGCGCCACTCTTCCCGCCACCAATGCGCCCAATTCTCATATCATTCGCACCCTGGCCGCCGTAACGCTCATGGATGGCACCATCGTTACGAATGCCGGAGAAGGTCTCCTGTGCATGCAATGTCATCACGCCCGGCAGAACGCGGCGACTTACGCGGCAACCACCAGAGGCAGCGCCTATTTTGGGCCGCATGAAGGACCGCAATCCGACATGCTTGAGGGCGTCAACGGTTTCAACTACGGTCAAGCCATTCCCAGTTCGGCTCATGCCAATGCCGTTTCCAACACCTGTGTTGCCTGTCATATGCAAACTATTGCCTCGACGGACCCGGCCTATCTCCACGCCGGAGGCCACACCTTTGAAATAGCCTGGAATAACGAAGATTTAATCAATGCTTGCCAGCAATGCCACGGTCCAACCGTCACCGCGTTCGACTTTCCGTTGCAGGATTATAATGGTGACGGCGTCATCCAAGGCGTGCAGACCGAAGTGCAAAGCCTGCTGAACAAGCTGTCAACGTATCTGCCGCCGGACAACTCGGTCAAATCGTCCCTGACCATTGATTCGACCTGGACCCAGCCCCAATTGGAAGCGGCTTACAACTGGTTGTTCGTGGAAAAGGACGGCAGTCTGGGCATTCATAATACGGCTTATGCCGTGGGACTGCTCAAGGCGTCCATCGCCAACCTGACCGGCGACGCCAACAACGATGGCCTGCCCGATGCGTGGCAGACCAATTACTTCGGCTCCATCAACAATCCCCTGGCCGCGCCCAATGCCATCAACAACACCAACGGCGTACCCAACTGGATGATGTATGCGCTGGGCCTGAATCCGACGCAAAATGGGATCACGGTCCCCGGCGGCGTGGTCTGGATGAATGGCAAGAACCTGGTCAACTCGGGAGTCACCAATACCATTGCCATCTATACTGCCGCGGAGATCGCCTTTAACACCCAACCGGGCAATACGTACCAGATCCAGAGCATCTCGACCTTGAGCGGCGGCTGGCAAAACATCGGCAATCCCATCCCGGGCACGGGCGGGTCGGCCAGTTACCTGACCCCGACGCGGAACAATGCGCAAATGTTCTTCCGGGTGATAACCAATCCGTAAGCGTAGAGAGCCTGCGGAACACTTCATGCCCCTCCCCATTCATTGGGGAGGGGTTTTTTATTGCAAAGCGTTTGGGTCAGTGACGTGCGCGGCTTTGAACTTATTTTGCCAATCACGAATTTACGGCGTCGCTCCCTTGAGTTGCTTTAGCGCCGCGATTTGCGTCTGAAGTTGCGCCGCGATCTGCTGGAGTTTTTCCGCCTGTTCCGCCTGCGTTTGCTGAAGGTGTTTCATGGCGGCCTGTTGTCCGGCGGCGGCCTGGCCGTTCTCGGCTTGAACGAGTTGTTCCTGGGCTTGCTTGACCTGAGCGTCCATTTCATTGGCCGCCGCCGCGAACTGCTTCAGCGCCGCCACCCGGAGCACCTGGACCCCGGCCTCCAGGGACGCGGAAGCATAATTGGGAATCGCCTGTTTTACGGCTTCAATCGTGGCGGCGTCCACCGGCGGATGACTCGCGACGAATGGCCGGGCCGGCGGGTTCGCAAGGTTGGCCGGGCCGGCGGATTGCTCCGTGTCCGGTTCACCGCCCGTTGGGGAACTTGAAATTGCCGCGTTGGAACTTGCCGTGAGGTGAAACCAAAAAGCCGTAACGCCACCCCCCAACAGAAAGCAAACCAGCGCGAGCAGGATGACTCGAACCTGGGCTTGGCCGCCCGTGGCTGGCTTTCTCGGAAAACCGACTGTGTGGGTTGATGCCAGTTCCAGGGCGCGCCGGTTTGTGCTTGTGAATTTCATCAGGCCACTTCAAGCTGCCGAAGTTCGATAAGACTGGCGAGCAGAATTTGATTTCAGCAGTAAACCAACTGCCGATTTTTGGCCAACCCGGAACAATTTAGGGCAAGCAAACGACAATATCGGCAAAGCTCGAAACCCACCTCCGTGCAAGGCTGCCATGGAGCAAATGAATGCCCACTTTCAATTGGTAAGCTGCTCTGAATCAGCAGACTGGTCAGTCGGCTGTGGTTTCATTGTCACGGGGCATTCACCAGCAGTCACGGGTGACGTTAAGCATGAATTGTCGGTACAACGGCATTCGTGGTTTAGAAACCCGGTTCAAACATTGCTGGCCAGACGGACGCATGTTTGGATTCTGGCGCTGGCCGGTTTTTTGATGCCCGGTTTATCCGGCCAGGCGCAGGGCGTTCAACATCTGAGCATCACGCAGCCGGGCGGCATGCCCGGACTGCCCGTCATGACCGGTATCCAAGCAACGACCAATGGAATCCAAATCAGCTGGGACGGTCCGTCGGGTTATTACCAACTGTATCAAAAATCCCGGTTGCTGGATCCCAGCTGGCAGGCGGTGGGCAATTTCAACCTGAACCGGACCACCACCATCACCAACACCTACAGCAACACATTTTTCCGGGTCTTGGGTCCGGCACCGCACTACGCCGGCGCCCAGACCTGCGCGGAGTGCCACGGGAACATTCATGACTCCGAGGTGAACACCGCGCACGCGCAGGCCTTTCTGGCTCTTCAACAAATTCAACAGGACACCAATCCAAGCTGCCTGCCCTGCCATACGGTCGGCTACGGCCTGCCGACCGGATTCACGAATGCCCTCCTCACCCCGCAACTCGAAGGTGTGCAATGCGAAAATTGCCACGGCCCGGCCGCCAATCACGCGGCCAATCCGGGCGACCCCACCGCGGTGCCGCGGGTCGAACTGGCCGCCCAGGTCTGCGGCGGATGCCACACCGACAACCAGCATCCGACCTTCGATGAATGGGAAACCAGCGCTCACGCGGCGGTGGTGCCGGACGTGCTCCAATCCATGGCGGCTTCCACGAACAGCATCACGAGCTGCGGCCAGTGCCATTCGGGCTCCGTTCGCATCGCCCTCTTGCACGGCGAAAATCCCAGCCTCACCCTCACCAATGATTATAACGTCGCCCTCGTCTGTTCCACCTGCCACGACCCGCACAGCACGTCCGTTTGGACGAACTCGCTGAACGGCGTGATCGCATTTACCAACTCGCTGACCGGGAACGGCATCCTTATCACCAATAATCAGCTTGGGCTGCTTTACACCAATCAGCTTCGCTGCGCCCTTGCCTCGACCAACGATTTTTACCTCGCGGGTTCCACCGTGTTCACCAACGGATACAATCCCGCCATCAACCTCTGCGCCCAATGTCATAACGACCGCGGCGCCGCCTGGACGGATACCAGCCGCGCTCCCCATCATTCGCCCCAGTACAACATGCTGCTGGGGTCCGTCGGCGAACTGGCAGCCGGACCCACGCCCGGCCTGCCCTCCACCCATTCACGGCTCGAAATGCAATGTGCGGAATGCCACATGCAAACGACCAACAACTCGACCGGCCATACCTTTGAGGTCGCCACATATAATCTCTGTTTCAACTGCCACTCCGACCCGGCCGGGCTGGTCCAGTTCGTATCCAACGATATTTCGAATCAGGTCCAGCAGACCAAGTCCTTGCTGGACCTGTGGGCCGCCAACAAGGCGCCGGCGGCCTTGCAGACCAATGGCACTGTGGCCTGGGAATACACCACGACCGGCGATTTGTCCCCGGGCGGCACCGGGCCGAACGCAGCCGGACAGGCGTTGATCCCCGATGACATCAAGAAAGCCCGCTTCGATTTATATCTGGTGTTGTATGACGGCAGTTATGGCGTTCACAACGGTCCGTACGACATCCAGCTTTTGCAAAGCGCTCAAAACTGGGTGGACGGCCAATTGTATCAATGAAACGCATTTTTGGAAAAATCCCGAGGCCATCCGCCATCTGGAAACGGTGGCTGGCGCTGGCGGGCGGCGTAATGGTTCCACTGCTGGTGGTGATTTCCTGCAGCACCGTCAGCCGGTCCGTGGTGCAGCTGCCCGATGTCCCGGGGGCCACTTACATTGGTTCCGAACAGTGTGACATGTGCCATGACAATATTTACAAGGATTTTGCCACGGCCGATCACGCACGGCTGATGGCCCAGGGGACCAATGCGCTGGACGCCGGCTGCGAATCCTGTCACGGCCCGGGCAGCACCCACGCGGAATCGGGTGGCGACACGAAACCTCCCTACGCCTTTACCTCCGGCCGCGCCGAAACGGGCAGTTACGGCGCGCACCTCGCGCTCGAGCCGGCGCGCTCGGAGGAAACGGTTTGTTACACCTGCCACGCCGACGTGCGCGGGCAGTTCAACCTTCCCAATCACCATCCGGTGCCCGAGGGAAGAATGACCTGCAGCGACTGCCATGACCCGCACAAGGGTTCCATTCTTGCCGGCGGCGGCACCTCGCTGCTTTCGGAAAATGAGATGTGCCTGCGTTGCCATCCGGCCCAGCAGGGCCCGTTTGTGTTCGAGCACGAAGCTTTGCGCGAAGGCTGCACCACCTGCCACAACCCCCACGGCTCGGTCAACCCCAAGCTGCTGGTCAACCGGAATTCGAATCTCTGCTTGAAATGCCATTTTGTGCAAAACACGGGTGGCACGCTCCTCATTGGCGGTTCCGACCATACCTTGCGCCTGTCCCAAGGCACCTGCTGGACGGCCGGCTGTCACGAAGCGGTGCATGGCTCCCGCGTGAACCCGGCGCTGCAATTTTGATTTGAAGATGAAAGGTTTTCAACGCAACCAAGCGCGTCTGGCGGGCCACCCCGCAATGCGAACAGCTTGTCCGCGCAGGGCTGGAGTGCCGGCCTCTGATGCGTCGCGTTGGGGTTCATTCTGGCTCATCTGCATTTTGCTGCTGGCTTTCGGCGCCAGGGCGCAGGCGGCCGACACCAACAGCCCGCCGCTGTCGCCGCAGGATTATTTTGAAGGCGGCCCGAATACCTACAACGACTGGATCACGCTGTCCACCGGCGGCCTTTTGACCCACGGCAATCAGGCACAGGCGGCGGAGAGCCTGCATTGGGGCGCGGGACCTTTTGGCGGGATCGAAGACCTGCATCTCCAGGGCAGCCCCTTCACCAACACCACTCTCACCCTGGACGGCCACTCGATTTTTGACGACCACGATTACCAGTTGAGCCTGAAACTGGCGCATCCTGACCTCTGGTTTCTCCGGTTCAATTTTGAGAATTTCCGCACCTGGTACAATGATGCTGCCGGATTTTATCCACCCACCGGAATGGAATATTCAGGCTCTTCGAGTGCGCTGGCGTTGGATCGTGGCGAGTTTTCCCTGGAAGCCGGTCTGACACCGGAGAATCTCCCGGCCCTGACCTTCAAATACACACACCGTTATTGTGACGGTGAAAAAAGCTCGACCATCTGGAGCCCGGTTCATCCCGACCCGTTTACCTCGTCGCAGGGGCTGGCGCCCAGTTTTTATGACATTGACGAAAAGATTGACACCTTTGAACTGGACGCAAAACAACACGTCAAGGCGACCGACCTGACCTTGGGTTTGCGCTTTGAAACGGCTGATTTGAACAATGCGCTCGATACCACGCGCTACCTGACCGACCAGAATCCTCTCACCACTTCCTATGTGACGGACCGCCAAAAAACCACCTACGACCTGTTTAACCTGAATGCGTCCAGTGAGACCTGGATCAAGCAGAACCTGCTTTTTTCCTCCGGCTTCATGTTCGCCAATCTCGACAACGATTTTTCCGGCAGCCGGATTTATGGCGATGGTTTCAATGTGGCTTACACGCCCAGCCCCTCCAGCTATTACGGTTACACCAACCTCATCGGCAGTTCCCACATGCAGGAATACGTGCTGGACTTGAACCTGATGTCCATCCCCATCAAAACCGTCACCATCGTGCCGGCGATTCGCGTGCAGAAGGAAAGCTGGGACGCCAGTTCCAGCGGGGGCAGTACCCTGTACACTCTTCCTCCGGACTCGTTTAGCGGCCAAAGCTCACGGGACGTAATTGACGTCACCGAAAGTCTGGACACACGTTACACCGGTGTGACCAATTGGGTCTTTTCTGCCCGCGGCGAATGGGACCAAGGTCAGGGAAGCTTGACGCAATCCGGTGGCCTCACCCAGGTCGATGGTTTTGGCCCATCGCCGCTCCCGCAGAGTGAGACCGATGACAGCCGTTTCTTCCAGAAATACTCCCTCGGCGCCCGTTGGTATCCGCTCCGCCGCCTGACGATCGACGTGGGCGGCTATTACAAGGACAACCGTTACAATTACAGCAATCCGGCGAACACCGCGTCCAACGACTTTTCCCTGCAGAGTTTCCAGACGTACGACGGCAATGTCCGCGTGACGTTGCGTCCCATCCAAACTGTCACCTTGGTCGGCCGCTATGAATACCAGTTGTCCACGGTGAACACGCAGCCGGACCCGGCTTCGGGATTGGGCGGGGTTGAATCCTCAAGGATGACCAGCCATATCATCGCCGGGGACGCCAGTTGGATGCCATGGTCGCGGTTGAGCCTGCAAGCAGGCCTTGATTACGTCTTGAGTGAAACCAAAACGCCGGCCACGGATTATACCCAGGCCATTCTCAATTCGCAGAACAATTACTGGACGGTGAATTTTTCCTCCGACTTCGTCGTGGACGACCGGACCGACCTGAACGTGACCTATTTTTATTACCAGGCGGACGATTATCAGAACAACTCCAGCGCCGGCGTGGCCGTGGGCGCCGGGGCGCGCGAGCATGGCGTCACCGCCACGTTGACCCGCCGGATTACTCAAAATCTGCGGGCGAGTCTGAAATACAATTATTACAATTACGCGGATGCCGCCACCGGCGGCTTCAATAACTTTGAAGCGCACCTGATCTTCGCCAGCATGCAATACCGGTTCTAACCGGAGTCAGAGACAAAGGTCGCGCCGTCTTCGGCCCGTTTGACGACCAGCGGATAGCAGTCGCATTGCAGACAAAACGGAACGTCGTCGCGCAATTCGGGAATCCCCAGCAACCGCCGCGCATTCTTTGAACAGCCCACCGCCGCGGCCAGACCGGATTTCGCCGGCGCATAAGTACGCCGCGCAATCTCCGCCGCATCGGATAATTTCCACCTGCCGGAATCGTCCGCCAGCATTTCACACAGGTTGCCCGCGCCCAGCACGTCTTCGAGCGCCGTGTTCTCGTACGTGCCCGCGCACACCAGCACAACCTGCGCCGGCGACTGGTGCCGCAAAAACTTCACCGTGGCCGTAAGATTCAAAAACGCAGCGGCCAGAACCGTCTGTGCGCCCGCGCAGGCGCGCAACGCGCGAGTGCCGTTGGTGGTTGTGGAGACAATGGTCTTGCCCCGGACGGCGGACGGCGTGTATTCGCGCGGTGAATTGCCAAAGTCAAAGTCAACGCCGCCGGTTTGAGCCGCGCGAATCTTCACGCCATCGCGTTCACCCCCGAGAAGAACGTCCGGCTGTTTTTGCCGCCAGGCCAGCGCCTCGGCAATTTCACTGACGGGCACTACGGCTTTCGCGCCATGGTGCAACGCGGTCACAAACGTGCTGGTGGCGCGCAACACGTCGAACACGACGCACGTTGCGTCGCGCAGATCGCGTTGTTTCAGGGCGGGCAATTCCGCCGGTGACAGGATGACATCAATGTTCATGTGGTGTCGCGCGAAGAACGCGAAGAAATCGAAGGAGTTTCCCCCTGGGCGGCCTTCGCGGCCTTCGCGCGAGACTATTCCATTTTCGTCCGCATGTAATGAAAAAGATATTGCTGCGCATGCCCCGCGTGCGGCCCGAAATGCGTCGCGGCGAAATGATGGAGGCGCTTCGCCGTCACCTGCCGGCGGGGAAAATAAAGCTGCCGCAACGCGCGCTCCACCCAGACGTCCACCGGAAATGCCCCGTCAAAACCATAGGCAAAGAGCAGCACACAGTCAGCTATTTTGCCGCCCACGCCCCGCAGCTTTATCAATTCCTCACGCGCTTCGGCCAGCGGTAAACGACCCGGCCGGCTCAAATCAAATTTGCCGTCGGCAATTTGCCGGGCGGCGGCCAGCAGATGCGGCGCGCGAAAACCCATCTTGCACGCGCGCAATTCGGCTTCAGTCAAGACCGCGATTTTTTCCGGAGATGGAAACATGTGGGCTAAATGGCGCGTGTTTCCGGGAGCGCCGGCATCCATCGCTTGCGCGGGAACCCGCCGGCAGGATGCCGGCGCTCCCGGCAGGAGGGGTTCGCCGAAACGCTCGCAGAGCAGCGAAATAATCTGCCGGATCTGGACGATTTGTTTGGTGGAGGATAAAATGAACGACGCCAGGCATTCCCACGGGTCCTGCCGCAATACGCGCAATCCACGACACGCCGCGACGGCCGCCCGCATCGGCGCGTCGTCGGGAAAGGTGTTGAGCACGGCCGCCAGATCCACTTCCGTTTGCAGATAATCCCGGAGCCAGGTCCATTCCTGGACCGGCGCTCCGGTTTCAGCGTGGATGCCGTTGCGCCTTGGCGTCAGCCGCACCCGATGTTGGCCCACGATGCCGGTCCACGAATCCTGGAGCGCGGGCGGCCCGCCCGCGCGGGACGAAAGCGGGAACTCGCGGGCGGGCCGCCCGCGCTCCGACTGCCAGCGAAAGGCCTGACCGGAATCCAATGTGGCCGCCAGATCATAGTCGCGGACGCGCAGGAGAATTTCCGTTTCGGCCATGCTACTTCAGATGGTGGCACGCCCAGAGGCGCACTTGATGAAACACGCGGCCATCCACCGTGATGTCGTGCCCGCCCAGGTCGGTGACGGATTCGAATTGCTGCACCAGTTCCACCGGCGCGGGCGGGAGTGGCGGAATTGAGGCGTACGCGATCGGCTCGTGCGTCAGCCATTTCCAGAACCAGTCGCGCTCCAGCGGATACGGGTCCATTTCACTGACAAATATGGCATTTTCACCCTGACGATGTTCGCGATAATTGTATTCCGGCCAGAAATAAAACTCAGTGTGCGGCTGGTCCGAAACCATGGCATACACGAGCGGTTCTTCCGATTTAATTGCCGCCTTCGCTCCGGGTATGTAGAACGAATACAACCCCGCCATGCCGTGGTCACTGCAAATAATGAACGCGGGTTTGCCGGTCGCTTGAAGTTTTTCACGTTCCACTTCCACGAACGCGGCTTCTGGTTTCCAGGCCAGCACCCGGCAGGCCGGGTCTTTGGCGGGTGGCAGCATCTCTCCAAAAATTTTCCCCACCAGCCGGCCCTGGTGCAGGAAGGCAAAGACAAAGCATCCCAGCACGAGGCCAAGGGTCAAAAACGGTCGGATGAAGCGCCGCCGTTCCTCCCAGTACGCCACCATCAGGCAAAACATCGGCACGACGGCAACGGCAATCCAGCTGGGCAGAATGGGCGAGTGAAACGAGTAAAACCCATAGCCCAGAAAAACCGGCGCACCCATGCAAAAACAATACAACCAAATGGGCCATTCGCGCCGCCATTTCCAAAAACCGAACAATGCCCACCAGGAACCAACGAAGAAAACCGGGTTAAGCCATAACGCTTCCGAGCACGTAAAATCCCAAAAATAATGCAGGGTCGGCTGCCAGGGCGAATGCAGTCCCGCGCCGCCCATCACGGCGGCAAGGGTGCTCCAGCCATGGCGACAGTTCCAGATCAACACCGGCACCGTGCCCAGCAAAAATATCAACCCGGCCAGCCACGGCCCGGACCGGCGCAAATGGACACGCGCCCTGGGCGCCAGCGCAAAGAAAATGACCCAGCAACCAATCTGAAATACGGCGGCATAGTTGCAGAGAAAACCCAGGCCCATGGCCAGGCCAACCATCAGCCAATGGCGGGTTTGTCCGTCCGGCTGGACCGCGCGCCAGCCGGCCACAAACGCCCAGGTCCAGCAGAGCACCAGCGGGGAATCCATTGTCATCAGAATCGTAACGGGAACAAGCAATGGCGTGACCATGACGATGAGCAGCAACCAGAAGGCCGGGCGCGCCCCGAGTTCCCGCGCCAAAAACCGCATCACCAGCACGCTCAAAATCGCCGCGAACAACGGCGCGAAAAACCGGATGCCAAATTCCGTATCGCCGAAGAGCGATGTGCCGGCGAATTGAATCAGTGCGCTGCCCGGGGGCTGGCTGTAATAAGACAGGGCGAGGTGCTTGGAACCGACCCATTGGCAGGCTTCGTCCTGACTGAGTTGAAGGGTGCCGCTGGCAACGTAAACCCAGTTCGCAATCAGCATGACAAAAATCAGCACGTGACCGAGGCGGAGCCAGTGGGAGTCAGCAGTTGGTAGTTGATGGTTGATAGTTGATGGCTTTGCAGAGCTTTGAACATCCGGTTCTGCCTTCTGCCTTCTGCCTTCTGCCTTTAAAAGCAATGGCATGCCTGCGTGCCAGACCGGAAACCATCTTCTACCAACCCGATTCCAAATGGTCTGCAAGGCCACCACTCCCGCCACGGCGTAACCCGCGCCCAGAATCATGCCGGCCAGAACATCGCCCGGATAATGCACGCCGTTGTAGACACGCGAAAAGGAAACCAGCAGCGCCACCGGCAGCATGAACCAGAGACTGCGCCGGTAAAACAGAAACATCACCATCGTCATCGCAAACCAGTTCGCCGCGTGCGCCGATGGCATGCTGCCGGAAGCGGTGCAGTCCAATCGCTCGATGACGTCCGGCAACGCGACGCACGGACGCGGACGCGCCACCAGATGCTTGAGGGTGTTGACGATCAGCGGATCGCCAAGCGCGATGACGAGAACAATCATCACCGCGCAAAGACGCACGCGGGCATTGCCGAAACAAATCGCGATTAAAACCAGGGCGAGGGCCAGCGGCACAAACCAGCGCATGACGCCGTCACCGCCGCTTATGAGCGGCATGAGCCAGTCGCAGAACGGATTGCTTAACGACCCGTTGATAAAGTGGAATACCGCTGTATCAATCGTTTGCAGCCAGTGCATTGGCGATACTGTAGCGGGAAATTGCCGGTTGAAAACTGAATAGCGTTCACAAAGAGCCCTTGTCACCCGAGGCGACCCGGCCGGACAATCAAAAAACTTTGTGCCGGCGGGTCTTCATGGTTTAATTCGGCGGCATGTTTTCATCGGCAATCAAATCGGTTCACTTCACCGGCATCTGCGGCACCGCCATGGCGTCCGCCGCCGCCGCCATGAAGGAAAAAGGGTTCACTGTCACCGGCTCGGACCAGAATGTTTATCCGCCCATGTCCACGTTTCTGGCGGAGCGAAAAATCGGGGTGATGAACGGCTACGCCGAGGGAAATCTCTCGCCCAAACCCGATCTGGTGGTCATCGGCAATGCCATTTCGCGCGGCAACCCCGAGGCGGAGTTCGTGCTCGACCACAAATTGCGCTACTGTTCACTGCCCGAATTGCTCCGGGAATTTTTCATCCGGGGCAAACGTTCCATTGTTGTGGCCGGCACCCATGGCAAAACCACCACGACTTCCTTGCTCACCTGGGTTTTTGAACATAACGGATTGAACCCGAGCTATCTCATCGGCGGCATCCCGAACAATCTCAGCCAGGGCGCGCGCTTCACCGACAGCGAATGGTTCATCATCGAGGGCGATGAATATGACACCGCCTTTTTTGACAAGCGCAGCAAGTTCGTCCATTACCAGCCGGAAATCGGCATCCTCAACAACCTCGAATTTGATCACGCGGACATTTTTGAAAACCTCGATGCCATCAAGAAAACATTCTCCCATTTTGTCCGGCTCATCCCGCGCAGCGGCCTGCTGCTGGGCAACGGCGACGACCCGAACCTCGCGCCACTGTTGAACGTCAGCCATTGCCCGGTGAAACGGTTTGGCCTGGGCGGAGACAACGCCATTCAGGCCTTCAACCTGCGTTATGGCCCGACCGCCACGGAGTTTGAAATCCCCAGCTTCAAATTTCACCTGAACCTGGTCGGTGAACTCAACGTGCGGAACGCGCTGGCCGTCATCGCGTGCGCCAAGCATTGCGGATTGAAGAACCAGCAAATCCAGTCCGCGTTCGACACCTTCAAGGGCATCAAACGCCGGATGGAAGTGCGCGGCATCGCGGGCGGCGTGACCGTGGTGGACGATTTCGGCCATCACCCGACGGCGATTCGCGAGACGCTGAAGGCGTTGCGGCTGAAATATCCGCGCGAGAAAATCTGGGCCGTCTTCGAGCCGCGCTCAAACACGACGCGGCGCAATGTCTTTCAATCCGAACTGGCCGGGGCCTTTGCCGATGCCGACGCGGTCGTGGTTGCGGAAGTGGCTAGGCTGGAACAAATTGCGCCCGAAGAGCGGCTTGACCCTGGGAAATTGATGTCGGACTTGAAAACCGGCGGCAAGAACGCGGCGTATCTGCCCGACGTGGACGCCATCGTCGCGCACATCGTAAAAGGCGCGCAGGGCGGCGACATCGTTTGCGTCTTCAGCAACGGCGGGTTTGGCGGCATCCACGAAAAGCTGTTGCAGCAATTGGGCCGGCGCTAGCGGGAACAAAACTGCCACGATTTCGGCAGAGTTTTTGGCTTTTTGTAAAATGCGAATTTGCGGCGGTGTCCTAATTTGAAATGTTTCACTTAAACTTGTCTTTCCCAAAAAGCCAACCGATGAAAATAACGGCTAGTAATACGATATATACCCATAAACCGATGGCGTTGTGCGGAAAGTGGTAAATGAACGCAACAATCACTTGGTTCCTTTTACCTCAGCCGCGATTGCCACTTTAACGGCTGTTTCCGGTGACGTAACAGGCGGTATTTCCAGCACCGCCACAAATCTCGTGCACTCATCCTTTGGGCCGTCCAGATGTGACCACGCATAGGCGCGCTTGGCTTTGGGGTGGCCATGCAGATCGAAAACCTCCACGTCGCCCTGCCAGATTGTCTTTCCCTGAAAAACCTCTTGGACAGGCACGGTTTCACGCCAAGTCGCGCCGCAGTTGTGCAATTGCGAAACCGCGACCTGAACTTGTGCTATGTAATCCTGTTTATTCACCGCAGCGTTCAACCAGTTCAGCAACAGTCCATGGGCTGCTTTCGACGCCAGCCGCTTGTGCAGGTGTCATACGCAAAGAACTGTGCGTTTTGCAGAAATTGTAATAAGCGAAATTCAATGCCATCGCAGCTTGAAAGTTTTCAAACTTTTTGCTGAATGCGTTAGTCAGCCGTGTGAGGCGGCGGCAGTGCATCCGAACCCGGACGGCAAGGCGCATGATTGTATCGCGGTGGATGCCCGTCATGCGTTCAATACTGCGGATGCTGTTGCCTTCGGCCAGCATGGAAATCGCCAGCACTTTCTTTTCGGTTTCAAGGTTGTTTGCCATATGGTTTTTAACTGTTGACTAAGTGTATGACGAAATGTATATTCTGTCAACAAGTATTTTCGTCATACGCAAAGTATTTATGAAACCGAAAATGGGCAGACCGAAGGTTCCAAAGGCCAAATTGAGGGGCATTTTGATGCAAGCGCGGGTTTCGCCAGAGGAAAACAAGGCGATTTTGGCCGCTATTAAGCAGGCCAAAGACGTTAAATCTGCTTGGATACGGAAGGCATTGCTTTCCGCTGCGGCGAGTGATAAACCAGCTTCATAATCATGTGGATGCGGCGAGCCTCGGACTCGCAATCTGCGATTGTAAGGAACGCGAAGTTTGCCAATTAACCTACGCACCCAACGATTGAAATTTGCACGCATTTTGAAAATGTCAAATGTCTGACGACCTACCATCCATGACTCCTGAAAAAGGCGGCGACAGCGCATCCGCCACAGATGATTCCGCAAAAAAACGTAGCAAACAAAAAAATAAAAATCTCAATCCACGAAAAGGGGGTTCTAAAGAAAATCACAAGCTTTGCCTCGTTTCCTTTTCCAGAAAAAGATGAAACGCAAAGATAATACCTGCATCCCGCAATTTCATGCCAAATCCGGCGAAGTAAAGCGTTTGCCCTCATATAATCGAAATTAGGGGACTTATATACAAAGCTACACCTAAAAATCGCCTTTATTCATGCGGTTTTTATGAGGTTTCAAGGGGTGGCCTGTGAAGGCTTTTCTTCGGCGTCTGGTGGATATTTTATCCAGACTGGAACTTCCGTCAGAAACAGGATGCGTATGGAAACTGAATAGGACTGCGCCCATTCAATCAACTTGGTTGCAAACGGCAATCCGTTTGCTAAGGGAATCAGCCAAACATTCTCGTGAATCGTCAGCGTTCCGGCGGGCGGCGTTCCAAGCTCTCCGACTTTCGCTACGAAAAATTGCCATTGTGTCGGTGCGCGGTCGTTCATATTCGGCACTAAAGGCGGTTTTCCTTCGGCAATCACCAAAGCAAGCTTCGCATCCGTCACCAGGTTCGCATTCATGCCCGCCAGAGAACACCCAAAAGAAAGGGGTGTCAAATGACTAAATCATTGTCCGGTTTTTGGCCCCTGTGGTGGTTTGTTATACAATCCCAACTCCTGATTGGCCAAATGTATGTTTTTGAATCCATCCCGCAAATGACTCTTGATTTGGGGACTTATAGACAATGTTACCCTGAAAGAAGCCGAAAAAAGCCGAATAATTTAGAAAATCAACAGGTTAAGTCAGGAGGCGGGTTGTGATTTTGAAAAACCTTGTCTCGACCCGCGGCGAGCGTCCACCATTGCGGAAATATGTGGGTAAAAAATCTATGTCAGTCCTGATTGGAATAATTTGTCCAGAGGCGATTGTTTTGGCTGCTGACAGTCAGATAACAAACACGCGCACAGGAGATTTTTCATATGTAGATAAAATCAGCGTGGTTGATTTTTGGCCGGATGATGAAGTTTTAGTTGCTCAAGCCGGATTGTGGCCGCTGACAAATCGCGTGATTCAGATAATGCGAAAAAAGGCGAAGGGGGTAAAAATCACCAGCGCCGAAATTGTCACCGGAATATTAGAAGATTCCATTCGTGAAGCAAAAAAACCCCTGGACAAGGACCAAAAGGCGTTAGTAGATCAACACCAAACCGGCTTGATGCTGGCATTTTATGTGGGTAAAAAACCGCATATTTATACGATAGACATATATGGTTGTGGATTTGTAAATGCTGAGGACAAGCACTATACCACAATAGGAGTTGTGGATTTAGCGGAATTTCTCTTAAGAGAATATGCGGCTCCGAAATCTCATTCTGACATGGCTATTGCATCGTCTATTTTTGCAATAAAAAAAGTCAAAGATAACAATAAATTTTGCGGAGGAGACACAACCATTAAGAGAATAGCTCCATTGCCCGTGTATCAATTGGACATTCAATCCAAGGGGAAATCAGAAAAAATCCCGCAAGAGTTTGTGAACTTGGCAGAAAAAAGACTGGTTAAATTTGATGAGGCGACAAAAAAATCAAGGGACAAGCGGGTATATGGCATTTTAAAAAAAACGGGCGCTGAACTTTGGTCAAAGCACATTAAGAAAGTAGAAGCCGAATTAAAGGCCAAAGATGAAGAAACAAACCGGAAAAGGGCATATGCAGCCGCTCACAACCCCGTGATTGTAGGACCGGACAAATTCATTGAAAATAAAGGTGAAAAATATTGATTTTGACACTTGACAACAGTAGTGTTTTACTGTAATCTGATTCCAGAATGAAAACGATATTTGAGTTCAAGACGCTGACAGAGTTCACTGATTATTTCTGCGACGAAGCCGCCTGCGTGAAGCACTTCACTGAATCACGGTTCCGCAATGGCGAGTATTGCCCACACTGCCACCATGACAAGATTTACAAATGCGCCAACGGCAAGCGGTATCATTGCGCCAAGTGCAAGCAGGATTTCACCATCCGCACCAAAACCGTTTTCGGTGACAGCAAGCTTCCGCTCCGCAAGTGGTACATGGCGGTTTATCTGCTGGCTACTACCAGCAAGGGGATTTCCTCGGTGCAACTGGCCAAGCATGTTGGCGTGACACAAAAGACGGGCTGGTTCATGGATCACCGCATCCGCAAGGCGATGAAACAAAACAAGGGACAACTTTTCGGCAAGGTAGAAGCGGATGAGACATTCATCGGCGGTTTGTCCAAGAACATGCACAAGGCAAAACGCCTGCAAGCCATCAAAGGTACTGGCGGATTTGGCAAGACTCCGGTGTTCGGATTAAAAAGCAGAACTGGTGAAGTGCGGGCCAAAGTCGTTCCGTCTGTCGGCATGGCGGATTTGCACAGAGAAATCAAAAGCAACGTGGCGCAAGGCGCAACGCTTTACACCGACCGTTGGGTTGCCTATCGAGGACTGAAAGCGCAGTTCAATCATTCCACCGTTGACCACATGGCAAAGCAATACGTTGTTGGCGATTGCCACACCAACGGAATTGAATCGTTTTGGGCGTTGTTCAAACGCGGGTATCACGGCATTTATCACCACATGAGCCGGAAGCACCTGCAACGCTACGTTGACGAATTCGCTTACCGTTTGAATCGGCGCACGGAATCAATGCAGACGATATTTTCAGACGTGATGCAAAAGATTTCAGAAAGCGGCAATCTTGGTTACAAGGAACTGACGGCATGAAAAACACGACGGATTCAAGTGCGTCTTTCAAGTGGAGCATCGCCGCAATCGTAATTGTTATGGCGTGCGGCTGTCGAATCGAAGCCCAGACAAATGCAGTATCCATTACAAACACTCTGCCCGTCATCACTACCAATGTCTGGATAGTCAGGCCGTGGTATCGTGAGATAAATGGACAGGTTTACGACCCTTGGCAGAGCGCATTGTGGAAACCAATCAAGGGAATGGTTGAAGTTAAAAAAGTTCTTCCAGACAACACATACACCTGTCAATGGTGCGAAAGACGCGATGTGAATGGCCCTCGCGGCACAGAAGGTGAGTATGTAGTTTACGGCAAGAAATTCGTTCTTTGTCACTGGTTGAGCACGCCACCCCCTTCAATCGGCGAGCAAATCGAATTTATTGGAGAGCCTTACGCCATGTATATTGGAAACACAAACCTCGACGGGGAAGTGTTGCCAGTCTGGGATTGCGGGAATGTAATCAAATCCAACACCGTGACGATTACCACCACAAATTATCCGCCACAACCAGCAACCACGAAGAATTTATGAGCCGACCACAGAAAATCCACAAGCCGCTAAAGGGCAGCTTCACCGACATCATCAACGCCGTGGCCGATGGCAAGGGCGTAAGGGTTCAGGCCAAGAATATGACGCGCTCTAAGAACATCGTGAAGGCGTCGGAACCGCCAAAGAAACCATAACCGAGCCATGAAGATACGCCTTCCACTTTCAAAACCTAGTGTAGCTTTGTATATAAGTCCCGAAATTAGGACACCGCCGAATTTGCGAATGACTCGACAAAGCAAACATCCTTCAGCACGATAAATCCGCGTGTCGTTCATTTCCTGGCAGTACGCGCTGTTTCTGCCCGCCATGGTGTTGCTTTACTGGCAACTGCCGTGGCGCGGACGGATTTTCCTGCTGCTGGCCGCGAGCTATTTCTTTTACGGCATGTGGGACGCGCGGTTCCTCGCATTGCTGCTCACCACCACGGTCGTGGATTTTTTTGGCGCCCTGGCCATCGCGGGCCAAAGGCAATCGACGGCCAAAATCACCGGCATCGGGCTGCTGCCACTGGCCTGGTTGTCGGGCTGTTCCCTGCTCTATTCATCGCACGCGTCCATTGAAAAGTGGATTCTGGTTGCCGCGGCAGTCTTCCCGCTTGTTTATGCCGCGCTGTATCAATGGCTCTGGCGTTTGCCGGTGGCCAGACAACGCCGCGCCTTTTTGATTTTGAGCCTGGGCAGCAACCTGGTGGCGCTGGGCTTTTTCAAATATTTCAATTTCTTCGCCGCCTCGCTGGAGGCGTGGCTCGCCCGGCTCGGCTGGAACGCCGGCTGGACCCTGCCGCATGTCATCCTGCCCATCGGCATTTCGTTCTACACCTTTCAGTCCATCAGCTACGCGGTGGACGTGTATCGCGGCATCGCCAGACCATCGCATGATTTTTTTACGTTCGCCGCGTTCGTCTCGTTTTTTCCGCAACTGGTTTCCGGCCCGATCGAGCGGCGCAACGATTTGCTGCCGCAACTGGAAAAGCCGGCGCAGTTTGAAATCGCCGACGTTCATCGCGGCCTGCGATTGATCCTCATGGGCCTGTTCAAAAAGATTTTTGTGGCCGACAACTGCGCGCTGCTGGCCAATTATGCCTTCGATCCCAAAACGCACCTGAACGGTCCCTGGGCGCTGCTCGGCGTGCTGGCGTTTGCCTTTCAAATCTACGGCGACTTTTCCGGCTACACGGACATCGCGCGCGGCTCGGCGCGGCTGCTCGGAATCCATCTGAACCGGAATTTCAATTTCCCCTATTTCGCCGCCAGCCCGTCGGATTTCTGGCGGCGCTGGCACATCACGCTCTCGTTTTGGTTCCGCGATTACGTCTACATCCCGCTCGGCGGCAACCGGGAGGGCCGGGTGAAAACCTTTCGCAACCTCTGGATCACCATGCTGCTGGCCGGACTCTGGCACGGCGCAAACTGGACGTTCGTGATGTGGGGCGGCTACTACGCCGCGCTGCTGACGCTGTATCACGCCACACCGGGATTGCGGCGGCTGGCCGAGCCGGAAAAAAATCCGCGCGGGCGGCTCATGGCGGGCGCCGTCCTGATGTTTGCGTTCACGCTCATTGGTTGGGCGATTTTCCGGTGCAAAAACCTGGAACAACTGGCGGGATGGTTTGCCGCCTTTGGCAACTGGGACCCGACCGTGGATTGGATAAAACCATTTTACTGGTGGCTGTTTCACGTCGTGCCGCTGCTGTTGCTGCAACTGGCCTCCTGGAAATCGCGCGATGAAGTCGAGTTCGCGCATTTTCCGTGGCCGTGGCGCGGACTGATTTATACCCTATTAGTCCTGCTCGCGGCCAGTTCCGTCGCGCCGGACGTGGAGTTCATTTACTTTCAATTCTGATGAGACGCTGGCTGACACCTTCATTCCTGTTCATGCTGGCGCTGCTGGCCGGCGCCGAACTCATCGTGCGCGTCTTTTATCAAAGCAGCATGTCGGGACGCTTTGAATACGGCTACAGCCCGACGGCCGGTTTCGTGGAAAATGCCGATGGCACGGTCAATCTGGTCCACATCGGTGGACGCCATTTTTGGCCGCAAACGTTTGCCATGCCGCGGCCGCCCGGCATGTTTCGCGTGATGGTCATTGGCAATTCCGTTCCGCGCGGCCCCAGTCTCGCGACCTCCTATCCGGCTCAAATCGGGGACCAGTTGCGCGCGCTGGGAATCCAGGCCGAGAGTTTCAACCTGGCCATCGGCGGCAATGGTTCCTTGCGGAGCGAAATCATCCTGCGCCAGGCGCTGAATTATCAGCCGAGCCTGGTGATCCTGCACGTGGACAATGCGGACGAATACGAAGACGAACGGGAATATGCCCGGGCCCAGGCGTTCAAAAGCTGGCACCCCAAAAACTGGCTGATGAAGAGCCTCTTCCTCCGCCGGCTGTACGAAGCCAAGACGGAGGAGGTTTTTTGGAAATGGGTTCCCGCCGAGGTCCGCGTTCTCGCCGACGTGAATGATTATGGCAACAAGACGCTGGCCGGCGAAAACCCGGCCACGCGGCGGGAATGGGCCGACCGCGTCCGCCGCTACACCGCCGAAAGCGTTGCGCTGGCCCGTGCGCGCGGCGTGCCGGTGCTGCTGTTGACCGGCGCCCGCGAGCACGACGACGGCCACGGCGGTTTTTATCTGGATGACCGTGGCCTGGACACCCTGGTTCAGCCGCTGCTCGGCGACGGCGTTTATTTCCTGTCCATGAAGGACATTTTGCAAAAAACGGATTTCGTTCCGCTCTACAGTGACGGCACCCATTTGCATCCGCCGGGCCAGGCAATCATCGCTGATGCCGTGGTGAAAAAATTGCTGGCGGAGAAAATCATCTCCCCCGGCAGATAAAGAAAGTTTGACTAGCGCGGACGAGTCGAAAGGATAGTGGCAACACATGGGCAACATCGGACCCGTTCTTCGCTTTGGCGCACAATACCTGCGGCGCTACTGGCCGCGCTTTGTCACCGGCCTGGTGCTGGGAATCCTGTTCGGCCTGACCACCGCCAGTTTCGTCTGGGCCACCAAGGTGATGATCGGCCGCATGACGCCGGCAACAACCCAGGCAACGCCGGCGGAGATAAATCTTTCCCCGACCAATCCCCCCGCGCCCGCCGTCACCAGCGGGATGAAAACCGAAGCCAGGGCGATCAAACTTAAACTCGCGGGGTTGAAGGCAAAGGCGGAAGTCGTGACCAATGAATTCGTTGACCCGTGGCTGCCGAAAATGGGACGCCCGATTGACTGGCGGCAATTTCTCGGCGGCCTGCTGTTTTTGCCGATTCTCGTCGCGCTGCGCGGCTTCTGCGGCTACCTGAGCACGTATTGTCTGTCGTGGGTGAGCGAGCATGTCGTCAATGATTTGCGCTGCGACGTGCTCGAAAAACTCAGCGGCCTTTCGCTGGACTTTTTCAACCGCGCCACGATGGGCGACTTGATCACACGCGTGAACGGCGACACCGGCATGTTGCAACGCTGTTTGAGCCTTGGCATCGCCGATCTGGTCCAGCAACCCGTCACGCTCTTCGGCTTGATCATTGCATTGACCGTCATGGACCCGCAATTGACCGTGCTGGCGCTGCTGTTTGTGCCGCTCTGCGTCGTGCCCGTCATCCTGCTGGGACGCAAGGTCCGCAAATCCACCACGCGCGGCTGGGGCGAAAGCATCTCCCAATCCAGCCTGCTCGTGGAAATCCTGTCCGGCATCCGCGTCGTCAAGGCGTTCGGCCTCGAAAGTTTGCAGGTGCGCCGCTTCCGTAAAATCTCCCGCGGGGTTCTGCATTTCACCCTGAAAACCGTCCGCGCCCGCGAGCAAATCAATCCCATCATTGAGACCGTTTCCATGCTGGGACTCGGTCTGCTGATTCTTTACATCGTGCAACAACAGAAGCGCATTGATGACGTGGTCGGCTACCTCACCGGCGTCATCATCATCTACACGCCGATCAAAAAAATCTCCGGCCTGCACATTCTCTTCCAGCAAACGCGCATCGGCGTGGAACGGCTGACGCACATCCTGGCCGAGCAGCCGACCATCCAGGAAAGCCCGCAGGCCAGACCCGTCCCCGGGTTCCGCCATTCCATCCGGTTCGAAAATGTTGATTTTTCCTACGGCAACGCGACGGTGCTGCATGACATCAGTCTCGAAATTCCGCGCGGGCAAAAACTCGGTGTCGCCGGCGAAAGCGGTTCGGGCAAAAGCACGCTGCTCAATCTCATTTTCCGCTTTTACGATCCCACCGCCGGGGCGATCCGGTTTGATGGACTCGATTTGCGCGAGGCGCGCATTGACGATTTGCGGCAGCAGATGGCCCTGGTAAGCCAGGAAGTTGTTTTGTTCAACGAAACCGTCGCGGAAAACATCGCCTACGGGAAACCCGGCGCGACCCGCGGGGAAATCGAAGCCGCCGCCCGCGCCGCGTTCGCGCACGATTTCATCTCACAAATGCCGCAGGGCTACGACACGCCTGTCGGCGAACGCGGCGTGACCCTGTCCGGCGGCCAGCGGCAGCGGCTGGCCATCGCGCGCGCCTTTATTCGCAACGCTCCGCTCCTGGTTTTGGACGAGGCGACGGCGTCGCTCGATTCGCAGGCAGAGGCCGAAGTCCAGACCGCCATCGAACGGCTCGAGGAAAACCGCACCGTCATTTGCGTCGCCCACCGGCTTTCCACCCTGGCGAAAATGGACCGCATCATCGTTTTGTCGCGCGGGCAAATCGTGGAACAGGGCGCATTTGACGAATTGCTCCGGCGCGGAGGCATCTTTACCGGCATGGCCGCGCGCCAGGGAATTTTGCCCGGCTAAAGTTTCTGTGGAGTTGGCGCGGCGGTTTTAGTTTAATACCGGCATGAATTGGCAAAATTCGACGGTGTTGGTGACCGGCGGAACCGGCTCCTTCGGCAGAAAATTCACCGGGCTCCTCCTGCGCGAACATCGCCCCCAAAAACTCATCATCTTCAGCCGCGACGAATTGAAGCAGCATGAAATGCGGCAGCTTTACCCCGAAGCCGCCCATCCGTCGCTGCGCTTTTTCATCGGTGACGTGCGCGACCGCGACCGGCTGCAACGCGCCTTTCACGGCGTGGACATCGTCATTCACGCCGCCGCGCTCAAACAGGTTCCCGCCTGCGAATACAATCCGTTCGAGGCGATTCAAACCAACGTCATGGGCGCCAAAAACATCATTGATGCGGCGATTGATCAGGGCGTCAAACGCGTCGTCGCGTTGAGCACGGACAAGGCCGTCAATCCGGCGAACCTTTACGGCGCAACCAAACTGTGCGCGGAAAAACTGTTTGTTCAGGGCAACGCCTACGCCGGCACGAGCGGCACACGGTTCAGTTGCGTGCGTTACGGCAACGTCGTCGGCAGCCGCGGCAGCGTCATCCCGCTGTTCGAAGAACAGCGCAAAAATGGAAAAATCACCATCACCGACGCGCGCATGACCCGTTTTTGGATCACGCTGGAACAAGGCGTGCAACTGGTTATCAAAGCCGCTGAGCGGATGCAGGGGGGCGAAGTTTTCATTCCGAAAATCCCCAGCATGAACCTCATGGATCTGGCCGAAGCCATCGCCGCCGGGTGCAAGGTGGAAACCATCGGCATCCGTCCTGGCGAAAAACTCCATGAAGTTTTGATTTCCGAGGATGAAGCGCGGAACACCGTCGAACTGGACGACATGTTTGTCATCAAGCCGATGCATTCGTTTTGGGAGGATCAGGCGGGGAGCAAAGGCAGAACACTGCCCGAAGGTTTTCGTTACGGCAGCGACAACAACACGCAATGGCTTAAAGGCAAGGAACTTCAGCGCATGGCCGGCGAAGTGAAATAATTTTCGCGCGCGCGAAACGCCTGCATGTCATCGTCAAAGCCAATTCAGACTTCTGCAAAAGGCGCGCGAACGGCTCGTCCGCGTGAGGCGAAGCCGGGAACTCGCGGGCAGGCTGCCCGCGCTCCGCAAATTCCCTACGCCACGCAGTGGATTGACGAAAGCGACATCGAGGCCGTCGTCAAGGTGTTGCGCTCCGACTGGCTGACCCAGGGCCCGGCCATCGGGCAGTTCGAAAAATCCGCCGCGGACTGTTGCGGCGCGAAACATGCCGTCGCCGTTTGCAATGCGACCGCCGCCCTGCACCTCGCCTGTCTCGCGCTGGACTTGAAACCGGGCGACACGCTCTGGACTTCACCGAACAGTTTCGTTGCGTCCGCCAATTGCGCGCTGTACTGCGGCGCGAACGTGGACTTCGTGGATATTGACCCGCGCACCGGCAATTTGAGCGTGGAGAAACTGCGGCAAAAGCTTAAAACCGCTGAAGGCGCGGGAACCCTGCCGAAAATCGTCGTGCCCGTTCATTTTGCCGGACAATCCTGCGAGATGGCCGCCATTCATGAACTCTCGCAGCGCCATGGCTTTCGCGTCGTCGAAGACGCCGCCCACGCCATTGGCGGACGTTACCAAAGTCGTCCCATCGGCGACGGCCGCTTTTCCGACCTCACGGTCTTCAGTTTTCACCCGGTGAAAATCATCACCACCGGCGAAGGCGGAATGTTGCTGACCAACCGCGACGACCTCTACGAAAAGCTGTTGCGCCTGCGCACGCACGGCATCACCCGCGACCCGCGTTTCATGGACGGCGAATCGCATGGCGCCTGGTATTACCAGCAAGTCGAACTCGGTTTCAATTACCGCATCACGGACCTCCAGTGCGCGCTGGGTATCAGCCAGCTAAAGCGGATGGATGCCTTTGTCAGCCGCCGTCGCGAACTGGCACAACGCTACGACAAGCTGTTGAAAAACCTTCCCGTCACCCTGCCCTGGCAGCACCCGGACACGGAATCCGCCTGGCATCTTTACGTCATCCGTCTGCAACCCGAAAAAATTCGAAAATCACGCCGCGAAATTTTCGACGCCCTGCGCGCCGCCGGCATCGGGGTGAATGTGCATTACATACCGATCCATACGCAGCCACATTACCGGCGACTCGGTTTCAAGCCCGGCCAGTTTCCCGAAGCGGAACGGCATTACGCGGAAGCCATCAGCCTGCCGATGTTTGCCAAATTGACGGATGCGGAACAGGACCGCGTCGTAAAAGCCCTGCGCACGATTCTCGCATGAAAACAGTCGCCATCATCCCTGCTCGCGGTGGTAGCAAGCGCATCCCACGGAAGAACATCAAGCCATTCTGTGGCAAACCAATGATCAGTTGGTCAATCAAGGCGGCGCAGGATTCGAAAGTCTTCGATGCAATAATCGTTTCCACCGACGACGAGGAAATTGCCCAAGTCGCTCGTGATTGCGGTGCGGAGGCCCCTTTCAAGCGTCCGCCTGAATTGTCTGGAGATCACGCCTTGACTCTGCCGGTAATTGCGCATGCCATTCACTGGTTCGAAGAGAACCGCGGATCAATTACTTGCGCCTGTTGTATCTACGCCACCGCTCCATTTCTGGAACCCAACAATTTACGCGCAGGGCTTGAAGTGCTGCAAAAACGCGAAGATGCGGAATTTGCCTTTGGTGTCACCTCTTACGCATTCCCCATCTTCCGAGCGCTACAATTGAAACCTGATGGTTCGGTGGGGATGTTCTGGCCGGAAAACGAGTTGAAACGTTCGCAGGATTTGCCACCAGCATTCCATGACGCGGGCCAGTTTTATTGGGGGCGAAAAGAGGCATTTTTGATACGCTCTGGCATATTCTCGGCGCGCTCGCTTCCCATCATCCTACCGCGCCATTCCGTTCAAGACATAGACACTCCCGAAGATTGGGAGCGGGCGGAGCAGCTGTTTCGCCTTATCCATAAAAAAATATAAACAAGCACAACAATGAAGCTTCGCGAAATACGTGGGTTGAAATACCCCGACGAATTTGTCATAAAGTTCTTCTTCAAACACGCACTCCATGTTCGCACAGGAAATGTTCTTGAGTTTGGGTGCGGTAACGGAAGCAACCTCCTGTTGTTTTATGAATATGGCTGGAACGTGGTTGGCGTTGACATCGCCAGCCAGGCATTGGACGATGCGAAGCATAATTTCGGGATGGCTGCGGTTCCCAAGGTGCAATTTCATTTTATCCAACATAACTTGGTGCGGGGATTGCATGGAGCTGGCCTGCCCCAGTTGAAGTTTGATGTAATCCTCCTGCCCAGCGTCCTGTATTACATTCCGCGCCAATCTACCATCACCCTACTCAAGGAACTCGATTCTCTTTTGAACAAAGACGCGCTGATTTATCTAAGGAACCGCAGCCCGCGCGATTATCGTTACCGGCGTGGAATTGAAATTGAGCGCAACGGTTTTCGCCTGACCGAAACCGAAACCGGTGAGGAAGGACTGCTCAACGTCTTTTATGATGAATGGGAACTCGTGGATATGCTGAGGGAACACCTTAATCTCGACATGCCGTCGGCCGAAGTTCTTAACGTGGAATTTCAGAATCCCCAACAAGGTGTGCGCATTCAAAACTCCGACATCATCGTTTGGGGACGGATCAAATCCGAAGATTCGCCATCTCATTAATCGATGATGAGAAATTCGATCGTCATTTTAACCGAATGTGGTGAACAGATTGGTTTGGGCCATCTCACACGGTGCCTGTCCCTGGCGCAGCAATTTCAAAACGTTGGCCTGAACGTTGAACTATGGGTTGCCGGAGACGCGACGGCCCAGGATCAACTGCCAAACACGGCGCGTTCCATACAATGGTATGACCCATCGGGTGACACAGTGCAAAAAATGGAAAATGCCCATGGGGTTTTGATCGACTCATTCCTTGTATCACCAGCTCAAATTGAGCGCATAAGAACCATCAATTCCTGTTTGGCCATCATCGATGATTATTACCGGCGGCGATATGAGTCGGGGGTTGTCATTGATTGGACAATCGGGGCGGAAAATTTTGCCTACCCGTCCAAAGTCCCTGGCGTCATCTATTTGCTTGGCAGCGATTACTGCGCGATTCGACCGGATTTTAACAATGCACCAACACGGCGATTTCCAGAGGCACCAGGCAACGTCCTGGT
>Ga0302320_10000385_pt1 | contig 103630 bp, 78 predicted proteins | sample Bog_T0_3_FD_202130 | JGI IMG/M metagenome (GOLD analysis project Ga0302320, IMG submission 202130) | Peat permafrost microbial communities from Stordalen Mire near Abisko, Sweden - Bog_T0_3 | ecosystem: Environmental > Terrestrial > Soil > Wetlands > Peat | place: Sweden: Abisko, Stordalen... | reverse complement strand
AGACAGTTTTGCCGGCTGAAGACCAGCCGCCCACGGCGTTTCTTGTTCCGCCCGATGCGGGATCGGATTCCGATAGCCCCGGGGAACGGTCTGACGAAACTCCCGCTCTCCTGGCGTCCTCAGGGATGACTTCGCCGACGCCGTTTGACGAATCGGGGCCTTCGGGCCCGTCGACACCGCCGATATTTATTGGAGGTCCTTCGGGCGGCGGGTCGGGGTCGCCGTCGGGATCGGGGAAGCCTGGCAATCCACCGGGAAATCCACCTGATAATCCGCCTGGTAATCCACCGGGAAATCCGCCCGGCAACCCGCCGGGGAATCCGCCGGGGAATCCGCCTGGTGATCCGCCGGGCAATCCGCCGGGGAATCCGCCGGGTGATCCGCCGGTTGTTCCCGAGCCGGGCACATTGTCGCTCATTCTGATTGGGCTCGGCGCTTCCGCAGTTGCGCGTCGTCGCCAGAAGAAGAAATGACGAATTGTCCGCGCTGGTGCAGGGGTAATTCCCGGCTGCGCCGGCCAACGTGAACCGAACCCCATTGGCGCCCGGATCGGGCCCGACGAGGGTTGCGGGAAGGTTATATTAACTTAGAATAGTGCACCAGAATCGCGGGCTGTCGCAGTGGTATCGTGGCAGTCCGCGATTATATTGCCTCCGCTCCAGGTTCTGCTATTGAGACCACATTGTCATGCCGCAGCGGCGCGGGACACCTATGCCGCGCTCGAAAAAACTTTCGACTCATGGGCGCGCCGAGGGTAGAATTGCGGGCAAAAGCATCCCGGCAAATTGAAAGGCGGAAATCATGAGCGAAACGGGAGTTCCAGCGGTAGCGGCACCAGCGACTGCGGGTCTGACGCAATGGCAGCGCCTGGCCTATACGTTTACAGCGCCGTCAAAGACTTTTGAAGACATCCGGCGCGGCAACCGAAGCTGGTGGCTGCCGTTCCTGATCACTCTGGTGTGCGGAACGCTGCTCTGGGTCGTGGTGGGCCAAGTGGTTACGTGGCGCGGAGTTTTTGAAAACAACCAGAGGAACATGCCCGAGTTTGCCAAGCACATGATGGAGAACATGACGCCGGAGCAAAAGGCCAAGCAGGAACAAGCGGGGCCTAAAGGGCAGGAGATTACCTGGGCCATTGCGCCGCTGGGGCTGTTATTGATGAATGTGTGCGCAGCCGCGGTTTTGCTGGCGACGATCAATTTTGGATTTGGAGGGAAGGCTAAGTTCGGCGAACTTTTTGCTGTCACACAGTACGCCGGGCTGGTTTTGTGGCCCATCAAGTTTCTGCTCGGAGCCATCGCGCTCTGTGCTGGGGCGCTTCCCGATGCATTCGATCCCAAGAACCCGGCGGGCACGAACCTAGGCTATTATCTGTCGCAGCAAGACACGCCATTCACGCTTTATACATTGGCCACGAATATCGACGTTCTCTCCATCTGGTGCATGGTCGTGACCGCGATCGGAGTTGCGGTGGTCGCGGGCACGAAGCGCGGCGCGGGTTACGTTGCGGTTTTTGGCTGGTGGGCGATTCTTATGGTGCTTTCGCTGGGAATGGCGGCGATTTTCGGCTGAGGGGAGGCGCGCAAGACGGGAATGATCCTCAGAGGCTGTCGGTCCCCGCGAATCGAATATTTCCTTTGCGCCGTCCCTACGGGACTCCGAATCGGCATTACGCGATTGCTTCCCCTGCACTGAAGCGCGGGGTTAACAAACGCTGCGCCTGCGGCGTGTTCGCCGGGACGTTCCCATTCGCCGCGGCTTCGAGATGGTTCGCCGCGCCGCACTTGTTAGAATCGAGAAGACCGTTGCGTGGAGGACCACGTCCACCATGAGCGGGCCGTAAGACTTGGAAGCGATGACCCTCCGCCTGTTTAATACCCTCACGGGACAACTGGATGCGCTTGAGCCGGCCGACGGCAAGGCGTTGCGCATGTACGCGTGCGGGCCTACGGTCTACGACTACGGCCACATTGGCAACTTCCGCACGTTTTTGCAGGTCGATATTCTGCGGCGCTTTCTGCGCCTGACCGGCATCGCCGTGCGCCACGTGATGAACATTACCGACGTGGACGACAAGATCATCCGCAACGCGGTGGAGGCGGGGATCCCGATCGGCGAATACACCAAACAATATATCGACGCGTTTTTCGAGGATCTGGAATCGCTGCGCGTGGAGCGGCCGGAGCAGATTGCGCGCGCCACGGAACACATTCCGCAGATGGTGGCGCTGATTGAAAAGCTGGCTGCGGCGGGAGCGGCTTACAAAGTGGAAGACGGGTCATGGTACTTCAGGCTCAAGTCGTTTCCAGAGTACGGCAAGCTGAGCAAGAAAGACCTGAGCGGCATGGAAGACGGCGCGCGCGTGGACGTGGACGAGTACGAGAAGGATTCGGCACGCGACTTTGCGCTGTGGAAGGCACCCAAGCCGGGTGAGATGTCGTGGGACACGGCGATCGGGCCGGGCCGTCCGGGATGGCACATTGAGTGCTCGGCCATGGCGATGGAGTACCTGGGCGAGAGCTTCGACCTGCACTGCGGCGGCGAAGACCTGATGTTTCCGCACCACGAAAACGAGATTGCGCAGAGCGAATCGGCGACGCACAAGCAGTTCGCGCGGCATTGGATGCATGTGCGGTTCCTGCTGGTGGACGGCAGGAAGATGTCGAAGAGCGAGGGCAACTTCTACACGTTGCGCGACCTGCTGCTTAAGGGATTCAAAGCGTCGGCCATCCGCCTGGCGCTGGTCTCGGTGCCTTACCGGCGTCCGCTCAACTTCACCTTCGACAGCCTGACCGACGCCACCAACGCGATCGACCGGCTGCGCACGTTCAGGGCGCGGCTGAACGCGGGGAAGTTTCTGGCGGGCGAAAACCCCGTGTTGCAGGAAGTGGCGAAGAAGGCGCGCGCAGGGTATTTTGAAGCGCTGGACAACGATTTGAACACCGCCGACGCACTGGCTCCGATCTTTGAACTGGTGCGCGCGGTGAATACGGCGATGGATGACGAACAACTCTTCACGGCCGACCGCGATGCGATATTGCCCGTGCTGGCGGATTTCGATGCTGTCTTCGATGTGCTGGAGGACCGCGACGCAGAGCCCACGCGGCGGTCGCTGGCGTGGGCGGAGCAAGCGGGCCGCATGAGCGAGGTGGCTCCAGAGTTAATTGCCGCGCAATCGTTGACCGATGCGGCGATTGAGGCGCTGGTGGCCGAGCGCACTGCGGCCAAGAAGGCGCGCAACTTTGCGCGCGCCGACGCGATTCGGGCCGAGCTGGCGGAAAAGGGCGTGATTCTGGAAGACTCGAAGGACGGGGTGCGGTGGAAGCGCAAATAGCTGCGAGCCACTACGGCATTTTCAGAAATAATTTGAACTTTTGAGGGGCACACAGGTGGATTGTTCTTGGGGAACAACCCACCCAGCGGTTTCGGCTTCGGTCTCGACAATTTCCGAAAATGCTATAGCCCGAAGCTCCGAACGAGTCGTAAGATAGGTCCAGTAACGGCAGTCAATTCCCCAGTCCCCACAAATTCAAATGAGAAGAATCGATCTGGCCATGGAAGCTAACGAAGCGCAAGAATTGCAGGAACACGCGGAGCACGGCGCGCACGAATCTACGCTGCGGCCGGTGGCCTTCACGATGAGCGTGCTGGCGGTGCTGGTGGCCGTGACCACGGTGCTGGGCCACCGCGCGAGCACAGATGTGATTCTGTTTCAGAACCAGGCCACCGACCAGTGGAACCAGTATCAGGCGCACAAGATCCGTTCGTATAACACGACGTTGATCCAGGACCTTTTGACGGTGACCGTTGTCTCCGACAAGGCCGCGGCGGAGAAGCTTGCCAAAGGCTACGCCGACCACGTGAAGAAGTGGGACGCGGAAGATAAGGAGGAGCAGGATCAGGCCGAGGGGTTGCAGCGCCAGGTGGAGCAAGCCGAAGCGCACGAGAATCGTTTCGATCTGGCCGAGGCGCTGCTCGAGATTGGCCTGGTCATCACGTCGGTTACGCTGCTCACCCACAGCCGCATTTACTGGTATCTGGGCCTGGTGTTTTCGGTCTTGGGTGTGGTGTCGGCGGCGTCGGCTTTCCTGCTCAAGTAGCGATTGCCGCCGTGCAAAAAATGTTGTTAGCTTCGAGAAAGCGCTATAGACTTAGCCCCGAGTGAAGGTGAATCCATGAGAGTTGCCCTCGCCGCTGTTTTTCCCCTCCTTGGTTGCGTGCCCCTAATTGCGCAAGCTCCCCCCCCGGCGGCTGGACAATCGGTAGCGCTTGCGCAAATTGCAGCGCCTGCAGCCGCCGCAACACAGCCGGCTCGGGTTGATGACAGTGACGTTGGTTTCATTTACAGCCTGCCTTCGGATTGGGAGTTCGTGGCTCCGCCTCCCGCGCCCAAGATCACGGTGCCCTTTCCCGACGCCATGGGAGCCAAGAAAGGCGATGCCTGCGTGGAAGTGGTTTTGACCGCCACTCACGGTACGCCCGAATCGGTGGTGGTGGTGACGGCGCTGCCCTTTGCCTGCTATGGGCAACCGTTGAAACCAGGCGACCTGGCAAACTTTGGCGCCGGCGCCGCGGAGGGCTTGAAGCAAACCTTTGACGTCACCGATCCCGTACAGGGTAACTACACACTGGGCAGCCACGACATCTGGATCGAGCGCGCCAAGGGAACTCCCAAAGGCCATCCCGAGAAGCCCTTCACCTTCGAGATTGCCTGCGCCGTGCTTGAAAAGGGAGCGGCCTGCTGGATGACGATGGCCGCCGATTGGCATAGCCTGCGTGCTTTCGAGCGAGCACAGGTTACCCTCGACGGCGAGATTTCTCCCGAGCTGGTTCCTCCGCACTCCTTCGTTCCGAATCCTCAGTGAGCGTCGCGAAACCAGAGAAACGATGCCGGACGCTGAGCGGCGGAGCCATCGTACGCGCGCGTGGCGTGGAAAGATTCTGCGTGGTATCCTCTGAAAAGAGCGGAAATCCGATGAAAGCGCGCGACCTATTGCAATCGCTACACCCGCCAGCCACCAAGTGCTGGTCGCGTTCGCGCGTGCGTGGCATTTGCCCGCGACGGCACTTGCGCGTGCTGCCCACCCGCACTCGACCTAGCCTCTTCGGCGGCGATTAGCACCGCACCCGCCGAAGGTCCTCGCCCGCATTTGGGTCCACTTGGATCCGCGGAATTGAATGATCCCAACAGCCGGGATCAGTGGCCGTGCCGCACTCGCCTATCAATATGAGAGTGCGCCGGCCGCGACAACCGAATCTGCCGAGGAGAATTTTCGATGACCAAGCAAGAATTGCATGCGCAATACGGACCCAAACTTGTGTGTCCTCTGCCAGGACCGAAGGCCCGGGCGGCGGTTGAGGCCGATCACCGGCTGATCTCGCCCAGCTATACGCGGTCGTATCCGCTGGTTGCAAAGCGTGGGCGGGGCCTGCGCATTGAGGACTCCGATGGCAACGAATTTCTCGACTTCGCTGCCGGCATCGCCGTGGTTTCCACCGGCCATTGCCATCCCGAAGTTGTAGCCGCGATTCAGAAGCAGGCCGCGGAGCTGATTCACATCTCGGGCACCGATTTTTACAACGAGCTGCTTACCGACCTGGCCACGCGGCTCTCGGCCGTGGCGCCCATGCCCGGCCCGCATCGCTTCTTCTACGGCAACTCCGGCGCCGAAGCCATTGAGTGCGCGCTCAAGCTTGCGCGTTATCACACGGGGCGCCAGCAAATCATCTCGTTCTTTGGCGCGTTTCACGGCCGCACCATGGGCGCGCTCTCGCTCACCGGCTCCAAGCCGCAACAGAAGCGCCGCTTTTCGCCATTGGTTCCGGGCGTGACGCACGTGCGCTATCCCTACGTCTATCGCGGCTGCACCGGCGGCGCGCAGGAAGAGGAAGCCTTCAGCATGGGCTGTGCGCGCTACATCGAGGAGAAACTCTTCAAGACCATTCTGCCTCCGGAAGAGGTGGCCGCGATCTTCATCGAGCCGATCCAGGGCGAAGGCGGATTCGTCCCCGCGCCCGCGAACTTCCTGCGCGAGCTGCGCGCGATTTGCGACCGTCACGGAATTCTTCTGGTAGTGGACGAGGTGCAGAGCGGATGCGGACGCACAGGCCAGTGGTGGGCCATTCAGAACTCGGGCGTGGAACCGGACATTCTCTGCATCGCCAAGGGCATTGCCAGCGGCATGCCGCTGGGCGTCTGCATGACGAGGGCCGAGATTATGGATTGGGCGCCTGGCTCGCACGCGTCGACTTTCGGCGGTAATCCGGTGTCGATTGCTGCCGCACTGGCGACGATGGACATCCTGGAGCGCGAAGGAATCGCCAACGCCGCGCGCGTGGGCGAGTTCATTCTGGAACGCGTGCGCGGCTGGAAGCACAGCCATGCTTCCGTGGGGGACGTGCGCGGGCGTGGGCTCATGATCGGCATCGAGATCGTGAAGGACAAGGCGACGCGCGAACCCGCCGCGGAGCTGAGGAATCGTATTGAAACGCTGGCCTTCGAACGCGGCCTCATCGTGCTGGGCTGCGGAGAAACCTCGCTGCGGCTTTCGCCTCCGCTCATCGTCAGCAAAGAGGAAGCTACTGTCGCGCTCGACATTCTGGAAGAGGCGCTGACATTGGCCGAAAAAGAGCATGAAATGAGCGCGGTTGCTCCGGTGACGGCGTAAGTCGCGAACGTTGGTTATGTGTTTCCCACCCATTCGCAAAGAGCGCGAATGGATGGGGCACGGGGTAGTTTCGTCGCGCGCGAAATCAGTGGGCCGCGGAGATCGGACGATCTGCGCGGCCCGTTCATTTTAGTGCGGCCGCTTTACTCGGCAAGCCGCATGTTCGCGATCTCCGCGGTGCGGTGCGCGGCGCGTTCCAGGTTTTGTGCCATCTCCTGTGTGGCCAGATGCTGCTCCTCGGCGGCTGCGGCCATCTGGTGCGAGAGTCCCGACAGGTCCTCGGCGTGGGCGGCGATGCTGTCGATGGCTGTGATGGCGGTGGAAACGTCGGCGCCAATCGCGGTTACCTTGTTTTGAATCTCCGACGTGGCGGCGGCCGTCTGCTCCGCGAGCTTGCGCACCTCGCTGGCCACCACTGCAAAGCCCTTGCCGTGCGCGCCCGCTCGCGCGGCCTCGATATTCGCGTTCAGCGCCAGCACGCTGGTCTGGGTAGCGATGGAAGCGATCAGGTCAGCCACTTTGGCCACGCCGCTGCTGGAGGTTTGCAGGCTCAGGATCGAGGTTTTGCTTTCCGCGCTGGACTGGCGCGACCTTTCAGAGGCGCTGGCAAGTTCGGTCGCATTCTTCGCGATCTCTGCAATGCTGGACTCAATTTCATGCGTGGCCGTGGCCACCATTTGCAGATTGCCGTTCAAATGCTCGATGCCTGCGCGCTGCGCCTCCTGTGCTTTTCTCAGGGCTTCAATTGTCTCCTGCGTGCTGACGCCCCACAAGACCGCCGCGCCGATGAAGTCGCCGAATTCGCCCAGCATCGGTTCCACATTCAAATCCAGCTTGATGGGTCCCAGTTCAATCACCGCCTTGTGCGGCAAATGGTGTGTCGCATGGCCTTTGGCGCCGAGAATTTTGTCGACGTTGGCCGTATTCTTATGAAAGATGTGGATGGACTTACCTACGATCTGGTCCACGGGCACCGGCAGATGCTGCTGAAGCGAGAGCAGCGTTTTGCGAGATGACTTATTGATGTAACGCAGAATCAGATCGCGATCGCAAAACATTACGTTGGCCGGCAGTGCATCCATGGCGTACTGAAAACTGCGGTCGATCTCGACGGGAACCGCATCGGCCCTTGACGGATCGTCGAGCATCGCGGATGGCGGCGCAGCTTCGCGATGGTTAAATAGGCCCCCGAACAGACCATGAGCCATGACGGATTCTCCTTGCAGGTACAGTTTCAGTTTCGGGCAAATCACGTACAACAAATACCTTCAGCGCAGCGTGGATTCCGGGACGTTTCCGGAAATGAATCCGCGAGTTTCAATTTGGGCGGGGGCAAAGCCGAAAGAACCCGATCGCAAGCCCCCAGTTTTGGCGTCCTCCGGATATCCGCGGTTCGAGCACATTTGCGCTCCTCGCCGGGCAGGGCCACAATGGTTGGCGATGGAATGGGCGTCAGAAATGCGCGCGAAATGGCTGGAGCGGACCCTGGCCGGCCTGGATTCTCTGGCCGCGCGACGCGGCCGGGCGGCTGGCCTGCCTGCCCATTTGCTCACCGGAATTGAGGGCGAAGAGGCCGCGTGTTTTTACCTGCTTGGCAAGGGCTACACGGTGGTGGCGCGGCGATGGTCGTCGGGCAACCAGCCCGGCGACCTCGACCTGGTGGCATGGCAGGGGCCATTACTCTGCTTTTTCGAGGTCAAAACCCGGACCGCCCGCGATTTGACCCCCGCCGAAACTGCGGTCGACTTCCATAAGCGCAACGTGCTGCGCCGTCTAGCCCGCCAATATGTAAGGCAACTGCCGGACAGCCCGGCTCCGCAGGCGCGTTTCGATGTGATCAGCGTGTACTTGGAACCTGGTAAAGCGTCTGAATTCATGCATTTTGAGGGAGCTTTTGGATGGCGCGAGTGGCGGCGGAAGGCATGACTTGAAAGAATCACCTTGCTTAACAATCGATTTTGATAGATTCTATGTTGATCGCATCATCAGGCTGAACTGCGCACCGGGCTGAGAAAGCGCCGATGCTCCAGACGCTGGTTTTCGGGGAATGGAGGATTTGTACGTTATGGTCATGCAAGCGCCTGTTGGCCGGCACCAGGTTCGAGAAGAGATCCAACGCCGCATCCTTGCGGGCGAAAGCCAGCCGGGCGAGCGGCTTACCCAGCAAAGCCTGGCCAAAGAGCTGGGAGTTGCCCAGGGTACGGTAAGGGAATCGCTTCTTGAACTCCAGTGGCTGGGTCTGGTCGAGTCCATCGACCGGCTGGGAGTTTTCGTGCAAAAGCTCGATGCTGCGCGCCTTTGCGAGGCTTACCAGGTGCGCGAGTTCCTTGAAGGGCTGGCTGCGCGCCTGGCCTGTGAGCACACCTCCCGCGCCGATGTGACCTCGCTGCGCAGGAACGCCGATCATATCTGGGAGTTGTCCCAGGAGAACCGGGAAGAGGAGATGGGCGCCGCCGACCGGGCCTTTCACCTACAGATCATGAACCTCTCGCGCAACAAGGTTCTGCTGCGGCTGGCTGAGGGGTACCGGGTGCTCGGCATGGCGGTACGGGCTTCGCGCGACCCGAAGAACGTGTATGAAGAGCACCTCCAGATCGTCGACGCCATCGGCAACAATCTGCCCGACGAGGCGGAGCGGCTGATGCGCCTCCACGTGGCCGAGGCGCGAAAGATGATCGAGCAGCAGGCGGCGCACAGCGACTTCACCCCCAAGTGGGTGGCCGACGCGGACGAATAAGCGAGGACCGTGGTTGCGAGTTCCGCTCCGGGTTCAATGGAAATGTGTATGATGGGTCTCTACAGTTTTTGACCGGTTTTGGAAGCAGTTTCTAGAAACGGAGTCGACGCGATCCGGCGGGTTGTTGTGTAATCCAGGGTGAACGAGACCGGCCGGTGCCAAAGAGGTTACCGCCATGCCCGCATTCTTCCGCTGTTATTCTTCTCAGTTCGCAGTAATTCGCAATGGTTTTTTGCGCTGCCGGTACGGGATCGCTCTGCTTTGGCTGCTTTTGATTGCCTGCGGTGTTGCCGCGGCGCAGACCACGACCATTAGCGGGACGGTTTACGATCCGCGGCTGGCGGCCGGTAAGCCTAATCCACTTCCTCTGCCCAACGTGCTGGTGTACGCGTCGACGAGTGCGGTGGCGCCGCCGCCCTCGGGCGTACAGTGCCTTACGTCCGCGAACCAGACGCCCACGGGCGCCAATGTGGTCCCGGGGGCGTTCACCAATACTGCGGTCGACGGCAGCTTTACCCTGCAGGACATTCCGGAAAACGCGACCTATACCATCGTGATCCAGGCGGGCAAGTGGCAGCGCCAGTTCACCGAGACAGTGGGAACCAGCCCGCTGACCGGGCTGCAATTGAGCATGCCGGCCAACCATACCCAGGGCAACATGCCGTATATCGCCATCGCTACCGGTTCCGTGGATGGGGCCGAATGCGTGCTGCGCGATATGGGCATCTCCGACTCGGAGTTTACCGACGACAAGCAGACTGTGAATGCCGGCGGCTACGTGCATCTCTACAGGGGCAGCTCATCGCCTGGGGCGGACATCAATGCGTCAACTCCCTCGGAAACCGTGTTGATGACGACGAACCAGAGCGGCACCACGACACCGCTTCTAAACGAGTACGACATGGTGATGTTTCCCTGCCAGTCAAACGCCAGCAACCAGGCGACCGCGACTGGCGCCGGCAATCTACTGAGCTTCGCGGAGGCGGGCGGCCGCATTTTTGCCACCCATTACAGCTATGCGTGGCTAGATCCCGCCGCGCCCTACGGCGCGCAGTTCGGCGACGTTGCGAACTGGACCATCTCTCAGGAGCACGATTTCAGCGCTGAAGTGGGCACGGTGCAAGAGAACTTCAGCGACGGGATTTTCCTGGCGGAGTGGCTTCACAATGCCGGCTCAACCGTATCGGGCACGCTGAACCAGATCGATATCGGCACTCTGCGTACCGACGTCGGCTCCGTCGTCGCGCCTGCACAACCCTGGGTGACACTGAATAACGGGACCTACGTGGACAGCAGCATTAACCAACCGGTGACAATCACCAATAATCCAGTCATGCAGATGACTTTCAACGTGCCATTTGGCGCGCCTGCGGCCAGCCAGTGCGGGCGCGTGATGTACAACGACTACCATGTGATCGATGCGTCGACCGGCGGCAAGACCTATCCCACGGAATGTCCCAGCTACTGCACCAGCGGCGCCAACTGCACCAACAGTTACAACACGAGTTACAAGATGAGCGCGCAGGAGGAGATGCTGGAGTACGCGCTCTTCGATCTCTCGGGATTCGTACAACCGACAGTCGTACCCACGGTCACTGTCACCTTCGCTCCCAGCCCGCTGACGGTGAAATCGGGCGATGCTACCGATCAGCTTACGGTGAATGTGAACAGCGGGACGACGCAGACCGACAGCTCCGCAGTTCTGAGCTTCACGCTGCCCACGGGACTGACCATCACCGGCATGAGCGACCCGACCGGCGGATGGGTCTGCACGGTGAGCACGTTGTCGTGCGCGCGCACTACCGCGCTGGTGGCAAGCACCACCGATTCCGTGGTGCTGACCATCAGCGTGGCCACGTACACTACGCTCTCGAGTTATTCCGGGACGATTACCGCGACGGTTTCGAGCGCGATTTTTTCCACCAACCCGTCGTTCAATGAGAGCGTGATCTTCCAGCAGGCGCCTTCCATCACATGGGCCACGCCCGCGAATATCATCTACGGCACGCCATTGAGCGGAGCGCAGCTCAACGCCAGTTCCACCGTGGCCGGAACGTTTGCTTATAGCCCTGTGGCAGGAACCGTACTGGGCACAGGGAAACAGACGCTGAACACGACCTTTACGCCCACCGATGCGGTTGACTACACCACAGAGACGGCGAGCGTGACGCTGACCGTGGTTCCGGGCACGCCGACAATCACGATTACTTCCTCAGCCAATTCGATCTTTACGACTGCTGCGGTGACATTCACGGCCAGCCTTCCCGCTTACGCGTCCACGGAAACCGGCACCATGACGTTTTATTACGGATCGACAGCGATAGGCACGGCTACGGTGTCGGGGGGCTCTGCGACACTCACCACGACGTCGCTCCCGGCCGGTATCCAGTCGATCACCGCGGTCTACTCGGGCGATGCCGACTATGGACCGGGTACCAGCAGTGCGATCACCGAGACAGTGCAGGACTTTACGCTGGCCTTCGCCAGCGGCATCGGCACAGTGACCGGGCAGCCGGGAGGACAGGCAGCGTATTCTCTCGTGGTCACTCCGACGAATGGAACCCTGCTGCCGGGCGCAGTGACCTTGAGCGCGAGCAATCTTCCGCTGGGCATGACGGCCAGCTTCTCTCCGGCCACGATTAGCTCTGGCTCCGCGGCTACGACGGTGACGATGACCATCACGCTGCCGGGCAAAGCGGCGAACGAGCGGCCGAAGAGCCCGTTCGGCGGCGCATTTCCGATGGGTTTGGGGCCGGTGGCACTGGGCCTGATCCTGTTGCCCGTTGCCGGCAGGATGCGCAAAGCACGCGCGCGCCTGGCCCGGTTGATGGTGCTGCTGGTCATCGGCGCGGCACTGGCCGTGGGATTCACGGGTTGCGGCGCCAAGACTTCTGCGCAGAACTTCACGTTCTCGGTGACCGCGACGTCGGGAGCGCTTTCGCACTCGCTGACGCCGGGGCTGACTGTGGAATAACGATGGCTGCGGAGCGCGGTGTTCGATTCCGGCTTAGGAGCCTGTGGTAGAAGTCAAAATCCCGGGAAGACCATCCCTCAGCGGCTAAAGCCACGTTGGTTCCTGAGGCCTTACGGCACGACTAAAGTCGTGCCCTTTCAAAACCAGACTTTCACCCCAGGCTGTTAGGGATCGATGCGATTGCGCCACTTGGCCGCTAATGCGCGATCATCAAGCGCCTTGATATAGACCCCGCCGACCACGGAGCGGGCTTGAAAGCCCGTCTGTTTTCCGGTCTTCGTATCGTACCAGTCGGTGAGTGGAACGCGCGTGGGACCTTCATTGATCCAGCGGCCGATGGGAGCCACGAGCGCTGCGAACGCGTCGATAGTGGGCGGCATGTTTCCGGGCTGCGGCGCATCAGCCAGCGTTGCCGTCCAGATTTCCCAATCGAGCTTCGTGTAGTCGCGGCGGTTGTCGAGCGGCAATCCATATATATTGAGGTGCTGGAGATAGAAAGCGACTTCGGTCTGGCGAACTTGCGCCGGGAAAAGGTGAAGGTCGAGGATCTGATCCCACACCAGGTTGTATTTCTGGCTCCATGTGCCGGGCTTGTCGAAGGCTAGTTTGTAGTGGTCGCCGTCTGCTGCCATGGACTGCCACTTGGCCGCCATGTCCGCGGCAAGACGCGAGTACTCCTTCGCGACATCCGGTAGTCCAAGGGCCTGTGCCATCTGCGCATAGGATGCGAGCGCCTCGATGGCCTTGATGGAAAGATTCGCGTTGTGCGCGAGATGTCCCGCAAAGTCGTCGGTGGATAACTGATTTTCGGGATCGAGGCCCTTGTCGCGAAGATATTCGGCCCACGTGGTAAATTGCGGCCAGTAGGCGCGCACAAAATCCCAGTTGCCCTGCTCCTGACTCATGGCGTCGGCAAGGATGAGCAGGTTTCCGCTCTCCTCCACGGGCATCTGGTTCTCTTCTGTAGTTTCTCCTCCGCCATAGACCTGTCCATCGGCGAGCGGATAGGTTCCCAGATCGTGCGGCGCGAAGGGCCACTTCCACCGTGGCAGTGCGGCATACTCCAGCACAGGCTTGAGCATGGCTTGAACCAGCGCGGGATTGAAGAAGAGGAAAAACGGAGCAGAAGGATAAATTACGTCGACGGTGGAGATGCAACCGTTGGAGAAATTTTCCTTAGGGAAGAGCATGGGCGTGCCGTCTACGTCGGCCGCGAAGCCATGAGCTGCGAGCGTCTGGCGATAGGCGAGGATCGCGAGCTGTGCGTACGCCGGACCACCGGCCTTGGTCAGATCGGCTGTGAGCTCGCGATCGAAGGTTTCTCCGCGCGACAGGAGAGCGGCGTATTGCGATTCGGCGTCGGCCAGCATCTGCTGCACGGTGGTGTTGTTGCGCTGCCAATAGGGGCGTAGCTTGCGGCCCAGATATTCGATTGCGTAGCCCTCGGTGTAGGCGAGCAGCACGTGCCGCGTGACAGGCGTTGCAGAAACCTTGCCCAGGGGAAACGCGGCGGCCAAATGTGCGGCGTGATCGCGCGGCATCCGAGGCATGTCAAGATCGTCGCTCGCCGGCAGCGATCCCGTGGCGGAAAAACTGCGCATGGTGTCGGACGACACTGCAACTTGCGCTTCGGAGCCGGGAACGGCGGGGGAGTCGGGAACGGCGAGATGGAAATAACCCCAGTCGATGCGGAGATCGTCGCCCGGGCGATTCAGAACGCGTTGCTCGCGTGAGCCGGCGTTGAGCACGGTGAGCCCGGGAATGCGGCTGCGCCCCCACGTCACTTCTTCATCGCGCGTGTTCACTGCGATCAGCGGATCCGCGTCGATCAGGAGGGTAACGTCATGCGCGCCATCGCCCGTCACAGCGAACGTGAGATACGTGACCGGCCGCGAAAGCAGATCGAGATCTTTGGGAAAGGCCGGCGTGAAGAAAGTGACCGTCAAAGTCACCTGCGCGGCCTGGAACGTGTAGATGGTGCGCGTCGGCGTGACTTCAAGCGAGGTCTGCTGCATCGCCGGAACGGAGCGCGGCGTTGCGCCCATGAATCGGTACGTCTGCCCGTCAATACGCGCCAGGCCCGCGATCGGCTGCGCCGCGCCGGTCCAGTGTTTGGTGTCCTCGTCGGTAAGATGATCGGCCATTGACCACACGCTGAAATAAGGATTGTGCGCGATGAGCGGAACCGCCGGAGGCCGCTGCTGCGCGAAAGCGAGAGCGGGAGCAAAGACGGCTACGACGGCCAGCCGGCATAAGCGCCAGCCGGAAACTACGTTCTTCAATATCGATTTCATGTTCTTTCTATCCACGTTCGGAGATCATCTTCGGAATCCGCGCCGGGTTTGGTGTTGCCGCGTAGCATCCGCCGCGCGAGCTTGCGGCGCGCATGATCCAATGTATAGGCAGAACCTTGCATTCTGCCAACGATCAATGATGCGTTGCGGATGTATTGCGCAGTCGCGGATGCGAAAGGCCACACTGAGCCCCACTTCGCGGGAATCGACAGCAACATCCGCCCCGGCGATAACGCTCTTGAGGCTGACGTAACAAACCTCTGGCCAAACCGCCTGATCGGCGACGCACGGCCGGGCAATAGGTTGCGCCGGCCCAGGCATTTTGCTACCATTGATTCACACATGATTCGCGTCTCTCAAAGCCGCTCGTGTTGTTGCCTGTCGATGATTTTCGACGGGTGTATGCTTTAGTCTCTGATTCCCCTCCAGCAATTCATCAGAAGACGCACCCTCGCTGAAAGGCCGGTGTGCGGACGCATTGCATTGGCCCTCAGTGATTCAACTACTGAAAGAGGTCATGCATGCCGGTCGCCGAAACCGTGTCTCCCCCATCGCCGCCAGCGAACTCTTCCTCGCCACAGCGCCTAAGCCATCTGCGCCTGCTGGAGGCCGAGAGCATTCACATCATGCGCGAAGTGGTCTCAGAGTTCGAGCGGCCCGTGATGCTCTACTCCATCGGCAAGGATTCGTCCGTCATGCTGCGGCTGGCGCAGAAGGCTTTTTACCCGGCGCCGATTCCATTTCCGCTTCTGCATATAGACACCGGATTCAAGTTCGCGGAGATGATCGCCTTTCGCGATGCGATGGCGCGCTCGGTGGGCGCGGAACTGCTGGTGTGGCGCAATGAAGCGGCCATAGCCGCGGGTACGAATCCAATTGCGCTGGACACGCGGCGCTGCTGCGGGCTGCTCAAGACGCAAGCGCTGCTCGATGCGCTGCGCCACTACAACTTCGATGCGGCCTTCGGTGGTGCGCGCCGCGATGAAGAAAAGTCCCGCGCCAAGGAGCGCATCTACTCCTTCCGCGACAGCGCCGGGCAATGGGATCCGAAGAACCAACGCCCTGAACTCTGGAATCTCTACAATGCGCGTATCCATCCGGGCGAAAGCATTCGTGTGTTTCCGCTCTCCAACTGGACGGAGATGGACGTCTGGAAGTATATCCATGAAGAAAAGATTCCCATTGTCGATCTCTACTTTGCCAAAGAACGCCCCATGTATGTACGCGGCGATGCGCTGCTTCCCATCGAACAATCTTTTGTCGCGCAGCCCGGCGAAAAGCCGCAAATGATAAAGTCGCGGCTGCGTTCGCTGGGATGCAGTCCATGCACCGGGGCGATTCGCTCGGATGCGGACACGCTCCCCGCCATCATTGCGGAGTTGCTCTCGTTTCGCACGTCGGAGCGCGTTAATCGAGCGATCGATCACGACCAGGAAGGTTCGATGGAAATAAAGAAGCGGGAGGGCTACTTCTAAATGGCCACGATCGCGACCCTCTCATCCCCGGCCGTAAATGTCCTCGCCGAAGAACGCGAAAAGGATTTGCTGCGCTTCTCAACGGCAGGCAGCGTGGACGATGGAAAGTCCACGCTCATCGGCCGACTGCTCTACGACACGCAGTCGGTCTACGAAGATCAGGTGCGCTCCATCGAAGGCAAGGGAACGACGGCTCCCGGGCAGATTGATTTCGCATTGCTCACCGACGGCCTGCGCGCGGAGCGCGAGCAGGGCATCACCATCGATGTCGCCTATCGCTACTTCTCCACGCCACGCCGCAATTTCATCATCGCCGACACACCGGGCCATGAGCAGTACACGCGCAACATGGCGACTGGCGCCTCCACGGCCGATGCGGCGGTGGTGCTGATCGACGCCGGCAAAGGCGTTCTGATTCAATCGCGCCGCCACGCGTACATTGCGTCGCTGCTGCGCGTGCGCCACGTGATTATCGCTGTCAACAAGATGGATTTGATTGGTTACGACGAGGCGGCCTTCCGCGCTATCGAGCGGGACTTCACAACCGTCCTCAATGAGATTGCAGCCGATACCGGCAGCCCGGTCGAGGCGATCTTTGTTCCGGTCAGCGCTCTCGGCGGCGACAACATTGTTCACCGCTCGAAAGCGATGAAGTGGTATAACGGCCCGTCATTGCTGGAGCTTCTTGAGTCGCTGCCATCGTCCCTTGATACGCGCACTGCGCCTTTGCGCTTTCCGGTGCAGCGGGTTCTTCGTCCCAATCACACCTTTCGCGGATTCTCGGGCCAGATCGCATCGGGAACCGTTCGTCCTGGCGACAAGATCACGGTGCTTCCCTCCAGCAGAAGCGCAGTGGTGGCGCGCATCGTCACCTTCGACGGCGAGCATGCCGAAGCAGTTGCGCCGCAATCGGTCACGCTGGTTCTGGATTGCGAGCTCGACATCAGCCGCGGCGATCTGATCGTCTCCACGCACGCGCAGGCAACCGTCGCCAAGCGCCTTCAGGCCGCGCTGGTCTGGATGGATGCGCGACCGCTCCAGCGCAATCGCCGCTATTTGCTCAAGCACACCAGCCACACCGTTCCCGCATTCGTTTCAACAATCGAGCATCGCACCAACATCGGGACGCTCGCGCATGAGGCCGCCGAGACGCTGGAGATGAACGGGATTGGCGTCGTAAACATCGATCTGCTGCATGCGATTGCTCTCGACCTCTATGGCGAGAATCGATCCACCGGCGCATTCATCTTGATCGATGCCCAGACCAACAGCACCGTCGCGGCGGGCATGATCACAGCGGCCAACGCGGTTGCCACGATGGGCAACCAGCTCCAGGATGACTCGTGGGGCCCGGTAACCGCCGGCGAAAGGGAAGCGCGCTGGGGCCATCGCGGCGGTGTGCTCGAACTCAGCGGCCCAGTTGAACTGATCGATGCCATCGAGCGTTCTCTTTTTTCCGTGGGAGTCGTTTCCAATCGCATCGAAGCCGACGATGAACTGTTTCTGCTTCATCCTAACCTGCTGGAAACCGTTACAGGATTGCAGGTTCAATCCGGCTTGCTTGCGCTGGTTGTGAGAGCCAACGAAAGCGACGCGCTCGTCGCGCGCGTTGAAGATCAACAACTCACTGTCGACGCCAGCGATCCCGACAAGGTTATGGCGACCGTCTCTGCCATTCATCAACTGTTGCAAAGTACGGGCATCTTCGTTTCGCCGGAAAGGGCGGGTCTCTAGTGAGCACAGCGGGAATCCATATGCAGGTGAAGACCAGACTCGACGAAGTGCGCGTCGCGCTGGCGCGCGAAATCACCGGCAATCAGGACGTATGCCTGACGTGCAGCTTTCAGGCTGAAGATGTATTGCTTGCCAAGCTGGCCATCGAGTTGGATGCGAAGATTCCCATTCTTTTTCTCGATACGGGCTATCACTTCCCCGAGACGTACGCCTATCGCGACCGCATTGCCAGCGAGTGGCAGTTGAATCTCATCAACTTGCTGCCGGCGCATACTGTTGCCGAACAAGAGGCAGAGCACGGCCTGCTCTATCAATCCGCGCCGGACGCGTGTTGCAAATTGCGCAAGGTTGAGCCGCTCTTCAAAGCCGTTGCCGGCTATCGCGTGTGGATTACGGGCATGCGCCGCGAACAGGCAAAGAGCCGGACCGCTCTCGAAGAGTCGGCGCTGTTCACGCTTCCCGGCGGCAGGCAGGTGCTTAAGCTAGCGCCTCTGGCGGCGTGGACGACGCGCGATGTTTGGTATGCCTGCGAAGTTTTATCGATTCCGCTTCTGCCGCTCTATGAGCGCGGCTACTCTTCCATCGGTTGCGAACCGTGCACGACGCTTCCCATTGATCCCAACGATCCCCGCTCCGGGCGTTGGGCCGGCCGCAAGGTTGAATGCGGCATTCATATCGAGGCAGCGCGGTCTCGATAAGAACGGGCACGCGGAATTGAGGAAACGAAAATGCAATATCTCATAGGATTTGCCATTGCACTCTTCATCGCGCTTACGGGAGTTGGCGCGGGCACGGTTACCGTACCGGTTCTGGTTCTATTTCTTGGAGTGCCGGCCCCGGTTGCTGTTGGCATCGGATTGATGTTTGCCACCGCGGTCAAGATAATCCTGGTTCCGGCGCAAATTGCCCGCCGCAATGTAGCCTGGCGGACGCTTGGCTTCATGCTTCTTGGCGGAGTGCCAGGCGTGATCCTCGGTTCGCTCTTCCTCAAGCATCTGGTCAATGCCGGATCGCAGAACCTGATGAACGCGATTCTGGGCACGATTCTGGTGACGACGTCTGCGTGGCAGATATTTGTTTACTTTCGCCCGATGCGTCAGAATCCGCAGCCGCCGGACCACAGCTCATGGCTGGCGTGGCTGATGTTTCCCGTTGGCGCCGAGGTGGGCTTTTCTTCCGCTGGCGCGGGGGCTCTGGGCTCGGCCGCGCTGCTCAGCCTGACGACATTGCTACCCGCGCAAGTGGTGGGCACGGATATTGCTTTCGGCTTCGTAATTTCATTGATCGGCAGCGGCGCGCATTGGTTCTCGCACGCCTCGAACACTGAGCTGCTCTTTCACTTGATCGAGGGCGGCGTCGTTGGCGCTATTGCAGGAACGCTGCTCAGCACGCGCGTCCCGCGCAGGCAGTTACGCTTTGCGCTGTGGGTCTGGCTATTGATTCTGGGCGGGCAGTTCCTCTTCAACAGCTATGAGGCATGGGCAACCCCCCATAAGCTGATAGTTAGCCAGTCTCAACAATTTCATCGAGGCTAGGATGCGCCGCTGCGCGACTAAGGCACGCCGCCTCGCGGCCGGCGGACCTTGGTTCTTCCCGCTCGGCATCAATATTTTGGAACCGTTGCGTCGATTTCGCTGGACCACGCAAGGATTCCGCCCGCCACATTGACCACATCGGGATATCCGGACTGCTTCAGGAACTCGGCAATGCGCTGGCTACGGCCGCCCGCCTTGCAATGCACAATAATCTCGCGATCGCGGTCAATCTCGGCGAGCCGCTGCGGTACTTCACCTTGCGGGATCAACTTACCGCCGATGTTGGCAATCTGATACTCGAAGGGTTCGCGCACATCCAGAATAAACAGATCTTCGCCTGCATCGATGCGCCGCTTCAATTCACTTACGGTAATTTGCGGAACTCCATTTTTCACTGCGATTTCCTCTTTTGTTGCCGGCGCGATGCCGCAGAATTGTTGATAGTCGATCAATTGGGTTACAGTCGGATGAGCGCCGCACACGGGGCACTCAGGATTCTTGCGCAGCTTCAATTCGCGGAAGCGCATGTTGAGCGCATCGACGAGCAGCAAACGCCCCACCAGCGTGGAGCCCTTGCCGAGGATGAGCTTGATGGTCTCGGTAGCCTGGATGACCCCGACCAGGCCGGGCAGAATTCCGAGCACTCCGCCTTCTGCGCAGCTCGGCACCAGCCCCGGCGGCGGCGGTTCCGGATACAGGCAGCGGTAACATGGCCCATCCTTCGTGGCGAAGACACTGGCGTGGCCTTCGAATCGGAAAATCGATCCGTACGCATTCGGCTTGCCCAGCAGCACGCAGGCGTCGTTGACCAGATAGCGCGTGGGAAAGTTGTCGGTGCCGTCTGCGATCACGTCGTAATCCTTCAGAATGTCGAGAGCATTGGCGCTCGTGAGCAGCGTGTCGTGCTTGATCACATTGAGATTTGGGTTGAGCGCCTGGAGTTTTTCCGCAGCCGAGTCCAGCTTCTTGCGCCCGATGTCCGCGGTCGAGTGGATGATCTGGCGTTGCAGATTGCTCGCATCGACCACGTCGAAATCCACCAGGCCCAGTGTGCCTACGCCGGCGGCGGCCAGATAAAGCGCCAGCGGCGAGCCCAATCCGCCGGTTCCCACGCACAGAACGCGCGCGGCCTTCAATTTGCGCTGCCCCGCCTCGCCGACTTCAGGCAGGATCAGGTGCCGCGAGTAGCGCGACAGTTCGTCCTTTGTCAGCTCGGGTAGTTCCGCCGGTACAGTTGCTGAAGCCATGTTCTTCACTCTAATTCACAGACAGAATTCGTGCGCCGGCTTTTTTTGATTCAGTCAGAGCCTCCGAGGGCTCAGTTGTCTCGATCACTTCGATATCTTCGTCTTCGAATCGTTTGTCTTCTTCGATCACACCGGCCAGCAGAAAGGAGTTCGTGACCGCGGCCTTGCGTTGCTCCACGGCCGTAATGACGTAGGAACAGCCGAGCCAATGCGCCTCGGCAAAGTCCGTCGGCGACCACTGCGCCGGGTGATCGGGATGCGAGTGATAAAAGCCGCCAATGCCTAAACCTTTGCTCCGCGCCTCACGCTCGATTTTGACCAGCTCCGCCGGCGCAATTTGATAGCGGTTGTGCGCCGAATCGGTGCGCGTGTTGGCCGCCCTCACAACCGCCTCGATGCACCAGCCGTCCGTCGTCGTGCGTCCGAGCAGCGCCCCGCAGCATTCGTGAGGATAGGTCTCCTCGCCGTGCGCGCGGATCGCATCATAAACAGATCTAGTGAGCCGCAGCACGCTCATGCTTCCTCCCAGGACCGCTCGCTCAAATACTTGTCGGCAAAGTCTGACAATACTGTCACGATAACAGCGCTAGCCGAGATGCCCACCAGCAGACCCTCTTCCCGAGCCAACTGCGTGGCCATTACGCAGGCAACCTCTGTCTCCAATTCAATGGCGCGATCGGCAAGGAAAGGATCTTAGATTGCCGGCACAATCGATGTGGCCATGTGCCTCAGTCCTTTGATGCCGTGAAGCGGGGAATCCGGTTGCACGCTAATCGCCTAGATCGCCGGATTCAGCTCTTTCAGTCTTCGGGCCGTCCCGACAAATGTGCCGCTAGTCCCCAGTCCGGCCGCAAAGTGTGTCACCCGCCCTTCAGTTTGCTGCCAGATCTCCGGCCCGGTAGTTTCGTAATGTGCGCGCCAATTTGCCGGATTCGAATACTGGTCAAGGTAGCAGTATTTCTCTGGATCGTTGCCATCCAGTTCGCGGGCGCGCCGAATCGCCCCGTCCGAGCTTTCATCGGGCCGGGTCCACTCCACCTGGACCCCATAGGCTTTCAAAATGCGTTTGCGCTCAGGTAAAACATTCGACGGCATGGCAAGCAGAACGGAAATCCCAATGCCGCGTCGAGGATGGCCAACGCGATTCCCGTGTTCCCGCTGGTGGCATCAAGCAAAGTTTTGCCGGGGCCAAGCCGGCCTGCTGCGATGGACTTGCGAACCATGGCAACTGCCGGGCGGTCTTTGACGCTTCCGCCAGGATTGTGCCACTCCGCGTTGCCCAGCAGCGTGATTCCCGGCGGCGCGCGAACCACACGGTCGAGACGAACCAGCGGCGTGTTGCCGATTTGGCTCTCCAGCGGGGAGCCAAGTTCGATTTCGCCGCATTCAGTTCGCATTAGAAGTCATCAGCATATCTTTTTGCGGGATGAATCAAAAACCACAAATCCTTGCACCGGGAGATCAACGATTTTGCGCGCGCAAAGCTACAGCTACCGCGGGCTTGCGAGCTTGTCAGAAGTTTGTCGAGGTGGGCGAGGACTTAGAGGCCGCCGTGCATTGGCGTCCCGGTGCTTAACTCGTCAGGACAAACCCGCGAGGAGCAACAATAACAGCAGGTGCAAGACAAATGCATCTATATGTTGTATGAAAAGCAAGGAAGACTGGTCAATTTCGTGGGTTGACCTTTGCCCAAATGCTGTTGTCTGCCCTCACAAACGCAATAAAATGATTATCCATTGTGCCGATTTGAGAGCTGAAAAATAAGAGGCGATGCCCGCTCCTCCCTCTGCCAGCTCCGTCGAGAGAATGGGAAACCGCAGTTTTCGCTATACTCGCGACGGATCGACAGCATTCTCCTGTATTCCTGGATGCCGTCATCGCCGCTGCCGCCTTGGCTCGTGGCCGTGGCTTCCAGGAATCCATTTTGAGTATCCGCGTTGCCCATGTTCCTGGACCAGATATAGTTACTCGCCAGCACGCCGGCCGCGCCCATCCGCTTTTCCGACTTAACCTGGAAGGATCGCTAATCTTCGCGAGCACTATTGTTTTTTTCGATAGAAGATAAGTGTCGAGCTTGGAACATCGAGTAACTGAACCTGAAGATGAGCCAGTTCGTTCCCTTTCATATGCCGGACGGGAGCACGCTCGTAGGTGGTGCGAATCTCGACGTCGTACATGGCGGCGGGGTCAAGGTGATTGGGACGTACTTCAATTGAGGTGAAAGGGCTCATGGGGCGGCGCAGCAACATGACCAGCCCGTCTTTCATTTCCGGACGATCCCATTGCCATGCGGTCCATGACTCGGCGTCGCGGCTGTACGGCAGCAACGGATAGAAATCGCCAAACATATAAGGTTGTACCTCGCGATATTCGGCCAAACCTTGTTTAATCCATAACACCCACTCCTGATTGTTTACGCCAGCTGCGCCGGGTCCAACACCATAGCCCGCGCTGTAGCCAAGGCGCATGAGATACAAACTTTCCGGGGTGGAATATGGGCCTGGATGCTTCCATGGGACGCTATGACCTTCGAACTCCATCGAGTAAGTCTCGAATCCCATGTTCTCCGGAACCCAGTATGCGAGCGCCTGCGTTTGCGCCTGCTCGGCAAGCGTATCTGTGAATCCGTAATCGGTTCGCCAAACCGAAAAACTGCGCGACATCATCTCGATATCCAGACGCCTTCCGCCGCTGGCGCAGTTATCGATATGCAATCCCGGATGCATTGCCAACAGGTCGTCCCACATTTGGTAGAGGCCTTCGATGTGTTTGATCTCAGTTATGCCGATGCGATCGGGCTTGTCTGCCGCCTTCCAATAAAACTCCGGTCTGTGATTGAAATCCTGGCGATACCAGGTCATTCCAAAATCGCTGATGAAATCGGAGACCATGTCCGTAAGTCCCCGGCGGGCGGCGGGATTTCCGAGGTCAGCTTGTAACTCGGAGTAAGTCATCCCCGGCTCTCTCGGCCGACTGAGAAACCAGTCGGGATGGTCCCGGGCAATCTTCTTGTCGCCCATGGTGGTCTCCGGCTCGATCCAGAGCGAGAAACCGATTCTCGCCGCTTTGAGCGCGTCGCCAAGCGGCTTGATGCCGTGCGGATAATAAAGCGGACTGGGAAACCAGTCGCCGCGATTCTTCCACCAGGGATTCGTAGGGTCCATTTCCGCGCCAACGGAGTCGCCATACCAACCTGCATCGACTGCATAAACATCCAGAGGTATCTTGTTGTCGTGCACCCATTGGATGTAGGCCAGTTTGTCTGCGATGGGCTCAGAACCCCAACCGCCAAAGAGAACGGGACCGCGCATCGGCTCGCCATGATCGTGCGGCGTGTAATGCGCAAACAGCAGGCGGCGCCAGCGGTTCTGCGCGAGCTGCCAGTCGCCTCCAGTCCAACTCATGAGCACGATCCGCGGCATCCTGACTTCTTCACCGGGATGGAGCAGAAAATGCGTCTGCTTCATCCCGCTCGCCATACTGATCGTCTTCCCCTCCTTGTCGAGAGAATAGTCGGCTTTCCAATTGCCCGACCAGCCGATGGCTTCGATGACTCCATGATCGCCGGTTTGCAGGTTGAAGAATGGGAGTGTCATGCCGCTGGAGGACCTTCCCCACTCGGGTTCAAAATGCTGGAGCTTGCCAGGAGCCACTATCTCCATCATGGGCGTAAAGTCTTCCGCAGTGGCGTCGCTGCCTTTGGCATGCCGGATGAGGAGATTACCTGGCGCGGCCGCAAGCTGTGAATCGAGCGGCAGGATTTCTTCGAGGATGGGAGTATCTGATTGCCCATTATTGCGAAAGCGGAGCACCCAGTCGACGACTCCGGGGAACTCTCGATAGTGCCTGACCTCAGCAGTTACTTTGAGGTGAGTTACAGGGTCTGTGTAGGAATAGAGCTGCACCTCAGCAGCAGTTCCTGCCTCAGTCTCACTTTCTGTCTGCCATGTCTTCAGCAGCTCAGCGGAGTCTTTGCCAGCGTATTTGAACGAGAACGGAACATGATCCGGCCTCCAAAGCTCGCGAGTCGAGAGATCATCAGGGAGTATCTGACTCAGTGCGCAGGAGTAACTTCCCGCAAGAAGAAGAAAAACGAATCCACCTCTCATTGAATTCACTCGTCCGGCCGTTGCGCCTCTGGCAGTGGGCTTGCGCTTCGCAAGTCGTGAAGTTCGAACCATGACAATCGCTCCGTCAATGAGACTCCGCTGATTCATCGTCATCACCTTAATAGCCTTAATAGACCTGCGACCCTGCTCGTGGGCCCAGTTGCCGCTGGAGCAGAAGAAACGTGCGCTAACGCGCTCAGGCCGATTGCCCTCTGGACAATCGGCCTGAGTCTCTTTCAGTACAATGCGGGTGCAGCTAGAACTGGTAAACCGCGGATAACTGAATCTGCCGCGGCGCCGAGTTCGTGCCAGTGATCGCGCCGAAGGTCGAGGTGCTGCCACCCAGGTACGTGTTGGGCTGACCATAGCTTGCGATGTTGAAGGTGTTGAATGTGTCGACGCGGAGCTTAAGAGACTCTTCTTTGTAAGTGGTCAAGCTCTTGGAGAGAGACATATCATAACTCTGGAATCCAGGGCCACGCTCAGTACCGACGCTGGTAGTTCCAAAGTCCTGACTGGGACGGCCATAAGCGCATGGATTGCCCGCGGGTTGCGTCGTGTTATGCGAAGTGCACGGAACTGCCGTTGGGTCGGTGCCAAACCACTTGAATATACCGGCGGAGTTTTTGCCTCGTCCTGTAATCTTCATCGGGCCGTAGTGGTTCGCGAATCCAAAGAAATCCGCGCTCAGATTCTCCACGCAGTTGTTATTGCATTGCTCCCCGTTCATATGGATGGTAAGCGGGTAGCCGCTATTGAGCCGGGCATTCATGGATACTTGCCAGCCACCTAATATCCCATCCGTGGTGCGGTTCCAGGTGGCGCCGAACTGCTTTCCCTTGCCGAAGGGAAGTTGATAGTTCGCGGTTCCACTTACATTCTGCCTCGCGTCGAATGAGGATGGGCCGTAGTTCCTCCTGGGGTTATTCACATCCTGCCAGTAGGAATCGTCGTCGCCATTGCCGTCGATGCCCATATACCCAATGTTGTTTGTAAGCGACTTGCCGAATGTGTAGTTGACCAGGAACTCCAAGCCGTTGGATTGGCGACGTCGAATTGTAGCTTGAAGAGAATGGTAATTGGAGATGGCGCGCGAGGCGGTCTCTTTGAGTATGTCGCTACCCGGATTGTCGGGGCTGTTGGGGTTGCCGACGAGCGCGAAATAAGGTTCGATGGTCTGATAACAGGAGTCGATGGCAGCGGCTCCCGAGAGACCAGCGCAAGTATCGTCAGTTGTATACTGATTTACCCACAGCGGTACGGCCAGATGTTGGCCGGTCTGGCCCACATAACCCGCCTGAACAGAAGTTTGATCGTTGATCTGATACTGCACGTTGAGGTTGAACTGCTGGATCACGGCCGGGCGCATATTCGGATCCCAGGCATAGTATTGCCCACCGGTGGGCGAGGTATTCCCCAGTAGGCCGGTAGCATGCGAGAACACCGTTCCCAGCGAGTTACCAGTGGGGCCACCCGAGCTGTTTGTAACCGCGGGCTGGAACTGCGGGTTTTGCGTCATGCGCAGCGCCGAGCCGGTGGATTCCATATCGTCTGTGCTTCCGTAGCCACCGCGAACCACCATCTTGGGTGTGACCCTATAGGCGAAACCGACGCGCGGCAAAAAGCCAAGGCGATAAGGATTGATGAGAGCCCGGCTGTTAGTCTTGCCCGTGATGGAGTTGTACGCTCCGGCGAACTCCAGCATGTTATTGATCGGCGTACCCGCCGGTTTCCCCTTGGCATACGACAGATTGACGTTGACCATCTTGTTGTTGACTTCATAGATGGGTTGAATATAGGAGTAGCGCAGCCCCAGATTCAGAGTCAGGTTCGGGAGAATCTTCCAGTCGTCCTGGACAAAGACAGCGTCGCGCCATTGCCGCTCCCCGAATGGACCGTGCAGACCGGTAACCTGCGTGTTGGATGCCTCATCCAGCAGAAAATCGGCAAACCCGTAGCCTTCGTCGTTATCGGAGGTGTTCCAGTTTGCCGTGACATTGCCGTTGTAGAGGAAATTTCCCAGTGGACCGCCGGTGTCGCTGGTGCTGATGAAGTCCTCCTGATAACGCAGGAAGTCAAAACCGAACTTGATGATGTGCTTTCCGCGTTCCCAGTTCAACGTATCGTTGTAGTCGAAGTTGTTATCGACGGCATATTCCTGAATCGCGGGTTCGCCACCGAAATTCTGCATATCCCAGTCGCCTTCGGCGGTGCCTACATTCATATAGGAGAATCCAGGCTCAGTTTGCGCCCATCCAGGAGGCAAGGCAATGCCGGCAGAGGAGAGTCCATTTGACCCGAAGAGCCCCGAGAGATCCTTGGTCACGCTCGCATTGAGCAGGATGCGCGTGAATCCAGCGCGAGCGTTGTTCACGATCGTCGGAGAAAAGGTGTGGGTCCATGCCGCTACGACGTTCGTGAATGGGTAGTCATCCGTCAATGGAATTACGGCCTCGACTGGAACCTGGGTGGGCGTGTCCCATGCGTCACCGTAGCTGTATTTGACCATCAACGTGTTTTTGGTATTGAGCGTGTAATCGAGACGGGCATCGCCCTGATCATTGCGCTGCAAAGATGCAGCGGCGCCTAGATAATTGCCTCCTACCACTCCACCGGGATTCGTCGCGTGGTTGGGAGTGGGGAATGCCGATGGATGGCTGATCAGGAGATTGGCCAGCGTATTACTCGGACTAATCGGTACGCAGTTGCCTGGATACAGGGTTTCATTGTTGGTTCCCTTGGTGTTGTTCCACATGTGGTCATCGTGGACAGCTACCAACACGGAGAAGTCCCCATAGTGGGCGGGGCAATTCGAAGACGTGTCGAATTTGGAAGTGGCAGCAAGGCCACGCATGGCCGAGGTGGGAACACTGGACGACTTCATGCCCAAATCGTTATAGCGGAGCCCTTCGTAGTCGGCGAAGAAGAAAAGCTTGTTCTTGATAATTGGCCCGCCAACTGCCGCGCCAAATTGATTCTGGGTATAACCCAATCTGGGGGTGCCGCTATATTTGTTCCCCCAGGAATTGGCGGTGAGTCCGCCGCCCGTATGCAACAGAAAGAGATTGCCGTGGAGGTCGTTGGATCCACCCCTGGTGACCATGACCACTTCGCCGCCATTCACATTGCCGAACTCGGCGTCGGCATTGCCGGTGATGATGTGAACTTCCTGAAGCGAGAAGGGAGAGGGGTTGTAGCCGATGGCGTTCTGAAGGGTCTCATTGATATCGACGCCGTCCAGAATGTAGCTGTTCGACTGTTGGCGATTGCCGTTGAATGAGGGGATCGCGTCGGCCGGTTCGGCCTCGTGGGGAGTATAGGCATCGCGCCCTGTGCCCTGCTGCCCACCCATCGCACTGGAATTGGGATTGACGGCGCCCGGCACAAACAAGCTGGCGATTTGAACGTTCAATCCACCCAGGGGCATGTTTATCAAGGTGTCAGAGCTAATCGAGGTGCTCACCGTGGAATTCTCGGCATCCAGAAGCAACGCCTGGTTCCCTACGACCTTGACTGTTGTCGACGTCTTTCCGACTTGCAGCTTGGCGTCGGCGGTTACGATCTGGTCGATCTGCACCACGAACGGTCCCACTGAAGCGGATTCGAAACCAGGCGCCGTTACGGTAACCGTGTAGTTGCCAAGCACCAGGAATTCGACGTTGTACAACCCGCTTTTGTCGGTGATGGTCTGCGTGGTAACGCTGGTACCTGTATTGGTGACAGTGACCGTTGCTCCGGCCACCACCGCGCCGCTCGGGTCGGTAACGGTGCCCCGAACCGAACCGGTAATTGTCTGTGCCACTGCTGCCGCTCCACTCAGGAAAAGAGCCAGAGCCGCACAAATCAGCCACGCCACTTTCATCGTATTTTTCGTCATTGAAACCTCTCTTTGACCAGCCTCAGTTGATACTCAAGGTCGCTCGGCCGCGGACCCTTTGCCGCCGGACGCTGCCTGCTTCTCGAATGCAAGAGAGGGCTTGGCGGCGCACAATGCGCGCGATTGCGGACTGGCGATGTTCGAAACACCATAGCGCGGGCAATTCATGGTGTCAAGTAAAATTTCACAATTTTGAGAAACGATATTAAAATGGCCATACAGATCCAAATTCCTTCAGCCGCCTTGCGCGCTTCCCACGTAGTTTGGCGTATGCAGGAGTCTTAATTCGCTTCTTTTTAGTAGCGGCGGATGCGTTATAGTTTATGGGTAATCCTCGCGTGAAAAGTTTCTCAATTGCGTTCCACCGGATTCGGCATGAAAAAATCACCTCCTCAAGGCAGTAGAGTCGGCCTCAAGCAGATCGCGGCAGAGGCCAAGGTCAGTATCGCGACGGTATCGAGGGTTTTGAACGGCAACAACCGTGTGGATCCAGCCATTCAAATGGCAGTTCTCGATGCGGCTGCAAAGTTCGATCTCGATTTGCTGCAGCGCAACAAGGCCAAGGCACTGGCTTTTCTGCTCAGCAATCGTGTCATGCTGCACCCCTTCCACTCCAGGATCCTGAGCGGTGCGGAGGGTTATTGCGCCGCGCAAGGTTGGGACGTCGTCTTCCTCTCCTACAACTACCCCCTCAATGCGCACTGGGACCGGCTCCACCTTCCCAAGATTCTGGAACGCCGCGATGCGATCCGCGCCGTCATGGTTGCCGGCACAAACTCTGGGAGTCTCATCGAGTTGCTGGAGCACGAGGGTTTGCCCTATGTCGCACTCGGCAATAACATCTTCAACCTCGGGTCTGTATCCAAAGGGGATTTGGTTTACTCCGATGAAACGCGCGGTGCCGGCGATATGATCCGCTATCTTCTTGGCCTGGGCCATCGGGACATATGGTTCGTGGGAAATACCCATCTTCCATGGTTCGCGCGGTGCTTTGCCGGCTATACACAGGCGATGGACGATGCTGGGCTGCCCTCTCGCCACCTGAGTGTGAACTCGGAGGACGACGCCGAAGTCGGATACCTCGCAACTAAATCCCTGGTGGCCCGCGGCGAACGCGTAACTGCGATCTTCGCCGGCAATGACGCCACGGCACATGGAGTATATAAAGGGCTCCGGGATTGCGGATTGAGAATTCCCGATGACATCAGCGTGGCCGGCTGCGACGACACCGTAGGCGAGTGGCTCTACCCAGGTCTGACTACCATCCGCGAATTCCCTGAGCAATTAGGCAAGCAGATGGCCGAACTGATCCTCAGCCGCATTGCCAAGCCCGGTCTCGAGTCCCGGGAAATCTCCGTGCCGACTGAATTGATCAGACGAGAGTCATGCCAGCCGATCGCAGTTACCGGGACTGTGGCCATTGAGAACGCGCCGCAAAGCGCCTAGTCCGCTCTCCTCAGGCTGGCCTTCCGAACCACAAGCAACATGCATCGTAACCGCCGGCGAGAGCTCCGCGCGGTCCTCTTGCGCGGCTTAAAGCCGGGTAGTTGCATCGAATCGCACGCCACATTCTTCATCCCATTTGGGCCGCTATCTTTTGATCCCATCTATTCGAAAAATGAGTGGTGATGCGCAACACGTTTCACATAAACGTGAAAACTTTCTTGACATGAAGATTAGAACTGATTAAGGTTTCAATACCTGCACACAAAGCCACGATACGAATCTCAAGTTAGACGGTGAGCAGGCTGACCATTTCATGTCAAGGATGGATTCCGTTCGTCGCTCGAGGAGAAAAATGACTGCCGTCGATGAAAAAGTGAGATGTTTCCGGGTCGAAAACCTGTCGATCGAGGTGCACCCTAACCGAAAAGCGCTGGGTGCCGCGGCGGCGCTTGCTGCGGCCGAGGCCATGAAACAACTGGGCGCAAACTTGGAATCGTTTGGGGTCATCTTTGCCACAGGAGCTTCACAATTGGACACTCTTGAAGCCCTCACGTGCATCGAAGGTATTCCCTGGGATCGAGTGCAAGGCTTCCATATGGACGAATATGTAGGATTGCCGATCGAGCACGCAGCCTCCTTCCGCCGCTATCTCAGGGAGAAACTTACGCAGAAAGTCCAGATGAGGGCGTTCAACGAAGTGGATGGCACGACAGCGGATCTCGATCAATTCTGCCGCGTTTATTCTGAGAAGCTCGCGGCTGCCAGTCCAAAACTCTGTCTATTGGGCATAGGCGAAAATGGGCACCTTGCGTTCATGGATCCCGCGGTCGCCGATTTCAAGGATCCACGAGACGTGAAGGTCGTGAAGTTGGATGCGGCCTGTCGGGCACAGCAAGTGGCGGAGGGCTGGTTTAGCAACACCGAGGAGGTTCCCGAGTGCGCGATCAGCGTTACCATCCCGGCGTTGCTCCGCGTTCCGAAGCTTATCGTCTCTGTTCCGGGAATCCGCAAAGCAGCGATCATGCGGCGGACGCTTGAGGAATCGATTTCAACCAAGTGTCCCGCTTCGATTCTCCGTACTCATCCTGACGTTACGATCTACCTCGATCAGGAGTCGGCATCTGAACTCGACGGGCTCGCGCTTCCGGACTGATCTCCGCGCGAATTCATGCAGCGTGATCAGTTAGACGGCGCTGCGCAGCGCGCGGGATGGCGGCCTACCACTCGATCGTTACCACGCAATAGGCATTGAGCCTGGGAACCGTAAACACGGCCTCGGAGCCCTCCATGCGAAAGATGAGCGTGTCCGCGCCGTCCCTGCCGGGCGAGTAAAGCCGCACCGAACGGGCCGGATTTCCTTCAGGCACTGAGCACCTTACTTCGATGTTTTCGATCATCGGAACCTGTGTGAAGTTGTAGTTCACAAGATGAACGAGCCTACGGCGTTTCTCAAATTGCTCGACCAGATTTGCGCCGAGAAAATCAGGACCGGCAACGCGCAAAGCGATGTCATTGCGGGCCGCCCAGTCCACCGCGTCCACTAACTCCCGCCAGTTCGCGGGGCGCTTCCAGAACTTTGGAATGAGAACGAAATAGGGTTCGGAAGGCGGCAACGCGCCATCAAATTCGATTTTCGGAATATAGGCGACGCGGCCCCGGCCGAATTCCTTCCTGAAGAGCGATGCCGAAGTGGCGCGCAATGGTATCTCGCTGCCCACCGGGACTTGCCAATCCACCAGGCCTTCCAACCCCGGCATGACTCTCTGCCGGCGCCATGCGTCGTAAAGCCCAGACCGTCCCGTGACAACCAACCCTCCGCCCGCTTCCACGTATTTTTTTATCGCTGCGATTTGCTCGTCTGAAAGGCACTCGGAATCCGGCAGGAGAAGCACCTTGCACTTAGCCGGCGTGAGCACCATGAGGCGCTCATCGGAGACAAGGGTAAAGGGCATCCGGGCCTGAATCAGAGCCTGTTCGGCAAGTATCGCGCACAAACCCGCGCCGGAGTTATGGTAAGTAATCGACGGGTAAGAGCGAAGCACTGCAACCGAAGCCACATCGCTGGTGCCGACAAACAGCTCCCGCTGCTTGCGGTAGAAAGTAATATACTTCAGCATCTCAGAGGGAAGCGGATCCACGCCCGCAAAACCAATCGTCTGATTAAATGCCAGGCATTCCGCAATCGCCGTTTCGCTGACGCTGTTGACTAATGCGACGTTCTCGTACGCTCGAGCGTTCTTGAACGTGCGAATAGCCGTAATCAGGCTGCCGTCGGGTAGATATGCTGGCGCCTGGTCGGCTTCATCCCAAAACACCTGCGTAAGCTTTAAGAGCCTGAAAGGATCTGTGCCCCGCGTCCAGGGCGTGTTATCCCCCGCGATGCCGCCGCAGTTGACTTCGATAGCGACCGCGGGATTGACCGAATGTATGAGCGTGGCCATCTGGCCCAGGGCATCGGTCATGGTCTGGCACCGGTAATCGATCCATTCCTGGAAGACCGGATCTGAGATGATGTCCAACTGCTCGGGGCGGTTCTGACTGTTCCACAACGGTGGATTGACATAATCGACATTGTCGAATCCAAGCCGCTCTTTCCGCTGCTGCGGCGCATACTTCGTGCGCAGGTGATTTCGAAAGCCGTCTTTGCAATGGTTGCAGTGACAGGAATAAGGTTCCGCCGTCAGCCCGAAGTTATCGAAATGAATGAAATCTGTCTTCACCTCTATGAGCGCGTAGCGCACAACCTTCTTGAGGTAATCAAGATATTGCTGATTTGCAAAGCAGGGAATGTAGCGGAACGATTGCTGATAGCCGTACCAAAGCATGATGGGCTGGCCGAAGGCATCGCGCTGGATCCACTCCTGCGCCCGTGGCTCCTCGGCGAAAAAGGTTTCGTACATCATCGAGCTCCATTGAATGTACGTATCGATTTTCATCCCCAGGCGATGCACGATCGCCGCAGTTCGCACCGTGTCTTCCATGTCGGCTTGTTCGGCCGTCATGCCGAAGCCCTTGTAGAGATGTGTATGGAAGACTTCGACTCCCTGATCCCGAAGACGGCGAATTACTTCTTCGCTCTGCTGATGCTCATAAATCTGCTGAGCGTCGTGCCGCTGACCGCCGCAGCGCTTTACGAAGATGAGAGGCTCATGCACGCCGCCGGCGTCGATCAGTCCATCTTTCACCCACGATCCTTGCGAATCCACTCTTCCTCCTCCGGTCCCAGCGTCGAATTCATATGGGTTTGCTACTCCCAACTTGCTCATGGCGATGCTTCCGGCGACGATTCCCATGAAGTCCCTGCGGTTGATCACCTGTGCCTCCGTGCCCTTATGCCAAACAGCGCCTTTCGTATCTGACAGCGACCGAGCCCGACTAATGCCGCGCAATGAGATGAAGGCGCCTAACCCAGCGACGCTCGAAACTTAGTGTTCGGGCAGTTGAAAAACGGCAAGGACGAATGGTAATCGGGAAAATTATCCGGTGTCAAGCTCATAACCGGAGTGTGGTAATATTTCATTTATTATCTTATAGATGAGGAACATATTTCCGTGAATAATCGCACAGTCAGATTCGGTTATGGCGGAAAATCGAGAAAAATTTGCGCTCTATCGAGAAATCTTTCTTGAAAACTTTGGCGGCCTTCTCTATCCTTGTGCCGCAAGGAGATTGGCCGTTGAGGAGACGGCGAACGCAATATGACACCTCTTCCGGTACTGAATCCCGATAGTGACCGGGCTAATTCTGGCTCCATTTCGCAGCCCAAGCCGCCGAGAGTGGTCTCAGTCGACGTGTTTCGAGGGTTGACAATGCTGGTAATGATTTTCGTCAACCAGCTGGCGGAGATGAGAGGCCTGCCGTGGTGGACTTTCCACATGCCTGCCTCTGTCAATGGCATGACCTATGTGGATATGGTGTTTCCGTTCTTCCTGTTCATCGTCGGCATGTCGCTTCCCATGGCGATTCGTCGCAGATTAAGCGCAGGTGATTCCATGTGGGCGCTCGGTCTTCATGTCGCAGGCCGCGCCCTGGCGTTGGTGGTTTTGGGGCTGATCCTGGCGAACCGCGACAAAGTAGACCCGCGCCTGACAGGCCTGAGCGCGGATCACTGGACGCTGATAGCCCTGCTGGGTTCCATCCTCTTCTGGATCAACTATCCCAAGTCGATCAGGTTCAGAATTGTTTTTCGAGGTTTGAAAGCAGCAGGCCTGGTTGTGCTGGTAGTCATGCTGGCCATTTTCCGGCGTTCTTTGCCCAATGGCCACGCCGCGTGGCTGGACCTGTCTTACTGGGAAATTCTTGGGATGATTGGCTGGACCTACTTGAGCGTTTGCCTGCTCTACATCCCTACCAGGCGATGGCCGTGGGTGCAGGTTGCATGGTTCACCGCATTGTCGGTATTAAATATTCTTTGCTGCGCTCATTGGGTCTCGATTGCCTACCGGGCGCCGTTTTACATCTGGCCATTCAAGAGCGGCGCAGGCGCATCCATTGTCTTGGCGGGCCTGATCACTTCGCTGGTTTTCCTGACCGATGAATTTGCAAAAACCCGCAAGCTGAAAATCATGATGGCGTTGGGTTTTGCGGCGATACTCTTCGCCGCCGGATGGTTGACGGTGCCGCTGGGAATTTCGAAGGTTCACGCGACCCCGGCGTGGTGCCTGTTCTCGAGCGGAGCAGCAATCTGCATCTTCCTCGCACTCTATTGGGTATGCGATGTGCTCAAGCAGGTGCGATGGGCCACCTTTGTTCTACCCGCAGGGTCCAACACCCTCTTGACGTATTTGTTGCCTCCCCTTTGCGCGGCGGTCGTGGGCAGACAGGTTCTGTTCCCACAGTGGGATTACGGTTGGCAGGCCCTAACGCAGGCCGTAGCGTTCACCGCGGGGATCCTGGCCGTTGCAGCTCTTCTTACCCGATGGAGAGTGCGCGTGCAACTTTGATTTGCGCCTCGATTCATCCGCAGACTCAATGCGGCTCGCGACTGATGAAGGAGAGAGCATGGATCGCAGCCTGACGAGAAGGAGATTTCTACGCAATGGCGCTACGGTGCTCGGCGCTGCGATCGTCGGCCGCACCGCCGTTGCAGCATCACCACGAGCGTCTTCCCGATCTGAATCGCAGGGTGCGTTTGGCGCGGCGGAAAACCCCATTGCAGCGAAGCTTGTGATTGCGGCAGCCGAGCCCGTTCGCGTGATGCGTGGCGGCATAGGAGCATCTTTTCACGCCATCGATGCCACGCTGCCGGGTATGACGCCGAGCGGCGGTTCCTGGTCCGGTAGCGCGTGGGGCGGAAACCCGGGGCCCGACGACGATCGGCGATGGGAAGAGCTGTTCAAGCATGCAGACTGGTTGGGAATGGATTGGTGCCGGGTCGAGCTTGAGCAGCGCATGTATGAGCCGGAGCGGCGAATCTTCGACTGGGACAACCGCGAAATGCGTGTGCTCTACCGCATTCTGGACTGGGCAGAGAACCGCGGCGTGGACGTTTTTCTCCAGCAGATGTGGAGCAACGTTGCATGGAACGCCTACCCTGGAAACGCGATTGATCCGATAAGACGATTGCGCAGCGCGCCGTATTCGATTCCTGAATGGGCCTACGGCCTGGGAGAACTTCTCGACCACCTGGTGCGTGTCAAAGCTTATCGCTGCATAAGTTGGGTCTCCGTTTCCAACGAGCCTGGACATGATGATTTCTCATGGTGGCAAGACTCGGATATGAAATCTGCACCATTCACTGCGGGCCTGGAGGCGGCGCGGAGGGAATTCGACCGGCGCGGTCTAACTGTACCTCTTTCCGCTCCCGATCGAACCGATCTTCCAGAGTTCAAAGCGGAGGACGTGGATTTCGATTCCTGCGTTGGCGCATACGATCTTCACTCCTATAATTGCGTTTTCGATTCGATGCGCGGGGGTTACCCACTTAGCCAGGCTGAGGAGCGAATGAGGGATTGGGCGCGGTGGGCGCACTCCAAAAACAAGCCATTCTTTCTTTCCGAGTTCGGTACCATGGGTTATGGATGGGGTCATGATGACGCCGGCCCTGCCAGTTATCAATCCGGATTGAAGAATGCCTCGCTGGTACTGCGCGGTATCAACGCCGGCGTTGACGGTTTCAATCGCTGGAGTTTTACCAATCGCGGCAACCTGGATGGCCAGTGGCAACTTGTCCGCACCTGGGACGTCGATCGTAACCGATTGCTGGATTCCTTTGTGCCACAGCCCAACGCGTACTATCAGTTCGCCATGCTGTCACGCTATTTGCCGAAGCACTCCGGCGTGCTGGTCAGCCGCGTTGAAGCGCCCTTCCTTGAGCCGGATCGCAAACTGGTGGCTGCAGCTCTGGCCAGCCGCAAGGACGACGTTACCATCCTGGTGGTGAACGAGAGCTATCGCCCCGTTGACCTGAACATGGAATTGGAAGGGCTTCGTGCGCCGCTTCGCTTGCTGCGCTATTCGCTCACAAAGGAAATCGATGACAAAAGCCAGGTGGACCTTGTATCGGACCGTAGTTTCGCAGTGAGCAAGGAACTAACCGACCGGATTCCGCCTACGAGCATCGTCGCTTACTCAACATACTCCTTGGGTAGTGATGCTCCTGGACTGATCGCCAGCCCGCGCTGACACCCATTGCCGATTACAGGAGTGGCTGAAGTCCCCGTACTTGAAACGCTCAATGGCAATGAAGAAGTAGAATGGCGGCGAGAACGAAGACCAAGTGAATAAGCCCCCTGACGCTTCAGGGACATCCCATTGCGCAACTGGAAAGAAGAGAACTGCATGCAAAAGACCGCGTTCCAAACCACCATCCTGCGACTGCTCCTCATAGGGCCGCTGTGTTCGAGCGGCCCGGCAATCTTCTCCCAGGTAACCGCGCCGCCCGATCCCATCCAAACTTATATGCAACCCCTGGTTGACAATCACACTATCGCCGGCGCCGTCGTCTTGGTTGCCACCAGAGACCGCACGGCCTACCTCGAGCCCGTCGGCTTTAGCGACCTGGCAACAAAAACTCCCATGCGCGCGGACTCCTTGTTCTGGATCGCCTCGGTCTCCAAGCCCATCACCGCCACCGCGCTAATGATGCTTGTCGACGAGGGTAAGGTCAATCTCGATGACCCGGTGGAGAAATACCTTCCCGAATTCAAGGGCCAGATGGTCTACCGCAACCGTCCCACTCCGAGTCAGACCGCATCTGCCCCAGTGAATCCATCTGAACTCGACCCGGCGAATCACCCCATCCTCGTCCGCGAGATACTCTCGCACACCAGCGGGCTTCCATTTCGTTCCGCGGCCCAGCCCGGCGCGCTCGACCTGTTGCCGCTCAAAGACGCGGTTCGCAGTTATGCCGCCGAGCCGCTCCTGTTTCAGCCGTTTACTGACTACAGCTATTCCAACGAGGGCCTCAACACCGCAGCGCGCATCATTGAAGTCGTCTCCGGCATGCCCTACGAGCAATTCATGCAGCAGCGCCTCTTCGATCCCCTCGGCATGAGCGACACTACCTTCTGGCCCAGCCCGGAACAGGCAAGGCGCATCGCCACCTCCTACAGATTGTCGACGCCGAACAACCTCCTCGAAGCGATCCGTATTGACCAGCTAACCTACCCGCTCAGCGACCGCCAGCACCGCTATCCCATGCCCGCCGGCGGCCTATTCTCCACCGCTTCCGATTTGGAAAAATTCTGCCGCATGATCCTCAACGGAGGTGTGCTCGGCGGCAAACGCTATCTCTCGGAGCGGGCGCTCCATCAGATGACCAGCACACAAAACGGAGGCCTTGGGGGAACCAACTACGGCTTCGGTTGGTCCGTTTCCGATAGCACATTCGGTCACGGCGGCGCCTACAAGAACGCCATCGACATCGACCCCGCGACCGGGCGTATTCTGGTCTTTATGGTCCAGCAGAGCGGGCCCTGGGGCACACCTGCGGGTGATGCGATCATGCCCACTCTGAAGCGGCTAGCCAACGACTTAGTGGCATCTGCATCTGCCACAAGCTCGCACTGATAAGAAACTTTCATCTTCTTGTTCTATTTCGACCCCGATCTAGACCTTAACCCGCACGTCCCGAGCAGTGAATCATTGCTCACCAGCTCCGTTCAGTTTCTCGATCTAGACCTTCTGCGTACCGGTTTTGGAGACGCTGGACTGAAGCACTCAAGATGGATGTCGAGCACCTGGCCTTCAATGGGTTTCAACTGCTCCTCAACTGTTCTCCGCACCACTTCCGGATCGGCTTTTGCGCGAAGGTTGACGACCAGCTCGTGCCGGCCAGCGGGGGATGCATCGAGAGCGCCTTCCACCCTGGGCACGCGTCGGTGGCATTTACGCTCGAGGTCTACTCGTACGTGCTTCCACACATGCAGGACACAGCGGCAATCAAGGTTGAAGCATTGTTGATGGCACCATGAAAAATGCTTCGGATCAATTGTCCGCTAGTTCCAGACAATTGCACCAACATTCCTAAATGTTCGCCAGTTCTCGTTTCTGATTTAGGCGACGACTTCGATTCTGAGTCACTTGTCCGATGAGCCGGTTTTTCGGCCACGTGGATTGGATTCGTAAACTCCGGCCGACATTCCTTACAGAATTCCAAGGAATGTTTCCTGAGATATAACTGACGGGGTGAGCGACGATCCAAGCGCAACCCCAATTCTTGACCCTGCGGCATTTGGCGAGACCAACCGATCCAGAACATAACAGCAGGGCAGCTGCGGCCGCGCCGTGCAGGGTCGGTATGTACTTTGACTCTATCTGCAATTGAGAAGGGACTCGGAATAGCATGCTGCTCCGAACCCCTTCTTGTTTGCGTCTTGTTACGCCGGCTTGCTACTGAATCGTGATCGAAAGGTTCAATGGGACTGTTGTTGAGCCACTGGTTACGGTGATGGGTATGCTGTAGGTGCCGGCCGGTGTTGATGAACTGCTGCCCCCGCACCCGGCCGTCCCGAGCAGGCCCGCGGCTGCGAAGCATGCGCCCGTCAGCAGCAGCAACCCAAACCACTGACTTCCGGCCTTCCGGGTGCGAAGGATGCGCCGCGTGAAGCCCAGAGGCAGCAGAATCAGTGCTGCAAGCAGCGTGGGAAGAACAGTTCCTGCCGGTTGTTTGATGAGGGCAGCGGTGGCGGTTCCGGTGGTCCCGATGGTGAGCGTGGTGGTTAGCGCCGTGGACGAAGTGACCGTGAGGCTCGTGGGCATGAAGGTGCACGTGACATCGGCTGGCAGCGTTCCGCAGGTGAAGTTGACCGTGCCTGTGAATCCGCCGGTCGGCGTCAGCGTGATGACCGTACTGGCCGACGAGCCGCTTTTGATGGTGAGAGACGACGGGTTTGCGATGAGCGTGTAACTGGGCGTCTGCGCCGGGCCGGTGGAGACGACCAGGTTGACCGCCGAGCCGGAGTTGACGCTGGTGCCCGCGCTTGGGCTCTCGCTGATCACGTTGCCGGATGCGACGGTCGAGCTGCTGGCGGTGCTGACCGTGCCCACCGCGAGTCCAGCTGCGATGATGGCTGACGTCGCGGCTGCCTGGGTGTCGCCAACTACGTTGGGTACGGCGACCTGAGCCGCGCCGGTTGAGACGACCAGGTTGACCGCCGCGCCGGTGCTGACGCTTGTGCCAGCGACTGGACTTTCGCTAATCACGTCGCCGGACGCGACGGTGGAGCTGTTCTGTGTGGTGACCGTGCCGAGCACGAGTCCGGCTCCGGTGATGGCTGTTGTCGCGGCTGCCTGGGTGTCGCCAACCACGTTGGGTACGACAACCGGCGCCGGGCCGGTTGAGACGACGATGTTGACTGCCGAACCGGTGCTGACGCTTGTGCCGGCGACTGGACTTTCGCTAATCACATTGCCGGATGCGACGGTGGAGCTGCTCGCTGTGCTGACCGTGCCGAGCACGAGTCCGGCTCCGGTGATGGCTGTTGTTGCGGCTGCCTTGGTGTCACCGACCACGTTGGGCACGGCAACCTGCGCCGGGCCGGTGGAGACGACGATGTTGACCGCCGAGCCGTTGCTCACGCTTGTGCCAGCGACTGGACTTTCGCTAATCACGTCGCCGGACGCGACGGTGGAGCTGCTCTGTGTGGTGACCGTGCCGAGCACGAGTCCGGCTCCGGTGATGGCTGCTGTTGCGGCTGCCTGCGTGTCGCCAACTACGTTGGGCACGGCAACCTGCCCACTGACGGGCCCGATCGCCAGCTTGGCGATAAAAGCGTCGCTAACGCCACCGGCGTTTGTGGTCTGATAAGCGCCCGTCGTCGTGGGGAAATTCGTCGATGTCGCCTCGCCGGCCACATAAATACCACCCACGCCGTCCTGGGCAATGCCGTTGCTGGAGTCCTGGTTACTGCCGCCAAGGTAGGTCGAGTAGAGCAGCTGCGATCCACTGGGGTTGAGCTTGGTGACAAATGCATTGACGCCGTTGGTCCCCGTACTCTGGTACAAGGCCGCCGCGTTATTCACGGTCTGGTAAGCGCCCGATGTGGTGGGAAAATTCAACGAAACGGCATTGCCGGTCACATAGGCGTCGCCGAGGTCGTCCACGGCGATCGCGACGCCGACATCTCCTGAGCCGCTCTGATTCAAGCAGGCACTGCTGCAGGCTTGCGGCGGTATGCCGCTGCCGCCGAGGTATGTCGAGTACACCAGGCCCGTGCCGGCCGAGTTCACCTCGGTGACAAAAGCGCTCGGAGCCTTGTTGGCAGAGCCGGGGTTGGTGGACTGATAAGCGTTCACCACCGGAAAATCCGACGAGTCCGTAGAACCAGTCACGTAGGCGTCGCCCGAGCCGTCCAGGGCAATGCCGAGGCCGTAATCGTCGGTCGAGCCGCCCACGAAAGTTGAGTACACCAGCGCCGCGCCGGTTGGGTTGAGCTTGGTTACAAATACGTTTCCAGAATAGGCGGTCGGATTTGCATTTACGGCAGCAGCCGCTTTGTTCAAGGTCTGAAACGCGCCGTTCGTGGTGGGAAAATCAATTGTAAGTGCATTCCCGGTCACATAGGCGTCGCCGAAGCCGTCGACGGCGATGCCCGCGCCTCTGGCGCCATAGCCGGTGCCACCGAGGTAGGTCGAGTACAACAGTGCCGTGCCGGTTGTGTTGAGCTTGGTGACAAATACGCTTGCCCACCCGCCCGCGATGTCGGCATTGTTCTTGATCTGATACGCGCCCGCTGTCGCAGGAAACGTCGACGATGTCGTATATCCAACTACATAGGCGTCGTCCGCGCTATCCACGGCAATAGAGGAACTGTAATCCAGGAAATTACCCCCGAGGTAGGTCGAGTAAATCAGCGCCGTGCCAGTCGGGTTGAGCTTGGTGACAAAGACGTTTGTTCTCTCGCTGGTGTTGGTGCTATTGTTCGTGGTTTGATACGCACCCGATGTCACGGGAAAATTCGCGGAGGTGGCATCGCCGGTCACATAAGCGTCGCCTGAGCCGTCCACGGCAATGGCTTGGCCGTAATCGCCATATGCACAGCAGCCGCTGCCAACACCGCTGCCGCCGAGGTAGGTGGAATACACCAGAGCCGTGCCGGCTGGATTGAGCTTGGCGACAAAAACGTTTGACACACCCTTGGCGGAGCCGTCGTTCGAGGGCTGAACTGCCCCGTTTGTCACGGGGAAATTCGTGGAAAAAGTAGTGCCGACCACATAGGCGTTGCCGGAACTGTCTGCGGCGATGCCATAGGCGACGTCGGAGAGGCTGCCGCCGAGGTAAGTGGAATAAGAGAGCACTGGGTCGATGACCAGCGGCTTCGAATGGTCGTAGCGGCCCAGCGTGAAGCCGACTGTGTTCGACGGCAGCAGATCGAATTGACCTTCAATCGGCTGACGCACGCCGTCCTTCAGTTGATAGACGACGGGCTTGTGAAACGCGATCTGGCCGTTCGCTGCTGAAACGGTCAAATCGCCATCGTTAGCAAGATCGAGCTTATTGGCTCCCACAAATTGCAGCCGGATGGGCTTCGGACTGGCCCCAGGCGCAACCACGAAGTCGTATTCCAATTGGCGCTGGTTGCCGTAGTAGAGCAGGTCGATGCCGGGATAGACGCCCGCATACTGGACCTTGGCGAAGGTGGGCACGCCGCTGTGCCATTGGGCCGGGTCGTTACCGATGAAATAGTTTGCTGTGCCGGGGAGTTGGTCCATGCCGGCGACATGGGTTGCGCGATTGGCGCCGGCCAGTTCCATCTGTATTACATCTGTCTTTCTGGCCGTTTGCGCGGTAGCGGGCTTGACGCCCTTTCCGGCGCTACGCTCAGGCATCGCGTTTGTGGCGTCTTGTTTGGTTAGCGCCAATACCGCGGACGAATCCGTGAGAAACAGCGAATAACCGCTGCCCCTGGAGATAAACTTCACGGTTCTATCTGCCTGACCCTGGTTGGCCTCAAAGCTGAGCGGGATTTTCCCGTAGGTCTGCGCGGCCTGCGTTTTTGCCGCTGCTGCGTTGTCTTGCGGCTGAGAAGCCGGGGCTGCGGCTACAGCCAGGGTAGCCGAGGCTGCGCTGAGTGCGGAAACAAGCAGAATCCGGAGTGCGGGGAACCCAACACCTTTGAGCATAAACGCCTCCTCTAAGTTCCGCTCAGCTGTATCGGGGAAGCCAGCGGATGGATCTGGTGACCTGAATTGTGCGCGCTGCGTGCGGAAAACTTGGATACCCAGTTGCGGAAATTACCCTTCGATCAACACCTGCAGAGAATTGTTGTCAGACTTCAAACTTCCGAGTGGGCGACAACCCGACCGGAGCCTGGGCCCGGATTCCGGTTGCTGACCTGCATTGGTGCTAATTCACCGTGAGGTTGACAGTGGTGGTTTGCGTAATCGATTCCGCAGTGCCGGTTACGGTGATGGTGTAGGTTCCAGTCGTTGTTCCAGGATTCCCGGGGTTAACGCCGCCGTCCCAGGCAAAACGGGGACTGCTCTATAAGTTCGGGTCCAAATAGCCGCACTCGCCCGCCTGACGCCAACTCGAGGGGCCAACCAGGCCAGCGATTGTGCAATCGTAGCCGGGATCGTATGCGGGCTGTGTCCAAAACTCGCCTGCGTATGGATCGCCGCCGCCCTGTGCGCTGGGCGCTGCCGCGGCGGGTGTCATGTAGGGGCCAAGCATCTTCTGCGTCCAACCAGGAGCGATCTTGTAGCTCTTGAAGACTGCTGAAACGATAGGTGCAGCCTGGGCGGCCACAGCCGCGGGCGCGAAACCGTTCATAATGATGTTCTTGAAGAATTGGCCGGAGTCGACCGGGAGCGAACAGAAAGTGCCCATTGCATCGGCTTGAATCGCGCTATTGCTCACAATAAACGTGCCGCATTGGCCCATAGCCGCCGGAACTTGGAGAAGCTTCCCGTAAAGGAATTTAATCTGAGGAGCCGGCTGTCCGCCGGCCGCCGCAGTCTGCTGGTAAATCATGATCAGTTTGTCACTCAGCTTTGCCGAACTGGGCATTGTGATCGCAGCACCGTCGGGGCCCTTCTGTCCCACTTGAAACGGACCGTCATGCGCGAGAATGATCTGTCCGAGAGTGATATTTTCGCCCTGCGATCCCGTCATAACAATCATGCCGGCGCCGCCGCCTTTGACCTTCCATCCGGCAGGCACACCGGCAGAGGCGCTTTTGTCCGGCAGAGTATAGGTCTGCAACTTGACCGGCGGAGCGGCTAGGGTGGTAGACGACGTCGTCTGCGCTGGAGCGGAGACGAAGGTTGTAACACCGATGACGATCGAGATCGCCGGCACGGCGGCAACCCGCAGACATTTCATGGCTTCGCATATTTGCATGGTTAAGGTTCCTTCACAAGGCGATAGGGAAGAGGTACCGAGCCGGCAAATCGATGTGATTTACCGACTGTTATAATGAGGGCGAAGTCCCCCGCGGCAATCCGTCTTCTCATGTCAGGTCGGGTCAACTCATGCCAGTGCCCACCAAAAACCAGGGAAAATCCGAAACTCCCGCGATGGGAATCCGCCTGGACTCCTGGAAAGAGATTGCGGCTTATCTTCGGCGAAGTGAAAGAACCGTAAAGCGTTGGGAGCAGGAGCGCGGCCTGCCGACGCACCGTTTGCCGGGCAAAGGACGTTCTTCGGTCTTCGCCTACGCGAGTGAATTGGATGAATGGCTCAAGTCAGCGCAGGTTATAGACACCACCGAGCCGGATGACAGCGGGCTACAGGTGGTAGCACAGCCAGAAGCCGAAGTCGGCGAGCTGGTTTCCTTTTTTCAATACGTTAAGAGGGCTGGCAACGGGTTGCGGCGCACCCGGCGCATCGCGCTCGTTACCACCCTGCTTGTCGGCCTCGTGCTGGGGACAGAATTTTGGGAGCATCGGCACACGTCTAGCGCGAGCGCGTTCTCCATTCCCGGCATGGCGCCTGAAAGAGCCGCTCCCGTCCCCGGCACGAGCAATGCGGAAAAGCAACTGGCTCATGAGTTATACCTCAAAGGGATTTATGAGTGGAATAAGCGCACTCCCGAGAGCCTGGAGAGGGCACTCGACCTGTTCACGCAGGCTGTAGTGCACGACCCTGGAAGCGCAAAGAGCTTCGCAGGAATGGCGGAGACCTATTTGCTGATGCGGGAGTACTCTCCCATGCCGGATGCGGAAGCGTACTCGCGCGCCCTGGCCGCATCGCGCAAAGCCGTCGAACTCGATGACTCGCTCGCCGAAGCTCATCGTTGTCTGGCCTACGCGGAGGTCTGGGGACTTTGGAATTTCGAGGACGGCGAAAAAGAGTTTCGCCGCGCCATTGAGCTGGACCCACGGGATCCCCTCGCGCATCTCTGGTTCGCTAATGCCTTTCATGGTCCGGGGTGGTACACGGTTGCACTCCACGAGATCGACCGCGCGCAGGAGTTGGACCCGGGATCCTCGGCGATTCTTGCCGACAAGGGGATGCTGTTGTTTGAATCGGGCCAGAAACATGAGGGGCTTGAGATGGAACAGCAAGTCGAGCGCACAGATTCTGTCTTCCTGAAACCCCATTACTTTCTAGCAAGGATGTATTGGTATCTTCGTGACTATCCTGAGTTTCTTCAGGAAAGTCAACAGGTGGCCAGTCTCAAGCACGATCCGGTTCTTGCCGAAACCAATGCGGCGGCGAACGCCGGTTTCCGGCGCGACGGTGAGCGCGGTCTGCTCACTGATCTTCAGGCCGTTCAGAAACGACTGGCCGCGGAAGGGAAGCTGAACATCGGTCTCCTGGCAACAACCTATGTTCGAATGGGGGAAAGGGCCGAAGCCGTTCGCCTGCTGCGAGAAGAATTCGACAACCATCTGGACGAGTTCCCCTATGCACGCCAGGATCTGGACCTGCTAACTCTGAACGATGAGCCAGGCTTTCGCGAGCTTATCGACAGGCTGCATGTACCGAACCCGCCAACGATCGCAGAGATCGATGCCAGTTTCGAGGCAGACAGGTCAAATATTGCCGAGGGGAAAAGGCCCTAAGCGCGAGACCGGTGGGATAAGTTCATCTTCTTGGAGAGCAACGCGGCCGTAGAATCCTGAACGATAAGACGCACTACTGCGGATGTCGGACTTTAAAAACAAGGCCGCGGGTCCTGCCCTCTATTCTGACGAGAAGTCCCCATGTCGGACTTGTGGAACCGTGCGCACCGTTGGAAGAGATACCGCCGGTTTATACCGGAAAGTCGGCTTTTGGCCTCAGCGGAGTTCCGGTCGACCGTCCACTCGTCAGTAACAAGCTGAGCAACAGCCGCGTGTGGTTTTTGGCCCTGGCGGCGCCATGTCACTGAGGAAGTCAATGATCCACGTGTCTGTAAAGTCGACGACTCACCCAGGTTCGATGCCGAGTTTGTCGTTGACCGCTACTCTCAAACGACGTCTGCCGCCAAAGTAGCGTTCGGTGGTTTGCACAGAGACATGCCCGAGAAGAAACTGAATCTGATCGAGCTCGCCACCCGAATCATGGCAGAGGCGCGCGCACGATCTCCGGAGATCATGTGGCGCGAGATGTGGAATGTTCATGCTCGCGGCAGTCTTTTTGACAACGTGCCAGACCGTCTTTGCTGAAATTCCGTCTCCCCAGGGATTGCCCGCCCGACACACACATCGGAAGAGAGGACCGCTCTCGATGCCGGCGGCAACTAGCCACGCATCGAGCGTCTCTTTTACCCAATTCGGGACGGGAACGATTCGGATGTGTCTTCCGTTGCCAATGAGATCGACGATGGCCCAGCGCTCCTCGCGACGCTGCAAGCTCTCCATCGTCAATTCAACAAGCTCGCGGCGGCGCAGACCGCAACCAAGCAGGTTGGCCAGGATCGCCCGATTGCGTTTTCCGGTAAGAGTTTGTCCATCGGGCACCTGCCAGAGCGCCGCCGCCTCGCCCGCTGTAAGTCAGTTGCCCAAACGAGAGCCCAGCTTACGGACACCCTTAATGCGGTGAATGCCAGCGGCCAATTCAGGGCTCAACAGTCCAGAGTCAGCCGCCTCGTGAGCCAACCGTCGCACGGCCGCCATGCGCACGTTGATCGTCCCCGGCGCGAGGCCGCGCTCGTCCAAGTGAAATCGATAACGCGACGCCACTGTTTTGTTGAACGCCAATCGTGGTTCGGAACAGTACCAGGCGACGAACTCGTCGATGGCATGCTGGTATCCCCGCACTGAGTCCGGAGAACCAAGGCTCCGCAGGACTGCGGTTTTCGAGTGTTCCAGATCCGGTATACCAAGTTTGGTCTTTGGTCGCTCTTCTTGCCCTTTGCCTTAGTCGCTTTCGTTTTCCTCATGATTTCCGCCCTCCATTTCGGCGGATCATGAGGTTAGTCGGTCAGTGAGAACTGTGTCTGCTATTGCCCGTTCTATATCAGTTGCCTGATAGCCGGTGACGCGCCCGGAGCCCTGAGTTCTGCCTCCTTGGCGCTCGATCATCACTCCAGAAAAGCTCCCGGACGCTGGGCGTTACCAGGACTAAATTCGGATGAATACGAGAGATTGGATTGCACCAGGCGCAAAGACTAACTAAGACTGGCCGAGATCAACGAAACGCAGATCACCTTCAGAAGGTGGCACAGGCCCAGACCACTTGCGATGCTATTGCACCTCTATCGCCGAAACGATCGCGTCTCCTTTGGTCGGTTTGAACTCGAGAATCACCATGCCATCTCTGGCGTTCACATCGAAATGTTGTTGATACGCGGTCAGCGCAGCCCCCGCGGCGGCCGCCACATCCAGATTGTTCAGAACTTTCTGCCCATTCGCGAAAACATCGAAGATGCGGTCGCCTGCATGGAGTGACGGCTCAACAAACGTGAGGACTACGCTGTGCGGACCGTCAGCCGCCGGAATTCGATAGATGAACGTTCCGGTGCGGTAAGTGGCCGCCACCGCTGGACTTGTGGTCCCGGCAATTGACACCGGAGCTGGAGCTCTGAACCCATTTCCAGGACCGGAGATCATCTGCGCAGTGCCGCCCTCGAAGAATGTATCCGAGCCAAAGCGTTTGTCCGGGCTTGCGCCCGCAACCAGTGCGCCGCAATCAATCAAGGTGCTCTTTGCAGCTGCGTCGGAAAGATGCCACTGCACTTTATCCTCGACATCTCCTTTGGGGAACGTGCCAGTCGCGACAATGTTGTTCGCGCCGGGGCTTAGCACGACACCATTCCAGACGCAGATGCGATCCGGGCAGTCTGCGATCACACCAACCAGCTTTCCATTCACATTCAGCGCAGTCTTCGGCGCGTTGCTGTACACCCGCACATCTGCGAGCCGATAGGCTCGCTCCGTATAAAGGCTGGAGTTGATGTGAACAGTTGGCGTCGTCGTCCAGTTGGCCTTGTAAAAGAAGTACGCATCCTTCCTGTGCTTGTGGTCAAAGGTCACGATGCCCTTGGTATTGATGTCCTGGGAGTTGCCTTCGCTGCGCGTGGTGGTCCCGAAGTCGAAGGAGTTCCAGAGAAACGTACCCCACAAGTACGGCTTGCTGCGCAGCGTGGACCAGTTCTGTTCGTGAATGTAAGACTCGTATTCTTCGGCCTGAGGCCGATTGCGCGACTCCGCGCCACCCAGCGCATTGTCGGAATGCAGCGATATAGCGCCTCCAGCGCCGTATTCCGTGACCGCCATGGGTTGTGCCGGCCGCGTGCGGTGCAGCGCGTCAAGATGGGGGCCCAGGTCAGAAGGCTTGTCGTAGTACCAGCCGAAGTAGCGGTTCGCACCCGACAGGTCGGTGACCGCAGCTGTGATCGGCACCGTGGTGTTGGGTCCAGAACTTCTGCCTTCACAGCAGGTGGCCAGCGTTGTGGGCCGGTCGGGGTCCAGTTCGTGCGCGAGTTGGTTCAACTCTTTCAGCAAGGGCAGGGGATCTGGTCCCGCGCCTCTCCTGCTCCCGACAAATCCGGGCATGCTGTTTCCAAAATCAATCTCATTGCCGATGGACCAGGTGACGACCGAGGGGTGGTTGTAGTTCTGCGCGATCTGCTCCCGTAGTTGCTGCCGCGCGTTCTCACGAAGCGCATCTGTCGGTTGCAAGCTATCGCCCAACGTCCACTGACTTACCAGCGGTATCTCGTCCCACAGCACCAGTCCGTCGCGGTCTGCCAGGTCGTGAATCGGCTGGCCATGCTGGTAGTGGGTCAGGCGTATGCCGGTCACCCCCATCTCACGCATCATCGCCTCATCCGCGGCAACGTCCTCCGGTTGCGACGCCCAACCTTTGCCTTCACGATCCTGGTGATAACCCACGCCGTGGACTGCCACGTGTTTTCCGTTCAGGAACAGTCCTTGATCCGGATCGAAGCGTACCTGCCGGATGCCGAAGGGGATCGAGACCCTATCCACCAGTTGGGAAGACTTGTTTGAGAGCTGCACCACCAGGTGGTAGAGATAAGGATCTTCCACGCCTTGCCACAGATGCGGATGCGGCACAGCCACGTTCGCGGTGCGCTCTTCCACGCTTGCTGCTCCCACGGTGACGGACTGCTCTTGTTGTGCCGCAACCTTGCCCTGCGCGTCAACGAGCAGGATTCGGAGCATAACCGCGCCACTCCGCACACCGTCGTTGCGCACCCGTGCGCGCACCTGCACCTGTGCACTCTCAGACGCGATGGACGCCGTCTTTGCATAGACGCCAGAGGAGCCGTAGTCCATCAAATCAAGATGCATCTTCCTGGTGAAGACAAGTGTTACCGGTCGATACAAACCGCCGTACACAAAAAAGTCTCCCGTGAGCGGCAACACGTCGGCAGTCGAGCTTCCCAGTGCGGGCTTCGTGTTGTCCACCTTCACCGTAAGCGAGTTCTCCTGGCCTGGCTTCAGTGCTGCCGTGCTGTCCAGGCGAAAGCGCGAGAAGCCTGCCCGGTGCGTGCCGAGCATGGTTCCGTTCAACCAGACGGTCGCGATGCGGCTCGCTGCGTCGAACTGCAAAAAGCTCTCCATGCCCGCGATGTTCGCGGGAGGCGTGAAGACAAGTTTGTACCAGCCAACGCCCTGCGTGGTCACCACGTTCTGCGCAGTGTTAATGTGGGCCGCGGGTTCGTCCTTGTAGTAGCCCACCCGGTTCCAGGTGTGAGGCACGCTGACGGTTGTCCATGTCGCATCCGGTGCAGCCTCGAGTTCTGTCGCAGATTCCGGGCCCAGTCTGAAGCGCCATCCGTCGCGGAGCGGCATCTCGATGCGAGGGCCTGCAGCCGCGGAGACTTGCGTTCTGTTCGTCTGTGTCGTTTGTGCGTGATTCTGTACCGCAAGCGTTACAAGGCAAAGCGTAAGCAGACAAACATTGCGACGCATAGGCAAGCTCCAAGTAGTTGTGTGGCTAAAGAGACAACGCAATTCTAGACGCCACACGAGCCGATGTCACGAAGACGGTGTGGAAACGGCGTCGGGCAGATTTGAGTGCCGCGCGTGTCGTCCCTTCAAGTCGGCACGTATCCGCCGATCTACCTACGCGCGAATACCGGCTGACGACAACGGTCCAATGCGCGATTCCAGTTTTGATTCGGCACGATATTCTGCGTTTCGGTCGTGTAATCGGCTGCTCGTCCACATGGTTTCCAACGGGGGCTCACCTTCGGAGGTCACTTCTCTCGGTAGCCGGTTTTACGGCCAGTTTCCGAAGCGGTCAATAAGTCGATGAGCGCATTGGGCTGTTCACAAGTTGACGATTTCTTCACAATTGCCCGTTGTTCATCCGGCATGGGAAAGTGAAGGGCTGAAAGCACAGACCACCTGCTCCCGAAGCAGGTTCAATGGCTTATGGAGATCTGTTGATTCCCTAAGAACCGAAGTGCTTTCCATTGAATTTTTTACCGCGCCGACCCCAACCCTAGTTGAACCTTGTGGCTCTTGGGTGCTCTGACAGCGGCAGTTTTATCTACACTGCGATAGGGTGAAGTTTGCCGGTGTGACTATATAGCAGTCGCGGTCGGCCCCGACAAGAAGTGAGAATCTATAACTCTAAAAACACGCCAAGGTCAGCAAGCGCAATAGAAACCGGAGAGTCGGTTATCCGTAATCTGAGCCGCGGCGCTTCGATTGTTGCGGGCAAGCGAATCAAACGGCACGAACCGACGCTGTTGGCTTGAGCGATTTGTGTCCACGAGTCCTGCTGCCATGCGTCCACAGCGAATGCGCCGATTCGCTGTCCCAACTGGATAGCCTCACGCAGCCGGAAGATGTTGAACTTAAGGTTCCGGCCGAAGTCGACAACCAGCTCAGGCGTGTGAATCGCGTCGTCAGTTGCCCAGTACGTATCGGGATTGCCGTCCAGCAGCATCGCCGCGCCAAAATGGGGATTTCGCAGGCGCACGTTTGAGGGTTTCAGCTTCGCCCCGGCGGCGAGGTTGGCACCGAAGATCGTCTCAAGACGCCGACGAAATTCTGTAATTGAATTCACGTCCTGCGGCGACAACTGCCCCTGGCGATTGGGTGGAACATTGAGAAGCAAGTTCGCTCCTCTGCCGACCGACTGGAAGTACAGCTCCAATAATTGATCGGGTGTTTTCACCTGGCTGTTCTCGTGTTCGTGCCAGAACCAACCGGGGCGAATGGAGACATCGCACTCGGCCGGCAGCCAGCGCGAGCCAAAGCGCGTGCCGGTGTTGAGTTGATCGAATTGTGCGTCGCCGGGTACTGCTGGCTTTCCATCTTTGGATACTGGATCGCAGGTTGCCCAGCAGGTCTCGCCGGCAATGCCCTTTTCGTTGCCCACCCATCGGATATCCGGCCCCGCATCGCTGAACCTAACAGCGTCGGGCTGTAGTTTTCGCACCAGGGCCCATGTCGTAGGCCAATCGTAGTACGTGTGCTTGTCAATGATGCGGGTTTCGCGAGCGCCGCCATAGTATCCCTTGCCGCCATTGGCGCCATCAAACCAGACTTCGAACACCGGACCGTACCCTGTCAACAATTCCGTCAGTTGACGGCGGTACGTGGCGATGTAAGCGGGTCTTCCGTAGTCGGCGTTATTGCGGTCCCAGGGGGAAACATAGACTCCGAACTTCAGGCCGTGGCGCGCTGCGGCCCTTGAGATATCACCCACAATGTCGCCCTTGCCGTCCTTCCAACGGCTGAAGCGGATGCAGTGGTCCGTGGTGCGTGTCGGCCACAGGCAAAAGCCATCGTGATGCTTGCAGGTGAGGATTACGCCTTTCATCCCGCCGGCTTTCAGCGCAAGCACGATGGCATCGGCATCGAAGCCCACGGGGTTGAAGACGGCCGGATCCTCATCGCCGTCGCCCCACTCCTTGTCGGTAAAGGTATTCACGGTAAAGTGCAGAAATGCGTTCGTCTCCATTTGCTGCCAGCGCAGTTGCCGTGCAGAGGGCAGGGCGCCAAATGGCGCAGGAGGCGCCGCAAATTCTCCCACAGCATATCCGCAGCCAAGGGTCATCAACGAGCCCGCTAATAATTCCCGTCGCGTTAGAGTCATGAATATTTCTCCTCGAGATTCCGTTCCTCGCGGCTCTCCGTCGCCCGCTCATCGACACGCGGCGCGTTCGCCGATCCAGCGATGATCAACTGCGTCAATGGTTGGTCTCTTTCTTTTGAGCGCTGGGCAGAGGGACGAGCCATACCTCAGCTACCTGGAGTCCGCGTCCACCTCCGCCGAGTCCTGGCGGGCGCGTCCATTTCAGATCGAGCGATCCGCTCTCGGTTTCTTTGATTGGAAGAGTGAACTCAACCGTCTCAGGGTTGGCGGCGCGGGGGCGCGAGCCATGAATCACATACGAGTCGTTGGCGATGAGTGTGACCGGAACAGTGTAATCTTCACCGGCATAATCGATACGGAGTTTGTACTGGACATGCGCGCGTAGTCCAGAGAATCGAAGTTCGAGCGGATGATCGTAATTTGCACCAGCATAGGAGATTTGCGAAAGCCGCCAACCCTGGTCGGGTGCGCGGTCAGCAATACCGTCGATTGCAGTGCGGAAGAACGCCGGATCGGTGGGATACCCCGGACCGCGCACCAGGTGCGGTTCCGATAATGGGTCTCCAAGATCGTCGTAAAAGCCGCCGGGTGCGGGGTCACGCCAGTGGACAAGGGCTGCGATCGCTTGCAGTCGTTCGGTCTCGTCGTTCATCCCGCCAATGCGCGCGAACTCCCGCTCAAGCCACACGCGATCGTTGAGTTGGACATCGACTGTATCGAGCGTAGCGCCACGGTCGATTGCGGAAGCGCCATATTTTGCCACGCTCAATTGCAGCCCGATGTCGTGAAAGAGCCGGCCGGCCAGATCTTCGATGGCATTCCGCCAGGGCCTAAGCGATGTGAGCTCCGGCGAATCGGCGTTGAGTGCTTCCTCGGCCTGTCGCATGGCCGCATCGCTGCCGGCGCGATCGGCGGCGGCGAGGGAGCCGAGCGCCCGCTGCTCCTGCGCGGTTGCGATGAGCAGACGATGGCGCTCATACGCATCGGTAAAGGCTCGGTAGAGTGCCGCCTCAAATCGCCAGTTGCTGGATTGAGCCGGTGCGGCCGTCTGCTGCATCTTTTCGAAGAACTGCAATGTGGCGTCAACGGAATTATTGGCGGCGAGAGGGCCTTCCCAGTTTCTTTCGAGGGATACAATGCCACGGGCGAAATCATCCGACTGAAACCCGTCGCTGCCGGCAAAGTATCGTGCGTATTCCCGCAGCGTTGCCAACGGATTGGTTTGCGCAGACCACCCCAACGCGCTCCAGATGAATTTGTTGACGTCATCGTTCACACCTTCTGAATAAGTAACGAAGCCGTTCATGTACGGGGCGTAATGGCGAAAGATCGCGGTTTCCGCCAGGGGACGCGGATTGATTACTTCGCGGCCCTCGGTCAACGCATAGGCCACGTCCCACTTGGGGACCGGAAGCTGCGAATGCATCGAGTGGGCGATGTCGGGATAGAAACGAATTGGGATTTGTTTGGGAATGTGGGCGCGCTGCACTTCCAGGCCGTCGCGCGATTGCGGCCCGACAACAATGCCAGTCAGCCACGGCGGCCGCGCGGCCACGAGCGCATAAAAGCGGCGCATCTGGTCGGCATTGAAACCCTGGGCGGAAACCCAAACGCCGGCGTGGGGATGCGATCGGTGCAGCACTTCCGCAACCTGCGCGAGGAACGGAAAAAGGACTGCGGGATCCGTGTGGCCGGGATCGCCGCCGGGGACGTAGAGCTCATCGACCTGCGGCAATTTGTCGAAGACATCGCCCCATACACGAAGCTCCGACTCGACGGTCCGCGGATCGGAATAGTCCTTTGCCATTGCTGGATAGAAGACCGAACAACGCAGGCCATATTTTTGGATGATCCCTGAAACACGGGTCATCATTTCCATGGCCGGAAGAGGAAATAGAGAACTTGATGGGGCGTCGTCGGTGTTGGGCGGTAAAAGCTCAATGGTATTGGTTCCGAACACGGCCAGATCGCGGATGTACTGTTCAAACTGCTCCGGCGTCCAGGCGTCATAGGTGTTGTTCTTGAAGCGGTAGCCGAGCTGGTGGCCGCGAACGGCAAACTGCGGCGCAGACACAACGTGAAGCGGCGCCGGCAGGATTGCGTGGTCCCTTGAATACTCGATGTGCCGCAGGAGGAATCCGATGCCGTAGAGCACGCCGCGGTCGTCCTCGCCTGCAATCATCAGGCGGTGCGCGGACCCAGTCCGCATAGTTTCGATCTGAAATGCTTCCGGCTTCATGGCGCCGGCGGGCAAAGCGGAAGGAACAAGCGACGAGGGCCGGAATTGATTGGAGCGTCCAATGAGGATGCACGACTCGCAGGCCTTCCGATTCTCCAATGAGTCCGATGCACTCACGCGCCACGACACACCCGTGCGTTTGGCGACCTCACTGACCAGAAGTTGAACTGCGGCTGCTTCCGGACCATCGACATCCTGCGGTACGAACACCGACGTATGGGACAGATCGACGACTTGCGCTCGCGATGTAGAGAGTGCCGTGAGAATGAAAAGGGCGCACCCGAGACCGCTGAACGGCCTCAAGAAGAGGGTGCGCAACCAGGCACGGCCAAAATCCATCGAAACGCCTCCTATGCGGTTGCGTGTCAGGGGACCCGAATGAATTTCAGGCCACTTTGGCGCCGAGTGGTCCCGGTTGCATCAGAGTTTGCGAAACCTCTTCGGCTACGCCTCTTAGTGCCTTTATGATTCGCTGCCGGCGCTCGTCATCCTTCAGCCGTGTCTTGGGCATCGACAGGCTGATCGCGGCTCCGACCTTCCCCGGGGCAAAGAAAATTGGGGCGCCGAAGCAAAAGCCGCCGAGCGTGGTTTCTTCCGCATCAAAAGCGTAGCCTCGAGCACGAATCTGCTTGTATTCATCTTCGATGGTCTGCTCGTCAACAAGTGTGTTTTCGTTGTAGCGTGTCAGGCCATAACTCTGGAGCAGCCGCTTTCGCGTCTCGGCATCCTGCCAGGCCGTGACCACCTTTCCCATCGAGCTTGCATGAGGCGGCAAGATGCGGCCGGCAATATTTGTCATACGAATGAGGTTTGCGCTCTCGACAACGTCTACCACTTCGACATGGTTGTGCATCAACACTGCGAGACTCACGGTCTCGCCAAATTCCATATTCAAGCGCCGCATTGGCTCACGCGCAGCAGCGGTCAGCGTGTTCACATACTGTGTCGAAATCACGGCAATATTTTTGTTGGAGGGCAAATAGCGACCATCGTGATCGCGCCGGATATAGTGCAGCGTCTCGAGCGTTTGCAGGAGCCGGAATGCCGAACTCTTGGTCAATTGGCTCTGCTTGGAGAGTTCACTCAAACTCATGGCTTCCCCGCCGCGGGAAAGCGTCTCCAGGATTTGAATCGCCTTGCCTACGGCACGGGAGAAATAGCGGCCATCCCCCGCAGCATTTCTACCAGGTTGGCGCACACCCCCGCCCGATTTTGCCCGCTTAGTCTTTGGCATGATCAGCTCGGTCTTCACCTTTCGAAAGTAAGCATTTCATATTACGCATACTCTTTCAATGTTTCGGCAAGCGTTTCATGGTGGCTCAAGTCAGCCGAGACATACGGAAGCGCCAACGTGCTGCTGCAGATGCCCATGACTTCGAGGCCGAGCTTGAGCCCACGGAGGTAACTTGACTGGGCTTCGCCGATTCCATAGAGCAACTCTCCAAGTTTCCGAATCCGTGCCTGCAACTGGAGCGCAACTTTCGTGTTTTCCGCGCGAGCTGCCTCATATAGGTCGACAAAGAGCTTGGGGAAGAGATTAGCTCCACCACAGACACCGCCATGGATGCCCACTGCGAGGGATTCGAACAAGAGATTCTCGGGCCCGACCAGCAAAGTGAAGTCTGGCCGGCCAATCATCAGGCGGGCAAGTGTCTGGAGGTACTGTGGCTCGCCTGAGCTGTCTTTCAACCCGTAAACGTTGGGCAGCTCCGCGGCCCTTAGCACGGTTTCCAGTTCATAGCAGGTTTTAGTGAGGCTGGGCATATTGTAGAGAAACAGCGGTAGTTCCACCGCACTCGAAAGCTTTTGAACTAGCCGGAAAAGGTCGTTCTGGCTTACGGCAAAGTAAAAGGGAGGGGCCGTGACAACGGCATCGGCTCCCATATCCCCGGCAAACTTGGCCAGGTTGCAGCTCTCTTCGTATGACGTGTCGGTTATCCCAACCAGAACCGGCAGACGGCCCGCCACTTGCGAGCAGGTCCGGTCGATGACCTCGCGACGCAGCCGATAGCTGAGCGCCGGCCCCTCACCGGTGGTACCCAGAATGAAAAGGCCATGTACTCCGCCCTCAATGAGGTGTTCGATCAACCGCTCCAAGCCGGCACGATCAAGTGAGGCGGGGCCATCCAAAGGTGTCACCATCGGGGGAACGATGCCACGGAGCGGGCGGGATAGGAGGCGCGAAGGCATTGGTGCGGCCAGTATATCGAGAAATATTAGAAAAGTGAAATCCAAATTGATATTTGAAACCATGACCTCGAAATCTTCACCAAATTGTGCTTTTCCGTGGACAATCCCTCCCCCTTCCTGCTCTCATGCTGAGGAAAGTCTCTAGCAAGGCGGGAGGCCGTATTTCTCTCATCCAATCTCAAGCCGCCCCAACTTCTTCCTATCGCTGGCTGCTTGTCGCCGTACTCTGGGTCGTCGGTTTCCTCAACTATGCCGACCGTCAAGCCATCTTCTCGGTCTTTCCGCTTCTGCAATCGCGTCTTCATCTCAATCTCGCCGAACTGGGCCTGCTGGGCTCCTCGTTCGCCTGGGCATATGGCCTGGCCGCGCCATTTGCGGGCTATGCCGTAGATCGCATGCGCCGCAAAACCGCGATCATCAGCGGCCTTGAGTTTTGGAGCTGGATCTGCGCCGCAACGGCTCTCACCAGCCGGCTCTGGAGCTTGGCCATTCTGCGCTGCGCGATGGGCTTTGGCGAGAGTCTGTACTTTCCTGCTGCGCTCTCCATGATGAGCGACTATCACGGACCACGCACTCGTTCCCGGGCGCTCGGCCTTCACCAAACCAGCGTCTACGCGGGTACCATCGTGGGTGGTTTTTGCGCAGGCTGGCTCGCCGAACGTTATGACTGGCGCTGGCCATTCGTCTGCTTCGGGGTGGCCGGGGCGTTGTTCGGAGTCCTGCTCATCTGCTTGCTGATCGAGCCAGAGCGTGGCGCGACAGAAGAGACCGAAGGAGCACTGCCAGCCAAATGCGCCCCCTGGCCCCCGCCCAGCTTTGCCGCATTCGCATTATTTGTGGCGCGCACGCCCACCATCAGTTTGCTCATGGCAGCATTTGCCTGCGCCAACTTTGTTGCGGTGGTTTTGCTGGTGTGGATGCCCTCGTACCTCTATCACGCATTCCATCTGAACCTGGCCATGTCGGGTTTGACAGCCACAGCTTTTGCACAGATCGGATCCATGGCAGGCACCCTGGCCGGTGGATGGCTCGCCGATCGCCTGGTGCAGCGCCTCGCCGCTGGCCGCGTCGTCATCCAGGCTGTGGGTGTTCTGTGCGGCGCGCCCTTCGTCTTTCTCTGCTGCCAGACGCGATCCATCGTCACGGTTTTGGTCAGCCTTGCCGCCTGGGGATTCTTCAAGGGCCTTTACGACGCCAACATTTTTGCATCGCTTTTTGACGCGGTCCCCGTGGCTGCGCGCGGTGTGGCAACCGGATGGATGAATACCGTGGGATGGATGGGCGGAGGCGGCCTTGCGCCCTTAGTCGTCGGGCTGCTGGCAGGCCGCTACGGACTCGGCCTGGCCATGGCTCTCGTCTCGGTTGTTTATCTGTGCGCAGGGGCCCTGCTGCTGTCTGTGCTGTTCTTCGGCCGCCCGCAAAAGCCGTGCTACCAAACTTCAATCACAACGTGACATGCTTGCTTTCAAAATACGGAAGCTATAGCAAGGATTTCGATGATAGAGCGAGGTGCAGTTGGAAGCACACAATCGTCGCATCGTTGTTCCATAAAAGTTGGAATGTCTTAAAAAACTACTTGACGTTTCATTTTTTGCAGAATTAAGATGAAGCAATTCTCCAAGGTCAAGTTTCCCGTGGAGAACCGCCGATCGGAGGGCCGGCCGGCCATCAGAGTTTCAATTCCTTCGAGCCGGCTGAAGCAGAACGATTTCACAGATTACGGGAGGATTGCCAGATGCGCATCAAAACTACCCTTTCACTAGCCTTCTCGTTGATAGCCCTTTGCGGGATTGCGTTGGGCCAAACCATCACGGGCAACATCAACGGACGCGTCACCGACCCAAGCGGCGCAGTTGTCGTGGGCGTCCAGGTGACCGCCACGAACGTCGCAACCCAGGTACCGACATCGACCACCACAAACAAGGAGGGTCTGTACAGCATCCGATTCCTTCCAGTGGGTCAATATAGTGTCAGCTTTCAGGCCACCGGATTCAGCCGCGAGGTGGTACCTGCGATAACCGTCGAAGTGGCTCAGGACGTGGAGTTGAATGCAACGCTCAAGGTTGGTTCCACTTCGACCTCGGTGAACGTGAATGCAGGCACGACGCCCATCCTGAACACCAGCGATGGGGCCATTAGCACCACCATTTCGCAAACGCTGGTGGACAATCTGCCCATCAACGGCCACAACTTCGTCGAGCTAACGCAGTTGGTTCCAGGCAGCACCGTGGCCGACGGCAACCAGTGGAATGGCGCGGGCCAAAGCAGCCCCGACAACTCCGGCGAACGTGTGCAGAGCTTTGCCACGCTGCCCAATGTGAATGGCAACCGAACCTATACCACCAACTTCACCATTGACGGCATCAGCATCGTGGATACCGGCGCCAACCTCTCCAACGGCTACGGCACGCCGGCATACAACATTGCGCCGGAAGCGGTGCAGGAAGTGACGATCATCTCGAATGTGGCGCCCGCCGAGTACGGTGATGGCGCGACGCAGATTCCGGTGGTTACCAAGAGCGGCACGGACAAGTATCACGGCAGCGCGGACTACTACCTTCAGAACTACCTGATGGACGCCAATCTCTTCCAAAACAAGCGTGTTTTGCCAGGCCAGCCCTTTTCGCCCCGCAGTCAATACACGCAGAACCAGTACAACGGTACGTTTGGCGGCCCTGTGCCTTTCCTGCATAAGAAGCTGTTCTTCTTCTCCGATTACGAAGCCTATCGCAAGCCATCGGCCGGCATTGGGTCGGCCAACGTGCCTTTGAATGCATGGCGCGGCAATACCACCGCCGCCAGCGGCTCGCCGGACACCAGCGTTTCGCCATTGGCCGGTTACGCCTACTTCGGCTCCGCCGTACCGCAACTCTACGATTCGCAAAACGGCTTCGCGCCGCTCAACCAGACCATCGGCGGCACGTTCTATCAGAACCTCGTGCCCATCAAAAACCCCGTAGCCAAGTACCTCTTCGCGAATGCGACCTTGTTGCCGCTGCCCAACGCCGCGCCCTCGGCTGCGCCGATCCAGAACAATTACAAGTCCATCGTCAAGGCGCTGACGCGCAACGATCAGGGCGATATGAAGGTAGACTGGGCCGTCACGGACAAGGACCGCATCTCCGCGCGCTGGTCTGAAGGCGAAGCCGACGACGGTCAACGGCAGGCGCTGACGCCGATTTCTTTCCCGGTCATCAGCGATTTTCCCTTCAAGCAATTCGCGCTCTTTTACACGCGCACCATCTCTACCAGCATCGTGAACGAAGCGCGCGCCGGCTTCACGCGCATGCACTATAACTCTTACCCGCTCGATCTCTCGGGCAAGTTCGGGAACGGTAACGCACTTGTCGGCATCCCGTGGACCAACGACGTACCCGGTTTCAGCGCCCAAAGCTTCACCGAAAGCACAAACAGCACCGGCGTCATGACCTTTGGCACCGCCGGTTCGTCAAATCTCGCCCTGGACAACCAGTTCACCTACGGCGACAACCTGACCTGGCAGCACGGCCGCCACATCAGCAAGTTTGGTGCGCAGATTTTCCGCGCGCAGAACAACTTCTTCCAGAACAACTCCGGCGGCCTGCTGGGCGGATTCAACTATGGCGGCGCGTTCACGGGCGATCCGGCACTCGGCCAGTCGATCGGCTACGATTTCGCTGACTTCCTGCTCGATTACTCCTCCAGCTACTCGGTCTCAGAACAGACGGGAGACGTCGGCTTGCGCCAGTATCGCCTGGGTTTCTTTGCCCAGGACGACTTCAAGCTGACGCCAGCCCTCACCGTCAATTATGGGGTGCGCTGGGAATACGACCAGCCCATGTATGAGGTCCACAACAAACTTTCCGACATCAATCCTGCCACTGGCGCGCTGGAGCTGGCCGGGCAGAACGGAAACAGCAGCTCTTTGTACGCCTCCACCAAGGACGACATCGATCCGCGTATCGGATTCGCATGGAATCCTGACCTGCTACACAAGAATCTGGTGGTGCGCGGCGGTTTCGGCATCACCACGTACATGGACTACAACATGCTGCACAACCACATCGGCAACGCTCCGTACCACATTGGCATTGCCAACAACGCGACGACGCCTTCGGTTAGCGGAGGTGTCCCCACGCCGGGATCTCCCTACGCAGTCACCAATGGCTTCGGCACCTCCGGCGCCAGCATCACCGGTGTTTCCTTCAATGCGTGGAACACTCTGAAGCCGATGATGGAGCCGCAATACTCCCTGGTTGCGGAGTACGCGATAAACGGGAAGCAGAGCGTGACTGTGGCATACGTTGGCAACGTAGCGCAGCACCTCGGCGACGAGCGCAACATCAACCAGGAAACGCTGGTCGCCACACCGGCCAGTGGGGCCTTTGACACGACAACCGTCAGTACGCCAGCCGGAAACGTGACCGTTGGCACCGCCTCCGTGCAGCTCTTCGAGACGGAGGCGTACTCAAACTTTAACGCCGGCGAGGCCACGTATCGGTTGCGTCCATCCTACGGGCTGGAGTTCCAACTGAACTACACCTACTCCCACGCAATGAGCGATACCTCCGGCCCGGTCTCCATCAACGACAACAATGTGGCCGGCGGCAATCCGCAAAACAACTTCTGTCTGCGCTGCGAGTACGGCCCCACGGGCAGCGACAGCCGTCACATGCTCAATGCCAGTTGGGTCTACAAACTGCCGTTTGGCCGCGGCCAGCAGTTCGGCGGCAGCGCTCCCATGTGGCTCAATGAAGTGATCGGCGGGTGGACGGTGTCGGGCAGTGCAGTCATGTTCTCGGGCCAGCCCAACACCATCACCGCCAACGGCAGCAGTGGCGCGAATGGAGCGGGCACACGCCGCGCCAACCACTATCGCCGGATGATTCTGTCGGGCCACCGTGTGGATGGCTGGTACGAAACCAGTGGCGGCGGATCGTACGCGCCAAATCCGGGCCTTGATGGCAGTACGGGGGCGGGCTACACCTATGTCATCGCCGGAGAATGGGGCACCGACCCGTCGGCAACTCACTCCGGCAATGTGGGCGCCGGCACATGCGGCACCTCAGGCTACGACGATGGCGTCTGCGCCTATGGTCAGCCGGCCGTGGCCTCCACGGGCAGCGCGCCCATCTTCGGCACCGCCAGCGTGGGATCGGAGCGGGCACAGGGCTTCCGCCAGGTCGATACAGCGCTGCAGAAGGTCTGGACACTGCACGATTTGCATCAACTTGTCTTCAACGCCAATGCCTACAACGTTGGCAATATCGTCAGCTACAACAACGAAGGAAGGACGACCGGGGGTGGTAGCACCTGGGGCTACGTACAGAGCACACGTTCGGAGCCGCGCCAGTTAGAACTGGAGCTCAAGTACAGCTTCTGATCGACCTGTATCATCGACGCCGGACAGACTCCATCGGTCTGTCCGGCGTTTTTGCAATCCGGGAAGCGAGGCTCTATTCATGATGAATCCTAAATGGACGCGGCGTCGTTTCATTCGAGCCTCCGTTGTTTCCACACAACTGGCTTTCTTCCGCAGGCTCTTCGGCGCATCTCGATCCAGTCGGGATTCTCTTTTCGACCAGTCCGGCGCCGAGTATCTCCTGATTGAGCCGGGCACGTTCCTCATGGGCGAGCAGAGAAAGATTCCACTCTCAATGTGCGAGCCGCTTGCCTACATGACGCGGGCCGAGCTGCAGGCGATGTTTCCCCGCGGTGATCCGGCCCGTCTTGTACTCTCGGATGTTCTGTTTGAAGACGGGGATTACGATGAGCATCCCAGCGCCGCCACAACAATTCACGCGCCGTTCTACCTGGGAGCGACTCAAGTAACGAACCAGGAATACGAGCAATTCGATCCGGAACACAGGAAGCAGCGCGGCAAGTTCGGCTTCTCAAAGGACGACGATGAGGCGGTGATCTATGTGAGCTGGCATGAGGCAACGGCTTACTGCAATTGGCTTGCGAAACGCGAGGGTAAGCCCTTCCGTCTCCCAACCGAGGCTGAGTGGGAATACGCCGCGCGTGCCGGTACACGCGCGCTCTTCTCTACTGGCGATACACTTCCGAATTTCTATCTGAAGAACCCTCGGGTTACGGACTTCCAATCTGCGGGTGACAAAGTGAGCCTGCGGGTTGGCGAGACGCCGCCAAATCCGTGGGGGCTATTCGATATGCACGGCAATGTGGAGGAATGGGTCGATGACTGGTATGCGCCCTATCCTGAGGAGACAAACCGATCACGCGTCGCACCCGAGCGCGGCCAATTCAAAGTGACGCGCGGTGGCAGCCATGGCACCTTTGCCTACTATCTGCGTTCGGCTAATCGCGGGGCCGCATTGCCGGAAACCCGCGCCTTCACCATCGGCTTTCGCGTCGCCTGCGGTGAGTCGCAGCCCACGCGCACACAGGTTGCCATCCCGGCAAAGATCGCGTCTCCGCCCGTCGCGCGGCGCGCGCTTGCCGAAGTTTTGCGAGGTCCCGATCCGTCGCAGCCGTATTTCTCGGGGCCTCGCCCATTTGTCAAGATCCCCAGGGACGCGCACGGTCCGCTCTTCCACTATCACAATCACGATACTTCTATCGCTGAGTGCCCCAACGGCGATTTGTTGGCGATTTGGTATTCCTGCGCGCGAGAACAGGGTAGGGAATTGTGTGTAGCCGCCGCGCGCCTCCCTTTCGGCGCCACCGAGTGGGAGGCTTCGTATCTCTTCTGGGATACGCCGGATCGCAACGATCACTGTCCGGCTCTCTGGTTTGACGGCCAGGAGACGCTCTACCATCTGAACGGCACCGCGCTCTCGCATCTTTGGGAGCCGTTGCAAATCATCTTGCGCACCTCAAGAGACTGCGGGGTTACGTGGTCCGATGCCAGATACATCGCACCCGATTTTGGCTTTCGCAACATGGTCTGCCAACCTATCGTGCGTCTCAGTAATGGCTACTGGATCTTCGGCGCCGATGCGCATCCAGAGAGTTCAGCCATGTGGCTGAGCAAGGATCAGGGCCAAACCTGGGAAGACACGGGCGGTTCCATCAACGGCATTCATGCTGGAATCGTGGAACTGGCCGACGGCCGCTTGATGGCGCTCGGCCGCGGGGCCAACGTCGACGGTCACATGCCGATGTCGATATCAAGCGACTACGGAAAGACATGGCAGGCTCATGCTTCTGCCTTGCCTCCCATCACCTATACGCAGCGCTTGTCCATGACTCGTCTTGCAGAAGGTCCGCTGGTGCTGGCGACCTTTGTGCCCGATGTCTCCACTCTCGAACCCGCGAAAAAGACCGATCGTGAACTTGCCAAACTCATCGTTGCTGTCTCCTACGACGATGGGCAAACGTGGCCCGATCGCCGGCTGCTTACTGACGGCAATGGTGACCACGGAATCGCGGGAATCAGCAATGCTCGCGTCTACATGGGCCTCGGCGCCGCGGAACCCACCGGCTATGTGTCCATCACGCAGGCCCGTAATGGAGTGATCCACGTCATCAGCAGCATGAACCACTACGCATTCAACCTCGCATGGATCAAGGCTGCTCCGTCTCATCCTTCCCCTATGCCGGCTGTCAGGCAACTGGCATCGAAATCCTTGCTCACGGTCTCGCTGTCGCCTGAGCAGATGCAGACGCATCGCGTTGCGCGGACCCTCTGGTCGAATGAACGCACGGGCGCCATGGATGCGCTGGACATTGAGAAAGGATTTACCGCAGAGGCGAGAATATCGCTCGGCAAATCGGACCGCGATTACTTCATCTTGCGGGCATTCGTGCGCAGCGGATGCACGATGTGCAATCGCTACTGGGTGAAGGTGACGAATCAGGGCGCTTTCTATTGGTATGCCCAGGAGTGGCATCTATTGCAGGACGCAGTCGCGCCGTTCCGCATGGGCACTTATCGCATGGCTGTGCGGGATGACACTTGTGTCCAGATCTATCGTGACGAGCGCCTGCTGGCGGCCTTCCCACCTTCCTATGAGATTGGCTTCGCGCCACCAACACGCGGGTCCTGGCTCGAATGGGAGATCGAGATAGAAGGTGCTGAGCCCTCTGTCGCCGCCGTCTCTTACGATCTCGAAGGCCCATTCGGACCAAAATGAGAGGCGAGTGTACGCGCGAGGTCTGTGGTTTATGGATACGGCCTGTTGCCGACCGAGGATGGTTGTTGCGATGATCGGATCGCCGAAGATCGAACCCCTTTCGCACGCGATCACCCGCAAGCTCCAAACGAAGTCTCATCCTGATATCATCGCTGTTCTAAGCGGAGCAACCATGCACAAGCTCATTCTCTCTCTCCTACTCCTGGTGTCTACAAGCGGCATTCTGCATTCGCAGCAGTACGATCTCGTGCTTGAAGGCGGACGGGTTATGGATCCCGAAACCGGACTGGATGCCGTACGCAACGTCGGCATCCGGGATGGAAAGATCGTCCGCATCTCGCCCGAATCACTGAGCGGCCGCCGTCTTATCCATGCCAGTGGATTGGTGGTCGCTCCAGGGTTTATCGATCTCCATCAGCACAGCCAGGACCTCGCAAGCCAGCGCGTCAAGGCACTCGATGGTGTCACCACGGCATTGGAACTGGAGATCGGCGCTCCCGACGTTGCTCAGTTTTTGAAAGCGAAGGAAGGTCGCTCGCTAATCCATTACGGCACCTCGGCCAGCCAGGTGGCGGCGCGATCGCTCGTATTCAGCGCCCCGTTGCCGGAGGGGGACATCCTGCCTAAGAGCGGACCCGCCACCCAGCAACCTGCTTCGCCCGAACAAATTAACAGAATCCTGGATCGCCTGCGTGGGGAACTGGACGCTGGCGGCCTGGCCATCGGCATGGGCATCCAATACACGCCAGGCGCAACGCGACTGGAGGTGATCGACGTTTTTCGCCTTGCTGCCGAACGGAGGTTGCCGGTCTACACACACGTACGCAGCAGCGGGCGCGTCGAACCCGGCTCCTCCATCGAATCGATCAGCGAGGTGATCGGAGCCGCCGCGATTACAGGCGCATCGCTGCATATCGTCCACATCAACAGCACTTGCTCAAGCGACTCAATGGAGTGTCTCTCCATGATCGAAGGAGCGCGCGCCCGCGGCCTCGATGTCACCACCGAAGCGTATCCCTATACCGCCGGCATGACCGCCATCAACTCAGCAGTCTTCAACCCGGGCTGGCAAAAAAGAATGGGCATCGACTATGGCAACCTCGTGCTTCCTGAAACCGGGGAGCACCTCACCAAAGATCGATTCGATGCGTTGTATCGTTCCAGCACGACGCACTTCGTGCTTGTATTCGGTTACACGCAGGAGGTGCTCGACCAGGTGATTCCGAACTCCCTGGTGATGATCGCCAGCGATGGCCTTGAAGGACATCCCCGTAACGCAGGAACGTATTCGCGTGTGCTGGCCCAGTACGTGCGCGAAAAGGGAACGATCACGCTGATGGATGCGCTGCGCAAGATGAGCCTGATGCCGGCGGAAATGCTTGAACGATCAACTCCGGCAGCAAGGCTAAAAGGCAGACTACAGGAAGGAGCCGATGCCGACATTGTTGTTTTCGATGCGGAAAGCATCACCGACCGCTCGACTTTCGAGAAGCCTATGGAGCCAAGCACAGGGGTGCGCTATCTGTTGGTAGGGGGAACCGTCGTCGTCGATGACGGCAAGATCGTGGATGGTGTATTCCCAGGCCGAGCACTCTTAGGGCTGGGAAAGCGCTGGCCCTAGCGACACGTCAGTTCGCGACGGCCTTTCTGTAACGGAGCATTGAGATCCATTGCAACCGGTCAGCTACTTTTGGACACTCAATCCAGAAGTTTGTGGTCAACAGCTTCCGTGAACCGGAAGCAGCAGTGCGCCTCACTTCATGCTAATCGCCAGTGTGCTCACCGACGACCGCGCTTGAACCACTTGGACGAAAAGTCGGCCTCTCGGACAAGTGACTGAGAAACCTTGTTGCGCCCTGTTCACCCGAGCAGTGGACCTAGGAAGCACTGACTGGCCATTAGCAGACCAAACTCGTGGATGGCACGTCAGTCATCCGGACGGCAAAGTTCCGGTGTGCGCTCATTGCGCCGCGCTGCGCAAAAACGAGTTCCTTGCCAAGCAGGCCGCTCTTCGAGCGCATTTCACAGATTCCGTGACCCTGTCCGACTTTCCGTTACCAATCGGGTCAATGAGCGCCTCAGCGACGATTTAGCAGCAACCAAAATGGCCGGGCTCAGATCGCCGCGCCGCGCTTAGTTGCCGCGGTCGACTGGGAGAAGCTGTTTGGCGAGGGCGAGGACTTCGTCGAAGTCAACCAGATAGACCCTCGCCGATGAGTCGCCGCTCGCGGTTGCGACGCGTTTGCCGTCGGCAGAGAAGGATGCCCAGTTCACGGCGGCGGTGTGGCCCGGGAGTATGGCTAACAAGTTGCCACTAGCCGCGTCCCAAACCCTGGCAGTTCGATCATTACTCGATGTCACTATTCGCTTTCCGTCGGGGGAGTAGTTTGCAGCGGTGACCGAGTCGTTATGGCCAACCAATACCATCAACGCAGCTCCGCTAGTCGCGTCCCAAATTCGAGCCGTATTGTCCGAACTCGCCGTAACAACGCGCTTTCCATCGGGAGAAAACGTCGCACACCAGAGTGTTCCTGAGTGCCCTTCCAGCGTCAGCAACTGCGTACCGCTAGTTGCATCCCACACAAGGGCTTGTGTATCGCGTGCAGTGACGATGCGCTGACCGTCAGGTGAGTAGGCCGCAAATCTCACTGTTCCGTTGCCGCTATTGAGCGTAATTAAAGGCTCACCGGTTTGAGCATCCCAAACTCTCGCCGTACTGTCGTCGTTCGAGGTAACGATGCGCCGACTGTCTGGCGAGAACATTGCGGATACGAATTTCCCGCTCGGAGAGTGCACCTTCTTCAACTCTGAAAAGCTCTTCGCGTCCCATATAAGTAGCTCGCCCTGGTCATAGCCGGCGGTGACAATCAGCTTCCCATCGGGAGAAAACATCGCTGCGATAATACGTCCGCCGTCCCCTGGCAAGGTGGCCACAATTTTCCCGGTTCCGGAGTTCCAAACATATGCGGAGTTATCATAATTTGCGTTTGCGGACATATCGTAATCCGCGGTAACGATAAGTGTCCCATCCGGAGAGAACACTGAGGTGTTGGCGAAGGGGAATCTCGTAACGAAAGTGGCCAGGGGATGGCCCTGAATTGCGGCCCACACGCGCGCCGTGTGGTCAAAACTCGCCGTCAAGACGCGATCGCCATTCGGTGAAAACCGCGCCGAAGAAACTACTCCAAGATGTCCAACCAAAGTGGACAACAGAACGCCCGTTCTCGCGTCCCAGACACGGCAGGCAGTGGCTGAGAAACTTCTCGTAAGTATCCGACGGCCGTCTGGGGAAAAGGCAGCGGATGCCACCCTTTCACCGAGCTCGGGAAGCGTAAGCGAGCTGCTGCCCGTGTTCGCATCCCAGACCCGGGACGTACCATCGAGGCTCGCGGTGACAACCCAGGCACTATCCGGCGAGAACATCGCGGATCGCACACTGTTCGTGTGGCCATATAAGCGTCGCAAGATTGTTCGGTGAATGGCATCCCAAACTATTGCGGTCTTATCCTCGCTTGCGGTCACTATCTTCTTCCCATCGGCAGAGAAGACGGCAGTCCATACGGTGCTTGTGTGACCTTTCAACTCGCCCAGAAGGCGGCCGGTTTCAGAATCCCAGACTCGGGCCATATTGTCGTAGCCTGCGGTTACGATCAAGTTGCCGTTCGGTGAAAATGCCGGATCGTTATGGAGACCCACCTTATCGTTTGCGTAGGTTTCGGTCGGATCTGCGGGATAGCCAGCAAAGCTACAGAGGAGCCGGGCATCTTCTCTGTTCCACACTCGGACGGTGTGGTCTTGGCTCACAGTCACCATGCGCCTGCCATCTGGAGAGAATGTCACGGAGAGGACCTTGCCTTTGTGGCCAAGCAATGCCGCAACGGACTGGCCGTTCCGAGCATCCCAAATGCGCGCACTTCCATCGTCACTCGCCGTCAGAATCCAGGCTCCGTCGGCCGAGTATACCGCCTCGTTTATCGCTCCAGCATGGCCAGCCAGCGTGAACAGTAGATTGCCGCTTGCCGCATCCCAGACTCTTGCGACGCGGTCTTCGCTTGCTGTCAGGATCTGATTGCCGTCGGGCGAAAACACTGCTGATTGCACCCGATCCGGGTGATGCAGAATGTAGTACTCGGCAGGGCTCTCTACGGCTTGGTTGAGTGCCAATTCCGACTCGCTGGTGTGCGATTTTTCCGCAGCTGAAATCGCTTCGCGTAGTGCCGCCCCGGCGTCTCTCGAAGAATCGAGGATGGACTGCGCTGCGAGCTGTCGCGAAACTGCCTGACTCCTTTCACTGCTTGCCTCGCGCCACTCCCAAATCGCAGCCAGTGCGGCAAACGCCAAGACCGCCGCGGCGGCAATCGTTCCGCGCAGTATGCGACGACTCGCGCGCTCACGTTGCACCGCTTCTGCTTCCTGACGCGTCACGCTGGCTTGAACGAAATCGCGTTCGCGCGCGCTGAGTTGGTGCGGCTTCGCCAAGAGCCACAAACGGGCGCGCGTGAGCTTGAGACCGGTGAGTAGGGCATCTGGCTTTTGCGGCGACGGCGCGTTCTCCCAATCGCGCAAATCCTGCTCCAACTGCGCCTTGCCGACCAGAAAGTCGCGCTCATCGTCGATCCATCCGCGCAGCAGCGGCCACTTGCGCAGCAGCGCCTCGTGCGCCACTTCCACCGTTCTCACGCCCAGCTCATCGAGGATGGTGAGCAAGCGTCCCCCGGCCAGGCGCTCGATGAGAGGCAAGGCGCGGGGCGGGATTGAATCGAAAGGAGCGGGACGGCGCACGTACTCGCCTTCAGGATTGACGCGCACCATAGCGGGGATAAATGCCTCTTTGAGCGCGTTTAGATCTTCGGGCGATGGCTTCGCGGCGGCTAGTATCTCGTCCGCCTTGCGCCGGACAGCGTTTTCGAGCGGCGAAAGCTGCGCCTGCGGATCCCCTAGGGCGCGATAGGACTCCGCGGTAAGGCGACTACTCGACGCGAACCGGTCATACAGTTCGCGCAGTGCGAAGGCTAGAAGCGGTAGTGCATCTTCAGTGCGCGCGTCCGCGATGGCCGCTGTCACCAGGCCGTCGTCCACAGCGATCCCCGCCACCTTGGCGGGTCCCTCGATAATGGCGCGCACCCGCTCCAGAGGCATCGGCTTAAGGGAGAATTGTTCGAAAGGAGCCTTAAGGCGCGGATCCTGCTGTAGCCAGCCCAGAAAATCGGAGCGCAGCGACATCACAACCAGGAACGGGAGCTGTCCGTCGAGCAGCGCGCTGAGTAAGTGGAAAAACTGACTCGTCTGCTCCGGATCTGAACCGGCGAAAAGTTCCTCGCCCTGGTCGATTGCCAGCAAGATTTGTGCTTCGATTTGATTGTGTGTTGCGCGAAGGTCCCGTGCCAGATCGGATAGCGAACGAGCGGGATCGGCCTGCGCAAGAGAATCGCGCCAGCGCCGCCACTCGGTGGCCTGGCCGAGGCCGGCGGCTACCACCTGAGACAACTCGTCGAGCGGATGCAGCTGGGGCCGGAAAGGGGGCAAGACGATCCAATTGTGCGGATCGCGTTTGAGTCGAGGCACGACCCCTGCGCGCAGCAGTGAGGATTTCCCCGAACCGGAAGCGCCCAAAACCAGAACCAGCCTTTCGCCGCCCTGCGCGCGCCGGGCATTGAGGCGCTCGATCAGGCGGCGAATGTCGTCGTCGCGGCCGAAGTAGATGGCGGCGTCGGCTTCATCGAAGGCGAGCAGCCCAGGGTAGGGCGAACGCGCGGCATCCCACGCAAAGCCGCCGCGGGTATCGAGAGAGATTCGTGTCAGCTCCGACAGAAGGCGTTCGAGGCCACCTTCGCGATCCTTGGTTAGATCGAGGTGCTGGACGTCGGACGAGACAAAGGTTTCTCCCGCTGGCGACTCGACGAGGGGAAAGATCGCCTTGCCCAAGGCCCGTGCCTGCGCAAATTCAGCAAAGCACCATTTGCTGGCGAACCAGTTCCGCGTGAGGATGAGAATGACCGCGTCGGCACTTGAAAGCTCGCGGTAGAGCGTGCGCTCCCAGTCCGCGCCGGCCCGGACGCCATGCCGTTTGTCGAAGTCGAGAAATGTCGAGACGAAGCCTTGACTATGAAGCCACGTGAGCAGGCGCGCTGCCTGCTCGCGGTCGTCGCTCGAATGACTGATGAAGATCCTCGACACGTTTCGCTCGGCTTGTTTTCATGTGACAGTGTTTCTACGGGAGAGGAGAATTCCAGGACGGGGAGCAATCAACTTCTGAGGCTAGCATCGGAGAGCGGGGAATGTCCATAACGGGCCGTGGTGCGGGGATGAGGTCGCGGATGGGGGGCAAACGGCGGTTCCTCGGCACCAGATAATCGAGAGCGTTCTCAATCCAAGTTAACAGGCTAAGCCATTCACCTGTTGCCGGTTACGGGAAATTCCGAGAATAGATCCTCGTAAACGCGGCAGAGTCCGGAATTTTGTAATCCAACCTCAATGACAGGAAGCTAGGCGCAGTGCAGCCGTAGGGCGACTGATCCGGCATCAGCGCCCGGCAGCGGCGGCGTTCGCGGAAGGGCTATGAAGATGGTGGCTACGATGGCTTGCTGGACCGTCGGCGGGGTGTGCCCAGCGGCAGGCGTGTGCCGAAGGCCTAGGCCAAACAGGTTCTGGGTCTCTATCGAGAGCAGACACCTGGGAGACCTGGAAAGCTGACCATGAAAGTCTCGCCGTTACCTCGAATCTTGGCCGAATAGCTTATGTTCGGAGGAGCCGTCGTACCGTACCGGACTTTTCCCGGCCAGCCGGTCGGCAGTTTTGCGACAGCATGGGGGACAGCGAAGAAAGCGGCTGGCGTCAAATGTCGCTGGCACGATCTCCGGCATGGTTCGTTGAGCGCGATCGTCGCTGGCGGAGCGACTGACCAAACTCTCCAGGAATTGTTTGGATGGATGTCACCAAAAATGATTGAGAAGTACAGCCACGTTCGCGCAGAAGCAAAGCGGTGGGCCGTTGCCGTGTTCAATGTGGTGGATTCCAATCTGGAGTCCCCACAAAATCCACCACAGTCAGCGGCCGTCAAAAATCAGAAAATCATGTAAGTTTCTTAGTTTTATGGACGGGGCGGAGGGATTCGAACCCCCGACCCTCTGCTCCCAAAGCAGATTCAAGCATTCATGGGAACCTGTTGAAATTGAGTGAAGATAACTGCTTTCGAGTGAAAAGCGTGGGGCGAACCCGCCTGATCCAGTTGAATTCTGTCGCTTCTGGGTGCTTTGATAGCTACAAATTCGACTACAGCAATCTGCGGTTAACCCCTTCCTTGAGACAGCTTCTTATTGCTACACTCGCTCACTCGATCGCTTCTTCACCTGGATCTTCTCCAATTGTCTCGGCGAAGCGATAACCGATGTGAGAATCGGTCAGAAGGTACACCGGATTGGCTGGATCATCTTCGACCTTTATGCGAATTTGCCGGATGAAGGTCCTCAGATATTCCAGCTCATTGCCGTACTCTGGCCCCCAGACGGATCGCAGCAGCCTGGCGTGAGGGATTGGCCGACCGGCATTGATCATCAGGTATTGCAGAACCTCAAATTGCTTGGGCGTCAGGTGTACCGGCTTCCCCTTCTTCTCCACCAGATGCCTTTCCGGATCCATGAGGACATCGCCGATCAGGATGGCCTGCATGCCGTCGCCATTGATGTTATTGCGGCGAATGGCTGCTCTCAGCCGCGCCGTCAACTCCCGCAATTGAAACGGCTTTGTAATATAGTCGTCCGCTCCTGCATCCAGTGCTTCAACCTTCCGGTCTTCACTTTCCTGCACAGTCAACATCACGATCGGCAACCGGGGCGCGTTTTTGCGCATTACCCGGCAGACTTCAATCCCGCCCATTCCGGGCATGTTGATATCCAGAAGAACCGCATCGAATTGCGCGGTCCGAACCAAGGCGAGCGCTTCTTCTCCACGCGCAGCCTCCACCACCGCAAAACCATAGTTACTCAGAATCGTTCTTAGCGAAAGCCGGATTGAACGTTCGTCGTCCACAATAAGAAGGTTGCCTGATTCTCTGTTCACTGCCTCTGCCCTCCATGCTGAGGAAGCGACAGAAAGAATGTCGTGCCCTCATTCGCATTGCTGATTACCCATACGTGTCCGCGGTGCGCATCGGCCGCCATCTTCACAGTGGACAAACCGATGCCAGTCCCTGGCGCGCGATGCATCGTTCCCTCGCTTCGGTAAAATCGCTCAAAAATCCGCTCCCTGTCAGATATAGGAATCGCAGGTCCAAAGTTGTGGACTGAAATCAGAACCTCCGCATGACTTTCCCATGCAGCCACCTTGATTGCGGTCCCGGCGAAAGAGTACTTCGCAGCGTTGTCAAGGTACTGTAGAAGCGCCATCGACAGCAGGTCGCGATCGCCGCGAATCGTCAAGCTGTGGTCCGGTACTGCCACTTCCACTGAATGGCCTGCCATGCGCTTATTTTGCTCCTTTAGAGTGGCCGTCACCAGGTCCTCGACAACAATCTCATCCCTCCCGACGCTCATCTCTTCTGCTTCAAGTTTGGCTGTCTGCAAGAGCCGTGTGCTCAGGAGGCTGAGCTTGTTCGACTCGTCGTCAACCAGCGACACCAGCTCCATCTGCCGCTTGTTTAGACTGCCGACCTCGCGTAGCCCGGCATTTGCCGCCTGAATCGCCGTTAGCGGGGTTTTTACCGCGTGCGCCAACGAGTCGAGCACTGCGGCCCTTAACCGTTCGCTCTGGTGCGCAGTCTCAATCTGGTTCTCCTTCTTAAATGACACGCTTCGGTCAAGCGCAATCGCGGTCAGCGATGCGAGGGCATTGATCACCAGTGGGCCGAGTTGTCCTCTGATGGCCAAGGCACCAATCGATCCGGTCCCGGCTCTTAAGATCCTCCTCGATGTTCTTGTCGATTTATCCTCGTCGTCGGCCTGATGCAAGTAACATTCCTTCGCAACATCTTGCTCGTCTTTTGACCAGGCGCCAGCTAAATCGCTTGAACCCGAATCGGCATCGAATACCGCCACCGCCTCCGCCGAAAATATCCGCTGAATCAGTCTTGTCAATTGCGGCCCCGGTGGCTGGTGCATGTTGATCAGCAGCGTGCCCCGGCTCAATTCATACAAATGCTCCATCGACTCACGTTGCATCTGAGCCTCGCGCGATTGATGCCGCTCTCGCGACGACAGCCGGCTGACCAGAAGGGCGCTGATTTCGAAAGCACCCAACGCCACCCAGTCCTGCGGGTCGGTGATGGTGAACATCAGAAGCGGGGGATAGAAGTAGTAGTCCAGGCACGCGCATGCGACCAGCGACACGATCGATGCTTGCCAGAATCCACAAAGAATGGACTCGCACACGACAACCAGAAGAAACAGAAACCCTACCGGCGCCGGATTGAAATGCAATTCGTATCCTGAAAACGTCAGCAGAGCGATCACCCAGCATCCAACGAGGCTCTCGCCGGCGAATTGCACTCTCGACGGCTGTGCCCGCTTGCCGAGGACTTCCGCAATCTTGATTGCAAACAAGATGTTGCGCTCCGAGTACTAATAGGAAGACTATGTGGAGAGATATCAGGAGAACATAAATGAACCACAAAGAAGACGTTAGGGCCAAAGCAGGGACCGTTTTAGGGTCGCGCTCTGGCCCTTTTTCTTTAGTGCAGATTCTTCTTAGCGCTGTGTCTTCGCCAACAACCCTTCGTAGTACTCTGCCTGCTGGCCCATCTGCTGCGCTTCGTAGGCATAGTATTCATACCGGTTTCTCGATGAGTCCACTGGTCTTGGGTACTTGGCTGCGGACCCAGTTACGTTTTGGCTGCGGCGCTCCCACTCCGTCTTCTCCGACTGCGCCTGCTGTTCGTCAGCCAGTTGCTGCGACCGGAAGTATTGCGCAAGAGCCTGATATTGCTCGGGCGTATGTGCATCGTGGACCATCTGCTTGATCTCGGACTTGCTGTAGCGAGCAGTATTGGAAGGCTGCGCCGACGACTGCGCACCGACAACAAAAGCCAACGCGATTGTTAAGGCAACGGGGATTACCCGGGTCATTGAGCTACCTCCTTCACTTATAGCTTCGGTTGCATGGCGTGAAGGAAGCATGAACCTTCTATAGAAAGATTGTGTGGGTTACATGATGCGAAAGAGTAACAACTAATGCGTGATTATTGTGCCGGCTTAAACTGCGGTTCGGCCATCGCTTACATGCCTCAGGAATCGTCGCGCCAGTTCCTGAATGCGCTGATTCTGGCGCCGCATCACGGCATCCTTCGGTAATAACTCCACTCCGACCCCGATTGCAGTTGCCCCCGCTTGTATGTATCGCGCGGCATTCTGCTGATTCACGCCGCCTGCGGCGATCAGCTTTATCTGTGGCAGGGGAACCTTCAGGGATCGAATATAAAGATCTCCTCCGACCGGCTCGGTCGGGTAAATCTTCACAAAGTGCGCACCGCCCTTCCAAGCTGCAATGACCTCTGTGGGCGTCAGGGCTCCTGGGATGGCGACAGCACCTATCCGGAGCGTGGCTTCCAATACTTCAGGCACAAAGCCTGTGCTCGTGACAAATCCTGCTCCTGCATCGAGGCAGCGTTCGGCGGTCTCGCGGTCGAGAACGGTTCCGGCGCCGACCACCAGACCGGGAAAACCCTGCGCCAGCTTCCGTATGGCGCCGATCGCGCCTGATACCGTCATTGTGATCTCGGCTACCGGAATTCCTGCATGATATAAAGTTTCGGCGGCATAGAGCGCCTGTTCTGCGGTTCTTACGCGAATGCCCGGAAATATCCCGATTTCCTCAATGCGCGCTTTGGTCTCGTCCTGTGTCATGGTTCGACTGTTCCTCTCTGGAGTAGAGTGTCCTGGCCGCTCTGCGAACAATCACGTAGCAATCACCTGTCATCCGGCCACTCAATTACTTCTTCCCAACAGCCAGATCCAGCTGGCCGACCGCAGTAAGGTAGGCGCCGAGTAGTTGGGCATAAGCCAGCTGCACCTGGCGGTAGTCACTTTGCGCATTGAGGAAGTCCATCAAGGACGCACCGCCGTGCTCGTAGGCGAAAGTTACGGTATCGCGCACGCGCAACGCCTGCTCGTTGTACTTCTCCTTGTAAGGCTTTAGAAGCGCAATGTTGCTGCGAACTAACTCGTAGGCCGTGTCCACATCACTGAAGACCTGGGCGCGCGTTGCCTCGCTGGCCTGCTGGCTGCGGTCGATGTCGATCTGCGTGCGCTTCTTTTCGCCCTGATTGCGATCGAAGATGCGCAGTGGAATGTTCACGCTGACGCCGAGAGTTTGAGGGCCATTGGGGTTATTCGTAGAGGAGTTATTCGTGAACCAGGCAGCATAGGTTGGATCGGTCGAGCCATTAGCAATCGCCAGTCTGTGGTTCGTCTGAGACTGCTGAATGGTTTGTAGCGCCGCCTGCAAGTCGGGCCGGGCCGCCAGAGCCGCGTCACGGTAACTATCCAGAGGCTGCAAAGCGTCACTGAAATCAAATGGGCCGGTCACGTCGAATTGGTCGATCGGCGTGCGATCGTTGAGCATCTGCAAAAGCTGGATCTTGGCGGTGCGCAGGTTGACGATTGCGTTCTCGATTTCGGATTCGTACTGCACGCGAAGCAACTCAATACGATCCAAGTCGATTTGCGCCAGGTCTCCAGCCTTGAAACGGGAGCGGCTGATGTCGATGATCTTGTCGTAGTAGTCGAGGTCGGCCTTCGCCAGATCGAAAATATACTTAGCCTGGAGCGTTCCGACAAATGCCGTGCGCAGCGCAAAGACCATGTTTCGCTCGAGATCCTCGTGCTGCGACTGAGTTATGCGTGTACCTTCTTGCGCACTCTCAAGGCGTAACTCGCGCTTGTGATCGCGCTCGTGCAGATAACTGACGTTCGGTTGTTCAGTGGTGCCTTTTAAAGGGGTCCAGACCCCATTGTGCGGTGCAACCTGGTTGCCATCGGCCGACAGAGTGAACTGCGGGTTCGGTCGAAGATATGCAGTGATTTCCTCCGCCTGCATTTCGTCCACGTTGTCGGCATCAGCCTTCAACGCCGGGTTGTTGGCAATGAACCGGGCCTTGACCTGAACCCAGTCAAGCGGCTGCTGAGCTAACACAACCGGCGTAATCGCCGACGCGACGATCAATCCGCAGGCCACTGCAAGACTCCAGCCCGACTTCCGAATTTGCGTGTGTAAAGAAATCAAATCAATGTTCAAAGGACGCCCCCGTTTCCGGTTCCGGCAGCGTGTCACCTTCTCGTGCGAACCAGACATACAAAGTGGGCAGCAGGAAGATGCTCATCGCGAGAGCTGCCACGAGCCCTCCCACAATGACAATGGCGAATGGGCGCTGCGAGTCGGAACCGATGGCGTGGGACATTGCTGCCGGAAGAAGTCCCAAGGTAGCTACCAGCATCGTCATCATGATCGGACGCAGCCGCAAAACCGCGCCCTCAACAGCGGCGTCTGCGACGGTATATCCCCGCACCCTTAATTGGTTAATGTATTCAAGCATGATCACTCCGGTTTGCACGGATACGCCGAACAGCGCCAGGAAGCCGACACCGGAAGATACGCTGAAGTAAGTGCCAGTCACAAGAAGAGCGAGCAAGCCTCCAACAGGAGCCATGGCCACGTTGGCGAGAATCAGCAGCGCCCATTTGAAGGAACGAAACATGGTGTAGAGAATGATAAAAATCAAGAAGACGGTCAGGGGTACGATGAGGGCCAGTCTAGCCTCGGCGCGCTTCTCGCTATCGTATTCTCCGGACCATTCGAGGTGATAGCCACGAGGTAGCTGCACATTCCTGGCGATCTTGTCGATGGATTCCCGGACAGTAGTTCCCAGATCGCGCCCGCGAACCTCAAAGCGGATGGCAACGTACCGGGAACCGTCTTCGCGGTAAATGTCGTAAGCGTCATCGCGAACCTGGGCTTTGGTCACCTGGGCCAGCGAGACGCGCTGTCCAGAGGGAGAGAGCAGTCGGATATTCTGAATGGCCTCCTTGGTATCGCGATACGGTTTCTGATAGCGCACCACCACGTCGTAGACTGCCTCTCCCTGCAGGACCTGGCTGACAGCATTACCACCGACCGCGGTCTGAATTGCATCTTGGATATCGGCAACGTTGATGCCGAAGCGCGCAGCCGCCTGACGGTCAACGGTGAGATCGATATTCGGCTGGCCCGTGTCGCGTTGGATTCCCAAGTCCTTGACCCCGTCTATATTGGCCATAACCTCCTTGATCTGTTCGCCTTTTTCCTCGAGAACGTCCAGGTCCGGCCCGTATAATTTGGCGCACAGTCCGCCTTTCGTGCCGGTCATTGTCTCATCCACGTTGTCCTCAATGGGCTGGGAGAAATTCCAGAAAGCCCCTGGGTGTTTCTCCAATTCGCGATCCATCGCGGCGATCAGTTCCTGTTTATCTTGATGAAAGACAGGTCGCCATTGGTCCTTGGGCTTCAAGTCGACGAAGTATTCCGTGTTGCCGAATCCTCCCGTGTCGGTTCCATCGTCGGGCGCGCCAGCTTGCGAGACAACCTTGGTGACCTCGGGGAACGAGGCGAGGATATAGCGAGATTGCTGAGTGAAGTGCGTGCCTTCCGTCTCGCCTACGCTGTTGGCCATCGCACCGCGCGCCCAAATAGCGCCTTCGTCCAAATGCGGCAGGAACTCCGAGCCAATGACACCGCTGAACGCCAGGAAAAGTGCGAGGGCCAATGAGGCCAGGGCGCCGGTGACCACAATCGCGCGGTGTTCAACAGCCCAGCGCACACCGCTCCGGTAGCGTTTGGTGAGAAAAACCATGACTGGATTGCGCCACTCCGTCACTTGACCGCGGAGCAGCAAGCTGCATAGAACCGGCGCGATCAGGATCGAAAACGTCATGGCGCCGAGCAACGCGAAGGCAACGGTCCAGGCCATGGGCCGAAACAAACGCCCTTCGACTCGTTGCAGCGTGAAGATCGGCATGTAGGCGGTGATGATGATGGCGATGGCGAAAAAAACCGGACGTTGAACCTCGTGACACGCCTCACGAATTACAGCGGAGACGGATTTGGGGAGCGTCACTCCCGTTTTCTGTTCGCCGGCTTGAGTTCCGAATTGAGTATGGGAGCCAAATTCGCGGCTCAGGTGGCGAACGATGTTCTCCACCATCACCACTGCGCCGTCAACGACCATTCCGAAATCGAGCGCGCCGAGTGAAATCAGGTTTGCGGGGATATTGCTCAAATTCAGGAAGATTGAGGCGAACAACAGAGAAAACGGTATCGTGACCGCTACGATCAAAGCCGCGCGAACATTGCCGAGGAAAAGAAGCAGGATGATCGTAACCAGGATCATGCCCTCGCCCAGGTTGTGCAGCACCGTGCGCAACGTGAAATGAAGCAGATCGGTGCGGTCCAGCATCGGAATGACCTTCACACCCTCGGGCAGGATGTGATTGTTGAGCTCGTCCACCTTCTTGTGAATCCCTTCGAGCGTGGGGCCTTCTTCGGCCCCCTTGCGCATCAGCACGCCACCCTGAATGACGTCGGGCTCATCGACAATGACGCCGTCCGGACGATGATCGGCTCTGGCCATGTGCCCCAGCCGAATTTTGGGACCCCATTCGACGACCGCGATGTCCTTCACGCGAACCGGAGCTCCATTCGAGGTTGACAGGACGGTGTTCTCGATATCCTGCACACTGCGGAAAAGCCCTAGTGCGCGGACGTTCAATTGCTGCGAGCCCTCTTCCACGAAGCTGCCACCGGCATTCACGTTGTTGTTTGCGAGTTGCTGCTCCACCTGGCTGATGCTCAGGCCGTAGGAGATGAGCTTATTCGGGTCGACGCGTACTTGATATTCGCGCGCGGTTCCGCCGAAGTCACTCACGTCCACGATGTTGGGAACTTTCCTGAATTCCTTGTACAGAGTCCAGTCTTCGATGCTCCTCAAATTCATCAGGTCATACGCCGGATTCGTGCTCCGGATTGTGTACCAGTAAATCTGGCCCGTCATGCTCCAATCCGTACCGATTTGCGGCTGCACTCCTGCCGGCACACTGACCTGCGTGAGCCTTTCCAGCACTTTCTGGCGGTTCCAATCGTTGACAGATGAATCGTCGAAGATCAAGGTGACCAGGGACAGGCCAAAAATCGATTCCGACCGTACCGTCGCGAGATGCGGAATGCCAAACACCTGAATTTCGACGGGAACCGATACTTGCTGTTCCATCTCTTCGGCGGAATGCCCGGGCCACTGGCTGATGATATTCACGTAATTATCGGCGATGTCCGGATAGGCCTCGACGGGCATGTTGTGAAACGACACCGCCCCCCAGCCGAGCAAAAGCAACCCAATCGCCAGCACCACGTACCGATTATTGAGCGCAAAATCTACGAGATTGCGAATCATGCTTTCTTCCTCGAGTCCCGGAGTCGGACGTTATTCATTGTCGATCGCATTTTCGAGATTGATCGCGTTTGTCACGATCTGCTGGCCCGGCTGTAGCCCGGATAGAATCTCCTGCATGTTGTTCGGCAACTGTTCGCCACCGACGACTTCAACTCGCTTAAACTTCCCTTGCGCTGGGATGTAAACCCAATCGCGGTCGTGCAGATGCACGATCGCGGACGCCGGAACAGCCGCGTAGTTCTGCTTTCCCTTGCCGAACAAAGTGGCCGTGGCGAACATGCCCGGCCGCATCATCTCGCCGGGATTGGCCACTTCAATGCGCACCTTCGCGGTGCGGATATTGGGATCGAGAATCGAGCCGATGTTACTGATCGTGCCCTTGAGAACTTTGTCTGGATAAGCGTTCAGCTTGATCTCGGCGGGTTCCCCGAGACGCACGTTGGCCATGTCGTTTTCGTAGACGTCACAAACGATCCACACGGTAGACAGGTCCGAGATAGTGAACGGGTTCGGCGCAGAGTAGGCCTGCACGGCCGCCCCGATCGCCACTTCCTGATCCGTGATCACGCCAGAAACCGGGGCGTGAATATCGACAATTCCCTTCGGATCATCGGGATCGCTGCCGAGCAGGTGAAGATGCTCAGTGGCAGTATCGAGGGTGGTCTTGGCATCGTCCTCGTTGTCTTGCGCGACCTCCAGGTCACCCTGCGCGATGGCTCCGTGCTCGTACAGAAGCTTGGCTCGATCCAGTTGCTTGCGCGCAAGCAACTCATCGGAGACGGCCTTGCGGTAGGCGTCGAAGCCTCCCGAAATGTCGTCGCTGCGAACCCGCAGCATGAGCTGGCCCCTCCTAACTGCGTCACCCAGGCGAACACGGATGTCCACGATGCGGCCCGAGGCGAGCGAAATTACCGGAACGGTTCGCGAGATATCCGGAAATACCGTGCCAGTCACGGACATTTGCGACGGGGCCTTGTATTCGGTCGCAGTTACGATCGGATACAACTCCGGATGCTCTACGGCGAAGAAGGATGGATCCACGCCGGCAACCACCTTGGCCGGTGGCGGCGCCTCTGCGTCCGCATTAACCTCATCGCTCTTGCAACCGTTTATAACGAAAGTTGCGAACAGCACCATCGGCGGAATTGCAAGTTTCATAGCTTTGCTTTTCATTGCGGGGCCTCGAGTGTTTGGGCGATTCCTGTCTCGCAGATTCCCATGAAGTTGCATCGCGCAGAGGAAGCAAACCGTGCCCCCTATGCAGCCGGGGCGGGTAGGGCTTGACTCGCTCCCTATGCGCAGTGCGCCATGATGCGCAAAGCGGACTTAGGAAGTGAATTAACCCATTGCCTTCTGCCAAAGGAAGAGAGGGATCATGCAGCGGGAGGAGGGCGGTTCTGAATGGAACCCATGGCGGGCGGCCGCAACGCCGGGGCAGGATGATTGCTCACCACGCCAAGGTAGAATGCCTCGAAAGAAGGTCCTGAGAAGAGTGCTTGAGTGAAGTTCGCGACCGGATGCAGCATGGCGTGTGCGCGCGCGCCTGACAACTCTTCGCGCGCGAAGCAGCTTGTCTCGGTGGGATTCTGCGCCATCGCCATGTCGTCATACATCGTGATGACAACAAACATCATGACGAGGACTAACGCCAGAGAGGCGAGTTGCGCCCAGCGTCCCCGGCCCTCGCACCGCGCGGGGTGGCGCAGCCACAGCCAGCACATCAGCGTGACCAGCACCACCCAGCCGAGATTGAGGACCAACTCCATGAGCAATTACCCTCCAACTTCAGCAGCATCCTTGAGTAACAATCGCCGGATGCTTTTCCGCTCGGGACCAAGCTGCGACAACTAGAACCGGACCATGATCGCGATGGTGCTGACCGTCTGGTTTGTACGCAGGTCAGGCCACCAGATTGAGTTAAGACCTGCGGGTGTACCTGCGGCCGATCCGGCGCCGCAGGCTTGCTCCGCGCTGATCAGGCCCGCGGTGCCATAGCCGAAACCCGAAGCACCACCGCCGGCGCAGACATATTGCGCAGGGGCGCCAGTGTTTCCTCCTGGCGGGGTAATTCCGCCGCGTCCGGTCCAGTAGGGCGTATCTGAGTAGCGATAACCCTGTTCTAAGCGAAAAGTGATGAACTGGCTGGGCATGTAGTCGAAGGTGATCGTACCGTCGTGCATCTGGGCGCGATCGCCGGCATTTTCTGTGTAGTACGGAGAACCGGTAATTGCCGTGGCGCCATTGATAGGCGGCAGCAGGGTGAGGTAGCGGCCGGGGTTGTTCATCTGGCCACCGCCAAGGGTAACTGCAAAAAGGTCGTGCTTAAACCAGTAGCGGTTGTACATCATCCATCCGACAAAGTCCTGCTTCGGCCGGCCATTTTTAGAGTTGCCGTGGCAGTTTACACCGCCGTTATAAGTATCGGTGGTGCCTTTCAACGGCGAAAGACCGTTCTTGTTTAACGCGCCATCGGACGTGGCGAAGGAAACAGGACCGCCGCCATATTCGCAACCGGCATCGCCGGTGACTGTAAACGCGATCTTGTCCAGAAAGTTTTTGGGCTGGTCATACACCTTGACCTGGGCGCTATAGTCGGCGTGGATGCGCGAGCGGCCGAGGTTCGCCGAGTCGTCTTCGCCCAGGCCGTAGTTATTCCAAACAAAGTCGAGATACGGCTTGGGACGCCAGAGGATCTGTCCACCCAGACCAGGCTTGCTGCCATAGCGCGCGTACGATTGCCAGCCATTGATAATCCATGGCTCAATCTTCAGCTTGGTTGTGGGGAAATACTGGATGCGCAAGCCGTTGAAGAACCATGGTGTATTCGAGGAAACAAACGAAGGCTGATAAGTCCAGTTATCGAAGTTATAGTAGCTGAACAGGCCGATATAAGACACGAAGATGCCCGCGTCCACATTCAAGCCGTGTGCTACGTCCCAGTGATAGCCGCCCCAAGCCTCCGAAACATATTTATAGGCGTTAGCAAGGTCCCACTGACCTCGGTTAGGACTGCCGTCGTTCCGCACGGTCGTCGTTGCGAACAAGCCGTCCATCGTGAGAATGCGTCCACGCACGTTGTTAATGTGAATGTCGCCGCCAACACTGATCTGTTCCAGTTGCCACTCATCCGAGCGGAATGTTTCTGTAGATCCGCCCAGGGTGTCGTCGGATGGATGGTTGTAATCGAGCGTGTAATTTGCGTCGGCTCTGAACTCCGGCGTGAAGTACTTGGTGGCCATGGGGCTGTCTGTCTGGTGTCCGTTGCTGTTCAGCCATGTCCAATCGCCGGGAAAAGGCTCGCCTTTGGTAGTCGTTTGAGCGCTAATCTCCGGGGCCGCAGGCTCCGCGGGAGCAGCCGGTGTTGCGGCTTGTAGAGATGACGACATGCCGGCCGCGGGGCTCACCGAACTCAGTACCGCGCTACCGTTTCCAGTGATCAACTCTTTTTCGGCCGCAGTCAGTCGGGCAGCGTCACTGGAGCCCTGGAGCGTGGCCGTGTGCTCAACTTCCTTTTCGAGCTGGTCGATGCGGGCCTTGAGAACCTCTACCTCCTGCTCGAGAGGCGACTGAGGTATTGCAGTCGGGGAAGCGGGGTGGTTGGTCGTGGTGCCGGGGGCGGCGGGTGGATCAGTGGCCGCCACCTGCGTCGGCTGCGAAGGTGTGGCCGCGGTTGTCTGCGCCACATCTGAGTGGGTGGTTGCGGCGGTCTGCGCTTTGGCTGTGCATGTCTCGCCGAGGGTTAGTGCTGCCAGCGTCATGGCGGTCCAAACGATAGTTCTCATCCTCACCTCTCGCGTGAAATTCATGAATGCTTAACGGTCTTCAAGTGCAATGACCCGCTTCCTTATTGCTTCCTGCAATTCGGCACAGCTGAATGCCAATACGGTTGAGATATTGACACCCCGCCTGAACTGAAAGTATTGGTGGCCCCAACTATCGCCACATGATGATTACAAGTGCCATCGCGTAAGCTGCGCATAAACGCGGTATATGGAATCTATAAATTCGCGCATGCGCGGGAAGGTTTGATAGATACCTTTGCGAATTATCTGGACACACGCCTGCGTTGCCGAATCCAAACCTAGTTCAGCTTTGGTTGCCTGTGATTGTCGATCCGTGAGGTGTAACGCAGAACTTCTGCGGCAAGCGACGAGATCAGCAGGCTTGCCATCGAGAGAAACTACAGTTTTACTGTTTCAAGCATCGAATGCTTCGCATCAAGAAAGCATGAACGCGCAGAGATTGTCTCGACGTGGCTGTGCCTCGCAAGAACTTCGATCCTGTTTGAAATCAGTGCGATGTTCTGGAGGCTCATTCTCAAGTAATCTTGAGCCAATGGTTCGAATACTAGGCGTTGTCATCGCTTGTTGCGCTCGGTTTTTCCGTTCTCGTCGCGATCAGCTGCTCGAAAACCTGGCGTTGCGACAACAACTTTCGCTCATGGTCCGGAAGCGACCTCGGCGACGTCCGACGTGGTCCGACAAGCTCTTCTGGTCTCTCCTGAGCAAAGTCTGGTCTGGCTGGAAGCGGTCGATTCTCATTGTTCAACCCAAAACCGTTGTCAGTTGGCATCGAGCAGGATTCAAGCTGTATTGGAGTTGGCTCTCGCGGCATCGAGTTCGGTCCGGTCGAAAGTCCGTTAGCAAAGAACTGCGCGAACTCATTTTTCGCATGGTCGCTCAGAATCCAACCTGGGGTGCGCCGCGATTTCATGGCGAGTTGAAGATGCTGGGCTTCGAAATCTCTGAACGGACCGTGCTGAACTGGATGCGGAGGGCACCCAGGAATCCAGGGCCGGCACGGCAGTGGGCGACGTTTTTTGCCAATCACCGTGAAGCTATCGCCGCAATGGACTTCTTCACTGGGCCGACTCTGACGTTTGGGATTCTCTATCGCTTCTTCGTTATCGCCCACGACCGGCGTCAAGTCCTGCATTCCAACGTGACGCGTCACCCAACCAGCGCCTGCCTTCCTCAGCAACCATCGCGAGGCAATCGCCGCGATGGATTTCTTTGCGGTGCCGACGCTGACCTTCGGTGTACTTTACTGCTTCTTCGTTATTGCCCATGACCGGCGGCGGATTCTTCATTGCAATGTCACCCGACATCCATCGAGTGGTTGGGTCATTCAGCAACTTCGCGAGGCGTTTCCGTACGATTCCGCACCGAAAGATCTAATCTTTGATCGTGGCTCGAATTTCAACGAAGAAGTGATCGATACGGTAAAGAGTTTCGGCATCTAGCCCAAGCGCACAAGCTTTCGCAGTCCTTGGCAGAACGGCGTAGCCGAGCGGTTCGTCGGCAACTGCAGGCGCGATCTGCTCGACCATGTGATCGTTCTGAACGAGCGCCACCTGAAACGGCTCATGAACGAGTACGTCCGTTATTACCACGATGACCGGGCTCTTCTAGGCTTGGCAAAGAAAACTCCAGCAGGCAGGAAAACTGAGATGAGCACATCGGTGGGTGCAAAGGTTGTTTCCATGCCGCGCCTTGATGGCTTGCATCATCGCTACCATTTTGCCGCGTAAAGCTTCGCGATGCATCCATCGCGCTCTCCCACGAAAGCGCCGTCAGCAGCATTGTGCTCGCCGAGGTCGTACGGCAGCGTTTGCCACGTCCACCCCATTTCTCTGGAGCCATCCGACAGCTTCTTCATCATATCCGCTCCACACTTGTCCGAATCTTCCTCCGGTTTTAACCGTTAAGAACTGCCTATCGTGCCTGCGGATGGAATTGTTGCGAGGGACTCCTCCACTCGGATAATCGCGTTGATGCGCTCTGCCGCTCAATTGCCTTGTTCTCCGTTCATGAGGGCAAACCTTGGCTAGGGAAGGTTCGGTGGGCCGGCTAATGGTGTTCTGATGGGCGTGGCGATGCCTACAAACTGCGTGATCGCGTCGTTGCCGAAGTTCGAAACCCATCCATTGCCGCTGGCGTCGAGCACGAGCCCGTAGGGTTCCAGCAGGGAGGCGTCCGTGCCGAAGCCGTTTGCAGGCGAGAGGAATGTTCCAGGAGAAGCGCTGGAAGCGCCGCTGACCTCTGAGATGGAGTTGCCACGGTAGTTAGCAACCCAGACCGTGCCGGAGCCATCGATCGCAATGCCCTGGGGGTGCAGCACCCCGCCGCCGGTGATGCCGTTTAGCAGCACAACCCCGCTGTTGCCGACTTCACTGATGCTGTCGCCGTAATAATTTGCCACCCAAACATTGTTGCTCTGATCGGTTGCAATGCCGGAGGCGCCATCGCAGCAGGTGATGACGGTGTTGGTTGATCCGTCTGCGGAAATCTTCGTAATCGTATTGGCCGATTGATTTGCGACCCAGGCATTGTGATTGGAATCGACCGCAAGCGCCACAGGAAAATCAAGTGACGTTCCGCCCCAGCCGGTAGTGCCGGAAAGCGAAGCGCCGGAGCTGTTGAGCAGCGTCACCTTTGAGTCGCCGTAGTCGACAATCCACATATTGCCGTTGGAGTCTGCCGTGACGCCGACGGGAAAATAGATGCCGCCTGCGTAATAGCCGCTGCTGCCCGAAAGAGGCTGGCCGCTGGAGTTGAGCTTGGTGACGGTGCCAAGATTACCGTTTACACCCCCGCTGCTCTGCTCATTGGCAAACCAGACATTGTTACTGGTATCGATGGCCATGCCATAGCTCTCATTCAACCCGCTGCCGCTATAGCCGGCAGCCAAAAGCGGCACGCCCACAGGAGAAAAAGCCGAGGCAACGCCAAAATAATTCACCACCCAGAGATTGCCTGAACCATCTGCGCCGAGCGACGCCGGCCCATGGAGCCCCCCACCGGTGAACGTGACGAAGAGTATCCAGTCATTCGGTGCGCTGCCGAGCCGCGGTTGGAACGGCGCACTCGCAGTGGGCAGGCCGAACAAAACCGAAACCTTGAGGCCCGGGTTCTGCGCGATGTAAAGCGCTGCTGCGATGGTGTCGGCTGCCTGCGTTTTTCCTGAAGGCGTGGCCGCTGAGAAAAGGTTGCCGCACGCTGTGGAGGCGCCGCTCGCTGAGTTGACACACGGCGCAAGAATATCCGACAGCGTGTCGATCTTGCTTTGCGGTACCTTGCCGTTGCCGGCTGGCGTTTTTGCCAGCGCCAGACCTGTCGCGATGTCTACGATATTTGGGACCTGGGCAAATGCATTCGACAGTCCGGCCGCATTGGTGCTGGATGCGCCGATATGGGTAGCATCCGCCATGAATTGCTGTAGAGCCCACACTGAGGCCACTGTCGTGACTTCGTCGATGACTATATAAGGGTATGTCGAAACCAAAGAATTGCACGGGCCCAACGCCGCCATTAGGGCTAGAGCAGAATTGTTGGTGCCATTGGTGAGCCCCGGATTTCCCTCGAGCGCCAGGATGTACACCTGTTCTGTCCCATTTGTGCAACTCCAGTCGCCGGTGATGTTGAAGTTGCCGCTGCTGTCGGTAGTGACGTAGCCCTTCCCATTGCCGTCCGTGCTCACGCCACTCGTCGAGGTATTCAGCAGGGAGGTTGAAGCCGAGCGGTACCCGGCTGAACCCGCAGCATACAGATAGACCTTTGCTCCGGTCACCGGCTGCTGCCCGCCATGCACTATGCCACTCAAAGCGGCACCTGAGGCGCCACTCGTTGATGGGGTCGCTATTCCACCGCATCCAGCAATCAAGCCAGCGCAGAGGCACAGCAAAATCAGGAGGGTTAGCAAGGCCGAAATGTCCGGAAACCTTCTCCGCTCAGCCGAAGCACAATCCATCCGATCGAATGACAAACGCCCTCCCATCCCGGACTCAAACGCAAATGCTGCAGGGCTGGCTGGCAGAACTAACTGCCGATATTTCCCGGATTCGAGACGCGCTGCTCCCGGCTTCTCAACGATCCCTCCTCAAGGCGCTGTCACAGTATTGTCGTCCAATACAACTGCGGCTGTGCTTGCCAGTGCCCGGCCTTGAAGGGTAACGCCGGTGCCCAGAGTAACGGAATCATTCGCCAAAATAGTTCCTAAAAAGGGCGTATCAATGGTCGCCGAGGTGCCCACCTGCCAATAGACGTTCTTAGCCTGGGCGCCGTTTTCCAGAGTGATCTGCCCTGCGGTCGTCGTGAGCGCGGCCCCGATCTGGAAGACGAAGACGGCATCCGGATCACCATTTGCGTTGAGAGTCATATTGTTCGATAACCCGACAGCTGCCAAGTTATTGTATACGCCGGGGAAAAATGTTGAGCCCGCCATATCGGCCGGCAGACTTCCTGTTGGGGATAAGTTAGCAGCATAGTTATACGCAGCGGTTAAATTGCTTTGAGCATTCTCGGCTACTAAATCGGCTATGTGCTCCGTCGCCGGCGCCGTAACTGTTCCGGGCCCGGGAGCCGAGGAGAACGTAAAATTAGTAACCGAAGTTCCAGGGTATAAACCCAGATCTCCACCGCTCACGACGGTGTTCGAGTCCGTATTGGTGACCGTGGAGGCACCCAGAACTGTAAAACATCCCACTAAATCCGTCGGGGCAGTGACGGCGAAGCTCGCCGGAGCAGAGTTGAGGGCGACGAAAGGCGGAGTTGGTGGAACGAGGCCGAATAAAGCGGGAACATTGTTCGTGGGGTTCTGCGCGATGTACCAGGCAGCCTGCACGGTATCGCCCGCGGTTATGTCGCTGACTGGCGTGGCATCGGCAAATAGTGTCGAGCAGTAGTTGTCGCTACCGGGGTCCGAGTTTACGCAGTGGGCTAAGATATCTGCCATTGTATTGAGAAGCTGGCCCTTGCTACCCGTCGGATTTACGAGAGCTCCGCTGGACATATCGACCAGCTTACTGATGCTCTCGAATGCCGTTCGCAGATCGTTGTAGTTGGTGGCCGGCGCGCCAATATCCGGGGCGCCGGCGCTGCCCGTAGGCGCCCCGATGAATGGCTGCAACGCCATTACGGAGGCGGCAGTAGTAAGTTCGTTGATGTTGATGAATGAAATAGGCAATGTGGTGCTGGCAGCGCACCCGCCCAGGGCGGCTATCTGGACGATGTTAGGATTTGCCGGATTGCCGCTGCCCGGACTGCCACCGGTGGCCACTAGATAAAAGAAGCTTGGCGAGGCCGGATAGTTGTAGGTGAAGGTGAAGGCGCCGTTGCTGTCAGTGGTCGGCAGAGTTCCGGTGATCAGGGCCGTAGCACCTGAGCCATAGGCGCCTCCTGAAGCGGGTGTGCCTGCGGCGTAGAGTTGAATCGTGGCGCCCACAAGAGGCTGCTGGCCGCCAAAAACGCTCCCCTGCATCTTATGCCCCGTGAACGTGATCGGCGAAGACGCGCTCGAGACCGCATTCATATTGCATCCACTTGCGCCAAGCACCGCGAGAGAGAAAAATGTGAGCGGCAGGAGGCTGAGGGAGGCAGGTCGACGGCAGTGCGCGTGTACCATTCGTAGCTCCGCGGGGAATTGAAGTGATCTTCGCGCACACGTGCAAGAGGCGAAATGCGGGACGTTGGACGTATAGAGTTAGGCGCCTCTGTGCTCGCTGCCCAACAGCACGGTCACGACACGTGAAATGGTAACGTGCGCCAGGTTACGAGTCTGAGCAATACTGCTCACGAAATCCTGCTGCTGAGTCTGTGCCGCCCTTGCATTCCCTGTGGTACGCCAAATGCTTACGAGCGCCCCTCGCACAAGACAACGCCCGACAATGCTGTTGCATGAAGATGTAGAAAAAGCTGCGATGCAGCAAAACTGGATATCTTTCCTTGAAAAAATTCCGATGCAGTTTTTCAAGTACATACCGCGCAGAGTGTGCTTTATTGAACAGTCGGAAAACCAACAAGGTGGCAATATGCGGCAATGGGAGTGTCTCGGCCTCCCCCTGAAGGGGAGCGGGAATGGTTGTGCGCGAAGAGAATCACTCAACGAGGTTGCAAGCAGACACATAGGAGTCTCCAAATGAACAAGTCCCGCTTCGTTCTTCTTTCCGCTTTCGCGCTTCTCGGTTTCGCAACCCTGCTGCGTGCACAGGGAACCGGTGGTGGTTGCGTCGATTCCCCCGAAGCCCCCACGGCTATCCTTATGCTCGTAGGTTCTGCCGGCATGTTCTACGGTTCGTCCGCGCTGAGGAAGTTGCTTCGCCGCGGCGGCAAGAGGTAATGCCAACCGGTTCCCAGTCCCTTGATCATGAGGCGGATGTCTCAGTGTGCCTCAAACTGGCTTTTTCCTCCAACATTTCGACTCTCCCAATCGGCGATGAAGTTGTCGAGCTTCAACGCACCGGCAGCCTTCCTGCGGGTTTTTACGCCGGGCTCGTTTTAGTGCTGGTGGCCGCTGGCAGTCTTTCGCTGTCTTCGCTCTGGCAGAGGATGTTCCACCTCTGGGCCACCGACCCGCTTCGCTCCATCGGAGCAGTCTTCTCGCTTGTGGCCTGCGTGGGCGTGCTGGCTGCCTGGCGCCGGCTCGGCTGGATTATGAACGGCACCTTCTTTGCGCTTCCGCTGGTAGCGGTGTCCATCCTGCTCGCACGAACCATCGCCATCTCCATCTTCGCGGTAGGGTACAACCGGCAGCAGCTGGGGCTGGTGAACTTAGGCACGGTGTTGTTTCTTTACGGAATCGGAGCGGTGCTGCTCTTCGGTGGACCTCGCCTCCTGCGCGCTTCGATTGCTCCGCTATGCCTTCTCTTGTTGATCAATCCTGTCCCGGGAGTGTTCAACTCCGTAGTCGACCTGCCGCTGCAGCACCTGTCGGCCTCTACTGCTCGTTCCTTTGCTCACCTCATAGGTCTTCAGCCGACTGGCGCGCAGCTCCGCATGATGTTTACGCCGGACTTCGGCATGTTCATCGCGCCCGGTTGCAACGGAGTTAGAGGTTCGATAACGCTCGGCTATCTTGCATTGATCTTTGGCTATGCCCGCCGTCTGCGCCCCAGCCCGCTGATCCTCGTCTCGCTGGCAGCGCTTCTTCTGGGCTACGCGCTCAATCTCCTTCGGCTCTGCGTTCTCGTGGTTTACTACCGTATCGGTGTTAGCTTCCCTTCGATTCAAAAGCATGGCGCCGGCATCGACTACGCGATCGGCTGCACCCTGTTCTTGTTTGCCGCTCTCGGTCTTGGACTGCTGATTCGTTCGCTTGAACCGGGCGCCGCGGCCGACATCCCAAGGGTAGAAGAAAGTTCTAGGTCCGCAACGTTTGAGTTTTCTTTGGGAGCCCGGCGCCCAGGCCGTGCTGCGGTAGCGCGCGCGCTTTGCTTTTTCGCACTTACCCTTGCTTTCATTGTCCCGGAACTCCGCTCAGCCGACTGGCCGCTCGCGACGTGGCCTAACGAGCAGCAGGTCTTAAGTAGCTTCCCCGCGAGCGTAGGGCCCTATAGACTCACCCGTACCTGGGCCGAGCACGAGGGCAACGGAATGGTCAGTTTGGCAATGGGGGAGTATTCCGAATCCCCGGACACCGGCGACACAGTCAAGAGGTTTACGTTCGGTCTCTGGGTAGGCTCAGCCAGTCACCTCGTCACTGACAGCAAGTTCATCCAGGGAATACTGCCTCAGTGGACTGGTTCCTTAAGTGCCACTGCGGAACAAACGCTGCCGGTTCACTTCGTCACCAGCTTCTACGACGACGGTATCAGCCGCCAGTATGACGCGGAGTCAACCTGCTCCCCCAGCGGTTGCTTGGGCCGCCCCGGTGCGTATAGCCATGAAGGTTTTTTCTTTACGGCGCCGGGATTGTCCGATCTCACCTTCGCTTCCCATGGCAGGAGTCTTCCTATCCTGCTTCGGCGTGAGTGGTTGGATAGTGAACCCACAACACCCGCCGATCTCCGCGCGCAGTTTGAAGACGACGCGCGCCTCTTCATGGAGCAAGTCGATCTCCAATCGCTTGTGGCTCAAGATGGCTATCATTATTGATTCCAGAAATTATCTTCGTTGTGTCATTCGACAGAATTAGATCCGCGCGGTTCTTGAGCGTTTCTTAACCGTTAAGGCAATCGTGGGAAGCACGTTTCGTTCTGAGTTTGGCCGAGAATGATTCGGCCAGATTCCCACTGTGCTTTGTTTGGAATAACCGATTCATGGCCCGATCGTTGAGGCTTTTCTTTATTCTGTTCGGGCGCTCTCTACGCTTACGCCATCGCCTTCTCTTGGAAAACCTGGCGTTGCGAAAGCAGCTATCAGTTCTTGCGCGACATCACACTCGGCCCCGGTTTTCTAATACCGATCGATTCCTCTGGGTTATGTTGCGGCGTTTTCGGCCACGATGGAAGAGTTCTCTGATCCTCGTTCAACCCGAGACTGTTGTCTCTTCCGACCGCGTAAGCCTGGGTCAACGTCTGCAGGTTCTCGATGCAGCTCTCTTCCGCGCAATACATGGAATTCCCGCAAGAGAAACTAGACAATCCGCCAACGGGAAATCAATTTGGAGTTCCAATGAATGATCTTGGAGGCAGCGACTGTTACAAAATTGACTACAGTGGTGTAGTGCGAAAAAGCAGATGCGTGGCCGGAATCGGCCGTATCGCTTGAAATATCTATAGGTTGTAATGGTCGGGGCGGAGGGATTCGAACCCCCGACCCTCTGCTCCCAAAGCAGATGCGCTACCAGACTGCGCTACGCCCCGATTTCCTCTTTCGATTGTAACCCGAATCGATTTCACTCGACGCGCTCCGCGAAGCACCTTAGCCCGTTGCTGACCCGCCGCATCTGGATCATTCCGCGGCAGATTTGCCTCTCTCCGGCGCTCCGCACCGCATCCGCATCGATGCTACAATCGATAGGGTAGACGGCGGCTATAGTTCAGCGGCAGAACGCCTGACTGTGGCTCAGGATGTCGTGGGTTCGATCCCCACTAGCCGCCCCAATTTCCCTCCTAAGTCGATGGAACGCGAGGGTTTATCCATTTCTTCCGCCGTGCCATCCAACGCAGTGCCAGACCGTTCCTTTGCTCGCGCGCCTGGGGAAATTCCCGCTTGGTTGACTGCCTTCGAACCCCATCCCTGGCTCTCCAACGGCCATCTGCAAACCATCGTCGGCAACTTTCTTCCGCGGCCCGCGTTTCGTTTGCCTACCGTCGCCGAGACCGTCGAAGTCGATGCCTCCGATGGAAGCCGCGTTCTCTGCCACTGCCACTGGCAGCCTGAACCGGAGCGCGCTTCGCGTCTCACCGCGGTGCTGGTGCACGGTCTCGAGGGCTCGTCCGATTCCCGCTACATGCGGGGCATTACCATGCGCGCTTTCGCCGCGGGCATGAACGTCATCCGCATGAACATGCGCAACTGCGGCGGCAGCGATGCGCTCACGCCCACGCTCTATCACTCCGGCCGCTCGGGTGACGTGGGCGCCGTGGTCCGCCACTTCGCCGCGCGCTTCGGCCTGGAACGCGTCGCGCTCGTCGGATACTCCATGGGCGGTAATCTCGTGCTCAAGCTTGCCGGCGAGTGGGGCGCGCAGCCCCCGCTTGCCGCCGTCGCCACCGTCTGCCCGGCTATCGATCTCGCTACCGGCGCCGACGCTCTGCACGAACCCCTCAACCGCGGCTACGAGTGGCATTTTTTGCGCAATCTGCGGCGCCGGATGCGTCACAAAGCCGAGCTCTTTCCTGCCATCTATCAAATCGACGGCATCGGCCCTATTCGCTCCATTCGCGAGTTCGATCAGAAAATCGTCGCGCGCTACTGCGGCTTCCGCGACGCCGACGACTACTACTATCGCGCCGCCAGCGCCCGCGTCATCGACCGCATCGCCGTTCCCACGCTCATCCTCTGCGCCGAAGACGATCCCTTCATCCGTCTCTTGCCTGAGTCCCGCGCGCGCATCCTCGCCAATCCCCACATTCACTTTGTCGAGAGCCGTCACGGCGGCCACTGCGCTTTTCTGGCGCGCCGGTCGACCGGCGTCCATTGGGCCGAAGCCACCGTGGTTCGTTACCTTCAGGCCGCGGCGGATTAGGAAACAGTGTTTTGGCGAACGGTTGAGCAAGGTCGCCGCTCCCTTTTGGTCGCGTCGACTATAGTTCCGTGCTGCCCGGATGCTTCATTTCCTAATCCGCGATGTCGCCGCAGATCCGCCGACCCCCGCCGCACCCGGCGCTTCGTTCAATTCGCAGCTACAATGAAAAGCGTGGGCGAGTAGCTCAATCGGATAGAGCACCGGCCTTCTAAGCCGGGGGTTGTGGGTTCGATTCCCGCCTCGCCTACCATCGAAGTTCAAGACCCATGAATTCCCCGCGAACGCTCTTCATTACTCCGTGTGTTCTCCTCCTTGCCTTGCTGCCTATCGGCTTCGCGCAGCAGGTCAGCTTCCGTATCACACCGCTTCGTCCCGTTGAAGAACTGCGCGCAGAAGCGCTGAAGGCACAGCCCCCACGCGAGCAAGGGAACTTTCTCCAATCCGATCTTGTGGAGTTGACGAGGCTCGATCCTACAATCAAGCTCGATATCCGATACGCCACCACGAACAACTTCCTCGGGACCCCCGTCTACACCCAGGCGCGTGCCTTTCTTCAGCGGCCAGCGGCGGAAGCATTGCTTCGCGCTCATCACGAGCTGAAGGCCTACGGGTACGGTTTGATCATTCACGATGGGTATCGCCCTTGGTATGTCACAAAGATTTTCTGGGAAGCCACGCCCATCGACAAAAGGATATTTGTCGCCGATCCGGCGAGGGGATCCAACCACAATCGCGGATGTGCGGTGGATCTGTCGTTATACCTTCTCGCAACCGGAGAGGAAGTAACGATGCCCAGCGGCTACGACGAAATGTCCGAGCGCGCCTACGCAGATTTCCCCGGCGGCACGGCCGAAGAGCGCGCTCGCCGCGCCCTGCTGCGCCGGGCCATGGAGAGACAGGAATTCACAGTCAACCCGGAAGAATGGTGGCATTTTGACTATAAGGATTGGAAAAAGTATCCGATCCTGAATGTCAGGTTCGAGGATATTGGCAGGTAAAGAAACCGCAGCCGATCAATGCACCGGAGTATTGCGCGCCGGAGCACCGCTCAACTTCGGCAAGTTCCAGCGATGGGTCAACCGCGCATAGGCCGGCATCGGTAGTTGCAGCAGCAGCGGCCTGCGCTTCGGATCGAGCCAGGTGAGAAGCGTCTCCAGATCCATTGCAGACATAGCCGTGCATCCGGCGGTGCCTTGGTTGTGGTCGTGCCAGATATGGAGAAAGACGCACGAGCCGCCTCCCGGCTGCGGCACTTCCTGATTGCGCCTCGCAATCGTCCTGTTGAGATCCACTACGATTCCCGATCGGTACGACTCGCCAGCGTCACGCATGTGCTCTGAGCTATTCCAGTCGGCAGTCACGGCGGAACGATCCACGATGCGGTTATAGTATTTTGAATTGACGTCGTCGACGCATTCGATCGATTCGGTCAGCGTCAGATAAGGAAACTTCAGTCCCGGCAGAGGGTGATCGCTGTATCCAAATACAGTGCCAAGATCGAAGATGCCGGCCGGCGAATTTCCGTCTCCCTCCTTTTTCAATGGATCGGATGCCTGGCGGACATTGGGGTCTTCGGCCGCAACCAAGCCGATGCCCCACCCCATGCCATTCCTACCGACGACAATCGGAATCGGCTCGCCGAATGGGCGCCAACGCTTATGCGCGCGCTCAAATCGCTGCAACTGCCCCGTGACCGCGCCCCAGTTCGACGTGGTAACTACGATCAACTGAGTGGAACCAGCGAAAGGATCCCGGTTGGGGGCGCCGGCTTGGGCTGCGGAAAATGCAAGCCTGCTCCCGGGCAGCAACAGCAAAGCAAGGATGCAAACAGTTCTCATCGTCAACAGTGTAAGCGATGTCGTTCTCTAGACGGCAGAATCAATACAACGGCGCGGTGTCCCGCGCTTCGCGGGCGGCGGCGCTGTGCCGCACTATTCTTCTCAGGTGATTGGCCTCGACGGCTGCTGAGGTTATCGTCGGTTATCGAACGACGGTCGCGGTCCCCTGAAATTGTGAAGCTGTCCCGTTGACAATTCAAGAGAACAAACCCAGGGGGGAACAAACTTAGGGGAGATGAATCTTCAGCTTGTAGCAAACGAAGAGAATCACGATCGCGCCCAACGTAGAGAAAATGAGGCCAGCGGGGTGATATCGCTCGTTTCGGGAGCGAAAAATGATGTGGCTAACGCCGCCGCCAAGAAGCGATCCGATGATGCCGAGCACGATCGTCCAGGCCATCGTCAGGTGCACATGCATCACGGACTTTGCGATCACCCCGGAGATAAGCCCGATGATGATATACCAGATTATGTGAAACATACTTCTTCCTCCATGGTTTGCCTTCAGCAGAAATCTCCTGAATCGGCGCCAATTCCCACTTGAAGTGTTGCCATTTGGCGATGCTTATGGGAGCGAAGACAGGAGGGGCTGGCCAGTTGCAGCGGGAGCCTCGTGCCCAGCTTGCGCGGGAGCCCAATTTGAATCGAGAACGTTGACCATCGACCAGGGGCTGCCGGCCAAATCATAGTGAAACTCTCCCTGCTCATCGATCACAAGCCTGCTCGCCCGGTATAGGAATCCTGTGCTCTTGGTGTTATCGGCGTCATTCATGTCGAGTTGACCAACCAGCAGATCGAAGGACTGTGAATCAGAGCTTGGATTGACTTCATCGGGTTGAAGCGGACGGTTAGCGATAAAGGTGATCTGCCGCCCGGTTGGCGTTGTAACCATTTGGATGAAGGCAACGTCAAAGCTGAGACCTCCGGTAATCGAGCAAAGACCGGCCGCTTTCGTTTTGGAGAGCGCTGTGGCCAACTCCCGATCATGGCCCCGTTGAAATGCCAGTGAAAGAACCTGCAGATCCGCAGAGGTGGAATAGTTGTAAACGGTCAGCGTTACGCGGACCACGTTCCCGTCTTTCGTATACGTAGCCTGAATCTTCTCTGAACCTGGACTGCTGGAGAATCCCGGGGTAGCTGCAAATGCTAATAAGGCGGCCGGCAGCAAACTGAAGGATCCTAACTTGCGTGCCCATCGAATGATGCATGCGAGTCGTTTCATTTTGTAATACTCCAGGACCAAACCTTAGCGAGACGTGCTTTGCGTGCAATGAATTCGCATGATATGGCTGACTTATTCTCGTGCATCGTCTAGGCTTGGACGAGCTCATCGAAGATGGCACGAAATTGGATCAGAGCGGTGCGGAGCTTTTCAGTACTTTCTTCGGCTCGGTAAGGTAGCACCGCGATGGCGTGCGCAGCGCGATAGTTTTCCATGACGCGAGGGTAAGTGACGGAAACATCCGCGGCGCGCTGATCAAAGCTGTCCTTGGGATAGCCGAGGGACTCGAGGAGCGCAGCGATCAGATCATCAGCCTCAGTAACCGCGGCCTCGGGGTGATCGAGGAAGCGGGATTGCACGGTTTGCCACTGGGTGATAAATCGCTCCCGCGCGGGGGCGGCGAGTTCGCGGATATTGAGTGCGTGCACTCGGGATTCACGATCGGCCAGATTTGTCTCGGCTTTTTGCGGTGAGCCATGCACCCGGACAGCGCGGTCGTACTCCGACCCGAAGCGATTGCGGAAGGCCGCGGTCCTGGCTTTGCGGCGTCTAAGATAATCGCCAACGACGACGGCCACAACGACGAGTACAGCTAATGCGATGAAGAGCTGGGCATTCGTGAGTTGATGAAACATGGTGTTCGTCCTCCTGTGTGGGATTTCCGCGACAGCAAAGTTCGCATGGGAGCGGCTTCGCAGACGGGAAAGAAGCCTGCGCAAAGTCCATCATGCGCGGCCATGCGCGTGAATGCTGGCCACATTTGCACACCGTGGAATTGAGCGGGATGGAAGAAATACCCGGGAGAATGCCATCCGTAGTTGCAGCGCGAATAACTCCCGATCAATCCCGGTCGCGATTCCTCCAGGTTGTACCCCTGCCACTTGAATACCGCTCGGTGGCGCCCCGCTCGCGAATGTTGAGGGCGTTCAAGCGAGTTTGGCGATCATATGGGTTCTCGCTGTCGCACCAGGAGCTTTGCCGGAGAAGGTCGCGGTCGTACTCGGGCCCGAAATAGTTGCGGAAAGGCGCCATTTCTTCACCGCGGTTCTCAAAATACGCTCTGACGGCCCTGATGGCCCCGAGAATGAGGGCGAAGGCGCCCACGGTCAACAGGACAATCGCAAGGTGGGACATAGCGTTCTCCTTTGCATAGAATGCCCGCGGCAGCTGGATCAGCATAGCCACGCAGGCGGACCTCACGTCAACTCTGAAGCAGGCTGAGGCGGGAGGCTGGTCAAAATTGCTCATTTCGGAGCAATGTTGGGGCGAAGCGCGAAGTTTTTGGGTGGGTCAACGTTGCTGCCTCATTCCCGGGGGGTGCCAGAGGGCCCCAGATGAACGGGTTCGCAGCTGGGTGTTGCCCTGGTCCAGAATGATCAATTTGTGATGAAATTCCGTCCCGGTCAAATCTATCCAGACTTTCGAAACAGGAAGTCAAATACTAATCCTGGTCAAGGTTCTGACGACAACGAGAATCTCGCCCGCAGAGGGCGCAGGAGGATTCAATGTCACAAACCTTCGTGGAAAGAACGGCTGACAAAATCGCCGAATCGGCTCACCATGCTCTCGCGCAACATGCGCCATTGCCGAGGCGGTAATGGAGAAGAGATGACCGGAAGCAAGCACAACCATGAAGGAAATTGCGGCGACGGCGGCGAACCTGAGCCCGGCCCCTACTGGAAGCGCATGCATCGTGACTGGCGCTTCTGGATCGGCGCGGTCTTCATGGCGGCTGCGCTCGCTGTTTACGTTCTCAGTGGCGACCTGGCATGGGTTCCACATGGCCACCGGCTCCCCTAAGCTAGGGGTCGACGATCGACAACGTTGCTGTACGCAAATTGGCGCTTTCATTGAGGCGCCAGGTGCGATTGTCTCCTCAGCCGTTCTTGAGCAAAACTGAACAGCCTTCATCTCGCTGCTCAAGGAGACTACTTCGAGGTGCGCTAATCAATCGCGGCAGCGGCGATTCTGGCCGTTGCGGCCTTATCTTCGGAGGTGTCCCTTTCACCATTCCCAGAGGAAACCTCATTTGGTGCAAGTAGACTAAGACGAAGCAAGCCGCCCGCCCGCTGGGCGCAGTCAAGGAACCCGGAGGGTCGTCGGGATGCAAATGCAGCCTCCTCTCAGTCCACAAGATACGCAGGAGCCTGTTCCTGCTCCTGATGGCGAGACACTGCCTCAAGGTCAGACGAAGGGAAATCGCGTTAACTGGATCTTTGCGACTACCCTCGCAACCTTTCATCTTGCCGCGATGGCAGCATTTTTCTGCTTCCGATGGTCGGCGCTTATTGCGTTTGTAGTGGTATGGGTGCTGGCGCAGAATGTCGGGATAGGGATGGGCTACCACCGTCTGCTAACTCACCGCGGATACGCTACTCCTAAGTGGTTGGAGTACTGCATTACTACTTGCGGTACGCTTGCCCTCCAGGGCGGGCCCATCTACTGGGTCGGCGTTCATCGCATGCACCACAGATATACCGATAAGTGGGGAGACCCGCACTCGCCGCGTGACGGTAAGTGGTGGTCCCATATGGGATGGATCTTGAACGGCTCTCTTCGCAATCAAACAAAAGAGCTCAAGCACTATACCCCGGATCTGGCGCGCGACGGCTACTACGTCTGGCTCAGTAAGTATCACTGGATTCCATTGACTGTCGCTGGCATTACGCTTTTTGCGTTCGGAGGATGGTCCTGGCTCATGTGGGGCGCAGTTCTGCCGGCAACCATCGGATTTCACGTCACCTGGATGGTCAATTCCGTCACGCATTTGTGGGGTACACGGCGCTTTTCCACGAGCGATGACTCAAAGAACAATTTTTGGGTAGCGCTCGTGACCGGCGGGGAGGGATGGCACAACAACCATCACGCATATCCTGTATCTGCCCGTCACGGCCTGGCCTGGTATGAGATCGATGTCAATTACTATGGCATTCGTCTCCTGGGAAGACTCGGCCTTGCGAGCCAAATCAAGGCTGCCAGCCTGAAACCAGGAGAAGGAGTGCGAGCGATTTCCGCATCGCGAAACGCTGCTGGAACCTAGATGGCTGAGCGCTCCCGCGGGGCAATGTCATAAACGCATGGTCGCGAATAATTCTATGCGCCCCGGGGTCCAACGTGATCAACGTTGAACATTCTTGGCTGCGCCTTCTGACATAAAGTTGTGAAAGATAGCGTCGATCCTGGAGAAGCCTCTGATGGTGCCCAACACGAAGGCAAAGAACGATCACGACTTCAACTCGAGGAAAATCCTTGCAGCGATCGGCAAGGGTGTAAGAGTCGTGGCCTTTCCCAGGGAAAAAACAGTTTTCTCGCAGGGAGACGCGGCCGGCGCAATCTTCTATATCCATGAAGGCAAGGTTCGACTCACCGTTGTATCAAAGTTTGGCAAGGAAGTGACCCTAAGCATGTTAAGCGAGGGGGAGTTCTTCGGAGACGGTGGCCTGGCTGGACAGCCTTTGCGCATGGACTCCGCAACCGCAATGTCGGACTGCAAATTTCTGCAGATTGACAAGAAAGCAATGATACTTGCCCTGCAGCGGGATTGCACTCTCTCAGAGTTGTACGTCGCATATTTGTTGGCGCGGAACCTCCGATATCATGAGGCTTTGGTTGACCAGCTTTTCGATCCCTGCGAAAAGAGAGTAGCTCGGGCTCTGCTCCTGCTTGCTCGTTTCGGCAAGGACGGTACTCCCGAGACTGCAATCAAGGATGTCTGCCAAGAGACCCTCGCCGATATGGCGGGCACAACCCGGTTGCGCGTCGGGTTTTTCATGAACAGGTTCAGAGAAGCAGGGTTCCTTGCTTATAGCAGGAGCGGGCTCGAAATCCGTAGTTCACTTCTTGCTGTAGTTCTTCATGACTAGCTTGCGCGTCTCCATCGCGCCAACATTGCTCGCAGGCAGTGATAAGTGGCAGCTTGCCGTTCACGCCCTATTTCCTCCTAGTGCTGGTGCGTGGGGAACTGCGCGGCAACTTGCTCAACGCAGGGGGGTGAGACTGTCGCGATTGTTCAAGGAGATGTGAGCAATATTGCACAGTAATCCTGGCGTTGGTTTTGCAACATCTTCATCAGGTGCCCTCCCCATCAGCGGCGGCAGCGATGCCAGATCATTCGGCTAAATTCCCCTGAAGGCCGCACCCCTTCGACGCTGCCGCTGCACCTCTCAGGGCTTCATGACCTGATTCCATTCGTCCTATTCTCACAGTTCAAAAGTGCACATCCATCCCAAGTTGCTTGGAGTAGATTCAGGCAATGATGAGCCGCTTCATGCGCCGGATACTTAAGCTTGGACCGATTATGGGGGACGTGGCACTGTCCTCTGTAGGGTGCTTCGCAATGATGCGTGGATTCCGCTTGCTGGCAGTTGGGGAAAAAGGATCGGACACGACCGGCTCCGCTCGCGCCGCTGGCACGCCTCGCAAGCATTTGGCGGGTATTGGCGCCGCACTCTTCCTTTTGGCCTTCGTCGCAAGTGAAGCTGCGGCAACTATTGTGGCGCTTCGCCGCTGATCTCGAAAGCGATATTGAAACTCCATTTTGCCCGTTAGCCTGTTTGACTTGAGGAGCCTGCGATGTCCGCACCGAACATTTCCGTGAATCCGCGACCGAGAACTTCAATTCTGCGCGATGCGCCGACTCTGGTATTCGGAAGAAAACCAGCATTCACCCTGCAGCCGGCGCCCAGCCGCCCACTTCCTGCCCGGATAGCGGTGATCGGAAACCACCTTCCCCGGCAATGTGGGATCGCAACCTTTACAACTGACTTGAGCAATGCGATCACTGAAGAGTACGGAATCGCAGTGTTATCGGTAGTGGCCGTCAACGACGCCCAATCCTCTTACGCTTACCCCGCGCGGGTGCGGTTCCAGATCGCCGAAGACGACATATCCTCGTATCGCGCAGCCGCCAATTTTCTCAATGCCAGCAGCGTTGATTTAGTGTGTTTGCAGCATGAGTACGGGATCTTTGGGGGAAAGGCGGGCAGCCATGTCCTGGAGCTGCTGCAGCGCCTTACTATGCCAGTGGTAACAACGCTCCATACGGTTCTAAGTCAGCCGGACCTCGATCAACGAGTTGTTATGCAGAAGATCGCCGCGCGCTCCGATCGTCTTATTGTGATGAGCGAATACTCTTCTCGCGTTTTGCGAGATATATTTGGAGTGCCAGGCGAAAAGATCGATCTGATTCCTCATGGCATCCCCGATTTGCCCTTTGTAGAGCCGGAGGTTTACAAAGGCGCGCTCGGCGTCGCGGGAAAGCTTGTATTGCTCACCTTCGGCTTGCTGTCTCCCAACAAGGGGTTCGAGAGCGTGATTCGCGCCCTGCCGCGCATCCTAGGCCGCCACAGCGACGCTGTCTACGTTATCGCAGGCGCCACTCACCCGCATGTCAGGGCTCGCGAGGGCGATCGATATCGGGATCAGTTGCAGGCCCTGGCCAGGGAACTGGGAGTCGAGCGAGAGGTGATATTCCACAACCGGTTCTTCAGCCCTCAGGAAATGGCCTCGCAGGTCGGGTCGGCCGACATCTATATCACGCCGTACTGTCACGTGGCGCAGGCGGTATCGGGGACCCTGGCTTTTGCCATGGGCGCGGGGAAAGCCATCATCTCCACTCCCTACTGGCACGCCGCCGAGCTCCTCGACGATGGGCGCGGTACGTTGGTTCCCTTTGAGGATCCGGCGGCAATCGCGGCTGCGGCAATTAAGCTCCTGGACAACGATCTGGAGCGCGATGCAATGCGCAAACGCGCTTACCTCTATGCTCGCGAAATGGTCTGGAACCGGGTGGCGCAATCTTATATGCGCTCCTTCTCACGGGCTCAGTCATGTCGCACGCAACCTGCGCATCTGGGATTTCCCGCCCAGGCTGTAAAGAAGACCGCTGAAGGTCGGCTCCTAAGTGCCTGAGCGCTCTCCCAGTGCGGGTCGGGAGAAAAATACACTGTTAGTAAATTGCAATTGATGTCGAATCGCTTCTGAAAATGAGGATAAGAAAGGCGTCGCTTCGCAACGACGCCCTTGGTGTTTCAATTGGTCATTATTAGTGCGCAGGCCAAGAAACCTTCGTTGTGACCGGGCTTCATATTTGAGATGATCATCTCCCAAACGAATAGTCACAAGCTTGGCAAGCTACTATTTGTTACGCACGGATTTGCGTTATGTGGGAGTGACTGAGTTATCAAGGGTCACTGCGCTCGGCGACACTGGGGCTGTCGATTCGGAGACGTCTACGCGCCAGCCAGCGCGGGACTGGAGTCGATGTGGGGCACCTAAGAGCTTGCCGCCGCTCGCTCTATCGGAACAGACCCAACAAGTAGCACACCAGCAGAATCACGAGCACTGTGCCAAGCCCTATGCCTGCGCCTCCGCCCCTACCCCACCTGCTGTAGCCGTAATATCCTCCGCCTCCGCCAAAAACTAGGATCAGAACAATAATGAGAATGATCAGCATCTCGCGTCTCCTTCACTCCGGGTATCCCGGGTTGTTACTTTCGTTCGATTATGCCGCGTCCGTCTCTCTCTCTCGATGATTAACCGAAGAGAGTACGGCCTAATCCTGCATGGACTGCGGAGAGCTTCCACAGTCCGTCCGACTGCCAGCGGAGCGGGAGCCTGTCAATGTTCCCGACCCCTCAGGCCGCTTCACAAAGCGCGGCGTCCGGTGACCAGGTTGACGACCAGGACGATCAGAGCGATGACCAGCAGAATGTGAATCAGGCCGCCGGCGATGTGGAAGCTGAAGCCCAGAATCCACAAAA